>WNGB01000638.1_pt1 | contig 83346 bp, 88 predicted proteins | sample 5400681 | NCBI WGS metagenome assembly WNGB01 (sample SAMN13153367, study PRJNA577476) | soil metagenome | isolation source: 115 cm soil or saprolite under grassland replicate 2 | place: USA:California | collected 2016-06-15 | reverse complement strand
TTCGCCTGTGATGCCTACGTGGAGCTGGTGCGCGAGCGCACGCTCGTGGAGGCGGTGGCGTCGTCCCTCACGGAGTTCTTCGCCCCGGATCTCATGTCCAAGCGCGTGCTCGCCTGGGAGAAGCACTACCCGTGGGTCAGCCCGGAGATGCTGGCCTACTTCCGCTCGCGGGTGCCGCGCGCCCGGCGCGACTCGCAAGAGGCCATCGACTTCGTCATCGAGCACTCCACCACCTACGAGATGCAGGAGCGCTGCGTGGCCGCTCTCATCCGCAAGACGGAGATCCTGTGGCACCTCCTCGACTGCGCCTACGCCGCCTACATCGAGCCGGGATGGGGTCCGGGCGGAGCGCGGGCCAGTTGATCTCCACGGAGAGCCGGCCCCGACTCGCCGCCAAGGCCCGCCTCCGGTTCGACCGCAAGTCTTCACGCTACATGCTGCTCTATCCCGAGCGCGGCCTCGTGCTCAATCCCACGGCCGCCGACGTGCTCCAGCGGTGCGACGGCCTCCGCACCGTGGGCTCCATCGTGGAGGAGCTGGCGCAGCAGTACGGCCACGAAGTCCCGGCGGTCGCCCGCGAGGTGATGACCTTTCTTCAGACCATGACCGACCGCGGCCTCGTCCACGCCGAGGTATGAGCGAGCCCGCGCGGCCGTATACGCTGGTGGCCGAGCTGACCTACCGCTGTCCCCTCCGCTGCGTCTACTGCTCCAACCCGCTCGACTATGGACGCCACCGCGACGAGCTCGACACCGAGACGTGGCTCCGCGTCCTCGGCGAGGCGGAGGAGCTGGGCGTGGTCCAGCTCAATCTCACCGGGGGCGAGCCCCTCGTGCGTGACGATCTCGAGGCCATCATCGTGGAGGCGCGGCGCCTCGATCTCTACACGAACCTCATCACCAGCGGCATTCCCCTGCGCCGCGAGCGGCTGGCGCGATTCCGCGAGCTCGGCCTCGACAATGTCCAGATCTCCATACAGGACACGGACGCCGCGGGCTCGGAGCGCATCGCGGGACGGCGGTCCTTCGACCGCAAGCTGCTGATCGCGGGCTGGGTCAAGGAGCTCGGCTTCCCCCTCACTCTCAACACCGTGCTCCATCGGGAGAACCTCGACCACGTCGCGGACATCGTCGCGCTCGCCGAGCAGCTCGGAGCCGATCGCCTCGAGCTGGCCAATACCCAGTACCTCGGCTGGGCCCTCCCCAATCGCGCCGCCCTTCTGCCCACCCAGGCCCAGCTCACGCGGGCCCGCGAGGTCGCGGCCGGGGCGCGGCGCAGGCTGCGCGGCAGGATGGAGGTGCTCTTCGTCACGCCCGACTACTACACCGATCTGCCCAAGGCCTGCATGGACGGCTGGGGCCGGCGCTTCATCGTGCTGAATCCCCACGGGCTGGTCCTGCCCTGTCACGCCGCGCATTCCTTGCCCGGGCTCCACTTCGACTCGGTGAAAGAGAAGCGGCTCGCCGAGATCTGGGTCGACTCGGCGGGCTTCAATGCTTTCCGCGGCGAGGACTGGATGCCCGAGCCTTGTCGGAGCTGCGAGCGGCGCGCCACCGACTTCGGGGGCTGCCGCTGCCAGGCCTTTCATCTCACCGGCAATGCCGCCGCCACCGATCCCACCTGCCACCTCTCGCCCGACCATGGGCTCATCGAGACGGCGCGACGCACGGCGGCCGCGGCAACCCCCGCGCCATTCATCTACCGGACGGCACGACGTGCCGGTTGACAAGAACGAAGGGCCGGACGTATCGTCCTGCCCGCGGAGAGGCGACGCCCCGCGGCTCGCGCCGATCCGGCCCCAGGTGGTCCCTCATCGATCCTCAAAGGGGAGGCTCATCATGCGGCGCATGACCCTGACATCGCTCACGGTGGCATTCACGGTTGGATGCATGCTCGCCGCGCTGGCGTGGGCACAGCAGGCCGCGCCCCCGTCCTGGAAACAGGGCCAGCCCTCCAGCATGGCCGACTCGACCCTCGCCCCCATTCCCCAGCCGCCCGCGCCCAAGGCCGCGGGTGAGATTCCCGTCGACAAGATCAAGGTGCCGCCCGGCTTCAAGGCCGAGCTCTGGGCCTCCGGGATCAACAATGCGCGCGCGATGACATGGGGCGACAAGGGCACGCTCTTCGTTTCAAGCCGCGTCGCCGGCAATGTCTATGCGGTCGTGGACAAGGGGGGCCAGCGTGAGGTCAAAACCATCGCCACCGGCCTGAACCTGCCGAACGGCGTGGCCTTCAAGGACGGCACGCTCTACATCGCCGAGGTGTCGAAGATCAGCAAGATGCCGGGCATCGAGGACAAGCTCGATAGCCCGCCCGCCACGGAAATGGTCTACGACACCCTGCCCAAGGATATGCCGCACGGCTGGAAGTACCTCGCCTTCGGGCCCGACGGCAAGCTCTACTTCAACATCGGCGCGCCCTGCAATATCTGTATGCCGCCGGACACCCACGCCAATCTCTCGCGGGTGAATCCCGACGGCACGGGCTTCGAGTACGTGGCCCACGGCGTCCGCAACAGCGTGGGTTTCGACTGGCATCCGGTGACCAAGCAGCTCTACTTCGCCACCCACGGCCGCGACTGGCTGGGCGAGAACGAGCCGAGCGACAAGTTCGACGTGGTGACCAAGAAGGGCCAGCATTTCGGCTTCCCCTTCTGCCACCAGGGTGACGTCCTCGATCCCGACTTCGGCAAAGGGCACTCCTGCAAGGAGTTCGTGCCGCCCCTCATCAAGACCGGCCCGCACGTGGCCGGCAACGGGGTCGAGTTCTACACGGGCTCGATGTTCCCGCCCGAGTACAAGAACCGCGCCTTCCTCGCTCAGCGCGGATCCTGGAACCGCTCGGAGAAGGTCGGCTTCCGGGTGATGATGGTCACGCTCGTCCCCGGCGCCGCGCCGAAGTACGAGATCTTCGCCCAGGGATGGCTGCAGGGACAGGAGATCTGGGGGCGCCCCGTATACACGCGGCAGATGAAGGACGGCTCGCTCCTCATCGCCGACGACTATGCGGGAGCGATTTACCGGATCAGCTACCAGCGCTGAGCCACGTGCGGCCGCTTGTCGGCGCCTCGATCGCTCTCGCCTTGCTGGCCACGATCGGGGCGCCGGCCCAGGCCGCCGATGTCGAAGCGGGCAAGCGCAAGGCCGAAGCGTGCGGCGCCTGCCACGGCGCCGACGGCAACGCCACCACACCCGGCACGCCGTCCCTCGCCGGGCAGCCCGTCTACTTCACCCACTGGCAGCTCATCAAGTATCGCGACGGGCGGCGCAAGGATCCGCAGATGTCGCCCGTCGCCAAGAACCTCAGTGATACCGACATGGCGGACCTCGCCGCCTACTACGCGGCTCAGCGCGCGCTCGCCCGCCCCGCGACGACGGATCCCGCCAAGGTCGCCGAGGGCAAGCGTCTGGCCACGCTTCACCACTGCGCCTCCTGCCATCGCCCCGATCTCTCCGGCCAGCAGCAAGTCCCCCGCCTCGCCGGCCAGGACTATGAATACCTCCTCCGTCTGCTCCGCGGCTTCAGGGCCAAGACCGCCTCGGACCTCGACGGCACCATGACCATGGCCGTGCAGCCCCTCCGCGACGAAGACGTCGAAAAGCTCGTCCACTACATGGCGAGCCTGGGCGCTCAGCCCTAGCCTCTCCGCCTCAGCTTCTCGCCCTAGGCCCCCCTCACCCTGCCCTCTCCCCCTTTGGGGCGAGGGATGCGAAGCCGCCGAGCATAAGCCGGGTGGGGTGGGGGGATGTCCTCCCGGGACCCGTATCTTCTGGGGAGCTTCTCAACGCCGGCAACCAAAATCTCGTGGCGGGCCAAGAGTGGCCCAGCGGAATGCGGCTCAGCGTGGTCCCGGGAGGGCATCCCCCGCCCCGCCCGGCGGCACAAGGGATCCTATCGTCGAGCGCTGCGGAGAGCGGTCCAGATCCGAGCCGGCGTCAGCGGCATGTCGAGATGCGTGACGCCGAATGGCGAGAGCGCGTCCACCGCGGCATTGACCACGGCCGGCGGCATCCCGATGCAGCCCGCCTCCCCCACCCCCTTGGCCCCCAGCGGATTCCGCGGCGACGGCGTGCAGGTTTTCTCGATGACGACGTGCGGCACCTCGTCGGCGCGCGGCAGCGCGTAGTCCATGAGGCTGCCCGTCACGAGCTGGCCATCGCGATCGTAGACGATGGCTTCCTGGAGCGCCTGCCCCAGTCCCTGGGCGAGACTGCCGTGGAGCTGGCCCTCGGCGAGGAGCGGATTGATCACGGTGCCCGCGTCGTCCACCCACACCAGTCGCTCGATGGCGAGCCGGCCCGTCTCCGCCTCGATGCGAAGCGCGCAGACGATGGCGCCGAAGGTCCACACCTCGGTGTCGGGCTGGAAGTACACGCTCGCTTCGAGGCCGGGCGTGTCGCCCGCGGGCAGCGCCTGGCCCCCCGCATAGGCGGTGGCCGCCACCTCGCGCCACCTCACCTGCCGCTGCGGCACGCCGGTGACCTGAAAACCGCCCGGTACGGCGATCACGTCCGCCACCGCCGCCTCGAGCATCCGCGCCGCGATGCGGCGGCCCTTCTCGCGGACGTCCACCGCCCCGCGCTGCAGCGCGCTTCCGCCCAGGGCCACGCTGCGGCTGCCGAAGGTGCCGAAGCCCTCGGGTCCCGAGCGTGTATCGCCGTGGACAACCTCCACATCGTCCGGCGTGACCCCGAGATGGTCGGCCACGATCTGGGCGAAGGTGGTCTCGTGCCCTTGCCCGTGCGCGCTCGAGCCGGTGATGGCCGTCACGCGCCCCGACCGCTCGACCTTGACGGAGCCGCTCTCCCAGCCGAGCGCGCACGGCTCGACATAGGAGGCGAGGCCGATGCCCACGATCTCCCCTCGCTCCCGGCGCTCCGCCTGCTCGCGCCGCAGGCCCTCGTAGTCCGCGGTGGCGAGCGCGCGCTCGAGTGCGAGCTGATAGTCGCCCGAGTCGTAGACCTGGCCGGTGGCCGTCTTGAACGGAAAGGCGTCGGCCGCGATGAAATTCCGGCGCCGGATCTCCGCGGGATCGAGACCGGTGGCGCGCGCCGCGGTGTCCATGAGCCGCTCGATGACGAAGCAGGCCTCGGGCCGACCCGCCCCGCGATAGGCGGAGACGGGTGCCGTGGTGGTGAGGGCGCCGGTGACGGTGATGTCGCAGGCGGGAACGACATAGCAGCCGGGGAGGAGGCGCGCGTGATTCCAGGGTGAGCCGGCGGCGGCGTTCATCAACGCCGCCCCGAGGGGAGCGGTGATCCGCGCGCGAAGGGCCGTGATGCGACCGTGCGCATCGACGGCCAGCTCACCCTCGCACACGGAGCCGCGGGAATGATTGGTGGTGATCTGGTCCTCCGCCCGAGTGGCGATCCACTTCACGGGCCGGCCGAGGCGACGCGTGAGCCACGCCAGCAGCACCTCTTCGCGGTAGGGGCCGGTCTTGACGCCGAAGCCACCCCCCACGTCGGGCGCGATCACACGCACCCGCGCCTCGGGCATGTCGAGGATGCGCGCCACCTCCGCCCGGATCCGGAAGGGCGCCTGGCAGGAGACCCAGAGGGTCAGATCGTCCGTCGACGGATCGAAGGCGGCGAGGACGGCGCGCGGCTCCATCGCCACCGCGGCCAGCAGCTGCTGGGCGACGCGAAGCGAGACGACGTGCGCGGAGCCCGCGGCGGCGCGCGCCGCGTCGCCTTCGCGCAGCGTGCGGGTGAAGCACCGGTTCCTGTCGATCTGCGGATAGAGCCTCGGCGCACCATCGGCCACCGCATCCTCGGGTCCGGGCAGGGCGGGCAGCGGCTCGTAGATGATCTCGATCAGATCGAGGGCGTCGCGCGCGGCGTAGATGGTCTCCGCCACCACCGCGGCCACCGGTGTTCCCGCCGCGTGCACGATCCCCTCGGCGAGGATGGGATGAGGCGGCACGCGCATGTCCGGGATCACGCGATTGACGGGGAGCGGCGCCAGATGAGCGAGCTCCGCGCCGGCCACCACCGCGAGAACGCCGGGAGCGCGGCGCGCGCGCTCGACGTCCAGGGCGGCGACGCGCGCATGCGCGTACGGGGAGCGGAGGAGGGCCACGTGGGCGCACGCCGCGGGACGGATATCGTCGACGTAGCGTCCGGAGCCTATGAGCAGGCGGTGGTCTTCACGTCGCTTGAGGGGGCGGCCTATCCAGGCGCCGTCCGCGGACCCCTCACCGTGGCTCACGGCCGCATGGTGTGCGCCGACGCTCCGGGCTGGCGCCGCGGGGCCGCGAGCTCCGCGAACTCGCAGAGGAGCGGTCGCGTGTCGCGCGGGTCGACGATCTCCTCGATCCAGAATGTCTCCGAGGAGCGGAAGGGCGAGCGGAGCTTGTTGAGGCGCACCTCGATCTCTTCGAGCTTGGCCTGGGGATCGGGGGCGGCGTCGATGTCGGCGCGATAGGCCGCCTCGATCCCGCCCTCGAGAGGGAGGGAGCCCCAGCGGCCCGACGGCCACGCATAGCGCGTGCAGAAGCGCCCGCCGTTCTTGTGCGCGGCCCCGGCCACGCCGAAGCAGTTGCGCACGATCACGGAAGCCCACGGCACGGTGGTCTGCCAAATCGCCGACATGGCGCGCACGCCCTGCTTGATGGTGCCCGTGCGCTCCGCCTCGAGGCCGATGAGAAAGCCGGGGCAGTCGACCAGATAGACCACGGGCAGGTGGAAGGTCTGGGCGAGATCGACGAAGCGCTCGACCTTCTGGCAGGTGTCGGCCCCCCACGCCCCGCCGTAGAAGTACGGATCGCTGGCGAGGACGGCTACCGGCCAGCCGTCCAGACGGGCGAGGCCCGTGATGATCGAGCGTCCGTAGAGCTGGCCGATCTCGAAGAACGAGCCCGTGTCGACCACCGCCTCCACGATCCCGCGCATCTTGTACGGCTTGCGGACGTCCCGGGGAATGGCCTCGATCAGCCACGGCTCGCGGCGCGCGGGGGGATCGGCGCGCTCGCCGCGCGGGGGCAGGTCATCGATCGACGACGGCAGGTAGGAGAGAAAGCGGCGGGCGCGCGCGAAGGCCTCTTCCTCGGTGTCGACCGCGTCGTCCACCGCCCCGGCCTTGAGCTGGATCTCCCAGCCGCCGAGCTCGTTCTTCGTGAGCTTCTGGCCGAGCCGCTCGACCACGGGCGGCCCCGCCACGAAGAGCGCGGAGAGCTCCTTGACCATGATGGAGTAGTGAGCGGCGGCGAGATGGGCCGCCCCGAGGCCCGCCACCGAGCCGAGACCGAGAGCCACGCGGGGGACGGTGCCGATGTTGTCGACCACCAGCTCCCAGCCACTCACGCCCGGAACATTGGCGCGCCCCGTGGTCTCGATGGTCTTCACCGAGCCGCCGCCGCCCGAGCCTTCCACGAGCCGGATCAAGGGCAGGCGCATCTCGTTGGCCATCTGCTCGCACATGAGGTGCTTGCCCTTGATGGTGGCGTCGGCGGAGCCCCCGCGCACCGTGAAGTCGTCGCCGCCCACCACGACCGGCCGACCGTCCACCTTGGCCCGCCCGAAGACGAAGTTGGAGGGCGTGAGGCTCGCGAGCTCATTGGCCTTGTCGTAGGCGGCCATGCCCGCGATCTTGCCCAGCTCGTGGAATGATCCGGGATCCACGAGCTTCTCCACCCGCTCCCGGATCGTCAGGCGTCCGCCGTCGTGCTGCCGTCGCACGCGCTCAGGGCCGCCCAGCTCCTCGGCGAGCGCCTCGCGTCGCCTGAGCTCGTCGAGCTCGGGCTCCCAGCCCTTGGACCCGCCCGGAGTCTCGGCCATGCTCTAGGCGAACGCCTTCCGCAACGATCCCGCCACTTCGTCCACGGCGCCCCGCGCCTTGTCGAGGAAGCGCGTCATGCGGATGAAGCCGTGAAACATGCCCTCGTAGCGGGTGAGGGTCACCGGCACGCCGGCGTCGCGGAGACGGGCGGCATAGGCCTCGCCCTCGTCACGGAGCGGATCGCAGGCGGCCGTGATCACGAGCGCGGGAGGCAGCCCGGCCAGGCTCGGCGCGAGGAGCGGCGAGGCGAGCGGCTCTCTCCCTTGCTCGTCGCGCTCCAAATAGTGGCGCCAGAACCACCGCATCGCCTCGCGCGTGAGCACATAGCCCGTGGCGTTTTCGTGGTACGAGGGCGTGTCGAGGCTGGAGTTGGTCACCGGGTAGATGAGCGCCTGGTAGACGAGCGCCGGGCCCTTGCGGTCGCGCGCCATGAGCGCCACCACCGCGGAGAGATTGCCCCCCGCGCTGTCGCCGCCCACCGCCACCCGCCGCCCGTCGATGTTGAGCCCTGCGGCGTTGGCGGCGATCCACTCGAGGGCCACGTACGAGTCCTCGGCGGCCACCGGGTATTTCGACTCGGGCGCCAGTCGGTAGTCCACGCTCGCCACCGCGCAGCCGGCGGCATTGGTGAGCGAACGGCAGATGCCGTCGTGCGTGTAGAGATCGCCGATGACCCACCCCCCGCCGTGATAGAAGACGAGCGCGGGATGGGGACCCGCCCCGCCCGGCTTGTACAGCCGCACGGTGATCTCGCCGCCCTTCACGGGCACGCGATGCTCGGTCACCGCGGCGACCTCGTCGAAGGGGCCCAGGCCCGCCGTGCGGGAGCGCATGGATTCGCGCGCCTCTTCCGGCGTCGAATCCTCGATAGGCTTGAGGTTGAGCTTGGCCATCGCGTCGACGAGACTCTGCGCCTGCGGATCAAGCGGCATGGTTTCCCTCCTTGAAGATTCGTTCACGCTCGCTATGCGGGCACCGGAGCATAGGTCACCGTGTGACGTCGGCCCCTATCATACGCGACCGCTCGATTGCATGACTGGCCACCGGCAAGCCGCCGGCACGGGGCGGCCTGAACGCCCCGGGCTCCGGAGAAGGATTCCGGAGCCCGGGCCCCGCTCAGTCGAGACCGCGCGCCCCGGCCTACTGCTGTTCGCGCTGCGGGGGCTTGGCCTCGGCCCGGCTCGGCGCGAGGCGATTCGCTGGCTCCCCTGGCAGACGATGTGCCGGTGGGGGCGACCCCTCAGGCCGGATACCCTGGGGCGGAGCCGCGCGACGAGTATCCGGCTGGGGCGAGGCAGGCGCGGCCTCCTGCGGTGGCTCGACGCGCCGAGCCGAGGGGATGGTCCGAACGGAAGACGCCGGGGACGCCATCGTCCCCGGCGTGGCTACCTGGAGCGGCTCGACCCGCCGCGCCGGAGGTGTACTCAGCACAGGCGGTGCCGGCGGCATGGGTGCGACCGGCGGGGTTACGTGCGCCGTCTCTACTCGCCGCGCCGGAGGTGTCCTGAGCACATGCGGTGACGGCGGTGTCGCGGTCGCGGGTGCGGCCGCTTGCGGCGTGTCCACTCGCCGAGCCGGAGCCGTCCCCGGCGGTGCCGTGGTCGCGGGTGCAGCCACTTGGATCCGCTGCGCCGGAGATAGGGTCAGAGCAGGCGCGGCGGGCGACGTCGTCGCAGGCGCGGCTGCTTGCGGTGTCTCGACTCGGCTTGCTGGCAGCGTCGCCCCAGCATTCGGTGAGGGAGGCACCGTCGACGCCGGTGCGGCCGCTTGCGAGGCCTCGACACGTCGGGCCGAAGGCGGCGCGGCCACGCGACCGGTCTGCTCAGTCGCCGGCGGCCTGCCAGCCACTTGAGTCTCCCCTGACGGTCCTGTCCTCGATGGCGGTACGGGCTGAGTCCGCACGGTCACGGGTCGCTCAACCGCGCTTTGCCCGAAAGGCGGACGGGCCTGCAGAGGGGTGCTCTCGCGCGGCAGAGGCGCCGAGACGAGGCGGGGGGCCGCCGCGGGCACTCCTGTCGGCCCCATTTTCCGCGCATCACCGGGAGCCGACTCCGTAGCGGCACGCGGTGGACGAGTAGCAACCACGGAGCGCTTCAGGCTCTCCTCGGGAGGGCGCACGCCCCGGCTCGCCGTCGGCACGAAGCTCGCGGGCCGCGCCGTGATCGGCGGAGCGTCGTGGTTCACATGGAGGCTCTTTTCGTCTACTCGCGTCTCACGAGCGGAGGTGATTGGCCCGCGTCCGAACCGGTGCTCGTGCACGACCACCACGGCGTTCCGCACCCCCGCATTGCGGTAGACGTTGATGTTCTCCACGTTCACCGCCGTGGTGTTGGTGACGACGGTATTGTTCATCACGCGCGGTCCACCCCAGCCGCGCCACGACGGCTCGCGAATGAAGCCCGGCCGCCCCCACCAAGGCACCACCGGCTCGCCCCATCCGAGCGCTACCCAGCCCACGAGAGGCCCGCTCACACTGACACTCACTCCGGGGCCGCCGAAGAAGGCGACGAGAGCGGGAGCGTATGCCGGCCTCGCCACCACCGGTCCTGGCGCCCAGGCCCAGTATCCGTCCACGAAGACCCAACGGCCGTAGTGATAGGGCGCCCAGCCCCAGGGGGCGCTGTCCACCCACGTCCAGCCGTAGAACGGATCCCGCACCCACGATCCCGCGCTGTACGGCGTCCATCCGGCCCGTTGCCCGCTCGGCACCCAAATAGAGCCGTAACTGGGCACCACGCGCCATGTCCCATACTGGTCGAGGTCGCTCTCGCCGTACATCTCCGGCGCGATGTAGCGCCCGCTCACCGCCTCGAGAAGCTTGCCCGTGCGCGCGTAGTTCCACTGGTCCCAGGTGTCGGGTGGGGGCGACACGTAGGAGACGACTCTCGACGCGTCCGTGCCGTCGATGACGAGCTCCTCACTGGCTGTCACGACAAGTGGGTGGCCGCCGGACGGAATGACGGTGGCCCTCCCCGCCCGGCGCGTGATGAAGGACGTGCGGTCGCCCGTGACGTCCACGCGATAGTAGCCGGGCTGCGCGATGGTGAAAGCCGCGTTGGGCGTGTCCACCTCGACCGCGCGTCCACGCTCGAGCCGCCGCAGATCGAAGGCGGCGGAACCGTCGGTCAGCTTGAACTGGATGAAGTCTGGCTCCTGGTTCTCCAGACCGATCTGGGTGTTCGTCCAGGCGCGCACGAAGGCATGAGACCCGATCTGTATCTCCACGTTGCCCGGGGAATCAGTCGAGATCTGGTCGCCCGGCACGAGAGGCGTATTGACCTGCGCAGTTGCCCAATCGTCCGCGCCCGGGCGCCAGAACGAGACCCGGCCCTCGGCGAGGCTGAGTCGCGGCGGTGTCAGGTCATACGCGGCGCCTTCCGCATCCGGCGCGTCGGCCGCCCTCACCGCCGGTGTGATGCCGATCACCACGCTGACGGCCAGCAGCATGGATCCGATCATCCGTATCGTTCGCATGGCGCATTCTCCTTCAGTCATCTGGTATCGGCGTCCCTGACGCTCGCGCTCGAGTTTGGCAACCACACCTCGATCGTGTAGACGGACCGGCGGAGCAAGAAATTCTCCACGTTCTTGCATGTAAGCGCTTCGGTACCGGGCACGTCTAACTCGGCAGGACGTGAAACGTCTGACTCGACAGACAGAATGTGAAGAAGTGTGAAGGAGGAGGTAGGGCAGTAAGACGGGCTGCCGGGCTATCGCTCATGGCCGCCACCCCGGCCACGAACTCCGTCTCGCCCACTGGGCGCATCTCTTCCGGTCCGTGGGCGCGGTACATGGAATGACATTCCATGAATACGGTGGCCACGGTGTGGTGGCCGGTGCGGACGTCGTCGAGGAATTCGTGAAGCAGATACCGGTGGTCCGGGCGCTCCCACAAGATGGTGGGTGTCGATGATGGGGAGATCCGGCTCCAGGATGGGCTCGGGTGGCCGCTTGGCCAGCCAGGCCTCGTCCGGCGCGTGGATCCGACCGAACTGGGTCGGCCGTGGCGAGCCGCTCACGCCGATTTTCGTATCAGCGCCGCGCACCGATCGAGTATGGGCAGCACCGCGTCCGCCTTCGCGGGGGGCAGGTTGAAGAGGGCCCGCGCGACCCCGGCATCGCGATAGCGCCTGATCACGTCGACATCTTCCGCCACCCCGAAGATGGTCACGGGAATGCTTGCCGGATCACGTCCGGCCTCGCCCACCATCTTCCGGAACTCGGGCAGGAGCGCGATCACCTCGCCGTAGGCGGGCCGGCGCGCGTGGGGCACCCACCCGTCGCCGTAGGCGATGGCGCGCCGGGCGCCGTAGGGAAAAGCGCCACCGACGATGACGGGCGGGTGCGGCTTCTGCACGGGCTTGGGCCACGTCATCATGGGCGGGAACTTGACGAACGTACCGTCGTACTCCGGCTTGGACCTGGTCCAGATCGCCTTCATCGCCTCCACGCGCTCTCGCATCACCTCGAAGCGCGACGCGAAATCCGTGCCGTGGTCGGCCATCTCTTCCGCGTTCCAGCCCGCGCCGATGCCAAAGAGAAACCGGCCATTCGAGATCTGGTCGATGGTGGCGACCTGCTTGGCGGTATGAATCGGATCGCGCTGGACGACGAGGCAGATCCCCGTTCCGACCAAGAGCTTCGAGGTGGCCCCCGCGGCCGCCGACAGCGCGACGAAGGGATCCATGACGTCGTAGTACTTCTTGGGCAGATCGCCGCCCTGGGGAAAGGGCGACCGGCGGGACAGCGGGATATGTGAATGCTCGGGCGCCCACAGTGACTCGAATCCACGCTCTTCGAGGGCGCGGCCGAGCTCGACCGGGCCCATCGAATAGTCGGTGAAGAAGATCGCTGCCCCGAACTCCATCCTATCGGCTGCTCTTGAGGCGATGGATCATGAGGTCCATCTCCTGACGGATCTGCCCGGGGAGGCGCCGGCCGAAAGGGCCGAAGAAGGTGCTGAGGTCGCCGAGGGCATCCAGCCACTCGTCCCTGTCCCAGGCGAGGGCCCGCTCCACCCGCCTCCGGTCGATGTCGAGTCCGGTCAAATCGAGGCTGTCGGCGGTGGGAATGAAGCCGAGCGGAGTCTCGACGGCCCGGCCGCGACCATGGATGCGATCGACCATCCACTTCAGGATGCGCGCGTTCTCGCCATAGCCCGGCCACAGGAAGCGGCCCTCCGCGTCGCGCCGGAACCAGTTCACGCGGAAGATCTTCGGCGGATTGACCAGTCGCGGCCCCATGGTCAGCCAGTGGGCGAAGTAGCTCCCCATGTGGTAGCCGCAGAACGGGATCATGGCCATGGGATCGCGACGGACCACCCCAACCTGGCCGGTAATGGCCGCCGTAGTCTCCGTGCTCATGGCCGCGCCGAGGAACACCCCGTGCTGCCAGCCGAAGCTCTCGAAGACCATGGGAATGACATTGGTGCGCCGGGAGCCGAAGATGAACCCGGAGATGGGCACGCCCTGCGGATCTTCCCAGTTGGGCGCGATGGATGGGCACTGGCTGCACGGAACGGTGAAGCGAGAATTGGGATGGGCGGCCGGCGCTCCCCCCGGCCCCCACGGCCGGCCCTGCCAGTCGAGGGTGCCCGCGGGCGCCTCGCGTCCTATCCCCTCCCACCAGGGCTCTCTCGCCGGCGTCATCGCGACATTGGTGAAGATCGTGTTGGACCGCACCATCTGGATGCCGTTCGGGTTGGTGGCGGCGCTCGTATTGGGCGCGACCCCAAAGAAGCCGCGCTCCGGATTGATGGCGCGAAGCTGACCTTCGGGGTCGACGTAGATCCAGGCGATGTCATCCCCCAGCGTCCACGCGCGGTACCCGGGCAGCTTCGAGACGACCATGGCGAGGTTCGTCTTCCCGGAAGCGCTCGGCATGGCTCCGCCGAAATAGGTGATGCGCCCCTCGGGGTCCTCCACGCCGAGAATGAACATGTGCTCGGCCATCCAGCCTTCCTGCCGCGCCTGGGCAGACCCGATGCGGAGGGCGTGGCACTTCTTGCCGAGCAAGGCATTGCCACCGTAGCCCGAGCCCACGCTCCAGATCAGCTTCTCCTCCGGGAAGTGGAGAATGAGCCGCCGGTCCGGCGAGAGATCGCCCATGCCGTGCAGCCCCGCGATGAAGTCGTCATCGGCGCGCATATTGTCGAAGGCGACCTGGCCCACGCGCGTCATGATGTGCATGCTCGCCACCACGTAGGCGCTGTCCGTGACCATGACGCCGGCGCGGCTGGCCGCCGAGCCCGCCGGCCCCATGAGATACGGGATCACCCACATCTGCCGTTCCTTCATGCTGTTCTTGAGGTAGGCGCCGGCCTTCGCCTTGGCTTCCGCGGGCTCCATCCAGTTATTGGTCGGCCCCGCGTCGTCCTGGTCCCGCGTGCAGATGAAGGTGAGCTGCTCGGTGCGCGCCACGTCTTGCGGGTGGCTCCGGTGCAGGTAACAGCCCGGATAGCTCTTCTGGTTCAGCTCGAGGAGCGTGCTGTCGCGGAGCATCGCCTCGACCAGCCGGTCGTACTCCTGTTTGGATCCGTCCGCCCAGGTGACCTTGCTCGGTCTGGTCAGGGCCGCCGCCTCGTCCACCCACTTCTCGACGACGGAGGTATTGCCCATGGACATGCTCCTCTCGTATGCGGCGGGACGATTAGGGAGTGAATGCGGTGAGGACACGGGCCAGGGCCGCGGCCAGCTCCGGATCCGTGGCGAGGTCGTGCATGCTGCGGGCCAGCGCGACGTCCATCACGTCACGCCACGCGTTGTCCGAGCCTTTGTCGATCTGGCGCCGGCTGATGCCCACGTACCTCCGGCTCAGGAGCTGGTCCCCGCTGCGCCCGTCGGCGAGAGTGACGGCGATGACCACGCGTCCTACATACTGCGTGCTCGAGTAGCCGGCCACCACGTCGAGCCGGAACTCCTCGACCGCCCCCGCGAGGATCACGTCCTTCTTGTCGGACACCACGGCGTGGCCGTTCTTCCTGATCTCGAGGGCGAGCGCCTCGGCCACGATCTCGGTCACGGGGCGGCTCGTCACGATGGCTCCGCCGTCTTTGGGCTTGGATCCGATCCGTGCGGTGTCCAGGCGCCGGTCGGCGACCGGGCTGATCTCCACGCGCCGGGGTGGCGCGGAGGCGAGGAGGGACCGGTGCACGCCGGCCTCCGGATAGCGGACATCGAGTCCGGAGGTCGTGACCCCGCACGCGCTCAGCGCCGGCCCCGCGAGGAGGATCACCACCAGAGCAAGCCGGCCGCTCACCGGCCGGCGCTCCGTGCGTAGAGGATCTCATTGGCGAGGCGCTGGCCCGCGCGCTCGAGGACGTCGATCATCTCTTGCCGCGCGAATTCCCGGTCATCGAGGAACGCGTCGACGGGAATCTGCTCGGCATTGGTGACGTCCTCGCGGTGCTCCCACAGGACGACACCCGTTCCCCGCATCGCCATCTGGCCGCGCACGTCCGCGAAGCCGGACAGGAGGACAGGATCGCCTTCCCGTACGCGCACGAGGCCCCAGGCCGGCACCGACACCCGCACGATGGCGTCGGCGCGCCGGCGGTCCTCGCCGCTCGGCTCTCGATCGAAGGTGCGAACGTCGGTGAACCATCCGCTCGCTTCGAGTGTCCTCGCCAGCGAATCGGCGACCACCGAGCGCGGAAAGACACCCTGAAGGCTCGATGCCACCAAGGCCGCACGGTCTGCCTCCAAGGCCCAGTTGATACCCCGGTGGATCAGCTGGGCGGCCGGGCGCAATATCGCCTGATACGAGACCGACGGGATCCACTTGATCACCTCGTCGAAGGTGCGCCCCGGCTCGAGCGCGTGCTCCTCGATCGAGAAGGCGCTGGCGCCGGAGACGACGACGGCGACTCGTCTGACATCGTCAAAGGGACGGGCGGCTGGACGCGGGGGAGGAGCGGAGGAGGCGCATCCCCAGAGGGAGAACATCGCGACGAGGAGGACGGGCGTCAAAGCGCGCGGCATGGCGTAAGTTTTCGTATTCTCTGGCACGGCCGCGGCCAGGTCAAGATCTAACTCGTCCTTTCGGCTCGGGGCGGCGCAAGACACTGATCAGGTACCAGACCACCGCAACATTGATGCCGACGAGGACGAGGCGCCCCAGGTGAGCCGCCTCGTGAGCTCGTATACCTCGAGCGGTATGAAGGAGCCCGTAACGACCACCGTGAAATACTCGGCCCAGCGTCGTCGCAGGAGAAGGCCGATGCCCTCGGTCAGAAGCAGGGCGGCGTAGACCAAGGTGCCGGCGCCGATAGCCCGGAGCTTGCGATCGTCCAGGGACAGGATCCCGGCCATCGCCTTGCCGATGTAGCGATTGTCTGGGTCGAGGTGGAGCTGGGCGACCCACGTCGCGACGAAGTCGGCGATGTCCTTGTGCAGGAGATGGTGCGCCCCCGCGGCCACCGCGAGCAGGGCCAGGCCCTTGACGAGCTTGAAGCCGCCGATGAGGGCGAGCGCCACAGCGCCGCGGGGACGGTCCTTGTCTACCAGTCGAGCGTCTCGCCGGGTTCCGGCAGCCAGACCGTGTGCGGATCGATCTTGAGCCGCTCCACTTCGGCGGCGATCCGGCGCGGTGGCTCCTCGTACGGCTCGCGCGCGATCTTGTAGGTCCCCCAGTGAATCCCGATGAAGGTGGCCGCCCGCAGATCGTGCATGGCCTGTAGCGCCTCCTCCGGGGACATGTGAACGGGCCTGGCAATGATCCTCGGAGTGTAGGAGCCGATGGGGAGGGCGGCGAGATCGAATGGCCCCAGGAGGTGGCCGATCATCTCGAAGTGCGACGCATAGCCCGAATCGCCGCCAAAGTAGAAGCGCTTCGATCCTATCACCACCCAGGAGGCCCAGAGCCGCCGCCCCGAGTCGATGAGTGACCGTCCCGAGCCGTGTTGGGCGGGAGCGCAGACGATCTCGAGCCCCTTCACCTTGACCGATTCGCTCCAGTCCAGCTCGACGACCTTCGTGATACCGCGCACCTCCAGCCAGGGCTTGATACCGAGGGGAGCAACGAAGAGAGGGTTGAAGGCGTGGGCGAGCCGCCGGACCGTCGGCTCGTCCAGATGATCGTAGTGATCATGAGAGATGAGTACCACATCGATCGGCGGAAGATCCTCCAATGCAATGCCCGGCGGGGTGAAGCGTTTGACCCCGACCGTCCCCGAGAGCGGGCCCAGACGCTGACTCCAGACCGGGTCCGTGAGGAGGTTCACGCCGTCGAGTTGGACGAGAAGCGTGGAATGTCCGATCCACGTCACGGTGGTGTCGTGGTGATTCTTGCGAAGCGCCTCGACGTCCGGGGCAGCGGTGGGCAGCGGGGCGAAGTGGCGCACGCTGCTCACGATACCCGTGAGACTCAGGAGGTAAAGCCTCACGCGGATCCAGTTCGAGGTGCGGTGGAAGTCAGGGTCGAGGTTGCGGAACGTACCATCGCGGCGGGGGGCCCGCGGCAGCTCCCCTCCCGCCTGTCCCCGCTCGAGGCCGGGCACCACGCCAAGGGAAGCCGCGGAGGCAAGGAGAAAGCCGGAGAGCATGAAGCCGACCACGAGTATCGTCAGGCGTCTGAAGTTTCGCATGTGCTTCTTGCCCGGTGTCCAGGCTGTCTTCTTCCGTGCAAGAGAGGGACCCGTCGCGAGATGTCGGAAAAAGACTCGCGGCAGAGTCAGGACGACTCGGTCGACGGTAGCGGGCCCACGAGAGGCGTGGCATGCCCATTGCGGGATCGAGGAGCATGCGACGGTCAAGCGACGCCCAAGGGGGAGACTTGCCCGCGGCACGCGCAATCAGGAGCGCCGTTCTGGCCCTTCTCGTCGTCGTGGTACTCGTCTCACCCGTGTGGGCCGCTCCCGTGGAGGTGCGATTCCTCGAAGGAGTCACCCGCGGCTTCCTCGTCCTTCGATCCACCACCGGTCAGATCGTGGGCCATGGCGAGCTGCTGCAGACGGCGCACTCCGATCGAGTGGATAGCCGGATGATCTTCCGCTTCAAGGACGGCTCCCTCTACGACGAGAAAGTCGTCTTCTCCCAGCAGCACGTCTTCACGCTGCTCTCCTACCACCTCGTGCAGCGGGGGCCGTCGTTCCCGGAGCCGATGGACGCATCGCTCGACCGCAAGCAGGGGCGCTACCAGGTGAAGTCGGGGGAGAAGGGGCACGAGAAGGACTCGAGCGGGACGATCGAGCTTCCACCGGACGTCTATAACGGCATGACGTCGATGCTCCTGAAGAACCTCACGCGGGGGAGTTCCGAGAGCGTGCACTACATCGCTTTCACTCCGACGCCGCGCCTGATCGAGCTCGAGCTGGTCCCGGTGGGAGAGCAGAAGCTCAAGATCGGCGAGGAGGAAGGGCAGGGAACGCGCTTTGCCGTCAAGCCGAGGCTGAGAGGAATCATGAGCCTCGTGGCAGCCCTGATGGGGAAGACGCCGGCCGAATATGAGTGCGTCATCTGGACCAAGGATGTGCCTGCCTTCGTGCGCTGCGACGGACCTCTGCGCCCCAAAGGTCCCGTATACCGCATCGAGCTGACGAATCCGCGGTGAGCTTACTGCGAGGGCATCTAGAGCACGCGAATCCGCACCGGACATGGTACCCGTCGGCATCGGGGCCGCGATGAGCGGCGGTGAGCTGGTACATGTCGTAGACTTCTCCGCTCACCGTGGGGCCACCATGATGGGGCTCGCCGTACCTGGCTGCATCGCCTTTGCCTCAGCCCAATCCCCTACCCGCCAGGAAGATTCGACCGGGAAAAGTTGACCCGATGCTGAAGGATTTCCACAGAGCCCCGGCGCCTAGTCGAATCCCCTGGCTCTTTTTACGTCGTTTTAGGGGATTTGGCCTCAACCATCCGCTTGGCATCGGCGCTGCTTATAGCGGGCATGAGTTCCTGGGCTGGTATTCCTCGTCTCACCGGAGTGCGGGTCTTGGTAGTTGAGGGTACTCCCGATGTGCGGGAGATCGTGACGGCCGCTCTCGAGCAATACGGCGCGTGTGTGACCGCGGTGGATTCTCCGGTCACGGGGCTGGACCTTCTCAAGCGAGAGAGACCCGACGTCCTCGTGAGCAGCCTCTCCATGCCCGAGAAGGATGGCTACTGGCTGATCCGGCGGGTACGGAGCCTCTCCCCTGACAGAGGAGGCAATACACCGGCGGTAGCCTTCACCGGTTGCACCACCCCCGAAGATCGGCTCAAAGCGCTGCGGGCCGGGTTCCAGGCCCATGTTCCCAAGCCGGCGAATCTCCGCGAGCTGGCTGGCGCGGTGGCGCTGCTGAGTCTGCGACGGGAGGCAGTGCTGGCCTCCTAGCTCGCCGTCACAGCCGAGGCCGGCGCTGATCCCCAGGATGTGCCCCCGGGTGCGCGTTTGTGTGCTCGCCGTCGCCGTGGCTCGACTCCGTCAAGGCCTGCTGGGTGAGCTCCCACAAGACGTGATACAGCGTGGTCTGTGCCTCCTGGATCCGATGCACCGAGACAGACGGCACCACGAACAGGTAGTTGATGGAATCCATCTCCGCCATCCGTCCGCCGGTGTAGCCGGCGAAGCCCACCGTGAGAAGCCCACGGCGCGCGGCTTCGTCGAGGGCGCGAACGACGTTCTCGGAGTTTCCGCTCGTGGAGAGCCCCACCGCCATGTCCCCCTGCTCGGTGAAGGCGGCGATCTGGCGGGCGAACACCACTTCGAAGCCGATGTCGTTCGACAGCGCCGTCACCACTCCCATGTCATTGGTCAGCGCGTAGGCAGGCAGGGGCCGCCCCGCCGAAGGATCCAGGAACAGCCGGGCCACCGATTGAGCGTCGCTCGCGCTCCCCCCATTGCCGAACGCGAAGAGCCTGCCCCCCTTCGTGAAGCGCAGGGCGAGGGCCCGGGCACATTCGGTGAGGCGGGTGTGCAGACCGACGGCAAGACGGTCGCGGATGGCCACGATCTCGAGGGCCTTCTCGCGGGCGGAACGGCGCACCTCCTCCGCCACCGGGCCCCGGTCCTCCTGCGGGGCGAAGAGGCCCCGATACAGTGACTCGATGCCGCGAGGGCGGCCGCTTCCATTCTCAGGAAGCCGCACGGAGCCCCCCGATCGCCACCTTCGCGCGTACCTTCGCGATGCCTTCGTCGAGCAGAGCGGTCACCCGCGCGGGCACGGCCCGGGCCGCGCACGTGATCGAGACTCCGTCCGTCATCTCGTCGCCCCCGTCACGGCGCGGCGCCCGAGGAAGGCGTGCACGAGCTCCCAGAGGATGTGGCAGATGGTGACCTCCATCTCCTTCACAATCTGCGGATTCGCCGACTTGACCGTGACCGTGTGGTCCACCGCGACGATGGGGCCCGTGTCGTCACGGCCAAGGGCCACCGTGAGCAGTCCCATCCCTTGGGCGACCAGAAGTGCGCGCAAGACATTTCCGGTCGAGCCGTCCGGAGGAATGAAGCCAAACGCTATGTCGCACGGCCGGCCCAGGTGCTGGATCTGGCGGGCGAAGACCTGCTCCCACCCCTCCCGATCGGCGATGCCGCTGATGGTGGCCACGTCGCTGGTGAGCGCGATGGCGGGCAAGACCCGCTTGCCGGCGATGACCGGGTGGACGAACTCGACGGCGACGTGCTGGGCATCCGTGCTCCCAGCACCGTTGCCGAACGCGATCAGCTTGCCGCCTGCGCTGAACCTGGCCGCCATGGCGGCGCCGGCGCGACTCATCGCATCAGCACACTCCACGAGGGCCAGGCCAGCTTCGCGACGGCGGGCAAAGGCATCGGCTACGGCGCCGGATACGATTGGTCCGGCCTGCCCTCCTCCGATACCTTTCACGGATGCACCCCCAGGCGCCGCGCCAGCAAAGAACCATCGGCCACACCTGACCGGCGTAGCCGAGCTGGTCCTAGTGGCTAGCAAGAAAAGTGCCCCCCGCTCCGCAGTCTATTCACACGGCATTTCTGCGGGGCGGGGTCGGCCACTGGAGATGCGGCGGAGCCGGAGGGTTGGAACTACCGTGGACTCTTTCCCCGCGGGAAAGAAGTACCCAAGTCGCAAGGAGCCTTTTAGACGATCGCGTCGCGATGCAGCCGCTCGATCTCCTCGGCCGAGTAGCCGGCTTCCTTCAGGATCTCGTCGGTGTGCTCGCCCAGCGTGGGCGGCTCCCGATCCAGGCTGGGGCTGCCGTGCTCCAGGCGGAACCCGGCCCCCACGAGCTGCATCGGCCCGTAGCGCGTGTCGATGGTCTGAAGCACGTCGCGGTGCTCGAGCTGCGGATGGCGGACGATCTCGTCGACCTTCCAGATCGAGCCGCATGGAACATCGGCGGCGGTGAGCCGCGTCTCCCACGTGCGAGGGTCGTCGGTAGCCATGGCCGTCTCGATGATCTCGCGCAGGGCCGGCTCGTTCTCGGTGCGGGAAGGCCAGTCCCTGAAGCGCGGATCGGCGAGCACATCGGGGCGACCGAGGGCCTTCATGAGGTTGCCGAACTGCTTCTCGGTGAGTACCGCGAGCACGATGTAGCCGCCGCCCGCTCTGAACCGGCTCGCCGTGGGCTTGCGGCTCACGGACCCGTTGCCGATCTGGCGCTGCTCGATGCCCGCCACGGTGTATTCCGAGACCGGCCCGGCGATGAAGGCGAGGGCCGCGTCCAGCATGGAGACGTCCACGAGCTGGCCGCGCCCGGTATGCGTGCGCTGGTACAACGCGCTGGCGACGGCCATGGCCGCGGTGACGCCGCCGATCGTGTCGCACAGGGCGAACCCCGCGCGGGTCGGGCCATTGGCCTCCGTGCCCGTGAGCGACATGATCCCCGACATCGCCTGGAGCTTGCCGTCAAAGGCCGCGGTGGCCCGCTCGGGCCCCGTCCGGCCGAAGCCGGAGACCGAGCAGTAGATGAGGCGCGGGTTGATGGCCGACAACGCCGCGTAGCCGAGGCCGAGGCGGTCCATGACGCCGCCCCGGAAGTTCTCCCACACCACGTCGGCGCCGGCCACCAGGCGTTTGACGATCTCGATCGCTTCCGGGCGGCGCAGATCGAGGGTGATGCTACGCTTGTTGCCGTTCATGGACAGGAAGGAGGGCGCCATCTTCCGCTCGGCCCACGCCTTGTCGGCGGGCGACACGCGCGTCTCGTCGCCGTCGCGCGATTCGATCTTCATCACGTCGGCGCCGAGGAGGGCCAGCTGGTAGGTTCCGTACGGCCCCGCCAGATAGCGGGTGAAGTCGAGGATACGCACGCCGGCGAATGGTTTGGTCATGTGCCCTCGCGCTTGGCCCGCGCCACGCTCTTCACCACGTCGAACTCCTTGCGCCGCTCCAGGATCTTCTCCGGAGTCAGCTTGGAGAGATCGTTGAAGTCGCGCTTCCACGACGCGTCCGCCCTCCAGCGCTGCGGCGACTGCACAGTGGTGCGGGCCGCGGGCGCGCTCTCCAGGACGCGGAGGGCCAGCTCCAGCGTCTGGGTCTGGGACTCCACGTCGAAGGGCCGCCCGGCCGAGTTGCCGAGCGGAAAATCGCTGAAAAGAAAGCGCGGGACCCCACAGTGCTCGACGATGTCCTTCGCACAGCCCATGATCACGGTAGGAATGCCGTTGGCCTCGATGTGGCGGGCGACCAGACTCACGGTCTGGTGGCAGACGGGTCAGCTGGGAACGAGCACGACCGCGTCGACTTCGTCCTCGCGGCAGCGATGCAGGAGCTCGGCCGCGTCGTGCTCGGTGGCCCGGTGGCTCCGGTTCGTGGGCGATCCGTGAAGACGCCGCGCCAGCGATCCCACCCGCCCCGCCGTCACCGCCTCCCGCAGGCGCGTGAGGGGGAGGTAGGTATTGATGTCCGCCGCCGAAGTGTACAGGCGATCGTAGCCCACGTGGGAGATCCGGAGGTCGGGCACGCTGTCCGTGGTCACCGAGTACACCTGATAGAACTTGGCCGCGGCATTGTAGGGCGCACCGGGTCCCTGGTCCCCGACCCCCGGCTGATACGGCGCCGCCGTCGTGATGAGGCCGACCCGCGCCCGGCTGAGCGGCGTCGAGAGCGGCGCGAAGGGCACCTGGGCAAAGCTGGCCCAGCGATAGGGGTTGTCGTAGCCGAGGGCGACGTAGTAGTCGCGCGTCCGCTGCATGTAGGGAATGGCCACGTCGTACTCTTCCGTGAATGCGGCATTGGTACCGGGGGCGGTGGGGGTCACGACGTCTCCTCCTTCGAGAGCGCGCCACGGGGAACCCGAAAGGTCGAGCGGCCTGATTGCGCCGCCTCAGTCTAGCCCGGATCGTTCGATAATGCAGCGCCTCCGTCCGCCTCCCCCCCCGGAGGAGCGGGGGCAGGATGAGGGGGGATCGTCCCGTGCTAGCATCGGCCGCAGCGTCGACCAAAGGAGACCGGATGTCGGGCGTACGAAGCCGCGTGGCGGTAGTGACGGGAGCGGCCCACGGTCTGGGCCGGGAGATCGCGCTGATGCTGGCCCGCGAAGGCGCCCGGGTGGCTCTCGGCGACACGGACGGCGCGGGCCTCGAGCAGACGGTGGCCGCCATCACGTCGGCCGGCGGAGTGGCCGTTTCCGTCGCGGGCGATCTCACGGACGAGCACGGGGCGGCCGGACTCATCGACGCGGCCGTCGAGCGCCTCGGGGGGCTCGACATCCTCGTCAACAACGTGGGGGGCAGCCGCAACAGCAAGATCTGGGAGATGCCCGTCGAAGACTGGGACTTCACGCTCCGCCTGAACCTGCGCTCGACCTTTCTCTGCACGCGTGCCGCCGTCCCCCACATGATGCGCAGGCGCTACGGTCGTATCGTCTGCATGTCGTCGGGTGCGCGCGAAGGCACGCCGTGGACCGCGTACTATCAGGGCGGCGCCGCGTACTCCGCGTCCAAGGCGGGCGTGCACGGCTTCGTGCGCGACGTCGCCCTCGAGCTGGCAGACCACGGCATCAACGTGAACGCGGTAGCGCCCGGGCCCATCGACACGGAGCGCGCGGGCCCTTCCCTCAAGAAGATGAACGACACCGTCGAGTTCAGCCCGAATCGCATGACTCCCCTCCACCGGCTCGGCCAGCCCATCGAGGTGGCGCACGCCGTGCTCTTCCTCGCCTCGGAAGAGGCGAGCTATATCACCGGCCACACCCTGGCCGTCGCGGGAGGCCGATGATGCGAATGCCGCTGGAGGACGTCCGGGTGCTCGATCTCAGCCACGCCCTGGCCGGTCCGTTCTGCTCGACCATGCTCGCCGATTTCGGCGCGGAGGTGATCAAGCTCGAGCCGAGGGGAGCGGGCGACATCTCGCGCGCGTGGGGGACGCCATTGCCCGGCGGGGAGACGTCGTACTTCGTGAGCCTGCATCGCAACAAAAAGGGCATCGAGGTGGATCTCAAGCTTTCCGAAGGCAGGGCGCTGTTCTTCCGCCTCATGGAGCGATGCGACGTCGTCCTCGAGAACTACCGCACGGGGGCCCTCGAGCGCCTCGGCCTCGGCTACGAGGAGGCGCGGAAGCGGAACGGCGGCATCATCTACTGCTCGGTCTCGGGCTTCGGCCAGGATGGGCCGTACCGGGATCGCGCCGCCCTCGACCTCATCCTCCAGGCGGAGAGCGGCATGATCAGCGTTACGGGCGAGCCCGGCTCGCACGGCGTCCGCTGCGGCACGTCCATCGCGGACATGACGGCGGGGATGTACGCGGCCTACGGCATCATGCTCGCCCTGCGCGTGAAGGAGCGGACGGGGCGGGGCCAGGCCATCGACGTGTCCATGCTGGAGGGACAGCTCTCGCTCCTGGGCTCCATGATCGGCGGCTATCTCGCCGACGGCGAGACGCCCGAGCCCATGGGCACCGCCTACAAGGCGCTCCTGCCGTACCAGACCTTCCGGACCAAGACGCGCGATCTCGCCCTCGCCGTGGGCAGCGAGAAGCTGTGGAAGATCTTCTGCCCCGCCATCGGCCGGCCGGAGCTGACCGATGACCCGCGCTATCGCACCAACGGCGACCGTGCCCGCCACCGGGACTCCCTCATCGCCGCGCTGCAGGACACATTCCTCACGCGCTCCTACGAGGAGTGGGAGCCCATGCTCCTCGCCAAGGGCATCCCCTTCGGCGCCATCAACGGCATTCCCGAAGTCGTGGAGCATCCGCAGGTGAAGGCGCGCGGTGCCCTCGTGGAGATGGATCACCCGCGGGCGGGAAAAGTCCGCATGGTCGGCGTGCCCGTGCGCCTGTCGGAGACTCCGGGCGCGGTGCGGACGCCGTCGCCCATGCTGGGCGAGCACACGGAAGAGGTCCTGCGCGGCCTCCTCGAGCTCGGAACGGACGAGGTGGCGAAGCTCCGCGCCGCGGGCGTGATTCGCTGATCCACGGCCGCCCGGAGCGCTCCCGGGTATCACCGGCTCTATCGTGATCGAGCTCCGAGAGGTCACCAAGCGGTTCGGCGATCGCGTCGCGCTCGACGGCGTGTCCATCGAGGTGCATCCCGGCACCGTCCACGTGCTCCTCGGCTCGAGCGGGTCCGGCAAGTCCACGGTGTTGCGTTGCATTCTCGGCCTCGTGCCGCCCGATGAGGGACAGGTGCGGGTGGACGGAACGCTGGTGAGCCCGGCCACCCGGGCCGGGCTGGTGAAGCGCATGGGCTATGTGGTGCAGGACGGCGGCCTCTATCCCCATCTCACCGCTTTCGACAACGTGGCCCTCCCCGCCCAGGTGAGCGGCTGGCCGCCCGCGCGCACGCGGGCGCGGGCGGGCGAGCTGGGAGAGATGGTCGGCCTCGACGAGAACACGCTCCGGCTCTACCCGCGCGCGCTGAGCGGCGGGCAGCGCCAGCGGGTGGGGCTCATGCGAGCGCTCATGCCCGATCCTCCCATCCTCCTCCTCGACGAGCCGCTGGGCGCGCTCGATCCCATCGTTCGGGCCGAGCTCCAGACGCAGCTCGGCACGCTCTTCCAGGCCCTGGGCAAGACGGTGGTGCTCGTGACCCACGACATTCGCGAGGCCGCGCTGCTCGGCAGCACCATCACCCTGATGACGGGCGGGCGCGTCGTCCAGCGAGGGAGCTTTGCCGACCTGCTCGAGCGGCCCGCCGCGCCTTTCGTGACTCAGTTCCTGACCGCGCAGACCCTGGCGAGCGAGCGGTGACGGTGCGGGCACTCCTCGGTGCGGGTCTCGTCATCGTGCTCCTCGAGGGGACAGGCACGAGCGCCGCCGCCGCGGATGGGGTCATTCGGGTCGGCTCGAAGTCTTTTACCGAGAGCTATATCCTCGCGGAGATCGCGGCCCGGGTGATCGAGGGCGCCGGAGAAGCGCGGGTGGAACGGCAGCTCGGCCTGGGCGGCACCGGCCTCGCCTATCGGGCCATCGCCTCCGGCGCCATCGATCTCTATCCCGAGTACACCGGCACGCTGTCGCACATCATCCTGAAGGACCCGGCGCTCCGCACGGCGGAGGCGATCCGCGCCCGCCTCGGGCCCTCCGGGCTGACCATGAGCGAGTCCCTCGGCTTCAACAACACCTACGCGCTCGCCGTGCGCGTCGATACCGCGGACCGCCTCGGCCTCCGCCGCATCAGCGATCTCGCCCGCCAGGGCCAGCTCACCGCGGCCTTCAGCTCCGGCTTCCTCGAGCGCGAGGACGGCTGGCCCGGACTCGCGCGCCACTATGGCCTGTCCCTGGCCGCCGTGCGCGTGATGGAGCACGCGCTCACCTATCGCGCCATCGTCAGCGGCGAGATCGACATCATGGACGTCTTCTCGACGGACGGACAGCTGGAGCGGTTGCGCCTCCGCGTCCTCGAGGACGATCGGCGTTTCTTTCCCGACTACTCGGCCGTGCTCCTCGCCCGGAGAGACATGGCCGAGCGGTACCCGCGCACCTGGGCCCGCCTCCGCGAAGCGTTCGAAGGGAAGCTGGACGAGCAGCGTATGTCGAGGCTCAATGCCATGGCGGATCTCGACGGCAAGAGGGTTTCCGAGATCGCCGCCGCCTTCCTCGGCACCGCGCCTTCGGATACCTCACGAAAGACGGGCCTCGCCGCCGAGCTCTACACCCTCACCCTCGACCACCTCGTCCTCGTCCTCGTGTCCCTCGCCGCCGCCATCGCCCTCGGCGTTCCCATGGGCATCGCGGCCGCGCGCTTCCGGAGGGCAGGCCAGATCGAGCTGGGGGCCGTCGGCATGCTGCAGACGATTCCGGCCCTGGCCTTGCTCGTGTTCATGATCCCGCTCTTCGGAATCGGCAAGGGCCCGGCCCTGGTCGCCCTGTCCCTCTACGCGCTGCTCCCCATCGTTCGCAGCACCTATGCGGGGCTCATCGGGATCGATGGCCATCTCCTCGAGATCGCGTTCGTCCTCGGCCTCGGGCGCCTGGCGCGCCTGTGGCGCATCGAGCTTCCCCTGGCCTCCATCGGCATCATGGCGGGGGTCAAGACTTCGGCCGTGATGACGGTGGGGACGGCGACTCTCGCCGCGTTCATCGGCGGCGGGGGCTACGGAACCCTCATCGTGCGGGGTCTGGCCCTGGACGATACGGCGACCATCCTCGCCGGCGCCGCGCCCGCCGCCGCCATGGCCGTGGCCTTTCACGTGATCTTCGAGCTGCTGGACCGCCTGGCCGTCCCGCGTGGTCTCCGCCGCTAGGCCTCGGCTTCCAGCAGAGCGTTGAGGCGCCGGCAGAGACCGATCACCTCGCCGTCCCGGTCGGGGAACCACGCGCGGATCCAATCCGGCCGATCGAAGAAGGCGAGCGGGGGTTGTCCGTGGCGGCGGATCCCCACCCGGAGGACCAGCCCGCTGGCATTGATGAAGCTCACGTCCTCCAGCATCCGACCCGGAGCAACCACGCCCGCGGTGACCGGGCACAGTCTGGCCACGCCGGCTATCGATTCGCCGATGCCGCGGAGGCAGAAGGCATGGGTGCGAGCCAGCAGCGGAGGTGGCAGGGCTTCGAGCACGCTCCGCATGGTGAGGCCGGAGAAGACGGTGTCGTCGACCACGGCCAGGGAACCGACCCCCTCGAGGCCGTCGATTCCGTCGAGCTGGGCGGCGAGCGGAGCGGCCACCGTGCTCACGAGACGATAGTCGCCGCGCCCGTCCTCCTCGCGGGTGAGGCCGAGGCGCCGCACGTGCGGGAACCAGCCCGTCTGCAGATGAAGCGCCTGCGCCACACGCTCCCCGGCCCGGGCGATACCCAATGCGAGGTCGAACGGAGGGTGGGGGCCTCGGCTGATCACGAGGTCGATCTGCTCGGCCATGGTGAGGATCACCACGCGATCGCCGCTGCGGGAGAGAAGAGCGAAGAGAGCGTGAAGAAGGTCGGCGGCGGTCGAATCGGCTCCGAAGCGCCGGATGACGTCGCTGCTCAGGTCGTCGTGGACATAGAGCAGCCGCGGGGTGGGCTGGGCGTAGGCGGGATGCGCCGGCCCGGCCTCATCGAGCGGACGCTCAGCCTGGGCCATTCCGTTGGGGGCCGCGGTAGACGTAGTCGGTCCGGCAGCGCTCCATCATCGCGCGCAAGTCCTGACGCAGCTCCTCGACCGTGGGGCGGCCGACGAACCACCAGCCGTTGTAGATGCGGTGGATGGTGAGATCGGGCAAGAGGGAGAAGGTGTAAGGCACGGCCACGTGGCCATGGCGAAATCCCGGCGCGGTGACCTCGACGAGGTCGAGCGCGGAGATGGCGTGCCGCTCATGATCCGAGAGGAAGGTGTAGGTGGCCCCGAGCCCGGCCCGGAACGCCGCCGCCACCTCGGGCGGATCGGTCGACACGACGGCGAGCTTGCAGTAGTTGACCGAGAGCTCGTCTTGAAGCGCAGTGAGGTGCCGTAACTGGCACGCGCACTTCGGTCACCAGTAGCCGCGGTAGAAGCTCAGGATGAGCGGATACTCTCCCGCCAGCTTGGAGAGGCGTACCGGCTCTCCGCGGTGATCCGGCAGCTCGAGGTCCGGGAACTGCTTGCCCACCACGAGGTTGGCGTCCACGGTCTCCCCTCCTGGCTCAGGCCGTCGCGGCCATGGCGAGGGCGAAGTAGTTGTCCGGGTCGACGTGCCAGCTCGCCAACCGGAGCCCGGCCTCGTCGAGCATGGCCTCGGTCGAGACGCGGCTGAACTTGTAGCAGCTCTCCGTCCAGATACCGTCATCCGGCGATACACGGACGGTCAGCCCCAGCGCGCGCAGGTGAACCTCCTGGGGCTCCTCGGGTACCAGGTGCATCTCGATGCGGGAGGCCGCCTCGTTGAAGAAGACGACGTGCTCGAAGGCGGCGGGGTTGAAGTCGGCGTCCACTTCGCGGTTGACCACGTGCAAGATATTGCGATTGAATTCGCGCGTGACGCCGCTCGCGTCATCGTAGGCGGCTTCGAGCACCTCCACGTCCTTGACGAGATCGAGGCCGATGAGAAAGCGGTCCCCCGGGCCGAGGAGGGCGCGCACCTCGCCCAGCAACCGGTGGCGGGCGGGAGGGTCGAGATTGCCGATGGTGCTGCCGAGGAAGAGGACGAGCCGTCGGCCCACGGAGGCCGGCACGTGGCGGAGGTGCCGTTCGAAGTCGCCCACGAGCGCCCGCACGTGAAGAAACGGATAGTCGGCGAGGAGCCGGGTGGCCGTGGCCTGCATGGTGACCTCGTCGATGTCGATGGGGATGTAGCGGATGGACTGCCGGAGCCCGTTCCGCGCATCGAGCAGCCGCCGGGTCTTCGTGGCGAATCCCGCGCCCAGCTCCACGATGTCCTCCGGGGCGAGGGTGCGCATGAGGCGGGGAGCGAGCTCCTCGAGCAGGGCGGCCTCGGTGCGCGTCAGATAGTATTCGGGCAGCTCCGTGATGTCCTCGAACAGCTTCGACCCCGTCGCGTCGTAGAAATATTTCGGCGGAAGGCTCATGGGCTCCGAGGTGAGGCCGCGCCGCACGTCCGCCTCGAGCGCCTGGCGCTTGTCGGTCTCGTTCGTATACGCGTGCGATCGATATCGAATCGTCATCACCTCGTCAAACGGACCCGGTCGCTCAGTGGGCCTTGAGGGTAGTCCCCATCAGGTCCACGATCAAGCCCGCGAGGGAAAGTCCGGCGCGTCCTGTCGATACGGCTCGCCCGGACAGGCGTCCCGACGTACACTCTGTCGGATCGCCGGATGGCCCTATCCTTGCTAGCTCCTCGACCTGACGGCACCGTGGTCAATGGAGGGTCGACATGGCTGAGACAGTGGTCGAGCGGCTCACCGGAGCGTGGGCGCGCACGGACAGGATCTTCGAGCTCCTCGCGCCCGGGGCGTTCCTCGCGCAGCCCATCGCGCTGCGCCATCCCTTCATCTTCTACGTGGGGCATCTCCCGGCCTTCGCGTGGAATCACATCTGCGCGGGCGTCCTCGGACGGCGGCCGCTCGACGCGGGCTTCGACGAGCTCTTCTCCCGCGGCATCGATCCCGACGTCGACGACCCCACCCACTGTCACGCTCATCCCGAGGTTCCGGATAGCTGGCCGCCCCTTTCCGCCGTGCTCGCGTATCGGGATCGCGTCCGCGCCGCCGTGCTCGATGCGGTGGACGCGGTGGCGGAACGGGCGGGAACGCACCTCATGGCGCGCGACGAGCGCGTCTTCACCATGATCATCGAGCACGAGCTCATGCATCAAGAGACGCTGCTCTACATGATGCAGCAGCTCCCCTACCACCAGAAAGTCCGCCCCTCCTGGCTTCCCCGCACCCCGCTCGGGCGGGGACGGCCGCCCGGCACCGTGCGGGTGCCCGCGGGCACGGTCACGCTCGGATGCGAGCTCACCGACCTCGCCTTCGGCTGGGACAATGAATTCCCGTCTGCCTCGGTCGTCGTGCCCGGCTTCAGCGTCGACGAGACGCCGGTGACGAACATGCAATTCCTCGCCTTCGTGAGAGACGGCGGCTACCGGCGTCCCGAGCTCTGGAGCGCTGATGACTGGGAATGGAGCCGGGCGGAAAAAATCAGCGCCGCACCCGTGTGGACGGGCAAGGACGGGCGATGGTTCTATCGCGGACTTTTCGAGCTTCTCCCCCTGGACAGCGTGGCTGATTGGCCCGTCTATGCGAGCCTCGCCGAGGCGCGGGCGTATGCGCGTTGGCAGGGCAAGCGATTGCTCAGCGAGCCGGAATTCCATCGCGCCGCCTTCGGAGATCCCACCGGGACCGAACGAGCCCTCCCCTGGGGCGGGACAGCGCCCGGCGACGGGCACGGCAACTTCGACTCCCGGTACTGGTCGCCCACGCCCGTGGGCGCCTACCCGGAGGGTGTGAGCGCCTGGGGTGTCCACGAGCTCGTGGGCAACGGATGGGAATGGACAGACACGCCCTTCACCGGATTGCCGGGATTCGAGGCATGGATCCCGGAATATCCCGGCTACTCGGCCGACTTCTTCGATGGGAAGCACTTCGTCCTCAAGGGGGCCTCGTGGGCGACGGCCGCGGAGCTGGTGCGCCGGAGCTTCCGGAACTGGTATCAGGCACACTATCCCTACGTCTTCGCCAAGTTCCGCTGCGTGTCGACCACCTGATCCCGATCCGGGGCATGCGGCATGCGTGCTCGGAGACGAGAGCAGCGGCAATGCCACTTGCTTTCATCGGCAAACCCGTCTCCTGGACGCGCGTGCGGGAAGATGTGACCGGGTAGATTCATACCGTCGTGTCAGTTTGCACAAGCGGTGGAGTCTCGCCGGCTATGCTGTCCCTAGGGCTTCAGCACGACTTTGATGCAGCCATCCTTCTTGTCTCGAAACATCCGGTACGCCTCGGGACCCTCCTCGAGGGGCAGCCGGTGGGTCACCACGAACGACGGATCGATCTCGCCCGCCTCGATCTTGCCGAGCAGGAGCTGGTGATACCGAGGCACGTGTGTCTGCCCTGTCTTGAAGGTCAGTCCCTTGGTCATGGCGGCCCCGAACGGGATCTTGTCGAGAAATCCGATATAGACGCCGGGAACCGAAATCGTGCCCCCCTTGCGACAACACATGATCGCCTCGCGCAGGACGTGCGGTCGGTCGGTGCCCACGTATGCCGCCACTTTCACCTTGTCGAACATCGCGTCCACGCTGCCTCGGCCATGAGCCTCCGTCCCCACCGCATCGATGCAGCGGTCCGGCCCGCGCCCGCCCGTCAAGGCCATCAGCCGCTCGTAGACGTCGCCGTCCTCGAAGTTGATCGTTTCGGCGTGGCCCTGCTCTTCCGCCATCCGCAGCCGCTCCGGTACCCGATCGATGGCAATGACCCGCCCGGCGTCGAGCATCCACGCGCTCTTGATGGCGAACTGGCCGACCGGCCCGCATCCCCAGATCGCCACCGTCTCGCCCGGCTCGATCTCCGCGTTCTCGGCCGCCATGTAGCCGGTGGGAAAGATGTCAGACAGGAACAGCACCTGCTCGTCGCGCAGGTCAGAAGCGATCTTGACCGGGCCGATATCGGCGAACGGCACCCGCAGGTATTCGGCCTGGCCGCCGGGAAAGCCTCCCAGGAGGTGGGAGGAGCCCAAGAGGCCGGCCGGGGATTGACTTATCACCTCGCGGGCCGCGTCGGCGTTCGGGTTGGAGGTGTCGCACAGCGAGAACATCTGCTTCCGGCAGAAGAAGCACGTGCCGCAGGAGACCGTGAAAGGGACGACCACGCGATCGCCACGGCGGAGCGCCTTGACGTCGCGCCCGACCTCCACCACTTCACCCATTGGCTCGTGACCGACGATATCGCCTTTCTCCATGGACGGCACGAAGCCGCCGTAGAGATGGAGATCTGATCCGCAGATCGCCGTCGAGGTGATCCTCACGATGATGTCGCGCGGATCCTGGATGCGGGGGTCCGGAACCGTGTCGACCCTGATGTCTTCCTTGCCGTGCCAGCACAGCGCTCGCATGGGTGGCTCCTTTTCCGCGGGGAAGCTGCAAGAGCCAGACCAATCGCGGCGGTGAGACGAGGTGCGATCGCGGGCGAAACCGACCCCCCGGTAAACGCTACACGATCTTCCGCCCTCAGGGGAACGAGCGGAAAGTCTTCAGCATGGATGCGCGCGCGCCAGGACCGGGCGGGGCGAAGGGCAGCACGACGGGCGTCGCCCCCGCGCGCGCGAACGCATGCATCTGCTCGCGGCAGAACTCGACGGAGCCGACCGCGCCGAGTCCATCCAGGACACGCTCGGAGACCCCTTTCACCGCTCCCGCGCGATCGCCCGCCTTCCACGCCGCATTCACGGCCTCGACCTCCTCGGCGAAGCCGCACTCGGCGAAGAAGCGCGCATAGACGCTGACGATCGCATAGCCGGTGATGTCCCGGGCCAGTGTCTCGCGCACGGCGGCGGGCTCGTCGGTGACGCAGGTGCGCACGTAGACGGCCACGTCGATGTCGGGGAGGCTCCGGCCGGCGCGCTTGGCCCCCGCCTCCACGTGAGCCACCGACGCCGGCATGGCCGACGGCGGCAGCCAGTTCAGGAGCACACCATCGGCCACCTCACCCGCCAGCTCGCACATCCTGGGTCCGAGCGCGGCGAGGTAGATGCGCGGCGCGGGCGAGGCGGCGGGAATGGCGAGGCGGAAGTTCTTGAGCCGGTAGAACTTGCCGTCGAAGTTCACGCGTTCGCCCGAGGCGGCCGTGCGGATGATCTGGACCGCCTCCCGCATTTGCTGGATGGACGGCGCGAAGGGCACGCCATGCCACTGGCCGACGATGATCTCGCTCGACAGGCCGAGCCCCAGCGCGAATCGCCCGGGGGCAAGGTGCCCCAGCGTGGCCGCCGCCTGGCCATACACGATGGGCGTGCGTGTCTGGACGGGAATCACGCCGTTGGCGATCCCGAGGGTGGTGGTGTGCGTGGCAATCAGCGTCGACAACACGATGGCTTCGGCGCCCGAGGCCTCTCCCACCCACGCCGTGCGATAGCCACGCGTCTCCGCCTCGCGGGCGATGGCGGGGAACTCGGCGATGGGCATGGCCAGCCCGGTGAGGGCGATGTCCATGGGCATCAGAGGCGCTCTCCGACGATGTATCGCTTGTTGTAGGTATAGGGCCGCACCTCGGGCTTCCAGCGCCCGATGTCCGAGGTGTCGTTCCACAGCTTGGACATGGGGAGATCGGGCCGCTCGACCTCGTAGGCGGCCAGATAGCGCGGCAGCCCGGGGGCGTCCGTCTTGTAGCGCGCCACGTTGGTGCAGCCGTCGAGCTTCAACAGCAGGGGCACGTGCTCCGTGTCGTACAGCTCGTTGAAGAGCGCCTCGCGGTGCGGTTCGACATCCATGAGGACCCAGAAGATATAGGGGGTCTTGTACGTCAGCTCCTGGCTGCACCCGATCCACTCGTAGGTGGCGATCTGGCGGTTCATGGTGTGAGGCCGGATGTCCTGTGGCCAGCGGCCGCTCTCCGCGGCCGTCTTCCACGACGGGCTCTGAAGGACGGCGGCACTTTCGAGCTCATAGGCGGCGACGTAGCGCGGATCGGTGGGCGACGGATTGCGATAGCGCGTGACCCGGCCCACGCCGGGAACGGCCTCGAGCAAGGGCACGTGCTCCGTGTCGTAGACCTCGTTGAAGGCCGCCTCGTGATCGTGCGCCACGTCCATCCTCACCAGGTGCAGAAAGCGCTTGCTCATGGCCGTCGTCTCCTTTGTGATCGCGGCTTGCGTCGAGCGCGTATCCCCATTATCTTCACTCGGGGCCGGTGACCGGCTGAATGTACCGCGTCGGGCCGCGCCGCGCACACAAACTCGAAAGGGAGACACCATGCCGCCTGTTGACCCCAACGAAGTCCTGATGACCGGTGAGAACTCCTTCGTCCGGCTGAGCTCGGACGGCGGCAAGACTCTCACCGACCGAACGAGCCACTGGCGCGTGCTCTGGTGCCCGGCCGGGGCCGGCCACGTGCTCTTCATCCAGAGCACGCTGACCGACGGCAAGATCCGCGTGTACAGCGACAACATCGCGGTGGCCCGGTGGCTTCAGAAGACCATCGAGTCCGTGCTCTTCCCGGCCTTCGCGGACACCTCCCTGCCCGTCATCGCCGCGACCTTCGAGCGCCACGGCGGGCCCTGGTCCGCCGCCACCGAGACTGTCCTCGCCGCCGACACCCGCATCGTGATGTCGTGGTACGACTGCATCGAGCCCTTCGTGCTCAATGCGCCTCCGGGCTTCAACAACCGGCCCATCGGTGTGTTCAGCACGTTCTTTCCCGCCCGGGCTGCCCAACTCGAGCTCAATGGCCGCGTGGCCGCGGGCAGCGTCTGGCTCGAGATGCGCGGCGACCGGCAAGGCAGCAGCGCCACCCTCGCCTGGTCCGAGACCTGGGTGAAGCCGCGCGCCTAGCTCGCACGCGGAGCCGGCCACGCACACGCTCACTTTCCTCGAACCGGGCCACTTCCACGCCGCGCTCACTCTCGGCGCGCGTCATCCGCGGATCTCCGACGAGATCTTCGTCTACGCGCGGCCGGGCGGAGAGCTCGACGCCTTCCTCGCCCTCGTGGAGGCCTTCAATCGCCGCCCAGAGCAGCCCACATCCTGGCGTCCGGTCGTCCGAACAGGTGACCGCCCGCTCGACCATCTGATCGCGGAGCGCCGGGGCCAGGTCGCCATCCTCGCCGGCAAGAACGACGGAAAGATGGCCGGGATGCGCCGTCTTCACGACGCCGGCTTCCACGTGCTCGCGGACAAGCCCTGGATGGTGGATTCGAGCGGCCTCGACGACCTCCGCCACACGCTGGCGGCAGGTCCTCTCGCCGTGGAGATGATGACGGGCCGTCACGACATCGCCTCGATCCTGACCCGCAGGCTCGTGAGAGAGCGCGAGGTCTTCGGCGACTTCGACGTCGACTCCGGCCAGCCCACCATCGAGATCTCGGGCGTCCATCATCTGGAAAAGATGGTCAACGGCCGGCCTCTCCGCCGGCCCGCGTGGTACTTCGACGTCCGCGTCCAGGGTGACGGGCTCGCGGACATCCCCACCCACATGGTGGATCAGGTCCAGCGCCTGGTCGCGGCCGCGTCGCCCATCGACGCCGGTCCCGCCCCCGCGCCCGGGCTTATCGCCGCGCGGACCTGGTCGACACAGGTGCCCCTCGCGCTCTTCGCTCGCGTGACGGGTGGCTCCGTGTTCCCGCCTGAGCTCAGCGGGGTTGTGACGGGAGAGGAGCTCACCTACCGTGCCAATGCCGAGCTGACCTTTCGTCTTGGCGCAGTCACCGCGGCCCTCGACACGCGATGGGATCTCTCCGCGCCTCCCGGCGGCGGCGACACCCACCGCTCGGTGATTCGTGGGACCCGGGCCGAGATCCGGGTCGAGCAGGACGAGGGTACGGGCTTCCGCCGCCGGCTTTCCGTCGTGCCTCGTCGCGAGGAGACCCCGGTGCGGGCGGCGCTCGCCAACGCCGTCGCCGCGTGGCAGGAAGCGCATCCAGGGACACGCGTCGCCGCCGACGGCTCCGCGTGCGAGATTCGCGTGCCCCGCGCCCTCGACGTCGGGCACGAGCGTCATTTCCCGTTGATGCTGGCCGAGTTCCTGTCTCTGGTGGAAGGCGGACGCATGCCCAGGGACCTCGCCTCCGCCACTCTCGCGAAGTACACCCTGCTCTCCGAAGCCGCCGCGGCGGCCCGCCGCGGGAGTGACGACGCCTCGAGAAGAGGAACGATTCCCCTCGGCGAGCGTTAGGCGTATCGTGGCGGCATGGCGGGGGGTGGAGAGGGAGCGCAGGCGTGGGAGCTGGGGCGCGAGGCCCTCGCCTATGCGGACACCCTCTACAACCTCGCGCGCTATCTCACCGCGAACGACACCGACGCCGAAGACCTCGTCCAGGAAACATACAGCCGAGCCCTCGGAAGCGCCGGGCAGTTTACGCCGGGGACCAATCTCAAGGCGTGGCTCTTCAGAATCTTGCGTAACACCTTCATCAGCCAGTATCGCCGCCAGCGGAACAATCCGACCGTGGGCGGCCTGGACACCGTCGCGCCCATGCCGCACGCCCCCGCCGACATCGGCTGGGTCAGGGACGAAGTGGAGCTCGACCGGCTCCGCAAGGTCGTGGCCGAAGACATCGAGCGCGCGCTGATGACCTTGTCGGAAGAGGCGCGCACCGTCATCCTTCTCGACCTCGAAGGGCTCAGCGAGGCGGAGACGGCGGACGTCATGGGCTGCGCGGTGGGCACGGTCAAGTCGCGGCTGTCGCGCGCGCGGACGGCCCTCCGCTCCCTGCTCAAGGACTGGAGGCGGTGAGGGGCGCCATGGATTGCCACGACGTGCGCGACCGGCTCCTCGACTTCCAGGAGGGCCGCCTCGCCCCCCATCTCGTCACGGGCGTGCGCCGGCACCTCGACCACTGCGGCGATTGCGCGCACGCCGATCTCGTGGAGCGGGAGCTGACCCAGGTTCTCGAGCGCCGCACGCCGCAGTATTCGGCGCCGGTGGCCCTCAAGCGAAGGCTGGCCGCGAACTGGCCCGCCCCGGCCCCCGCGCCGTCGCGGGGCCGGCGTCGCTCCTGGCTCCGCCTCGCCCTTCCCGCCGCGCTCGCCGCCGTCCTTCTCCTCCTCGTCCCCAGCGTGCGCGAGCTGGTGACGCCGAAGAGTGAGACCGCGCAGATCATGGTCGGCGAAGCGGTCAACGATCACGTGCGCGTGCTGCAGAGCCAGCGGCCGCTCGAGGTCGAGAGCAGCGGCCTCCACCAAGTCATCCCGTGGTTCTCGGGCAAGCTCGACTTCGCGCCGGCAATCCGGTTCGCCGGCGACGAAGAGTTTCCGCTCCGAGGTGGCGCCGTGGGCTACTTCGTGGACCGCAAGGCCGCCGCCCTCGTCTACGGCCGTCGGCTGCACAGCATCTCGCTCTTCGTGTTCAAGGCGGACGGGCTCCCCTGGCCGACGGCCAGGCTCGAGCCGGCCGGACGCGCCGCGGTGTACCGCACCTCCGCGCGTGGCTTCAATGTCCTGCTCTGGCGCGACGGGGAGCTCGGCTACGCCCTCGTCTCCGACGTGAACGCCGCCGACCTGCTCCTGCTCGCCTCCAAGCTCTCCCCTTCCACCTGAGCCCTCTCCCTCGGGTTGCGCTCGGCCCGGAAAAGGTCCATGGTCAGGCTTCAAGGAGGGCATCGCATGGAGACCAAGCTCGCTGCCCGGACCGATCTGGAGACCTTGCAGGACCTCAACCGCGACTACATCGACTCCGTGCAGCACTCGGACGTGTCGCGGTTCGACGAGATCCTCGCGGAGGATTTTCTGTGCAGCAATCCCGACGGCTCGCTGATCGATCGGGCCGCCTTCCTGAAGCAGACCGCGCTGCCTGTCAAGATCTCGAACCTCCAGGCCGTCGACGTCCAGATCCGTATCCTGGGCGACGTCGCCATCATTCACGCCCGGACGACCTACACGGGTCCCGACGGCCGCGCCGGATCGGGTCGCTACACGGACGTGTGGGCCCGCCGCCAGGGCCGATGGCTCGCCGTCTCCGCCCACGTGACTCGCTGCTGATCGGTTGGCACCCGCGTTGCACCTTCCTTGAGCGAGTACCCGAGTAGACGGGGTCGAATCTCGAGGGAGGCGCGCGATGATCAGGAAGCTGGCTTCCGGGGGCTATCGACTGTATTCGAGGAAGCAGGATCCCCAGACCGGGAAGCGGAAGAACCTGGGAACGTTCAAGACTCGCCAGGCCGCCGAAAAGCATGAGCGGGAAGTCCAGTACTTCAAACGGCACTGACTAGACCGGCGTGGCCTCCACGCGGCGCCGAATCGCCGCCACGGCCTCCTCGGCGCTTCGGGTGGTGTCCACGACGAGCCGCTCTTCCAGGGGCAGCTCGGTGGCCGGCTCCACCGCGCGAAGGAACCGGTCGAGCAGATCCTCGCGCGCGTCGGAGACACCTCCCGTCCGGCCGCGCAGCCTCTCCCTCAGCACCCTCTCCGGCGCCCGGCACTCGACGAAGAGAAACGCCGCCGTGAACCGGTGCGCCAGCTCCCGGGCGTGACGGCGGTACTCGCGCGAGACAAAGGTCGTGTCGAGGATCACCGAGCGTCGGCTCTCCAGCACCCGGGCGCCGCGCCGGAGCAGCTCCTCCCGCACACGTTCGGAAAAAGGCCCCGAGTAGATGGAGGCGGGTCCTTTTGCCTCCCGCGAGATCCCCGCGAGGAACTTCCTCGTCGCGTCCGCGCTGACCAGCGGCGTGCCCGTCGATCTCGAGAGCTGCTCGGCCACCGTGGTCTTCCCCGAGCCGATGAGGCCGCCAATGGCGAAAACGACCGGTCGAGCCGAGCCTCCCCGCATGAGCGCGAGGGCCAGATCGAAGAACTCCCGGGCCTCCCGCTCCTTGCTTTCCGCCCGACCCGGCGCCGTGCTCTGGTCTCCGGCAAGGAAGCACGCGACCTTGCCGCGCACGCACGCCCGATAGCTCAGGTAACCGTTGGCCAGGGGAAAGAAGTCATAGTCGTCGGACTCGTAGGCGAAGCGGCCCAGAAAAAACTCGCCGAGGTCGCGCCGTCCGTGGCGCGCGAGATCCATGGCGAAGAAGGCCACATCCAGCGCGGGATCCGCGATGCGGAAGCGTTCGAGGAACTCGATGCAGTCGATGGCGATGGGCACTTCGGGCATGAAGTACACATGCTCGAGCCGGAGATCGCCGTGCCCGTCCCGCGAAGGGCGAGAGACGAGCAGATCCATCCACCGGGCCAGCCACTCCCGCTGTCGCGATTCGAGCTCACCGAGGATTCGATCCGGGACGAAGCGCCCCACGAAGGGCCGGAGCTGCTCGAAGTTCTCCTCGACGCTCGCCCGGAGATTCGCGGATGTCGCCGGACCGGCCGCTGCCTCGGCGTAGAAGCGGGCAAGCCGGGCCGCGAGAGAGCCGAGGTTCTCGTGGGTGAGATGACCGCTCTGGAGGAGCGAGAGTGCGCTTCGATCGTCGGGGAGCCTCTGCATGTGCACCGCGTGGTCCACGATGTCGCCGGGGCGCGTCAGCGAGTAGCCGCGCGCGTCCCGATACACCGGCAAGACGTCCAGGTACACGTCCGGCGCCGTGCGACGGTTCAGCGCCACCTCGGCCCGGCAGAAGCGCTCCCGGGCCTCCTTCGTGGAGTAGTCGAGGAAGCCGAGGTTCTTCGCGCGCTTGACCTTGAACACCGAGCTCCCGGTGCGGAAGACGAGACTGATGTGCGTCGAGATGAACTCGACCCGGTCAGCATGTCCCGGCAGGTTCTCCGTCCGCGTCAGATCCTCGATCAGCCGCTGCTCGTCCGGGTCTGCCATGGCTCCATCTTGCCTGTCTTCCCTCGTGGTTGCCACGATGCGCTCCCGCGTGGTATGTCTCGTCCCCGATCGATCGCACGCGGGAGAAAGCGCGAGGGCTCGTGACCCGGGACAGAGGAACAGAGGCGGAGCGCGGCTCGTCTCGCGCCCTCGAGGTGCTGTGGGTCGCCGCCCGCCTCGGGTTGACCTCGTTCGGCGGACCCGTCGCTCATATCGGCTACTTCCGCGAAGAGTACGTGGGCCGGCGCAAGTGGGTGGACGAGGCCACCTACGTCGATCTCGTCGCCCTCTGTCAATTCCTTCCGGGACCGGCGAGCAGCCAGGTCGGGATGGCGATCGGCATCGCGCGCTCCGGTCTCCTCGGCGGCGTGGCGGCCTGGCTGGGCTTCACGCTGCCGTCCGCCATCGCGCTGGTGGCCTTCGCGTACGGCGTCCGTTCGCTCGGAGTGGCCGATGCCGGCTGGCTCCATGGGCTCAAGGTGGTCGCGGTGGCGGTGGTCGCGCTGGCCGTGTGGACGATGGCGCGGTCGCTCGCGTCCGACCGCCCACGAGCCAGCATCGCGATCCTCGCCGCCACCGGCGCCCTTCTCTGGCCCACCGGGCTCGGGCAGATCGCCATCATCGCGGTGGCCGCGCTCCTGGGCTGGTGGCTCTTCCCGGCCAGTGTCGCCCCCGCGAGCACGCGCACACAGGTTCCGGTGGGCCGCCGCCTGGGCGCGTGCATGCTCGGGCTGTTCTTCGTTCTGCTCGTCGCCTTGCCGATCGCCCGCGAGCTGACCGGCTCGTCGTCCCTCGCCGTCTTCGACAGCTTCTTCCGCGCCGGGTCGCTGGTCTTCGGCGGAGGCCACGTCGTGCTTCCCCTGCTCCAGGCGGAGGTCGTCCCTCCCGGCTGGGTGACCAACGAAGAGTTCGTCGCGGGCTATGGCGCGGCGCAGGCGGTGCCCGGGCCGCTCTTCACCTTCGCCGCCTACCTCGGAGCGGTCATGGGCCCGCGGCCGAACGGTGTGGGGGGAGCCGCCATCGCCCTCGTGGCCATCTTTCTTCCCTCCTTCCTCTTGATCGTCGGGACCCTGCCCTTCTGGGACACTCTCCGGGCGCGGGCGGATTTTCAGGGCGCTCTGCGCGGGATCAACGCGGCGGTGGTCGGGCTCCTGCTCGCCGCCTTGTATCAGCCGGTATGGACGAGCGCCATCCGTGGCCCGCGGGATCTCGCCCTCGCCATGGTGGCCTTCGGCCTCCTCGCCTTCTGGAAGGCCCCGGCGTGGCTCGTGGTCGTGCTCGCGGCGGCCGGAGGCGCGCTCCTGCCGCTGGTCACGCGATAAATGGCGCGCCGGCTCGAGCGCCGATTGGGATATCCTGCGGGCGCCGCGGGAAGGAAGGAGGAGCAGATGCCTGCCGAGCGCCCACGACGTCTCACCTCGTCCGTCCGCCGCGTGGTGGCCCAGGCGCGACGCGCCAACGTCCGACTCGTCCGCTTCCTCTACACCGACAACGGCGGAGTCACGCGCGGCAAGGCGACCCACGTGGAGAGTCTCGGCTCACGCATCACCGACGGCATCGGGCTCACCGTGGCCATGCAGGCCATGAATATGCTCGATCAGCTCACCCAGGTGGAGGGTATGGGACCGGTGGGAGAGATCCGTCTCAAGCCCGATCCCCAGACCTTCACCCTCCTGCCGTATGCGCCGCGCGCGGCGGCCATGACCGTGGACATGTGCACCCTCGACGGCGCGCCGTGGGACGCGTGTCCGCGCTCGTTTCTCAAGCGGCAGATCGCCGCCTGCGCCGCCGCCGGCTTCACCGTGCGGGCGGCGTTCGAGGGCGAGTTCACCCTGGCCGTCCGGGGCCCCGACGGCGCCTTTGCGCCGCTCGATCAGTCGCTCTGTTTCTCCACCGTCGGCATGACCACGGCCGCCCTCGTCATGGACGACATCGTGGCCGCCCTCGAAGCGCAGGGAATGCAGGTCGAGCAGTACTATCCGGAGCTCGGTCACGGCCAGCAGGAGCTGTCCATCCGTCACGCGCCCGCCCTGGCCGCGGCCGATCGTCAGGTGCTCTATCGGGAGACGGTCCGCGCCGTCGCCTATCGCCACGGCCTCTACGCTTCGCTCGCCCCCAAGCCGTTCCCGGATCAGGCGGGCAACGGCAGCCACGTGCACTGGAGCCTCTGGGACCCGGCGGGCCGGCGCAACCTCACCCACGATCCGCAGGGGCGCTTCGGGGTCAGCCGGCTCGGCTATCACTTCATCGCGGGCGTGCTCGAGCACCTGCCCGCGCTGCTCGCCCTCACGTGCCCGTCGGTGAACTCGTACCGGCGCCTTCAGCCTCACTTCTGGAGCTCGGCCTACACCGCGTGGGGCCCGGACAATCGTGAGGGCGCCGTGCGTATCCCGTCCACCTTCGCCTCCGACCGCGCGGGATCGACCAACGCGGAGCTCAAAGCGTGCGACGCCTCGGCCAATCCGTACCTGGCGCTGGGCGGACTGCTCGCGGCCGGGCTCGACGGCGTCACGCGACAGCTCGAGCCGGGGGAGCCGACCATGGTCGATCCCGCCGACTACACCGACGCGGAGCGCGCCGCCCGTGGCATCGTGCGATTCCCCGCCACGCTGGCGGAGGCCCTCGAGCATCTGGAAGGCAACCGAGTGCTCACGGGCTCGCTCGGGCCGCTCCTCGCGCGCTCGTTCCTCACGGTGAAGCGGGCGGAGTGGGCGGCCTTCAGCAAGGAAGACGCGGCCTTCGAGCAGAAGCATCACTTCTGGAAGTTCTGAGCGGGCGCGCCGCGGGCAATGAGCCTCGATGTCTCCGGCATTCCCATCCTCGATCAGCACTGCCATCCGCTCCTGCGCGACGGGGTCAGCCTTAGCGCCGTCGACTACCAGCGCTTCTTCAGCGAGAGCGGCGAGGCCGGGATGCACGAGCGCCATGCCCCGACCACCATCTTGTTCCGCTGGGCCCTCAAGGAGCTCGCGACCTTCCTCGGCTGCGTCCCCACCGTGGACGCCGTGCTCGCGGCCCGCGCCGCGGCCGGCGGCGACACCCTCGCCGACCGGATGTTACGCTCCGCGGGGCTCGGCCTCCTGCTCGTCGACCACGGCTATCAGACGGGCGACAGCCTGAGCCACGCCGAGATGACGGCACGGCTGCCTTGCCGTCTCGCCAGTATCCTCAGGCTGGAAACCCTCGCCCAGGACCTGATCGTCCGCCACGACACCTTCGATCAGGTCATCGACGACTTCGTGGCCACGGTCGAGGGCGCGCGGGCGGCGGGGCACGTCGGGCTCAAGAGCATCGTCGCCTATCGCACCGGGCTCGCCGTACGCGACACGCCGCGGAGCGAGGCGGCGGCGGCGTTCGCGCCGTTGAAGGAGCGAGCAAGACGCGCGGGACAGGTGCGCCTGGCCGACAAGCCCCTCAACGACTATCTCGTGCACCGCGCGCTGGAAATCGCCGCGCGCGAGGACATGCCCGTGCAGTTCCACACGGGATTCGGCGACGGTGACCTCGACCTGCTCGCCGCCAATCCCCTGCACCTCCGGCCAATCATCGAGCGCTATCCTCGGGCGCCCCTCGTGCTCCTGCACGCGAGCTATCCCTACGTGCGAGAGCAGGGCTACCTCGCCGCCATCTATCCCAATGTCCACGCCGATCTGGGTCTCGCCGTGCCGTACGTCGCGGCCAACATCCCCGCCCTCCTCCGCGACGCCCTCGCGCTGGCGCCCACGAGCAAGCTCCTCTTCTCCACCGACGCCTACAGCCTTCCCGACATTTTCTGGATCGCGGCACGATGGGGCCGCTGGGGCCTCGCTCTCGTGCTCGGAGAAATGGTCGATCTCGGCGCGCTCGCCACGGACGAAGCGCACGACATTGCCCGACATATCCTCGGCGGCAACGCCGCCCGGCTCTACGGGCTCCCCTGGCCGGTTGCCGCCTAGCCTATACGACGCCTGGGGCAGCGGGCAGCCCGTGGTGTTCAGCCACGGAGAATCCGCAGCCTACAGTCCTACATCCGCCGCTCGCCCGGGCCGGACTGCCGCTTACGAGGCAATGGTCAGGACCACGCGAAAGCGCGCCCTCCCGCTGAGCATCTGATCGTAGGCTTCGGCGGCCTTGCCCAGCGGGTAGCGCTCGATCATGGGACGAACCCCGGCCAGCGCGCTGAACTGCAGCGCCTCTTCGGAGTCTTTGGCGGTGCCGGACGGGCAGCCCTGGATCGATCGTCGCGACATGATGATCTGCAGCGGACTGATCGACAGGGGCTCCGGCGCGGCCCCTACGACCACCAGCTTGCCGCCCGGTGCCAGTCCGTCGACCAGCGCCGACATGGATTTGGCGTCGGGTGCCGTGGCCAGGATCACCCGGGCCCCTCCGAGCGACTGGAGAGCCTCCGGCGCAGCACTCACGCCGGTATCGATGTATTCGTGAGCACCCAGCTGTCTCGCCAGAGGATCCTTGTCTCCACCCCGCCCGATGGCAGAAGGTTGCCGCATCGGTTCCCGCATCCGATCAGCCCGCGCGGACAGGCGCTCCGCGGCACCTCTTGGCCGCCGCGATGGTCAGCATGGCAAACAGCACCAGAACCCCGAGCTGCGTGACCACAAACGCCGGCTCGGTCTGCGTGGGCGCCAACGCATTGAGGACGGGCACCTTCTCGAACCCCTGCACCACCCCCACGAACACGTTGAGGTAGAGGGCAAGACCGGCGCCGACGGCATAGACGCGATGCCAGGGACCGGCGAGGCGGAAGCGGTAACGGGCGAGCACCGCCAGGCCGAGGATCACCAGCGATACGATGCCGACCTTGTGCGAGGGCAGCAGATGATCGAACGGAAAGGCGAATCCGGTCACGCTCGTGGCCGCGGTGGTGATCAGGAAGAGTGCGGTCCAGCCGTCGCGCTGCTTCCCGGTGAGGAGACCGAACATGACGATGACGCCGGCGCCCATACCGACCAAGCTCAGCCCGACGTGCACGAGCGTGAATGTCGAGGTCGTCACTCCCCAGATCATTGGTGCGCCCCCTTCCAGGAGCGGAACCGATGTTGCGACGCGCAGGCCCCCGGGCGTGCAGACGCCCGCCGCGACATAGGATATCTGGTGGGTCGCCTGTCGGACAGACCGCCGTTCAGATGCTCGACGGCCCGCGGCCGCGGAAGCCCCGGAAGAATGCACGGACGTCCTCCACGAAGTCGCCCGGCCGCTCGTAGGCGAGGAAGTGCCCGCCCGCCGGCAGGTCGGTTCGCCGCATGGAGGGGTAGACGCGACGGATCCAGGAATCGGGCGGTGCGGGAAAGAGGTCGTGAGGGCAGCAGAGGAAGCCGGTCGGCACCGTTACGGACTCATCCCTCTCTAGTCGCATGCCGCCGAGGCGGCGCGCCGCCGTGTAGAGCCAGCTCGCGGTGTTGGCCGAGCCGGTCACCCAGTAGATCATCACGTCGGTGACGATCTGCTCCAGGGTGAAGGGCGGCCCTCCGGCGGCCGGCTCGCTCCAACCGTGGAACTTCTCGGCGATCCAGGCGGCGAGCCCCACGGGTGAATCCGTGAGCGCATACGCCAGGGTCTGCGGCTTCGTGCCCTGGATGGCCTGGTAGCCCGTCTCGCGGTCAAGGCGCGCTCGCGCTCTCGTCACCCATGCCTCTTCCTCGGCGGTGAGGGGCGCGCTGCCTTCGCCGAGGTGCGGCCGCAGCCCCATCATGTTCAGGTGGATGGCGATCACGTGTCGCGCGGCGTCCACGCCAAGCCACGACGTCACGAGACTGCCCCAATCGCCCCCTTGGGCCACATAGCGCGGGTAGCCCAGCACCGACGTCATCAGATCATCCCAGAGTCTCGCGATCTCGCGCGTCGTGACGGGAGCAGGCGGCGGACTCGACCAGGCGTAGCCGGGCAGGCTTGGCACGATGACGTCGAAGGCATCTTCGACGCGACCGCCAAATCGCTCCGGGTGCGCGAGAGGCCCGACCGCGGCCTCGAACTCGACGAAAGACCCGGGCCAGCCGTGCGTGAGCACGAGGGGGAGCGGGTGAGGACCGCTGCCTCGCTCGTAGACGAGGTGGATGCGGTAGCCGCCGACGGACACCGTGAACTGAGGCATCCGGTTCAGCCGCGACTCGACGGAGCGCCAGTCGTACTCGCTACGCCAGTAGGCGAGCAGGCGGCGCAGATACTCCGGGCTCGTTCCGTAGCTCCATTCCGCGTCCGCGGGCGCTCCAGGCAACCGCGCTCGCCCGAGCCGGTCCGCGAGATCGTCGAGCACCTCCCCCGGGACGTCGATGCGGAACGGCTCGAGGGCGGCGGTCACCCGTGGCCTTCGCCGGTCAGTCCGATCTTGACCCGGCGGTTGTGGCGGCCCTTGTTGTCGATCTTGAGAATGCGCAGGGGCCGGGAGCCCGCGGTCGAGGCCAGGTGCGTTCCCCCGCAGGCCTGCCGGTCGAGTCCCACGATCTCGACCACGCGGACTGTCCCATCGGCGGCGGGCGGAGGCGCCACTGCGCGGTTGCGGATGAGGCCACGCTCGGCCAGGGCATCGACCTCCGTCACGTAGGCGTAGCGCACGGGGAGATCCTGCCCAATGACGTCGTTGATCTCCGGCTCGAGCGCGCGCAGCCGGTCGTTGTCGGCGTCGGGCAGGTCGAAGTCCATGCGCGCCGTACCGTCCTCGTTCATCTGCGCGCCGGTGACGAGGGCACCCTGGAAATGCAGGAAGACGAGCGCGTTCAAGATATGCGTGTCCGTGTGAAGCTGCGCCATCATCGAACGGAAGTCGGGATCCACCACGGTCTCCACGACGCCCGTCATCTCCACCGGGTCGGCCAGACGGTGCCAGAAGCGACCGTCGGCGACGTCGATGCCCGTGACCCTCACCTCGCCTCCCGTCCATCGGAGAAGCCCTCGATCGGCAAGCTGGCCGCCGCCGCCGGGGTGGAACGGACTCTGCTCGAGGACGACCGCGCCCGGGCGCGCGTCCACCACCCGCGTCTCGAGGACCAGCAGCTCCGGATGCTCGTGGCAGAAATAGCGTGACATGCTCAGGGCTCCGCGTAGAAGGCCAGCTCGAAGTGCTCGGCCCGCGCGTCGAAGGTCTGGAGGATGGCGCGAGCCTCGGGCTCGATGACGGCAACGGTGGCGTCGGGCCCCGCGAACTCCTGGATGGCCGCCATGGACTCCCAGAGGCTGAGCACGGTGATCTCGACCTCGTGGTCACGTGGGCGACGCAACACCAGCGCGCCCCGCTGTCCGGTGACCCGGCGGAGCGCGGGCAGCACCGCATGCTGGAAATGCGTGAGGTAGGCCTCTGCCCCCGTCGGGGTGGCCCGGGCCGACCACGAGCGAACGATCGAGGGAGGTGGCAGCGGCATGCCCGGAGCATACCGACGTCATCCGCATGTTGCACATGAATAGTGCGCATGGTTAGTATGCCGAAATGGAATTCGACGACATCCGGGCCTTCGTGGCCGTCGCGGAGGCGCGCTCCGTGAGCCGCGCCGCCCGCGCGCTCTACCTGACCCAGCCCGCGGTGACGCGACGGATGCAGCGCCTCGAGGCCGCCCTCGGCGTCACCCTCTGTGATCGAACCCGCCGCCCCGTGACCCTCACGGAGGCTGGACAGACGGTGCTGGAGCGCTGCCGCCGCGTGCTCGATGCGGTGAGCGCCGTCCGCTCGTCGTCGGAGGGTGACGAGGAGCCGGCGCGTGAAGTGCGGATCGGCGTCGCCCACGCCCTGACCGAGCTGACCCTCACCCAGCCTGTGGAGCGGTTACAGCGCCGGTTTCCCCATGTCTCACTGTCTTTGAGCACGGGATGGACCCGCGATCTGCTCGAGCGAGTGCGGGCCCGAGCTCTCGACGGCGCCGTCATCCTGCTCCCCGACGACGAGCGCATGCCCGCCGGTGTCGATGCCACGCGGCTCGGACGGGAGCGTCTGGTGGTGGTGGGGCCCCGCGAGGGAAGGGCGCCACGCTTCGACGGGATGGCGAGCCTCGGCGGCGTGGGCTGGATCCTCAATCCGGAAGGCTGCGCGGCCCGGGCGCTGCTCCAGCGCGCCCTCCTCGCCGCCAACGTGCGCATGCGCGTGGCCGTCGAGACCTATACCTACGATCTGCAGCTCGCGCTGGTGGCGCGGCAGCGCGGCCTCAGCCTCGTGCCGGCGCGCATCCTGGCCATGAGCCCGCTCCGGCCCCGACTGCGAGTGCGGCGGATCCGTGGGCTCGATTTTCCCCTGACTATCTGGGCCGTGCGCAGTCCCGCCACGCCGACCCTGGACGCGGTGTGGGGGGAGCTCGACCGGGCGCTCGCCGAGCGTCTCTCCGCCCCGCACCGGCGCTCGACACAACGGGCAGCCGGCGGGAATCGCCCTTGACCCGTCGATGGCCGTGGGAGGATCTGTCTGGCGGCATGGGCCCGACGGCCCCGCGAAGAGCCTGGCTCGCCCACCCCGAGCTCGACGACAATGTACCGGCCGAGATCACCGAGGCGTTCGTGGCCGCCTATGGCGAGGCGGGCGGACAGATCGAGCGCGTGCATTTCCCCGGGGCCCGCCACGGCTTCATGCGGCAGGGCGGCGTCGACACGGAGCAATGCGTCGCGCTCACGCGGAAGTTCATCGGATCGCGGTGACGGCCATGCGCGTGGGCGTCCTCATCCCGACCCGCGGCGTGGTCATGGAGTCGGTGCGACGGCCCGACGTCGACATGTGCTGGCGCATGGCGCGGCTCGCCGACCGCGCGGGCTACGACGCGGTGTGGGTCGGCGACAGCGTGGTGGCCAAGCCGCGGCTGGAGGCGGTGACGACGCTCGCGCTGCTCGCCGGCATCACCGAGCGTGTGCGGCTGGGCACGGCCGTGCTCCTCCCCGCCCTCCGCCACCCCGTCGTGCTCGCCAACGAGATCGCGAACGTGGACAACATCTCGCGGGGGCGCGTGGTGCTCGGGCTCGGCGTGGGCTGGAGCCTGCCTTCGGCCGAGCGCGAATGGGCGGCGTGCGGCGCCGACCACAAGCGGCGGGTTCGCCGGCTCGAGGAGCACGTCGAGATCTGGCGGATGCTGTGGCGCGGCGAGCCCGTGACCCGGCGCGGCGGGGACTTCGAATTGACCGAGCACACGATCGGCCCGCTGCCGTGGAACCCGTCGGGGCCGCCCGTGCTGATCACCGCCGCCAATCGCGGCGAGATGCTGCCCGCCCAGTTCGACCGGTTCGCCCGGCTCGGCGACGGCATCATCACGACCTACATCGAGGCCGAGGATTGCCGCCTCGTCCGCGAGCGAGCCGATGAGGCGCTGGCCCGGCGCGGCCGCCGCCTTCCCGGCTTTCCGCTCTGTGTCTACACCACGGTGCGCTTCGAGGACGACGTCCGCACCGCCGAGCGCCGCACCGGTGAGTTCCTCGCCGCGTACTACGGGGGCGGCGTGCACATGCGCGGCACCATGGGCCTCGGGCCTCCCGACGCAGTGATCGCCGCCCTTCGCCGTTACGCCGCCGCGGGCGTCACCGATCTCTGCCTGCGCTTCGTGGGCGACGACCAGTTCCAGCAGTTCGAGCGCTTCACCGCCGAGGTGCTCCCCGCCCTCGCTCTTCCCGGGTAGCCTCGACCTCTAGAGCTTCGAGAAGTCGATCTCGTCCACGCGGGTCCAGTCAACCATGCCGTGGAAGGCGACCTTGGACCGGACGTCCTTGAGGAAGTCTCTTCCTTCGGGCTTCAGGCGGAAATGCTCCGGCCCCGGCTCCGCCTCGATGAGTCCCGATTCCAGGAGCCTGGCGAGCGCGGCCGCTCGCTCCACGTCCTTGGGAGCGTCCCCGGCCAGCCCATCCCCGCCGAGCCTGCCCTTTTCGATGTCCAGGAGAACCTCGAGCCGGTAGAGCTTCTGACGAAGGTCTCTCGCACTGCCATGCAGATCGTCGTTCACCGTACCCTCCCACGCTAGGCATTGGACGGACGCAGACCATTCTACCGCCCCGGCGCCGCACGGCACCCTCCTGTCCTTCGCGGTTTGACCTCTCTGCCGGGCTCTGGCAGGATCGCCACCACATGCCGCCGCCGGGCCTCGCCCCCCCCGACATCCTCGCCCTCGACTTCGACGGCGTGCTGTGCGACGGCATGGGCGAGTACTTCGAGACGAGTCGTCGCACCTATGCGAAGGCGTGGCCCGAGGCGACCCCTCCCGGGGATGAGCTCTTGCCCGCCTTCCGGCGGCTCCGCCCCGTCATCATGACGGGATGGGAAATGCCCCTCCTCCTCCGTGCCATCGGTCAGCGACGGTCGGAGTCGGACATCCTTCGGGATTGGGCGGCCGTGCGCGACGAGGAGGTGGCATCGGGGCCGCGCACGCGCGACCAGCTCGTCGGCCTCCTCACGAAGACGCTCGACGGCGTCCGGCGCGAGTGGATTGCCGCCGATCGCGCGGGCTGGATCGCGCGCAACGCGCCGTACTGTCGCCTCGAGGAGCTGCGCCAGCTCGTGGGGGAGCCGGACCGCGCGGTGCTCGTCACGACCAAGGAGGGCGAGTTCGCCCGCCTCATCCTGGACGACTGGCGCGTGCGGCTGGCGGACATCCAGGGCAAGGAAGCCGGCACACACAAGTGCGACAACCTGCGGACGCTGATCGGCGCCTACACCGAGGCGCAGGGCCGGCGCCCGCGCGTCTGGTTCGTCGAGGATCGGTTCGAGACCCTGGAGCATGTCACCACCCATGCCGACCTCGAGGACGTCGGCCTCTATCTGGCCGCCTGGGGTTACAACACTCCCCAGACGCGAGCGGCGGCCAAGGCGAGCGGCCGGGTGCGGCTGCTCGAGCTGGATCAGTTCAGGCAGGGCGTGGCGGCATGGCCCTGAGGCACGCGTGCGCGCCGATGCGCACGGGAAGAGGACCAGACCCATGGTGTCACGCAGGCAGTTCCTGACCATCGGAGCGGGCGCTCGCGGCCTGGCTCGATCGGTAGGGCTCGGGGCCATCAGGCATGGCGGTGCTGCACGTGGTGGCCATCAGCGGGTTCGGTCTGGAGCTAGAGCAAGAGCAGGAGCAGCACGCTGGCCAGAGCCAGTCCCAGCACCCCCACGGCATTCTCCCAATGGGTCGGCTCTCGAGGGATCCAGGGCCATTCGTCCCATTCATTCCAGCGCTGCTGGACGTAGTACGCGATGCCCTCCGCAATCCGAGCTTCTTCTTCGGTGCGGAAGTAGTGCGCCGCCGCCTGCGCCTCCCAGATCTCGCCGATGAAGGTCGTCGGACGAAACGGCTCGGCATAGACGCTGGGAACGATCTCGCCGTCCATGGATCGCATTGTACCCGCGAGGAACTATTTGGCGAAGGGGAGGCTACACGGGCGAGCCTCAGCCCCGTCGCTGGCGTTTGCCGTGTAAGCACCTGGGTCACCCGGTCCGTCTCAAGGCCATGAGTATATCGACAGGGAGGCACCTGACGTGACCAGACATCTGATCGTGATAGGATCCGCGATCCTGCTGTGCTCAGGCTGTGTGACAGCCCCGACGGGGCCAACCGTCAAGGTGATGCCCGGTCCGGAGAAATCCTTCGAGCAGTTCCAGGCCGACGACGGAGTTTGTCGTCAATGGGCACTTCAGCAGGCCGGGGGGCACCCGCAGACGGCGGCCGTGCAGGGAACCGCTACCGGCGCAGCAATCGGGACGGTGGTCGGGGCCGGTTTGGGCGCGGCGATCGGCGCCGTGGCGGGCCATCCGGGAGCGGGCGCGGCCATTGGCGCCGGCGGCGGTCTCCTGGGCGGGACAGCTCTCGGCGCCAATGCGGGCCAGTCGGCGACGTTCACCGCTCAGCGACGGTACGACAGAGCCTACGAGCAGTGCATGTACGCGAAGGGCAACGACACTCCCCGGGAGCCTCCAGCCGGCCCACCCCCCAGGTCACGCTGAGCGCCGACGTCGCATTCGAAGCCGCGATCCGGAAGCGAGCAACGTCGCCAGCGACACAGGCTACGGGCTGTGCGCGACCCGAAAGATGAAATCGCCCTCGGTGACGTGGGTGTCCACGGAGAGCACGCGCCACTTGACGCGGTAGGTACCGGCGCCAATGGATCTGAGGGACACCTGGAGCATGTCCGGGCTCGCCTCGTCCCACTGAGCCCGCCCCGTGTCGACGCGCTCGCCGCGCTCGTTTAAGACTTCGACGGCGCTGAAGGTGGGCTCGAGCCGCTCCGTGAACCACACCCGCACATAGGTGGGCGCGGTCTTGACCGTGCTGCCCACACGTGGCTCCGCTCGCTCGAGAAAGGCGTGGCCCGACGCCGCGCCAAACCCGAGGAGCGGCGCCATCAAGACCAGAGTCGCGAGCAGCAGTCCCCTCATCCTTACCGCCCGAAGACCGGCCGGCCCAGCGTGTTCGGAAAGAGATCGTCGAGGAAGAAGTGCACCTGGCCGCGGATGCCCACGTTCTTGCCCGTCCGCTCGTTCACCGGCACCACCGCCTCGAGTCCAAGCTGGAAATACTTGCCCGCCCAGATGATGCCCGGGTTGATGGTGCCCGTGGTCTTCCCCGCGAACCCCCGATCGAGCAGGTTGCTGATGTCGATCTCCACAAGGGGGATGAGCCGGTTGATGATGACCGGCAACCCCACATCCCGAACGAATGCCTGGAGGTAGGGCAGGCTGTACATCACCGCGAAGCCCCAGTGAAAGACATTGGGGTTCTTTTCGATCTCCACCTCGAGATCGCCGTCGTCGTTGAGGGTGAACGTCTTGTTGCCGCTCCGGCTCGGCAGCACACCTTCGACGATGCCGGTGACCGCCAAGGGTCTCAGCCACGCCAGCGCCTCGGGCAGGTCGCCCATGCCCTTGCCGAAAAGAAGGGCGGGCCTGAAGATGTCGAAGGACTCGGCCCCGGCTTTTTGCCGTCCGGTGCCGCCGACCTCCCACCCGAAGGCGGCCGAGAGAATCGTCTCGTGGGCGGCGCTGGTGAAGAATTGATACTTGACCGTCACCTCGAGATTGCCGAAGCCGCTCTCCGTCCGGTTGTTGGGGGCAGGATCGAGGAGATTCCACTCCCCGCCGAGCGTGATGCCGAAGTTGGGGAAGATGCGCTTTGAGAACTCCCCCGAGATGTCGGTGAGCTGGCCTGCCGGCACTTCCGCGTCGCCGGGCTGTTTGATGTGAAGAAAGGTGGGAAGCGATAGCTCGTCGGCAACGAATGGGTCATCGATGGTGAGCGTGGACGGAAAGAAGCGCTGTCCCGCCATGCCGTGCGCGGCGGCGAGGGCGGGCACCGAAGCAAGGGCGAGCAGGGTGGCCGCGGCCACCGCGACACGGTGCGATTTCATCGTCATCCTCCAGGTTGCGAAGGGAAGGCGCGGCCGCGGCGCCGAGGCGCGCGGCAGAGCTGTGCCGGAGGATCCTGGGCGAAGCGGCGGGTCAGCTAGGGAGCGGGTGAAGCGAAGGGGGCGCCCGCTCGTGGGCGGGCTTGCCCAGCGTCAGGCGCGGAGAGTCCTGCCGCCCGAGCACCACCATCGGGGATTCGGCGGTCGAGGGGCCGATGACAGGGAGCGCCTCCACCACAATCGCCGCCAGATGGGACGCGGCCGCGGCAACCTGACAACTTTCCTCGGGGGCGCCCGCCGGGGCTTCGTTCTCTCCGCTCTCGTGGCTGTCCGCTTCCGCCGTGTGGGCCACGCCGATAGGCGAGAGGTGGTGAACGGAGTGAATCGCGCCCTCGAAGCTATTGATGCCCAGCAGGAGAGCCAGAGCCAAGAGCGTCACGACACCCGGTCGGGCCGACCGGAACAGGCTTGACATGGCAGCGACCATACACCCCCAATCCACCACACTCAAGACAGTTTCAGCTTCTCCCGGGATGCTCCAGCTGGCCGCGGTCGCCATTTTGCTTCTTGGAGCCCGCGCCGCGGCGGACCCGTCGTGTCGGCGGCGCGCAAGTAGAGAGGCACGGGTCATCTGGGCGTTTGGGCACATCTCCGGAGAGAAGGGGGAACAGCCGCGACTCTGCTACACTCCGCCCAGCCTGTGAGGAGGGCACCCCATCTCAATCTCAGCATCGCGCACGCCGACAACCTGCTGCTTCCCCCGTTGACCCTGTTCCGCACCGACAGGACGATCGCGTGAAGACGACCATCGCGGAGATCAGCCCCTCCGCATCCAGGACGGATTCGCCGTCGCGCCGGACCGCCCCGGCCATGGCATCGAGTTCGACTGGAAGGGGCTGGAGGCCTGCCGCGCGTAGCGACATCCCCCCGCGCCCAGCAAGCCCGGCGTGAGGACGCCGAGCCAGATACGTCCCAGACGAGGCGACACGGCCAATGGGCATACCCAACGCGCCTGCACGAACGGATGTTGGTGGCTAGGGACGGAGTGTTCCGCGCGCATCGACGGCCAGGGCGCCCGTCGCGCTCGCCACGAGAGGGTTGATCTCGATCTCGTTCAATTCAGGAACCTGCACAGTCAGTCGGGCGAAGCGGCACATGATGTCCGCAAGGGCGGTCCGATCCACGGGGGCTTCGCCTCTGACCCCGCGAAGGAGCGGCGCCATCCGCAGCTCGTCCAACATGGCCAGCGCCTCGGTAGGTGATACGGGGGCGAGTCGTGCCACGGTGTCCTCGAGCACTTCCACGTATATTCCGCCCAGCCCCACCATGAGCAGAGGACCAAACTGCGCGTCGCGGACCATGCCGAGCAAGAGCTCGCGACCGGAGGAGACCATGGGCTGGACCAGGATTCCCCGTATCGCCGCCTGGGGACGTTCCGCCCGGACCTTCGCGAGCATCGAATCGGCCGCCCGAGTGACCTCGATGGCGGAGGCGAGCCCCAGCACCACGCCACCCACATCGCTCTTGTGAGTGATATCGGGCGAGAGAACTTTCAGGGCCACGGGAAAGCCGCATCGCCCAGCGGTCGCGGCAGCTTCGTCCGGGCTCGACGCCGCATGACCGGCCGCGCACGGGATGCCGTAGGCCTCGAGGAGTGGTTGCAGCTCGAGCCATCCCAGCCTCGTCGCGCCCGCGCTCCTGAGCCGTGCCACATGCGCGAGGACTTGGCCGGGCGCCGCCGCCACCTCCGGCCTCACCTCCGCCCGCGCCATGCGTCGCTCGACGACCCGCACCATTCCGGCCAGCGTCTCGACGGCCGGCTCGGGAAACGGAAAGCATGGAACGCCCGCTTCCTCGAGCGCACGCGCTCCCGGAGCGACCCGGGCCCCCCCGACGAACGCTGCCACCACCGGGATTGTCCATCCGCGCGTTACCCCGATCACGGCACGGGCCACCCCCGCGGAATCCGTGGCGGCCTGCGCCGTGAGCACGATGAGCACGGCGTCGCCACTTTCCGGCCCGAGCGTGTGGAGAGCCTCGCTGTATCGCGCGGCGTCCGCGTCTCCCACCAGGTCCACTGGGTTGGCGAGGCTTGCGGTGGGCGGAAGGACAGCCGCGAGACGCCGCCGGACCGGATCCGGGAGTCGCTCGATCTGAAGGCCGGCAGCCCGCGCCGCGTCGGTGGAGACGATGCCGAGGCCACCCCCATTGGTCACGACCACGAGCCGGCGGCCCTTGGGCAACGGCTGGCTCGCGAGTCCCGCCTTCGGCCGAGCGGCCGGCCTTGAGCAGGACCACCGGCTTCATCGGGGCCACGGCGCTGAGCGCTTCCACGAAACGTTGCCCGTTCGCCACCCCTTCGATGTAGGCGGCGATGACCCGGGTCTCCGGATCCTCGGCGGCCGCCTGCAGAAGGTCGCTCTCGTTCAGGTCGGCCTGATTCCCCAGACTGGCGAAGAAGGAAAATCCCAGGCGCCGCTCGCGGGACCAGTCGAGGATGGCGACGGCGAGCGCGCCGGAGTGCGAGACAAAGGCGATGCCCCCCGGCTCGGGCATGCCGGGGGCAAAGGTCACGTTGAGTCGGCGCGAGGGACGGATCCATCCAAGACAGTTGGGACCGAGCAGCCGGAGCGGCTGACCGACCAGCCATTCGCGCAGCTCGCTCTCGCGTCGCCGGCCTTCGTCCGTGGACTCTCGAAAGCCGGCCGAGATCACCACCGCGCCGCGGACCCCTTTGCGCACACAATCCTTCAGCGCTGGCAGCACTCCCGCCGCCGGCACTGTGATGACGGCGAGATCCACTGCTCCCTCCACCTCGAGCAGCGACGGGCAGGCCTCGAGGCCCTGGACGACGGCGCTGGAGGCGTTGATGGGAATGACCCGGCCAGGAAATCCGGCCGAGCGGAGGTTGGCGAGCACGCTCCCGCCCACCTTGGAAGGATCACGCGAGGCGCCGATGACCGCGATGCTGTGCGGATCAAAGAACGGCGCGAGCGACGGGCGGCCGCCGACCGTGCTCAGGGCTGCCGAGGTGGTGATGACTTGCTCTTCGAATTTCCCGCCCGCCGCACGTTCTCGTCCCGCTTGACGGTGATCGCTCCGATCGGCTTCTTGTTCTTCTTGTTCTTTCCGTAGCTCTTCCTGATACCCATAGCGCACCTCCAGTCTATTCGAGTGCCGAGAGGAGAGCGTCGAGCGCGTCCGATCTCGTGAAGACGCCGATGATGGTCTGGCCGTCACGGACCGGCAAACAGCCGATTCTCCGCTCGAGCAGGACTCGGGCGGCCACGGTGACGGGCGTCTCGGGCGCTACCGTCACGGGATCCTCGCTCATGATATGCGCAATCGGCTGCCCACCGTCGGCGAGGGCGCGGGGGTCGATCCGACGCCAGTCCCGGTTAGACACGATGCCCACCAGACGGCCGGCCTCGATGACGAGGAGGTGGCGAATCTCAGTCTGGCGCATGCGTTGAAGCGCGGTGTCGACGGGGCAGTCGGGGCTGACCGCGACGGGCCCGCGTGTCATCCAGTTGCGCACCACCCCGAAGCGGACGGCCGAGAGGTCGAGCATCGCTCACCCCGTCTCGCGAACGGCGAGCACCGGACACGGGGCGAGGCGAATCACGCGCTCCGCCACGCTGCCGAGCAGAGCGCGGTCGAGGCCGCTGCGCCCCTGCGTACCCACCACGATGAGGTCGGCATGCTCGAGCGCGGCGGCGGCTATGATCGCCTCATGCGGGGCGCCGGTGCCCACGATCGAGCGGGCCCGAAGCCCTGAGGCCGTGGCCGCGGCCGTCCATTCGCCCAGCGTCGTATCGGCCCACTCTCGCGCCTTGCTGAAAACGCTTCGCGCGTGCTTCATGGTGAACGGCCCCTCGGAAAAGAGCGGCGCTTCCACGACCACGTGAAACAGGATGAGCTCGGCGCCGAGCGACCCGGCGAGCCGCCGCGCGACAGCCCATGCGCGCTCCGACCCGGCCGAGAAATCGGTCGGCACGAGGATCCGCTCGAACCCGGACGTCCCCCGCTCGAGAGTCACGGCCGCACCATCAGCACGGGGCAGTGGGGTTGCCATGGCGCTAACGCAGTGAGGCGAGGTAGGCGGCCAGAGACCGCGCCTCGGCTTCGTTCATCGAGAGCTTGGGCATGTGGGCGCCGGGCTTCTGCTTCTTCGGATCCATCAACCACGCGCGCAGGTATGCTTCCGAGTACTTCGAGCCTACCGTAGACAGGTCGGGTGCGATAGGCGTGCCGACCTTGCCTATGGTGTGGCAGCCGTAGCACCCCTGGTCATTGAAGAGACGCTTGCCGGCCGGCACCGGTGAAGTGTCCTGGCCGAAGGCCGTCGCCGCAAAGACGATCAAGGCGGCGGCCGCCCCCCCGAGCATCCACCCGAGGAACTGGCCGGACTCGCTGACCGTGTCGATGCCGCGCCGTCTCCAGGTCGCCATCCTGTCGATCCCCCTCACGTACGATCGCCTCGCCGCCATGACGGCAAGATTTGCAATGCCAGTGCCACCATCTGTCCCAGCTATTTCCGGGCGAAATCACGATGTTACGCGGTCGCTATCCGTGCCCACTGAGGTCTTCATCACCCACTGAGACATCATCACCCCATCTCTCGCCGGCCCCCTCACATCCCCGAGACGCGATAGAACCAGCGCTTCACGATCTCGACGAGGGTGAGGTACATGGCGATCATCAGGACCAGTATGGCGAAGAACAGGGGCGGGAGGGGCGTCATGCCGAGCCAGGGGGCGAGGCGCGTGAAGGGTATGACCCCGCCGACCACCGCGCAGGCGCAGACACCCCAGGCAAGCCCCGCGCTGGGCCGACTCTGCCACGGCCGTCCCGCGGTGCGTATGACGAAGATGACGAGGGTCTGCGTGGCCAGGGACTCGACGAACCAGCCCGTGCGGAACAGCGCCGCGTCGGCATGGAACACCTTCAGCATGATGGCGAACGTCGCGAAGTCATAGAGGGACGACAGAGGCCCGATGAGCAGCATGAAGCGCCGGATGAAGCGGACATTCCAGCGCTTCGGCTTGAGGGTGTACGTGTTGTCCACGCGGTCGGAGGGGATCGCCACCTGGGCGAGGTCGTAGAGGAAGTTGTTGAGAAGAATCTGGAGCGGCAGCATAGGAAGGAATGTCAGGAAGAGTGAAGCGGCGGCCATGCTGAGCATGTTGCCGAAGTTGGAGCTCGTACCCATCAGCACATACTTCATGATGTTGCCGAAACTGCGTCGGCCCTCGAGCACGCCGTCGTGGAGGACGTCGAGACGCTTCTCGAGCAGGATGATGTCGGCGGCGTCACGCGCGACATCCACCGCCGTATCCACCGAGATGCCGATATCCGCGGAGCGGAGGGCGGGCGCGTCGTTGATCCCATCACCCACACAGCCGATCACGTGTCCGCGTGAGCGGAGGGCCAGGATAATCCGGTTCTTCTGCATGGGTGACACGCGAGCGAACACCTGCACCCGCTCCGCCACCGCGGCCAGCGCCGGATCGGACATGCGCTCGACCGCCTGGCCCAGCACGATCTCGTCGGCGGGCAATCCCACCCGCCGGCAGATGTGCTGGGTCACCAGCTCGTTGTCGCCGGTGATGATCTTGACGGTCACCCCGTCGGCCTTGAGGGCGGCCAGCATCTCCGTCACGCCCTCGCGCGGTGGGTCGAAGAAGGCGGCGAAGCCCGCGAGCCGAAGCTCCCGCTCGTCGCCGACGGCATACGCGGTCTGAGGCTCGACGGGCCGGTAGGCGACGGCCAGCACGCGATACCCGTCGGCGGACAGCCGCCGAAAGAGCGCCTCGGCACCGGCGGAGGTCGCCGCATCGAGAGGGACGGACCGGCCGCCCAGATCGACGGTCGTGCAGACGGGCAGCACACTCTCGGGCGCGCCCTTGGTGATCAAGAGGTCCCCGTCGCCGTCCTCGACCACCACGGATACCCGGCGGCGCTGGAAATCAAACGGAATCTCGTCCCGGAGGCGATAGCGCGCCAGATCCGCCGGCTGATGGCGCAGGATGGCCTCGTCCATCGGGCTCTTGAGTCCGGTCTGGAGGGCGCTGTTCAAGGCGGACATCCGGATCACGCCTTCGTCCTCCTCGCCCTGCGCATTCACGTGAAGGGCGAGACTGATCTCCCCCACCGTAAGCGTGCCCGTCTTGTCACTGCAGAGGATGTCCATGCTCCCGAAATTCTCGATGGCGGCCAAGCGCTTGACGATCACCTTTTTCCGCGCCATGCGCACGGCTCCGGAAGCGAGCGTCACCGACACGATCATGGGCAGGAGCTCAGGCGTCAGCCCGACGGCGAGGGCGACTGCGAAGAGAAAGGACTCGAGCGGATCACGCCGGAAGAGCGCGTTCACGAGAAAGACGAAGAAGACCAGGAGGAGGACGACTTTGAGGATCAGCATCCCGAACGTGCGGGTCCCCCGCTCGAACTCGGTCTCGGGGGGCGCACCCGAGAGTCGGGACGCCACCTGGCCGAACTCGGTGCGGCGACCGGTGCGGACCATCACCGCCTCACCCAGTCCGCTGACGACGGACGTGCCCTGCATCACCACGGTCGACGCCTCCGCGATCAGAGCCTCCCCCACCACCGAAGCATCCGCATGCTTCTCCCGCGGGAGCGACTCGCCGGTGAGCGCCGCTTCGTTGAGAAACAAGTCCCGGCTCGACAGGAGCCGGCCGTCCCCCGGCACGAGGTCGCCCGCGGAGAGGCGGACGACGTCGCCCGGTACCACCTCTCGCGCGGGAACCTCTCGTGGTCGGCCGTCGCGAATCGCGGTGGCCCGCTGGCCGACCTGCTCCCGGAGTCGTCTCGCCGCCCTCTGCGACTGATAGGTCTGGGTGAAGTTGAGGGCGACGGACAGAACCACCATCACGGCCACGATGACCGAGCTTGTGACCTGGCCGAAGATCGCGGAGACGGCGCTGGCGCAGAGCAGGATGAGCACGAGCGGATTGACGAGATATGCCGCGATCTCCCGGAGGGGCTCGAAGCGCCGTGGGGGCGCCGGTTCGTTGGGGCCGAACCGCTTGAAACGGCTGCGGGCCTCCTCCTCACTGAGCCCGGCCGGCGTGCTCGCGACGTCGGCGAGCACCTCCTGAGCCGTCCGGGTCCAGAAGGGCGGCGCCGCCGCCAACCCGCTCTGGGGGTCTGCGCGCAAGAGGATCCTGCTGCCCCGCTAGCCCGCCGCCCTCATGGGTAGGAGACGACGATCTCGGCGATTTCAGGAGAACGCGACTGGTCGGTACGGCAGATCTCGCGCAGCAGGTCGATTTCGGTGACGATGCCGACCACCCGACCATCGTCGACCACCGGAAGCGAGCCGATCTTCTGTTCGAGCATGAGCCGCGCGGCCTCGGCCAGCTCATCGCCGGCCCGTACGCTCACCACGGGCGAGGACATGACGTCCCCCACCCGGACGGCTTCGAGCAGGGTGTCCACGGCAATGGTCCCGATCTCCTTGAGCACACGTGCGTCGAAGAGATGGTGGCGCAGGTCACGGTCGGTGACGACACCCACGAGCTCCCCCTTCGTGTCCACGACGGGCAGGTGTCTGACGCGAGCCCGATGCATGCGCCCGACCGCGTCACGGCAGGTATCCGAGGGCTGGATCGTCACCACGCTTCGGCTCATCAGCTCGCTGACCTTCATGGCTACCCCCCTTGTATGGCACGCTAGTGCTGCAACCGGGGTGCCACGGGCGAGGCGCAGGAATTTCGCCAGGTTGCGGAGGGAGGTTCGCGAGGAGTGAGGAAGACGCGCCACGCATGAGGCGCGAGCGCCCGTGCTATGGTGCGGCCATGACGGCCGGGGAGCGTGTGCAGGCCCTCAAGACCAGCCCCGTTTTTGGGGGCCTTCCCGCGCTGGAGATCGAGTCACTCGCCGCGCCGTCGCGCGAAGTCGAGTGCCGCGCCCGCGACTACGTCTTCATGGAGGGCGACCCCGCCGAGTGGTTGTGCATGGTCAAGTCGGGGCGCATCCGCATCGTCCGCCATTCCAAGTCGGGCAAGGATGTCGTCCTCGAGCTGCTGGGCCCGGGGGAGATCTTCGGCGGAGTGGCGGTCATCGAGAAGCGGCCGTATCCGGCGGCGGCGCAGGCCATGGAGGCGTCGATCGTTCTCAAGATCCCCGCGCAGGCCTTGATCGCCGTCAGTGAGCGCAACCCGTCCGTCATCCGCGAGCTCGCGCTCATGATGGGCCGTCGCCTGCGCTCGGCCCACGACTCCATGAAGTCCCTCGCCGTCGATCCCGTCGAGGCCCGCCTCGCCGCCACGCTCCTCAGACTGGCCGAGCGGGACGGCCGGCGAGACCAACGGGGGCTCGCCCTGCCCTTCCATCTGACCCGGCAGAGCCTGGCCGACATGTGCGGCACGACCGTGGAAACGACCATCCGGGTGATGAGCCGGTGGAGCCGCGACGGCCTGGTCCTGGACGACGCCGGGCGCCTGATCGTGGCGGACGCCGAGCGCCTGAGGGCCATCGCCGCCGTCGACGCATGACCCCCCTCGTCCGGCGGTACATCAAGACGAGCTTCGTCTTCCTGCTCGCCGGTCTTCTCCTGGGCGCCTGGATCATCGTGTCGGAGTTCGTGGCCGGGCACTACCCGCCCCGTCTCGTCATCACCGCGCACGTCCACCTCCTCCTCGTCGGCTTCATGCTGATGATGGTGATGGGAGTGGCCACGTGGATGTTCCCCCGCCCCGCAAAAGACGACACCGCCTACCGCCCGGAGCTCGCGGAGGGCGTGTACTGGATCATGAGTCTGGCCACGGCCATCCGGGCGGCGGGCGAGCTCCTCGCTGGCTTTTCCCCGTCGCCCGCGCTGAGTTTTCTGATCGCGGCGGGTGGGCTCGGCCAAGTCCTTGGCGCGCTTCTCTTCGTCTTCAATATGTGGCGGCGCGTGCGGATGCCGCCGGCCGCCCTTTCCCGCTAGTCGTTCCGCCGCGTCACCGACTATGACGCTCGTCATAACGGCCTCTCCGCCGTCACGCGTAGGCTTCGCGGCGAGGAGGAACACCCCATGGCTCAGACCTGCGCATGCGGCACCGTATGCAAATCCACTGCTTCATCCATCACGGCCGAGCGGACGGTGGAGGATGTCTCGCGACAGTCCCCGGGCGCTCTGGCGGTACTGAAGGCCAAGGGCATCAATCATTGCTGCGGTGCCCATCTCACGCTGCGCGAGGCGGCGGCGGCAGCGGGCACGCCGCTGCATGAACTGCTCGAGGCCCTCGGCACTCTCGAGGGGAAGCCGGCATGAAGGCCGAGACGAGGCGTCCCCTCGCGCTCGAAGGGCTCGGTTCCGAGCGCCGGCTAGACCTTGATGTACGCGAGGACCTCAGGCGTGGCCAGGAGCCTTTGTCCAGGATCATGGCCGCGGTCACCGAGCTCGGCTCGAGCGGGGTGCTCGTCCTTCGCACGACCTTTGAGCCCCTTCCCCTCTATCGAGCGCTGGGCCGGCGTGGCTTCGCGCACTGGGCTGAACAGCACGGCGCCGATGACTGGAGCGTCTGGTTCTATCCCGAACTGATCGTTCTCGACGTGCGTGGCCTCGAGCCGCCGGAGCCGATGGTCCGCGTGCTGAAGGCGCTCGACCGCCTCGCTCCCGGCCAGAGGCTCGAGGTACGGCACGGCCGGCGCCCGACGCTCCTCTATCCGCAGCTCGAAGAGAGGGGCTTCGTACACGAGACCGACGAGCCCGAGTCTGGGCTCGTGCGTATCGTGATCCGACAACCCAACGAGACGGCGGGATGATGGCGCAGATGCGCAGCCCGGGCGGGAGGAGCTCCGGGGTGCTGCCCCTGTCCTATCTCGGAGCGGCCACGGCGGCGTTGGTTGCCGCCACGGCCGCGCTGCCGTGGCTCGCGCCGGAGCTGAGCGGGCACTACTATCACCCGCGCGTGCTGGCCCTGACCCACACCGTGACCCTCGGCTGGATCACGATGAGCATCCTCGGCGCTGCCTACCAACTGATCCCTATCGTGCTCGAGCGGCCGCTCTGGAGTGAACGGCTGGCGCGCTGGCAGCTCGGCGTACTGCTGATCGGCGTGACCGGCATGATCGCGCACTTCTGGATCGGAACCTGGCCCGCGCTTGCCGGCGCGGCCGCGCTGGTCGGGCTGGGCGCGGGCATGCATGTGGTCAATGTCGTCCTCTCGCTCCGTGGCTTCGACCGCTGGACCTTCACGGCTCGCCTCGTGGTGCTGGGTCACGTGGGGTTGAGCCTGACCGTCGTCTTCGGCTTTGCCCTGGCCCTGAGTCACCTCTGGCCCTTCCTCCCCGGGGAGCTCTTCCCGACGCTCCACGCTCACATCCATCTGGCGCTCGCCTGGTGGATAGCGCCCATGCTGATGGGTGTCTCGGCGCGCGTATATCCGATGTTTCTCCTGGCTCCTGAACCGCGCGGCTGGCCGGGAAGGATACAGCTCTGGGGATTGGCCGTCGGCGCCCCGGTCCTCGTGACCGGTCTCGTGACGGCGCCCGGACTGATCGCTCCCGGCGCGGCCGGGCTTGCTGCGGCGGCGGCCGGCCACGTGGCATGGGTGATCTCGATGGCGCGCCGCCGGAAGCGCCCCGGGCTCGACTGGGGGCTCCGCTTCGTCCTCACCGCGGCCGGCTTCCTCCCCCTCGGCACGGTGCTCGGGCTGGCCTTGGCCTTCGATCTTCTCTCGGGACCCCGAATGGCGCTGGCCTATGGCGTGCTCGTCCTCGGCGGCTGGGCGTCGCTGTCCATCGTGGGGATGATGCTCAAGATCGTTCCCTTCCTCGTCTGGTACCGCGTCTACAGCCCGCAGGTTGGCCGCGCGCCGGTCCCGACACTGGCCGGGCTCGGCTGGCCGGCCGCCGAGGCCGCGGCGTGGGCGCTCCTCACGGCCGGGATCCTCGCCCTCGCCCTCGCCGCAGCAATGGGACGAGTGGATTTCATTGCCGGGTCGGGGGTCGTGCTCGCCACCGGCGCGCTCGCCTTCGCCGCCTCGCTCGGTCACACGCTGCTCCATCTCGTCGGCCGTCCGTCGACTCGCGCTACCAAGACCAAGGCCTTGGCTCGATGACGGTGACGCGCGAGCAGGTGTGGTCAGCCCTCGGGGACGTGTTCGACCCCGAAAACGGGATGTCGATCGTGGAGCTCGGCCTCGTCTACGGCATCGTCATCCACGACGATGCCGTGCAGGTCACGATGACTCTCACCACGACGGCCTGTCCCCTCCACCACTCGATCACGGACTGGGCGCGGAAGGCGATCATGCGTGTGCCGGGGGTCGGGGACGTCGACGTCCAGCTCACCTTCGACCCGCCCTGGAGCCCGGAACGGATTCGATCCGTTCCCCACCCCACTCCCCAGCCTCGGTAGCGCCCGAGGTCTGCATGCCCCAGGTGAGGCCGTGGTGCCCCGCCAGAAGAATTCCCCCCGTATGACCCCCGTCATACGCGACCTCGCGCGTCGAGGGCTAAGCTGCCGATCAGTAAGAGATGCGACGCGGGCGCGTGGAGGGGCACATCGGTTGCAATACAAGGCTCACGGGCGAGCCATTCACGTACAGGAGGACTGAGAATGAGAAAATCAGCGTTGATCGGAATCGGAGCCGTGATCGCGGCCATGGTCATCGGCGGAGCGGGGATGAAGCTGTGGGCCAAGTCGGAGAACACCGCGCCGTCGGCAAGCGCGTCGTGGCCCGAGGTGAAGGCGATCCTGATGGCGCCACCGCTCGTCCCGCCGCCTGTCGATCGGACGGGCAATGCGCGCGTGATCGTGAACCTCGAGACGACAGAGGTGACGGGCACGCTCACCGATGGCGTTCGCTATACGTTCTGGACGTTCAACGGCACGGTACCGGGACCCCTGGTCAGGGTGCGCGTGGGAGACATGGTGCAGATCAACCTCAAGAACAGCGAGGGCAGTCACAACCCGCACTCGATCGATCTCCACGCTGTCACCGGCCCCGGCGGCGGCGCTGCGGTCACTCAGCTCGGCCCCGGTCAGGCGGGTGCGTTCGAGTTCAAGGCGCTCAACCCCGGACTCTACGTCTATCACTGCGCCACCCCCAGCGTGCCCATGCACATTGCGAACGGGATGTACGGGTTGATCCTCGTCGAGCCGGAGGCCGGCCTGCCCCGGGTGGATCGCGAATTCTACGTCATGCAGGGCGAGTTCTACACCAAGGGCAAGACGCTCGCGGCGGGGCTCCAGCCCTATGATCACGAGAAGAACAGGAACGAGCGTCCGGAGTACGTGGTCTTCAACGGGCGGATGGGCTCCCTCCTCGCCGACAAGGCCCTCAGCGCCAAGCTCGGCGAGACGGTGCGCCTCTACGTCGGCAACGGCGGGCCAAACCTCGTCTCCTCCTTCCACGTGATCGGCGAGATCTTCGACAAGGTCTATACCGAAGGCGGGATCGGACAGCAGCCGCCGGCCCACAACATCCAGACCACACTGGTGCCGGCCGGCGGAGCGGCCATCGTCGAGATGAGGCTCCAGGTGCCGGGCCGCTTCCTCCTCGTGGACCACAGCATCGTGCGGGCCATGGACAAGGGCGCGCTGGGGATGCTCCACGTCGAGGGTGCCGAACAGCCAGACATCTTCCGGGTGATCACGCGGGGCATGCCGGGCAGCGGCGGGCACTAGCATGATCGCAGGGGCGGGCGGGGCGATCCCGCGCCGCTCGTCCCTGCGGGAGGTCACCTGCTTCCGAGGCGATGTGAGTAGAGGGACGGCGGGCCGAGCGGACCCATCGAGCTAATCGTGTCCCGCGGAACCGTCCTCACGGGCCGCCATCCGCGCGAGCTGACGAATGAGCGCGATCGCCAGTTCCGGATTCGTTCGAACGATACGCTCCAGGCGGTCGGCAGGGATGACCAAGAGATTGACCAGCTCGAGGGCCACCGCAGTGGCTGAATGAGCGCCTTGCCCAAATAAGGCCACCTCGCCCAAGAGGTCGCCATTCCGGAGGATCCGGAGGAATCGCTCCTCCCCATCGATTCGGCTCTTCACCTCGACCGTGCCCTCGTGCACCAGATATGCCTCTCCGATTGCGGGATCACCCTGGCGGAAGATCACCTCTCCAGGTCTGAACGTCCTGACTCGTAAATCCTCGACTTGGCGATCCATGTGTGTCTTCTACGGCGTGATGATACCTCGGTGGCGGCCCGTCGACCTAAGGCGAGAGTCTCCGAGGCGCACCCGCCCCATTCACACGAAGGGCCGATAGACTGGCTTCCACTGCGCCTCAGCGACCGCACGCGGAATGGCATCGTCGGCCAACGGCGTGCCCACACCTGCATCGCGCGCTTCGCGGGCCACCGCCTCGGCGATGCGCGTGGACACGCGCCTGAGATCGCGCACGCGCGGGTAGAGCGCGCCCGCGGCCAGATCCTCTTCGGGCACTTGCTCGGCCAGACACTCGGCGGCGCAGCGGAACATGCGATCGGTCACTTCCCGCGCCTCGGTCACCAGCGCGCCCAGCCCCATGCCCGGAAAGATGAAGGCGTTGTTGCACTGGCCGATCCGGATCTCGCGACCCCGGTGGCTGACCGGCTCGAATGGACTCCCGGCGGCGACCAGGGATTGCCCCCGGGTCCAGGCGATGACGTCGGCCGGCACCGCCTCGCTCTGGCTTGTCGGATTCGACAGAGGGAAGATCACCGGGCGCTCGACATGCCGGGTCATGGCCTCCACAACTTCCTTGCCGAAGGCGCCACCCTGGCCGCAGGCGCCGATGAGCACCGTGGGCTTCACCGCCCGCACGACTGCTTCGAGACCATGGGGCCCCGCGAGCCCGCAGGCCCGGGCCAGCTCCGCGGGCCAGGCGAAGGGCAGCTGGAAATGGTCGAGCGGCTGGCCGTCGCGCGCCAGCACCCCACCCACGTCCACGAGCGCCAGCGAGCGCGTGAGTTGCTCTCCCGCGAGTCCGGCGCGCTCGAGGGCATCGCGGATCTGGCGGGCGATGCCGATGCCGGCCGCGCCGGCGCCCAAGATGACGACGCGCTGGCGCTGGAGCGGCACGCCGGTGATCCGGGCCGCGGCGAGGATGCCCGCCAGCACGACGGCGCCGGTTCCCTGGATGTCGTCGTTGAACGAGGGCAGCACCGTGCGGTAGCGATCCAGCAGGTCGAAGGCGTTCTGCTTCTTGAAGTCCTCCCACTGGAGCAGCGCGCGAGGAAAGCGCCGGCGCACCGCGGTGACGAACTCGTCCACGACCGAGTCGTATTCAGGCCCCCTCAGGCGCCGGTGGGGCCATCCCAGGTACAGATCGTCGTCGAGCAGCGCCTGATTGTCCGTGCCCACGTCGAGGCTGATGGGCAGCGTATGGCCTGGATCGATGCCGGCCGCGGCGGTGTAGACGGCGACCTTGCCGATGGGGATGCCCATGCCGCCCGCGCCCTGGTCACCCAGGCCCAGGATGCGCTCATTGTCCGTGACGACGATGAGCCGCACGTCTTCGCCCGGCCAGTTGCCCAGCACCTGGTCGATGCGGCCGCGATGCTCCGGCGTGATCCAGAGCCCCCGTGCCCGCCGGAAGATATGGCTGAACTGCTGGCAGGCGCGGCCCACCGTCGGCGTGTAGACGATGGGGAGGAACTCTTCCAGGTGTTCGCCCAGCACGTGATGAAACAGGTGCTCGTTGCGGTCCTCGAGCGAGGCGAGCCCGATGTACCGCTCGAGGGGATCGGTCTTGCGCGCGAGGTTCTCGTAGACGCGCCGCGCCTGCTGCTCGATCGTGTTGATTGCCGAGGGGAGGAGGCCCTCGAGGCCAAAGGCGCGGCGCTCCTCCCGGGAGAAGGCCGAGCCCTTGTTGTACAGGGGTTGACCCAGGATCTGAGAGCCGCCGCAGGCGTTTCCGGTTGGCTCGTCAGTCACGATCAGAATCCTGCGTCCGGGCTCCCCGGTGCGGGCAGCGCGTACGAGCTCAGCACCTTCATGTAGTTGGCGCGCTCGAAGGCGGCGGGCTCCCGGACGGAGCGGTAGCTCATGCTGCCCTGCATCTGCTCGATGGACTCGTACTCGTGCGCCTCCATCCAGGCCAGCATCCCGGCGCGCACGACGCCCACGTGCTCGATCCCGCGCTGGAGGAGCGCCGACGTCATCATGGCCACCCGGGCGCCCGCCATCATGGCCTTGAGCGCATCCTCGCCTTCGTGCACGCCCCCCGTCACCGCCAGCCCGGCCCGGATGTGGCCGTACAGGATGGCGACCCAGTGGAGGCGCACGAGCAGCTCGTGGGAGCTCGACAGCGTGAGGCGGGGCACGACCTCGAGACGCTCGAGATCGAAGTCCGGCAGGTAGAAGCGGTTGAAGAGCACCAGCGCGTCCGCGCCGGCGCCATCCAGCCGCCGGGCCAGGTGGGCGAGCGCGCTGAAGGCGTGCCCGATCTTGACGGCGACGGGGATCTTCACGCTCGCCTTCACGTCGCGGACCAGCTCCACGTACATGTCCTCGACCTGGGCCGCCGTCATCTCGGGATCGGTGGGGACGTAGTAGATATTGAGCTCCACCGCGTCGGCGCCCGCCTGCTCGATCTTCCTGGCATAATCGATCCAGCCTCCCGTCGACACGCCGTTGAGGCTGCCCATGACGGGGATCCGCACGGCGGCCTTGACCCGGCGCAGGTGCTCCAGATACGCGTCGGGGCCGAGATTATAGCTGGCCATGTCGGGAAAGTACGTGAGGGACTCCGAGTGGCTCTCGGTGCCGTGCGAGAGATGATGGTCGAGATAGTCGCTCTCGAGCGTGATCTGCTCCTCGAAGAGCGACGGGAGCACCACCGCCGCCGCTCCCGCATCTTCCATGCGGCGGATATTGCCCACGTCCTCGCAGAGGGGACCCGCCGAGGCCACGAGCGGGCTCGAGAGGCGGAGTCCCAGATACCGGGTGGTGAGATCAATCATGCCTGGCCTCCGGCGTCGTGCCGTCTCCCGGCAGACCCGCCAGATGCTCGTACATCCGCCAGCGCGCCCGCACATCGCTCTGGGCTTCTTCCAACAGCTTCCGGGCCGTTTCCGGATCACCGTGGGCGAGCATGGTGTACCGGGTCTCGTTGTAGGCGTATGACTTGAGGGGCAGGCTCGGCGCCTTGGAATCGAGCTGCAGCGGGAGCTGGCCCTGCCCGTTAAGTTCCGGATTGTAGCGGAAGAGCGGCCAGTGGCCGGACAGGACGGCGGCCTTCTGCTGATCCATGCCGTGGCGCAGATCGTAGCCGTGGGCGATGCAGTGGCTGTAGGCGATGATGAGCGACGGCCCGGGATACGCTTCCGCCTCGCGGAAGGCCTTGAGGGTCTGCGTGTCGCTGCCGCCCATGGCGATGCGCGCCACGTAGACCGTGCCGTAGGTCATGGCCATGAGCGCCAGATCTTTCTTGGCGCCCGGCTTGCCGCCCGCGGCGAACTTGGCCACCGCGCCGCGCGGCGTGGCTTTCGACATCTGGCCGCCCGTATTGGAATAGACCTCCGTGTCGAGGACCAGCACGTTCACCTTGTGGCCCGAAGCCAGCACGTGATCGAGGCCACCGTAGCCGATGTCGTAGGCCCAGCCGTCGCCGCCGACGATCCAGACGCTCTTGTCCACCAGCGCGTCGGCCAGGGACGAGAGCTCACGCGCTTCGGCCCCGGCGAGCCCACGGAGGCTTTCCTTGAGACGCGCCACGCGCGCCCGCTGAGCTTCGATCCCCGCCTCGGTGGTCTGCTCGGCGGCGAGCAGCGCCGGCCCAAGCTCGCCCAGCGCCGGGCCGAGGCGGGTGACCAGCTCTCTCGCGTACGCCGCCTGCTTGTCGAGGGCCAGGCGCATGCCGAGACCGAACTCGGCATTGTCCTCGAAGAGCGAGTTGGCCCAGGCCGGTCCCCGTCCGTCCCGGTTGATCGTCCAGGGCGTGGTCGGCTGGTTGCCCCCGTAGATCGAAGAGCATCCCGTGGCATTGGCGATGACGGCGCGGTCGCCGAAGAGCTGGCTCAAGAGCTTGAGGTATGGGGTCTCGCCGCAGCCCGCGCAGGCACCGGAGAACTCGAACAAGGGCTCGAGGAGCTGGACGTCCTTGATCTGGCCCGCGTTGAGCGCATGGCGGTCCGCTTCCGGGAGCCCACGGAAGAACGTCCAGTTCGCCAGCTCCTGATCGTGCAGCGCGGGCCCGGGCGCCATGTCGATGGCCTTGTGGCGCACCTCGCTCTTGCTCTTGGCCGGGCACACCTCGACGCAGAGCGCGCAGCCGGTGCAGTCCTCCGCCGCGACCTGAAGCGTGAAGCGTGCGTCGCCGAACTCGCGCCAGCGCGCCGGCGCCGACTTGAATGCGGAGGGCGCGCCCTCCAGCAGCCCGGGCGCGTAGACTTTCGCGCGGATCACCGCGTGCGGGCAGACGAGCACGCATTTCCCGCACTGGATGCACAGCGCCTCGTCCCACGCGGGGATCTCCAGCGCGATGTTGCGCTTCTCCCACTGCGCCGTGCCGGTCGGATACGTGCCGTCCGAGGGCACCGCGCTCACGGGGAGCGCATCCCCCTCCCCCGCGATCATCCGGGCGGTGACCCGCTGGACGAAGCCGGGCGCCTCGACGGGCACGGCCGGGCGGATGTCCGCGACGCTCGTCGCCCGGTCCGGCACCGCCACTTCGGAGAGGCGCTCGAGGGCCCTGTCCACCGCGGCCCAGTTCTTCCGCACCACGGCCTCGCCGCGCTTGCCGTAGGTCTTCTCGATGGAACGCTTGATAGCGGCGATGGCCTCCTCGCGCGGCAGCACGCCGCTGATGGCGAAAAAGCAGGTCTGCATCACGGTGTTCACGCGCCCACCCATGCCCGCCTCGCGCGCCACCCGGTTGCCGTCGATGACGAAGACGCGCAGGCGCTTGGCGATGATCTGCTCCTGGACGGGACGGGGCAGGTGATCCCAGACCTCCCCGGGAGCGAAGGAGGTGTTGAGCAGGAACACGGCGCCCGGGTCGGCCAGGCGCAGCACGTCGAGCCGCTCGAGGAATGAGAACTGGTGGCAGGCGACGAACGTCGCGCGGCTGATGAGGTAGGTGGAGCGGATGGGTCGCGGCCCGAAACGGAGATGGGAGACAGTCACCGATCCGGATTTCTTCGAGTCGTACACGAAATAGCCCTGGGCGTGGTTGTCCGTCTCCTCGCCGATGATCTTGATGGAGTTCTTGTTGGCCCCGACCGTTCCGTCGGCGCCCAGGCCGTAGAAGACCGCGCGCACCGTGGCCGGATCCTCGGTCGAAAACGAGGGATCGTAGGCGAGGCTGGTGTGGGTCACGTCGTCGTGAATGCCAATGGTGAAGCGTGCCCGCGGCCGTGCCCTGGCCATCTCGTCGAAGATCCCCTTCACCATGGCCGGCGTGAATTCCTTGGATCCCAGGCCGTACCGCCCACCGAGGACGCGCGGCGCCGTGCCAAACGGCGCGCGGCCGAGCGCCGCCGCCTCGCTCACCGTCGCCATGACATCGAGGTAGAGCGGCTCGCCCACGCTGCCGGGCTCCTTGGTCCGGTCGAGCACGGCGAGCGTCCGCACGGTGGCCGGGAGGGCCGCGAGAAAGTGCTCCGCCGAGAACGGCCGATAGAGCCGGACCTTGAGCACGCTGACTTTCTCGCCACGGGCCGCCAGGTGCTCTACCGTCTCCTGGACCGTCTCGGCTCCGGAGCCCATCAGCACGATCACGCGCTCGGCGTCCGGCGCCCCGGCATAGTCGAAGAGCCGGTACCGTCGGCCGGTGAGCCTGCCGAGCTTGTCCATCGCGCTCTGCACGATGGTGGGACAGGCGAGGTAATACGGGTTGCCTGTCTCCCTGGCCTGGAAGTACACATCCGGGTTCTGGGCGGTGCCGCGGATCACGGGGTGATCCGGCGACAGCGCCCGGCCACGATGGGCCCGGACCAGATCGTCGTCGATCATGGCGCGCACGTCCTCCTCGGCGAGCGGCTCCACTTTCGTCACCTCGTGGGATGTGCGGAAGCCGTCGAAGAAATGCAGGAACGGCAGCCGCGCCTCCAGGGTGGACGCGTGGGCGACCAGGGCCAGGTCCATGGCCTCCTGCACCGAGCTCGACGCGAGCATGGCGAACCCGGTGGCGCGCGCGGCCATGACGTCGCTGTGGTCGCCGAATATGGACAGCGCCTGGGTCGCCAGGGAGCGCGCCGCCACATGGAAGACCGTGGGGATCAGCTCACCCGCGATCTTGTACATGTTGGGGATCATGAGCAGGAGTCCCTGGGACGCCGTGAAGGTCGTGGCCAGCGCTCCCGCCTGCAGCGCCCCGTGCAGAGCGCCGGCCGCTCCCCCCTCACTCTGCATCTCGATCACCGTGGGCACCGTGCCCCAGAGATTGGGCCGGTGCGCGGACGCCCACTGATCGGCCCACTCGCCCATCGTCGAGGACGGCGTGATCGGATAGATGGCGATGACGTCGCTCAGACCGTACGCGACGGTGGCCGCGGCCTCGTTGCCGTCGAGGGTGACCCGGGATCGCCTCGTCGTGGATCTCCGAAGCGCGTCCATCGCCGTGACCCCAGCCATTCGCTCTCCTTTAAGCAACACCGTCTCGGCGCTACCGCGCCCCCGCGGCCGGCTCGTAGAGGCAGAGGGGGTCCTCCGCCATGGGGTCTCCCGTCGCAGCGAAGGCACGGGCGCGGGAGCCGCCGCACGACTCGGCGTACTCGCAGCGCCCACAGCGACCGGTGAAAAGCTCCGGGCAACGCAGCGTTCGGAAGAGGTCCGAGTCGCGGTAGAGGGCCACCGGATCCGCCGTCCGGACATCACCGGCCGCGAGCGGGAAGAATCCGGAGGGATGCACCTCGCCCGTATGGGAGATGAACATGATGCCGTTGCCGTCGCGAATGCCCGCGCCGTGGCCCACATTGCCCCGCGGCAAGGCTGCCTCGCCGCGCCCGGCGCGCCGTGCCCGTTCGAGGACGACACGCCGGAAGTGGGGCGCCTCGGTGGTCGTGATGATGGGGCCGCGCTCGGCGCCTCCGCCGTCACCCAGGTCGAGGAGCCGCTCGAAGAGCCGCTCGCAGGCCTCGGCGGTGATGGGTTTGAGCACCGCGCCACGACCGATCGCGACGAGAAAGAAGAGGCTCCATCGGGCGGCGCGCAGATCGGTCGCCAAGCGGTGGATCGCCGGCAGATCGTCGAGCGTCTCCTCGCTCACCAGCGTATTGACCTGGAAGGGCAGCCCCACGGCGGCGCAGGCCCGCGCGGCGACGAGCGTCCGATCGAAACAGCCGTCTATCCGGCGCAGGGCATCGTGGCGGGCGGCCTCCGAGCCGTCCAAGCTGAGTGAGATGGCTTCCACCCCCGCCGCCTTGAGCCGAGCGATGATTCCGGCTGTCAGCAACGGCGTGGCGCTCGGCGCCACGGAGACGCCGAAGCCGCGGTGGCGCGCCGCGGCGATCAGGGTGAACAAGTCGGAACGCTTGAGGGGATCGCCTCCCGTCAAGACCAGATGGGGCAGCGGCGATCCGAACTCCGCAAGCTCCGAGATGAGCCGCGATCCTTCCTCCGGACTGAGCTCGGTCGGGTCGGGCTCGGGCGCGGCCTCGGCGCGGCAGTGACGGCACGCGAGGTCACAGGCCCGCGTCACCTCCCAATACACGCGCCGGGGCGCCCTGTCGAAGCGCAGGCTCACGCTCATGCCCGCCGCCCGCGCGCCTCCTCCCTCTTGCCCATCTCGACGTACGCGCGCTTGCCGGATCCGAGGTAGAGCTGGCGCGGCCGGGCGATCTTCTGCTCGGGGTCCGCGCGCATCTCCTGCCACTGCGCGAGCCAGCCGCTGGTCCGGGCGATGGCGAAGAGCACGGGGAACATCTCGACCGGGAAACCCATGGCCTGGTAGATCAGGCCGGAATAGAAGTCCACGTTGGGATAGAGCTTGCGCGAGACGAAATACTCGTCGTCCAGCGCGATCCGCTCGAGCTCGAGGGCCACGGGCAGGAGCGGGCTGGGACGCGTCACCTCGAACACCTCGTCGGCCATGCGCTTGATGATCTTGGCCCGCGGGTCGTAGTTCTTGTACACACGATGGCCGAAGCCCATGAGCTTGGCCTTGCCCTCCTTGACCCCCTTGATGAAGGCGGGGATGTGCTCCTTCGAGCCGATCTCCCCCAGCATTCTCAGCACTTCTTCGTTGGCGCCCCCGTGCAGCGGCCCGTACAGCGCGGCGACGCCGGCCGCCACCGCGCAATACGGATCGACCTGGGACGAGCCGACGGCGCGGACCGCGTTGGTCGAGCAGTTCTGCTCGTGGTCGGCGTGCAGGATGAAGAGCACCTCGAGCGCGCGCTCGAGCGTCGCGTTGGGATGGTATTTCGGCTCCGTCGCCCGGAAGAGCATGTTCAGGAAGTTCCCGGTGTAGGACAGCTCGTTGTCCGGATAGTTGTACGGCAGTCCCAGGCTGTGGCGATAGGCGAAGGCGGCCAGGGTCGGCATCTTGGCGAGGAGGCGGACGACCTGCAGCCGCCGCGTCTCCGGATCCGCGCCGTTCTTTGCTTCCGGGTAGAAGGTGGAGAGGGCCGCCACCCCGGAGACCAGCATTCCCATGGCGTGGGCATCGTAGTGAAAGCCCTCCATGAGCTTCTTGAGGTTCTCGTGCACCCAGGTGTGGTGGGTGATGTCGTAGATCCACCGGTCCATCTCGGCGAGGGTCGGGAGCTCGCCATGCAGCACCAGGTAGGCGACCTCGAGATAGTTGGAGCGCTCCGCCAGCTCCTCGATGGGATAGCCGCGGTAGCGGAGAATGCCCCGGTCGCCGTCGATCTCGGTGATGCGGCTGATCGTCGACGCGGTGTTGGTGAAGGCCGGGTCATAAGAGAGGAGCCCGAAGTCCTCGGGCCCCGTCCGGATCTGGCGGAGATCCATGGCGCGGATGGCGCCGTTGGCGATCGGCAGCTCGTAGGCCTTGCCCGTGCGGTTGTCCGTGATCGTCAGCGAGTTGGCTGGCATGGTCGTGGTCTCCTTCCGCATTCAGCGGGTGAGCGCTCGGGCCCTTCGAGTAGCCCCGTCACGTTCATCCAAGCACCCGATCATCATCACGGTCCGGACCTTCGCGGCGCCCGATCAGATCCTCGACGAGGCTCGAGAACTCGGCGATGCCGAACGGTTTGGCGAGAAAGGCACTGGCGCCCGCATCGAGGGCCGACTGACGCACTTCGCGCGACGAAAACGCGGTGATGGCGATCACGTCCGGGGGCAGGTCGAGCTTATGAGCCGCTCGGATGATGTCGAGCCCGTCGCCGTCCGGTAGCCGGAGGTCCGAGATGACGAGCCGCGGCCGCAGGCTCTCCAGCAGCCGCATCCCCTCGGCGCGCGAGGCAGCCCTCACCACCCGGTGCCCCGCGCGGCGGAGTAGTCGCTCGTAGGTCGCCCCCATGTCCGGCTCATCCTCGACGACCAGGATCTGGCTCACGTCGTCTCAGGTCCGCCCGGCGGGCTCCGGAGCCCGCGCGAACGCGCGCAGGATGTCCGTCTCGGTGAGGATGCCGATCAGGTGCTCGCCGTCGAGCACGGGCAGGGCGCCGATCTTGTGCTCGAGCATGAGCCGCGCGGCTGCCCGCGCTTCCTGGTCGGGGCCGGTGATGATCACGCTCTTGGTCATGACCTCGCCCACGGTGAGTCGCGCGAGCAGATGGTTGACCTCCCACACCGAGAGGCTCGTGGCCTGCGAGGGCAGGTTCAGGCGAATGTCGCGGTCCGTGACGATGCCGACCATGCGGCCGCCCTCCGTCACGAGCAGGTGCCGGATGCGCTCCTTCAGCATGGTTTGCCGTGCCTCGAACACGCCGGTCCCGCGGCTCACGGTGATGGGGGCGCCTGTCATGAGTTCACGCACTTTCATGTGATGCTCCTTTCCTGGTCGGTTACTCGACCGGTGGCCGTCCGCTCCAGTCGCCTGGCCAGCCGGAGTACTTCCTCTGCCGCGATCGTGAGATCGGGAGCGTGGGTATGGAGACGAAGCTCCGGGCGCAAGGATTCCTCGTATGCGAGAGCGATGTCGGGGGTGGCTGTCCCTTCCCCGGTGGGGTCCAATCGAGCGCCCGCCAGATGCCAGCGCGCGGCCCGCTCGCGCGCTGAGCAGACCTCCGCGGGGCAGATGAGCTGGACCTCCGCGAAGTGGGTGATCCACTCGCGCCCCAGCTCCCGCCAGGCGCGCCGCGGCGCGGTGGCGTCGAGGATCACCGCCACCCCGGCTTCGGTCAGGAGCCTGGCGGTGAGCGCCAGCGTCCGATGGACGACCTCCTCCTGGCTCTCCGTGGCCCACTCGCGTCCCGCGATGAAGCGGCGGGCGAAAGCGAGGTCCAGCACGGTCGTGGGCACGGGCTCGGTCGCGAGCAGCTCTGCGAGCCGGCGGGCCAGCGTCGTCTTCCCACTGCCGGGCCGGCCGGTGATCCAGATCGCCCACCGCGTCACACCTTCTCGGACGGCCGGCATATCGTAGGCGAGATGCTCGGCCAGGAACGCGACGGCGGCCGCACTCGCCGCCACGTCGTGGCGCGCCGTGTCGATGGCAAGCTCCGCGGCGAGCGGCGGCTCATAGGGCTCGTCCACGGGCACGGACGGTGAGTGGTCTTCCGCCCGGGTCCGTGCACGCTCCCGGCAAACTTCAACCGGGCACAGAAGCTCAACCTCCGCGAAGCACCGGATGGATGCCCGCGCAAGCTCTCGCCACCGCCGGCGCTGCGCGGTCGCGTCCACGATGACGGGAACGCCCACCTCCGTGAGCTTCGCCGCCATGTACCCGAGGGCGCGATAGATGAGTTCGCGTTCGGTCTCCGTGTACTTCGGTTCCGGTATGAGCCGAGACAGGATGGCGTCGAGTTCGAGGACACGCACGGGCTCGCCACGCGCGTGGAGCAGCTCGGCGGCGGCGCGCGCCACCGCCGTCTTCCCGCTTCCGGATGGACCGCAGATCCAGACCGCCCAGGCCACGCCTCTCTCCGCGGTTCCGCCCGTATGCGATCCGGATCGAGCGAGGCGTCGAATCGGTGCGGTCTCGGTCATGATGCCTATTTCGCCGGCGGCTGCTGAGCGCCCATCGGACACTGCATGCCCATCTGTTCGCGGTGCTGCTGCATCATGCCCTGCATCTGCGCCATCATGGCCTTCATCTGGAGCATGTCACCATGCATGGAGCCCATGCCCTGCATCTGACCCTGCATACCTCTCATCTGCTCCTGCATGTCCTGCATTCGCTTCATCATCTGCTGCATTTGCCCGTCGTCCGCCATTGGCTTGGGGCCACCGGAACTTCCTGACTGCGCCCCCGCGGGGCCGAAGGCGAGCCCGATGCACACCAGTGCCGTGGTCGCCATAGACGCCATACGCTTCATGGGCCACTCCTCCCTTTCAGAATCAGTTAGTGTCCGCGCACCGTCAGGACAGGGCAGCGCGCGCCGGCCAGCACGCGCGAGGCTACGCTGCCCAGAAACAGCCTCGCCAGTCCCGTACGCCCGTGAGTGCCGATGACGATGAGATCCGCCTTCGTCGATCGGGCGGCGCGAATGATCTGCTGGTCGGCTAAACCATGGAGGAGCAGCATCTTGCTTCGCACGCCGCCCTTGCGCGCCTTGGCGTCGAGGGCACTCAGATGCCTCTGCCCGTACTTCTCTGCCGCCGCCTCCAGGTCGTCATAGATCTGAGGGGACATGTACCCGTTGCCCGCCAGGGCAGCCTGAGGCGTCAGCACGTGGACGAGGAGCAGCTCCGCACGGTCGGCCTTGGCCATGGAAATGGCGCGGGCGAAGCCGGCCCGCGAGGCCGGAGAAAAATCGGTCGCGTGAAGGATGCGACGGAGCCGGCTCATCGACGGCCCCCGGCTTGCGTGATCGCTGCGGAAGCCCGGGTCGCGCTCGCCAGACGCGCCACGTCGGCCTCTGTCGACCGCATGAGGAGGACGGGCAGCTCGCTCTCGCGCAGCACCGTTTCGGCGACCGATCCGAAGAGCAGCCGGCCGAGGCCGGTCCGTCCGTGGGTCGTCATGGCAATGACATCGGCCTTCGACTCGCGCGCCGCTTTCAGGATCTCGTCCGCCGCCTCGCCGCGCCGCACCTCCGTTTTCACGCGGACGCCCCGACGCCGAAGGTCTACAGCAAGGGGGGCCAGGTACTCCTCTGCGTCGACCCGCGCCGATTCGGGATCCTCGAACATCGCCTGACTCGCGCCTTCGACCATCATGGGCGACACGGGCACATTGACCCGGAGGAGCGTCACCTCGAGCGGCCCGGCAATCTCGAAGATGAAGGGCATGATCGTCTCGGCGACCTCCGAGCCGTCCAGGGCGACAAGGGCGCGCCTATACACGGACGGCCGCCTTTCCGCTACCGGGGGTGGCTTGGCCCGGGGGCACTTCGAGGGGCGCGCCGGGTGCGCGAACGATGCAGACAGGCACGGTGGTCCCGCGCAGCACCGACTCGGCGACACTCCCGAGGATGAGCCGGCCCAGACCACTTCGCCCATGGCTCGACATCACGATGAGGTCGGCTTTCTGGAGTCGGGCGCCCTCGATGATGGCGGGGGCGGCCGCGCCGTACCAGACGCGGGTGTCGACGTTGGTGATCCCGCGCTTCGCCAGGTCATCCCGCACGGAGGCAAGATATTCCTCGGCTTCGCGGACCACATTCACCTGCATCTCGGTGGGATCCACGCCGGGTAGCGCATGCGCCTCCGCCGCCCTGAGAAGCACCAGGCTGAATGGGGCAGCGGCAAGATCGATGGCCGTGTCGATGGCGACGGCGGCCTGGGTCGAGCCGTCGAGTGGAACGAGAATCTTCGTGAGTTTCATCGTCATCTCCTTGTGCAGTAGGAGCTCGGCAGCTGGTTCACATCACCTTGGGGCTGCAACCGGAGTGCCACGGCAGGAGAGAGCAAAAACGATGAGTTACACGGTCGCACCGGTCGAGGAGTGGGACGCACTCTCCTCGTTGGGTCACCGCCGCCCCACGCCCGCGGGCGACCGCGTTACGCGGGGATCGCGGCGACTACCTGAGGTCGTGCTTGTTGATCAGGCGGTGAAAGGTCTTGCGGTCTATGCCCGCCGCCTTGGCGGCCGCCGAGATGTTGCCGTCGTTTCGCGCGAGGAGATCGCGAAGGTAAGAAGCCTCCAACACGGCCATCCAGCGCTCCTTGGCGTCCTTGAGCGTCAGATCGGTTCCCGACTCGGGCAGGGCCGCGTCCGTTCCCGCAGGCGGAAGAGGCAGGGGCGCCTCGCCCACTCCCAGCACGTGGTCCGGAAGGTCTCGCCGGCAGATCGTCTCGGTGTCCGCGAGGGCACAGGCCCGCTCGATGACGTTCTGCAACTCTCGCACATTGCCCGGCCATCGATAGCGTTCGAGGGCGGCCATGGCCTCGGGGTCGACGCCTCGCACCCGCCCCTGCCCATACCGCTTGAGGAAGGCCTGCACGAGGAGCTTCACGTCGCCGGCCCGGTCTCGGAGCGGAGGAAGCTGGATGGCGATCACGTTGATCCGGTAGTAGAGCTCCTCGCGAAACTGCCCCTTGACGGTGGCCTCGCGAAGATCACGATTCGTGGCCGACACGAGGCGCACGTCCACCGCGACGAGACCGGTGCCGCCCACGCGACGGATCTGCCGCTCCTGCAGCGCGCGCAAGAGCTTGACCTGAAGGCTCAGGGGCAGCTCGCCGATCTCGTCGAGAAAGAGCGTGCCGCGGTGGGCCGACTCCACCAGACCCTGCTTGGTGCGTATGGCGCCGGTGAAGGCGCCCTTCTCGTGCCCGAAGAGCTCGGACTCGAGCAGCTGCTCGGGCAATGAAGCGCAGTCCACGGGGACGAAGGGCTGCGACACTCGCGGACTGTTGGCGTGGATGGCTCGCGCGATCAGCTCCTTGCCGGTGCCGGACTCTCCTATCACCAGGATATTGGCCTCGGAGCGCGCGGCCTTGCGCACGAGCTCGAATACCCGGCTCATGGCAGGGCTCCGGCCGATGATGTTCTCGAGCCCGTAGGTCTGGGCAAGCTGATCCTTGAGACTGAGGTTCTCGCGCTGCAGGCCCCGGTGACGGAGGGCCCGATCCACCGCCACGCGCAGCTGGTCCACCGAGAAGTTCTTCGGCAGATAGTCGAAGGCTCCTTCCTTGACGGCGGCCACCGCCGACTCCACGGTGGCGAAGGCGGTGATCATGATCACGGGCAAGGCGGCGTCCAGTTCATGGGCGCGGTGCAGCAGCTCCATACCGTCGACGCCGGGCATCTTCAAATCTGACAGCAGCAGATCCGGGCGCTCGCTCTCGAGCATCGCGAGCCCGCGACGCGCGTCGGTGGTGGTCAGGCATTCGTAGCCGGCGGGCTTGAGGATGCGGACGCAATTCTCGACCATATCCGGCTCGTCGTCCACGATGAGGATCCGGGGGAGGGTCACATCCCCTCCCGCTGCGTGGGAAAGGTGAGGATAAAGGTGGTCCCTTGCCCGGGCAGCGATTCGACATCGATCGTGCCCTTGTGCTCACGCACGATGCCGTAGGAGATGGATAGTCCGAGCCCGGTGCCGTCGGACTTGGTCGTGTAGAACGGATCGAAGATCCGGGGGAGAACGTCGGGCGAGATACCGGGACCCGTGTCACGCACGGTCAGGCGGACCCTCCCCTTCTCGCCGGACACGATGCTGGTCTCCAGCGAGATCTCCCCGCCCTTCTCGAGGATGTCTCCGGCATTGGTCAAAAGGTTCATCACCACCTGCTGGAGGGCGTTGGGGTCGCCATGGACCCGGGGAAGGTCCGGCATCAGCGATCGCCGGATCGTGATGCCCCCCTTGCCGAGGTCCTTCTCCATGAGCAACAGCGTCTCTTCTACGACCTGATTCAGATCCACAGATTCCTGGGCGGCCGACGACTCGCGGGCGAAGGAGAGGAGCCCATGCGCAATGCGGGCCACCCGCTGGGCCTGGCGATGCAGGACCCTCAGATCCTCGGTTACCGTTCCGGGCAGCGGCTGGGCCTCGGCGTCGAGCAGCATGATCTCGATGCGCGATGAGATGATCCCCATGGGATTGTTGACCTCGTGCGCGATCCCTGCCGAGAGGCGACCCAAGGCTGACAATCGTTCCGCCTGACGAGCCGCCCGCTCCAGGACCTGCCGCTGCGTGATGTCGATGACGAAGGCGAGGGCCCGCAGCCCGTCCTCCGTTTCGATATAACTCAGGGAGATCTCTACCGGAAACTCCGTGCCATCGCCTCTCCTTGCCACCAGGTCGAGACCACGGCCCATCGGTCTCGCATGCGGCTCCCGGAAATATGCGGAGCGATGAGCGATGTGCCGGCTCCGCAAGGCCTCGGGCAACAGCATCTCGAGCGGCTGTCCCAGCAACGCCTCCCGTGGATAGCCGAACATCTCCTCGGTCTTTCGGTTGGCCGACGTGATGATCCCGCGCTGATCCACCATGAGGATGGCGTCCGACGCGGCCTCGAAGATCGCGTGAGTCTGCGCCTCGCTTCGCTGAACGGCCGCGGCGGCTCGCGTACGCTCCGAGATGTCTCGGGCGATCGTGGAGGCGCCGATGATCCGTCCCTGCGCGTCCTTGATGGGCGAGCTGGTGAGCGAGATGACGATTCTCCGTCCTCCCTTCGTCACGCGCATGGTCTCGAGGTGGTCGATACTCTCCCCACGCCGAATGCGGGCGAGGATGTCTCCCTCCTCCGCCATACGCTCCTCGGGGATGATGCGGGCGATAGGTTGGCCGATCATCTCGGCCTCCCGGTACCCGAAGATCCGCTCGGCGGCCGGGTTCCAGGCGGTGACGACTCCATCGAGGGTCTTGCCGATGATCGCGTCGTCGGATGACCTGACGATGGCGGCCAGCCAAGCGTCAGCCTCTTTGTGGGGGCTCATGTCCGCCGTCATGCGAGCACCATGGCCCATGAAGCCAACTTCCGAGAGCCATCGCCAGGCTCGAGCACAGCGTGGATGGTACACCGGATGAAGGTGAACAATCGCGAGGAAATCCTCCGCCGGCCTCTCTGTCGAGGTCGGTGTACCCGTCTGGTTAAGGTAGCGGTGCCCCAGAGTGTGGTGAACCTGCCCCGCTCGGAAAGAGAACCGCGGGGGACAAGCTCCTGGGCGTCCTCGTGCTCGCGGGCGGTGTCGTCCTCATCTATCTCGGGGCGCGAAAGCCCTGAGGGCGACAAGAAGTCCTGTGGACGCCGAAGATGACCTCCTAACCCTTGGAGACGCGCACCGCCACAGGGATCGTGGCGAGCTTGGCGAGAATGCGGCAGCGGCGCCGGCGGATGGGCGCAATTGGAGAGCGGTCCGGGGAGGGTAGCCGACCGGGCTCGCGGCGTTGTCGAGACGCGTTCATCCGGGCCAGGCGATGAGCGGGGTCTCGATCGGGATGCGAGCCTCCGGATGGTAAGGAACGATGCGAGGAGTGAAGTGCGAGGACGGCCTCGACGAGGGGACGCTGGCCCGATAGGTCAAGCTGCCCGTCTGGCCTGGGGACCCGGCGTCCGGCCGCATCACCTCGCATGCGGCCGACGAGCCGTCCACCGCATCCGCATACAGCTCCACCCGCACCATGGCAGCGAGCAGCGAGCCCAGCTGAACCTCGGCGGTGAAGTCCCAGCGATCTCGGTCTTGGACCGCCGTCACCGTCCCGAAGTGCACCTCGCTCCAGTGGCGCTCGATCGACCGCCACCAGGATTCCAGCTCCCGGGCCAGCTTCGCCTGGCATCCGCTGCGGCGGCGGAAGGCCGTGGCGGCGGGCAAATAGCAGCGCTCGACGTAGTCTCGCATCATCCGATTGCTGCTGAACTCGGGGGCGAGCTGCGACATGCTCGCCCGGATGCGCGCGACCCACGGCCGCGGAATACCCTGGGCGTCGCGGTCGAAGAAAGCGGGGACGATCTCGTCCTCGAGCAGCCGGTAGAGCTGCTCCGCGTCGGCGCCATCCTGATTGGTCGACTCGTGGTCCTCGGCGTCGCCCAGCGCCCAGCCCACTTCCGGCCGGTGGGCCTCCGCCCACCAACCGTCCAGCTCCGAGAGGTTCAGCCCACCGTTGACCAGGAGCTTCATCCCGCTGGTGCCGCAGGCCTCCCAAGGGCGACGCGGCGTGTTGATCCACACGTCCACGCCCTGGACCATCTCCTGGGCGAGCGACATGTCATAGTCCTCGAGGAAGACGGCGCGGCTGCGGACCGTGGG
>WNGB01001098.1_pt1 | contig 83363 bp, 68 predicted proteins | sample 5400681 | NCBI WGS metagenome assembly WNGB01 (sample SAMN13153367, study PRJNA577476) | soil metagenome | isolation source: 115 cm soil or saprolite under grassland replicate 2 | place: USA:California | collected 2016-06-15 | reverse complement strand
ACCTGCTCGTGATGGACGAGGCGTTTTCCGGTCTCGACCCCGTCAACTCGCAGGTCCTGAAGGACACCGTGCTCGACCTGCGCGCGCGCGGTAAGACGATCCTGTTCTCCACGCACATCATGGAGCAGGCGGAAAAGGTATGCGACCACGTGTGCATCATCGCCCGCGGCAAGAAGCTGGTGGACGGCACGCTGGCCGACGTCAAGCGGACGCACGGTGGACGGCATCTGTTGATCAGCTTCGACGGGGCGCGCGGCGACGCCGACCGGATCTTCGCCGATCGGCGGCAGGTGGCCAAGGCCGACGCGTCGGGGCAGTTCGCCGAGCTCGAGCTCGCGGCCCAGGGGGATGCGCAGGAAGTCCTCAAAGCGCTCGTGACCTCGGGGGCGCGGTTGTCGCGCTTCGAGCTCGCCGAGCCGTCGCTCAACAAGATCTTCATCGATCTCGTCGGTCCCGAGGCGGCGGCTGCCGCAGCGCGCCCGGACGCGGAGGCGGCACGTGCGTAAGGTCCTGGCGGTCATTCGCCGCGAGTTCGTGGAGCGCGTGCGCCAGAGATGGTTCTGGGTGATGGTCGTGCTCGGCCCCCTGTTCTTCGGAGCGATTTTCGTCCTCCCCACCCTGCTGACGGGCAGGGGCGGGGTGAAGCACATCGCCGTGGTCGACGGCACCACCTCGACGTTCGGCGCCCGCCTCACCGAGCGCTTGGACCGGGAGTCGTTGTTCGTCGCCGTGCGCGTGCCCTCGGGCTCCGGCACGATCGACTCCTTGATGGCCGCCGTCGAAATGAAGGCGATCGACGGTTTCCTGATCGTCACGGACGCCGCCGTCGACTCCGGGAAGGTGATGTACCGCGCCTCGAACGTCTCCTCGTTCGTCACCATCGGGACGCTGGAGCGGGTCATCGGCGAGATGGTCAACGCCACGCGGCTCGAGCGCGAAGGGGTGAACCCCGCCCTCGTGGCGAAGTCCCGCATCCGCGTCGACCTGGACAGCAAGAAGATTTCAGGGGGCAAGGCGACGGGAGAGAGTGCGGCCCAATCCTTCTCGCTCGCCTATTTCATGGGCATCATCCTCTATATGGCGATCCTGATCTATGGGATCAACGTGATGAGCTCGGTGCTGGAGGAGAAGACCACGAAGATCGTGGAGGTGCTGATCTCCTCGCTGCGGCCGTTCCAGTTGTTGCTCGGCAAGGTGATCGGCGTGGGCGCGGTGTCGATCTTCCAGTTCCTGATCTGGGGTGTGTCCACCCGACTGCTGATTTCGCAGCGCCGGCACCTGCTCGGTGAACGGGGGCTGGGCGAGGCAAGCCAGGTGTTCCAGCTCCCTCACGTCACCGCCGGCACCGCGGCCGTGTTCATCGCCTACTTCCTCGGCGGATTCCTCCTGTACTCGTCCATGTTCGCCGCCGTGGGCGCCATGTCCTCCAACGAGCAGGAAGCCCGGCAGGCGCAGCAGCCGGTGACCATGCTGCTCGTGGCGTCATTCATCAGCATGTTCGCCATGCTCAACGATCCGGGGTCCACGCTCTCCGTGACGCTGTCGCTGATTCCGTTCAGCTCGCCGATCGCGATGCCGGTCCGCTGGGCGGCCGGGAACCTGCCGATCGATGAGGTAGCGCTGTCACTCGCGATCCTGGTCGTGTCGATACTGGGAGTGACATGGGTGGCGGCGAGGATATATAGAGTTGGGATACTGATGACGGGCAAACGGCCGAGTTTGAAAGAGCTGGTGCGGTGGGTTCGCACGGCCTAGGAAATGCAACTACTAGACGCACAGGCGCACAGGCAGACGCCTAGAGGCCGAGACGCCTAGCGGACGTGAGCGGTAGCCGACTGCATAGGAAAGGCACGACATGCGCGATTGTGGTGTCGTGCCTGTCGAGTCTTTGGCTATCATTCCGCCATGGCCCCTTACCGAACCCTCAAGGCTTGGCAGCACGCTCAGAGACTGGCAATCGAATGCGCGAAAGCCTGCAGGGGCTTCCCTGACTTTGAGCAAACACGCTTGGCTGATCAGTTGCGGCGCGCCTCGTACAGTGTCGTCTTGAACATCGCGGAGGGGAGCGCTCGTCGGGGCTCGCGGGAGTACCGACGCTTTCTGGACTCCGCGAACGGCTCCCTCGCGGAGGTCGAGACCGCGTTGGGCCTGGCACGCGAGTTGGAGTACTTGGCGCCGGCGGAGTTTGGACGGCTCGAAGCAATAGCAACAGAAACCGGTAAGACACTCTTCGGGCTGCTTCGCAAAATCAGCGCGCACGCTTCAAGATTACCTACCCCCTCGTAGCTGGAACCCGCTCGGCGTCTCGGCGTCTCGGCGTCTAGGCGTCTGCCTGAGCGTCTGTGCGCCTAGCCTTTGCCTAGCCTAGGCCAGTAGTTTGTCCCGATGGCCATGGATTACGACGTCATCGTTGTCGGAGGCGGTCATGCCGGGACAGAAGCCTCAGTGATGGCTGCCCGGCTGGGAGCGAGGATTTTACTCCTCACCTCCAACCTCGACACCATCGGCCAAATGAGTTGCAATCCCGCCATTGGCGGCATCGCGAAGGGTACCCTCGTTCGCGAGGTCGACGCCCTCGGCGGCCTCATGGGCCGCGCCGCCGATCGCGCCACGATCCAGTTTCGCATGCTCAACCGGTCGAAGGGCCCTGCCGTCTGGGCGCCGCGCGCGCAGTGCGACCGGACCCTCTACCGGCGCGCGGTGCGCCACCTGCTCGAAGGATTCCCCACCCTGGACCTGACCCAGGGCATGGTCACAAATCTGCTCCTCGAGGGCGCTCGGGTTGCCGGCCTCGAGACCGCCGACGGGCGGCGCTTCAGCGCGCGAGCCGTCATCATCACCGCCGGCACGTTCCTACGCGGGCGGATTCACCTCGGCACGGACATGCAGATCCCTGCCGGCCGGGCGGGCGACCAGCCATCGGTGGAGATGGCGCAAGTGATTGAAACCATTGGTCTTACGGTGTCGCGCTTCAAGACCGGCACGCCGCCCCGGGTGGACGGACGCACCGTCGACTGGTCCCGGGTCGAGCGTCAGGACGGCGACGCCGACGAGTACGGCTTCTCTTTCCACGAGCGGGTCGAGCGGCCGCGCCAGGTGCCCTGCTGGATTACCTGGGCGGGAGAGGACGTGAAGGACATCATTCGGAGCCACCTCCGCGAGTCGGCCCTGTACGGCGGGGCGATCAGCGGCCGGGGCCCGCGGTACTGCCCGTCGGTCGAAGACAAGATCGTGAAGTTCCCCGACGCCAAGCGGCACCAGGTGTTCCTCGAGCCCGAGGGGCTCGACACCACAGAGCTGTATGTCAACGGCCTCTCAACTTCCCTGCCCATCGCCGTCCAGCTCGAGTTCTTGCGGGCCGTGCCGGGCCTCGAGCGCGCGAAGATGACGCGCCCGGGCTATGCGATCGAGTACGACTACTACCCGCCCACCCAGCTCACGCCCTGGCTCGAGGTGAAGGCAGTCGAGCACCTGTTCTTCGCTGGGCAGATCAACGGCACGACCGGCTACGAGGAAGCGGCAGGCCAAGGCGTCGTGGCGGGGATCAACGCTGTTCGGCGTATTCGGGGCAACGAGCCGGTGGTCCTCGGCCGGGACGACGGCTACATCGGGGTGCTCGTGGACGACCTGGTCACCCGGGGCGTGGACGAGCCGTATCGGCTGTTCACCTCGCGGTCGGAGTTTAGGCTTCTGCTCCGCCAGGACAACGCGCTGCGGCGGCTCCTCCCCCTGGCCGAACGGCTCGGACTGCTGACTGACGTTGAGCTCCGCGCGGCGGACCGGCGCCTCGAGGAAGAGGAGTCGGTTTTGACCCTGGCGCGCGAGACGACGATCACGCCGGCGCAGGCAACAGGTCCGCTGGCGGCGAGCGGGACGACGTTGGCGGGGGGCGCGGAGCGGATCGCCGCCGTGGCGAAGCGTCCGGGAGTCTCGCTAGGCGCGTTGCTCGAGGCGGCGGGTGTGAGCGGCGGGTTTTCAGCTGAGACGATCGTCGCCGCGGAGATCGAGATCAAGTACGACGGGTATCTCGCGCGCGAGCGCGAAGCGGCGGAGCGGCTGGCGGAGCTGGCGGCGTTCGCCCTTCCCCCTGACCTGCCCTACCTCGAGTTGCGCTCGCTTGCGACCGAGGCCCGCCAGAAGCTCGACCGGATCCGGCCGACGTCGTTGGCGCAGGCGGCGCGGGTGCCTGGCGTGTCGCCGAGCGATCTGCACAACCTCGTGGTCGAGGCGACGCGCTGGCGCCGGCGCGTCGCGTAAGAGTGGTTCAAGGTTGCAGTTTCACGTGAAACTTCGACTCTTTCGTTTCACGTGAAACTGCGGTATATTGGACGGTCGGCGCCACTGCACTTAGATAACTCCTTGTGGAGCAATAGCTTACGTAATGTCTCGCGTCATCGCGATCGCCAACCAAAAAGGCGGCGTCGGAAAAACCACGACCGCCGTTAACCTCGCTGCCTCGCTCGCAACAGCGGAGCGGAAAACCTTGCTCGTCGACGCGGATCCGCAGGCCAACTCGACGAGCGGCGTTGGCATCGAGCGCGACCGCATCCGGCACTCCCTCTACGACGCGCTGCTCGACGGGCGGGCCCTCGCCGAGGCCCGCTTCCCCCGCGTCCACTTCCCCTGTCTCGACGTCGTGCCCGCGACCCAGGACCTGGTGGGCGCCGAGCTGGAGCTCGTCAACGAGTCGTCGCGCGAAACGATGATGCGGCGCGCGCTGGCCGATCTGCGCGACGCGTACCAGTACGTCATCATCGACTGCCCGCCCTCCCTCGGCTTGCTCACGCTCAACATGCTGACCGCGGCGGACAGCGTCATTATCCCGATCCAATGCGAGTACTATGCGCTCGAAGGTCTCTCGCAGCTTCTCAACACCGTCAAACTGGTTCAGCGAAACTTCAACTCCGCGCTCGCCATCGAGGGCGTGCTGCTCACGATGTACGACGCGCGGCTGAACCTCTGCAAGCAGGTCGCCGAAGAGGCCAAAGAGTACTTCGGTGCCCGGATGTTCGCCGTGACGATCCCACGCAACGTGCGGCTCGCCGAAGCGCCCAGTTTTGGGAAGCCGATCGTGCTGTACGACGTGCAGTCGGTTGGGGCCAAGAGCTACCTCGCGGTCGCCCAGGAGCTGATCCGCCGAGTGGAGCACGCGCCGCCGCCCTCCCCCGCCCTGCCCGCCGCTGAACCGCTGCCGGAGGTGCCCGCATGACGGAGACCGCCGCAGGACGTCGCCGCCTCGGCCGAGGGCTCGAGGCCCTGTTGGGCCCGACCCGCGAGGAGGCGGAGCGCGAAGGGAGCCTCGTCGAGCTGCCGATCAAGGACATCCGGCCCAACCCGTTCCAGCCGCGCCGGGACGTCGACCCCGCGGCCCTCGAGGAGCTGGTGTCGTCGATCAAACAGGCGGGGCTGCTCCAGCCCGTGGTGGTGCGGCGCGCCGCGGCGGGGAACGGCGCCTACGAGCTGATCGCCGGCGAGCGCCGGCTGCGCGCCTGCCAGCAGCTCGGATGGGAGCGCATCCCGGCGGTGCAGCGCGAGGCCGACGACCGCACCCTGCTCACGCTCGCCCTGATCGAGAATCTGCAGCGCGACGACCTGTCCCCCGTGGACGAGGCGCGCGGGTACGAGCGTCTCATCGCGGAGTTCAACCTCACGCAACAAGACGTGGCTGACGCCGTCGGCCGGGACCGCTCGACCGTAGCCAACGCGCTCCGGCTGCTCAAGCTCCCGGAGGCGGTCCTCGCGATGCTGCACGAGGGCCAGCTCTCGGTCGGTCACGCCCGGGCGCTGCTCGCGCTCGACGACCCGCGCATCGCGACGAACCTCGCGCGCGAAGCCGTGGCGCAGGGACTGTCGGTGCGCGAGGTTGAAGACCGCGTGCGCGGCGGCCGCGCGCCGGAGCGCCGCCCACGCCTGAAGCGCGGCGTCGGGCCCGCGCCCGAGGTGCGGCGCGTGGAGGACGCGCTGCGGCGCCGGCTCGGCACCGACGTGCGCGTTACGCTGCGCGCGAAAGGGAAGGGGCAGATCCACGTGTCGTTCTACTCGAACGACGACCTGGCGCGCTTGCTCGAGGTGATCCTCGGAGCCCCGTTCGACGGATGAGCCGGCGCGGCGTCACGATCGTCGTCCACACCGACGGCGATCTCAATTCGCGTCAGTACCGCCTTCCGCTCTGGGTCTTCCAGGTGGGGAGGTGGGGCGCGATCACCGTCACCGTGCTCGTCGTCCTGTTCTTCGCGTTCGCGGGCCCGATCGGCCGCAACGCGGCCCGAGTCCCGGGGCTGGAGCGCGAAGTAGCCCGCCTGCGCGCCGAGAACAGCCGCGTGCAGCAGCTCGCGGCCGCGCTCAACCGCGCGGAGGCGAGTTACCAGGAGCTGCGCCAAATGCTCGGCGTGAAGACGCCCCCCACGGGGCGCAGTGGCGGGACGGTGGCGCGGAGCGGCGATGCGGGGACGACGCTCCGCGCGGTGCCGGTCCGGGCGACGCCGCCCGGCGCCGCGCAGCACTACGAGCTCGGCCCGTCGATTCCGTCCCACTGGCCGCTCGAGGTGGCCGGCTTCGTGACGCGCGGCCAGGTACGCCCCGGCGCGCCAGCCGAGTCCCACCCCGGGATCGACATCGCCGCGCCGAACGAGACGCCGGTCCGCGCCTCGGGCGGGGGCACCGTCGGCGCCACAGGGTACGATCCCGACTACGGGCAGTTCGTGCTCTTGCGCCATCCGTCGGGGTATGAGACGATGTATGGACACGCCTCCCGGGTGCTCGTGGCGGAAGGCGACGACGTTCAGGCGGGGCAGGTGATCGCTCTGTCCGGCAGCTCGGGGCGGTCGACCGCTCCGCATCTGCATTTCGAGATCCGGCGCGACGGCAAGTCGCTCGATCCCTTGACGCTGGTGAAGGAGGGGAACTGAGATGGCGCTGTTCACCGAGAAAGGCGCTGGGATGGGGGGCGGGGAATCAGTCGCGGGCCTCTCGATCATCGGCGGCGGGATGCGGGTGGTAGGCGACATCGAGGCCGATGGCGTCGTGAAGATCGAAGGGACCGTGGTCGGGACGGTGCGCGCGGCGAAGCAGGTGCTGGTCGCGAAGGGTGGGGAAGTGGAGGGCGATGTGGTGAGCCGCGAGGCGATCATCGGCGGAGAGGTGCGAGGCGGGATCTACGCCGAGGAACGCGTCGAGCTCCAGGCGACGAGCGTGGTGCACGGCGATGTCTCGACTCGCAAGCTGTTCGTTCAGGAGGGGGGCGAGATCAACGGCGTACTGCGCATGGGCGAGGATGCGGGCCAACCCCCCGAGCCCGGGAAGCGCACGGGGCGCCAAGCCGCCTCGAGCACGTTCTAGTCCAAGACGCGATATCCACACAGCATGGTGTTCACGCGTGTGGATTCTCTATTCCGTTGGATCACAGGTTGTTACACGCGCCAGCCGTGTGGAAGACCAACCGCTGGCTTGATACTGTCGGAATAGTGCCATAATGCGACTGGACGAGCTGGCCCGCTATCTCGACGAGTATCTCCACGTCAAGGAAGAGGTCGCCGATCCACCGGAGGCCGTGAACGGCCTCCAGGTGGCGAACCGGGGGGACGTCACCCGGATTGCGGCCGCCGTGGATGTGTGCGAGGCGACGGTCCGGATGGCGGCCGCCGAGCGCGCCGACTGCCTGCTGGTCCACCACGGCCTGTTCTGGGGCGGCCTGCGACCGCTCGTGGGTCCCGCCTACCGGCGCGTTGCGGGGCTCATCGACCGGAACATCGCGCTGTACGCTTCGCACCTTCCCCTCGACCGCCACCCCAGCGTCGGCAACAACGCGGTCCTCGCCCGCCTGCTGGGAGTCGAGCTGCGCGGCGAGTTCGGCGCCTACCACGGTGCGCCGATCGGCGTGTGGGGTGACCTCGGCGTCACGCGCGACGAGCTCGGCGCAACGCTCGAGCGGGCGCTCGGCGCCGCGCCCCGTGTGCTCCCGTTCGGTCCGGCGCGCGTCGCGCGAGTGGGGATCGTCACCGGGGCAGGGGGCTCCCTGATTCCTCAGGCCGCCGCCGCGGGGCTCGACACGTTCATTACTGGTGAGGGGCCACACTGGACCTTCTTCGACGCGGAGGAGCTGAGCCTCAACGTCTTTTACGCTGGCCACTACGCCACGGAGACGGTGGGAATAAAGGCTCTCGCTGAGCACGTGAGCCGGACATTCTCGCTCCCCTGGGTTTTCTTGGACCACCCCACCGGGTTGTGACGCCGCGGCGGGTGCTGGCGGTGCTCGCCGCGGCCGAGCTGCTCGCCATGGCGCCGTGGTTCAGCGCGTCCGCCGTCGCGCCTACGCTCGCGCGATTGTGGCAGCTGTCCCCCGCCGGCACGGCGTGGCTGACGATCTCGGTCCAACTCGGTTTTGTGGCCGGCGCGCTCGTGAGCGCCATCCTGACCCTCGCCGACCGCTGGTCGGCGCGTCTCCTGGTGATGGGGTCGGCCGCGCTCGCCGCGGCCGCGACGGTCGGCGTCGCCGTCGCTCCCGGCCCGGGCGTGGGCCTCGCGTGCCGGCTGCTCACGGGTGCCGCGCTCGCGGGAGTGTACCCGCCCGGGATGAAGATCGTGGCGGGGTGGTTCCGCGAGGGACGCGGCTGGGCGATCGGCATCTTGGTCGGCGCGCTCACGCTCGGCTCCGCGGCACCGCACCTGGTCCGTTGGGCGGCGCCGCCGGAGGCGTGGCGCTGGGTGCTTGGCATCGCCGCGGCGAGCGCGCTCGTCGGCGGGCTGCTCGTTCTCGTGGTTCCGCACGATGGGCCGTACGCGGCCCCGTCGCCGTCGTTCTCGTGGTCCGCGGCGCCCCGCATCTTGCGCGACCGCGCGGTCGCGCTCGCGAACCTCGGGTACCTGGGCCACATGTGGGAGCTGTACGCCATGTGGACCTGGATGGCGGCGTTCGTGGGTGCCAGTGAGCACCTGCGCCGCGGCGCGAGCGTTGATGTCACGGCCCGCGCGGCGCTCGTCACCTTCGCCGTCGTCGGCAGCGGTGCGATCGGCTGCTGGCTGGGCGGCAAGTACGCGGACCGTTGGGGCCGCACCGCGGTGACGAGTTGGGCGATGGTCGCGTCGGGGAGCTGCGCGCTCAGCGCGGGGCTGCTATTCGGGGCGACGCTCTACCTGCTGGTGCCGCTGCTGCTCGTTTGGGGCGTAACGGTGGTAGCGGACTCCGCGCAGTTCTCGACCGCGGTGAGCGAGCTCGCTCCGCCCCAGCTCGTCGGCACTGCGCTAACCCTCCAGACCAGTCTCGGTTTCCTGCTCACCTGCGCGACGATCTATGTGCTGCCCGCCGTCGCCGCCACGATCGGCTGGCGCTGGAGCATGACCCTGCTGGCGCTCGGGCCCGCGCTCGGCGTGTGGGCGATGCTGGCGCTACGCGCCCGGCCGGAAGCGCTGCGACTCGCCGGGGGGCGGCGGTGACCGCACCGCACCACCGTCCCGGCGGCGGTTTCCGGAATCCCTGGGTCGAAGCGACCGCCCCGTCGTTCGGCAACGTTGTCCGGTGGCTGCTCGTCCACCGCACCACGCGGCTGCTCCCCAAGGATCCCGATCGATCCGTGTTCCGGCGCGCGCAGCCTGCGTTCGCGGTGCCGCGGGCTCCGCGGGACCGCATCACCGTGACGTGGGTCGGCCACTCGAGCACGCTGCTGCAGCTCGGCGGCCTCAACATCCTCACCGATCCGATGTGGAGCGCGCGGGCGTCGCCGTTGCCGTTTGTCGGGCCGCGGCGGTGGGTGCCGCCCGGCATCGCGTTCGCGGACCTGCCGCCCATCGACCTCGTGCTGCAGTCGCACAACCACTACGATCACCTCGACGGGCGTACCATCCGTCGCCTCGCGCGGGCGCATCCCGAAGCCACGTGGCTCGTGCCGAGCGGTCTCGCCCCGTTCGTGCGCGACCGTGGCGCGGGCCACGTGACCGAGCTCGACTGGTGGGAGGAGGCGGCCGTTGGCGGGGTGCGCGTGGCCTGCACGCCGGCCCAGCACTTCAGCGGGCGCAAGTTCCGGGATCGCGGGGACACGTTGTGGTGCGGCTGGGCGCTGGTCGCGCCTGCTCCCGCTGGGCGGCGCGTGTTCTTCGCGGGTGACACCGGCTACCACCCGGAGTTCAAGTCGATCGGGGCGCGGTACGGGCCGTTCGACCTGGCCCTCCTTCCCATCGGCGCGTACGAGCCCCGCTGGTTCATGCGTTACCTCCACATGAACCCGGAGGAAGCCGTGACGGCGTGCCGCGCGTTGGGCGCACGGGCGATGGTGCCGATCCACTGGGGCACCTTCAAGTTGACCGACGAAGCCATGGACGAGCCGCCGCTGCGCGCGCGGGCGGCTTGGCGCGCGGCCGGGCTCCCCATGGAGGCGTACCGACAGCTCTTGCACGGGGGGACCTGTGCGCTCTAGTTTCGCGCACTCTCTCTAACGCAAGGTGCGCCTCGTGGGCCGTGGGTCGTTGTTGCTGTTCTCGGCGTTCACGGCCGCGGCGTGCGCGGCGCGACCGGCCACGTTGCCGCTCGCCGGCCCCGTGCCCACGCCGGTGATGGAGCTGCCGCCGCCGGTGCGGGTCGCGCTCCGCAGCGTGCCCCGGGCGGACGGCGAGTGGCGCGCCCTCGGCGACGAGGCCGCCGCGCTGCTGTCCCAGTACCTGCGCATCAACACGACGAATCCGCCCGGCCACGAAATCGCAGCGGCCCGTTGGCTGGCCGCGGTGCTGCGCCGGGAAGGCATCGAATCACAGATTTTCGAGCCGGCGCCCGGGAAGGCGAACCTCTACGCCCGCCTCAAGGGTGACGGCAGCGCCCGGCCGCTGATTCTCCTCAATCACATGGACGTGGTGCTCGCGTCCCCCGAGTACTGGCAGGTGGATCCCTTCAGCGGCGCCGTCAAGGACGGTTACGTGTGGGGCCGCGGCGCGCTCGACATGAAAGGGGAAGGGATCGTCCAGCTGATGGCGTTGGTGATCCTGAAGCGCGCCGGCGTGCCGCTCAAACGGGACGTCATCTTCCTGGCCACGGCCGACGAGGAGATCGGCTCGGGTGTGGGGGCGGGCTGGTTCACGGAGCACCACGCCGAGCTCCTGCGCGACGCCGAGTTCCTGCTCAACGAGGGGGGGACGATCCGTGCCAACGACCGGGGCGGCGTGGACTACTATGGGATCGGCACTACCGAGAAGTCGCCCTTCTGGCTCGACCTCACGGCGCGCGGCACCGCGGGTCACGGCTCGCGTCCCACGCCGGACAATCCGGTGCACCGGCTGGTGCGGTCGCTCGACCGGATTGCGGAGTGGCGCACGCCGCTGGTGGTGACGCCGGCGGTCGAGCGCTACTTCGGCGATCTGGCCACCGTCGAGACCGACTCGATGCGGCGGCGCTGGTTCGCGGACATCCGGGCTGCGCTGCGCGACTCGATCGCCGTGCGGGCGATCACCGCCGACCTCACGTACAACGCGCTGCTCCGGAACACGATCTCGATCACGGGCCTCAAGGGGAGCGACAAGACGAACGTGATCCCGCCGGTGGCGACGGCGGCTCTCGACGTGCGGCTGCTCCCGGGGCAGGATCCGGCGGCGTTTCTCGCGGAACTCATGCGGGTCGTGGGCGACACGGCGGTGACCGTCCGCCCGCAAGGGCCCAGCTGGCCGGCGACGGAGAGTCCGACGGAGACGGAGCTGTTCCGGGCGATCGAGGCCGTCGCCCATTCCCGTCACCCCGACGCGCTGGTCACCACGCCGATGCTGGCGGGGTTTACCGACAGCCACTATTTCCGGCGGCTGGGCATCGCCAGCTACGGCATCGCGCCGTTTCCGCTCACGGTGTCGGACGCACGGGGCGTGCACGGCAACGACGAGCGCGTGAGCCTGGAGGCTCTCCGCTTTGGCGTGCGCTTTCTCTTCGACATCGTACGACAGGTTGCCGGGCTCTAGTTGCTGCTGACGCCCGCTTGTCTGGGTTTGGCATTCTTCACGTAGCGGTCGAACCACTCGATCATTTCGGCCAGCGTGTGCAGCACCGACTCACGCCCGGCGTACCCGTGTGCTTCGTTCGGCAGCATCACGAGCCGCGCCGTCCCCCCCAACCCCTTGATCGCGGCGAACAGCCGCTCCGAGTTGATCGGGAACGTGCCGGAGTTGTTGTCGGCTTCCCCGTGCGTCATCAGGATCGGCTCGTTGATCGAGTCGGCGTAGACGAAGGGCGACATGCGCAGGTACACCGGGCGTGCCTGCCAGAAGGTGCGGTCCTCGTTCTGGAAGCCGAACGGCGTGAGCGTGCGGTTGTAGGCGCCGCTGCGCGCGATCCCGGCGCGGAACAGGTCGGAGTGTGCGAGCAGGTTGGCCGTCATAAACGCCCCGTAGCTGTGCCCGCCGACGCCGATCCGGTCGCGGTCGCCGACGCCGGCGTCCACGACCGCTTTCACGGCGGCGCGCGCGCTCATCACGAGCTGGTCGACGTAGTGGTCGTTCGCCGTGTCGCCGCCGATGATGGGCATTTTCGGGTCATCGAGCACCGCGTAGCCCTGCGTCAGGAAGAAGAGGTGTGAGGGCCCGCGAATGATGTTGAAGCGGTTGGGCTGCGCCGACACCTGGCCCGCGGCGCTCGCCGAGGCGAACTCCGTCGGGTAGGCCCACATCACGACCGGGAGGCGCGTGCCCGGCGTGTAGCCCGGCGGGAGGTAGAGCGTGCCCGAGAGCGGTACACCGTCCTCACGCGTGTAGGTGAGGAGCCGTTTCTGGATCCCCGTCAGCTGCGGGGCGGGGTCCTTGAAGGCGGTGAGGGCGCGCAGGTTCGTGCCCTGCCGCACGAAGTAGTTCGGCGGTTCGGTCCGCGACTCGCGCCGCGTGACGAAGCTCTTGCCGGCGTCGTCGAGCAGGGCGACCACGGATTCGTAATGCACGGTGTCGGCGCGCCACAGCCGCTCGGTTTTCTTTGTCACGAGGTTCAAGCGGTCGAGAAACGGCCGGTCACCCTGCGGTGAGGCGCCGCTGCCCGTGAGGTAGATCCAGTCGCCGCTCCGCTGCATCGCGAAGTCGCCCGTGGACGTCATGCGAGTGACGGGGAACCCCGGGTCGGTGTAGCGATCTTCGGCGCTGCGGTCGAACAGCAGAACGGGCGCGGTACCGGCTTTCGTGGCGTCGACGATCCACATCTTGGACCAGCGGCGCTCCCGGTCGTACTCCCCCAGCAACCCGACGCCCTGCGTATCCCACAAGAGACCGCTGTAGCGCTTGTTCAGGCGGGCCAGCTCGGTGGGCTCGGCGGTGAACGGCGCGGTCACGGTGACAACGCGATCCTGGTACTCGGCTTTGCTGCGCGGGTCACCGCCGTCGAGCGCCTCCGCCCAGACGAGCGTCGCTGGAGCGCCAGGGCGCCAGTTCACGTTGCGCGGTCCGGTGCGGACGCCGCGGATCGGCACGCCCTCGCTCGAGGGCAGCGTCGCGATATGGCGCACGACGTCGCCCTTCAGGTTCCAGACGTCGATCTCCTGCGGGAAGCCGCCGCTCGGCACCAGATAGGAAAACGGCCGTACCGTGCGGATGACGAGCACGTGCTCGCCGCCCGGCGACACGTCGACGCGCTCAAAGATGGTGGGCTGGCCGACGGGGGTGCGTGCGCCGGTCGCGACGTCGACCAGCGCGAGTTGTGCGGTGAAGTAATAGTCGAAGAGGCGCTCGTCGAAGGCGTTCTTCAGAAGATCCTCGAAGGTCGGCGCCGGTGCCGCGCGGCCCCGCGTCTCCTGGATCGTCGGACCGACCGGTGTCTGCGGGGCGACGGGCGCGGGGCCACGGCCATCGGGGATGAATTCGCACAGCAGGCTCGCGCCCGAGGGCATCCACTGGCAGGGCGGGCCGTTCGTGGCGTTGAGCGTGGCGCCGGTGAGCGCGCGCGCTTGTCCCGTGGCCGCGTCGGCGACCCAGAGGACGAGCCCCGAGTCGCGCGTCTGGACGAAAGCGACCTTGCGGCCATCGGGGGACCACGTCACGACGAAGGAGAGCGCGGCCGGTGGCGGGACGTTGATGCGGCGCTCCGAGCCGTCGGCGACGCGTTTCAGCACGAGCCCCGTGATGCCGCCCGGGAGCTGCGGCCCCGTGGTGCGCGGGTTGATGCGGTTGCCGGCGAGGCGCAGCATCGGCGCGGCCAGCTCGGCGATCGTCGGCATGCTGCGCTGCTCGAGCAGCAGCAGCCAGGCGCGATCGGGCGAGACGCTGGCCACCGGGAGCGGCGGCGTGTCGAGGATGTCCACGATCACCCGGGGCGGAGTCTTGTACGGTTCCTGAGCCGCGACGGCGGCGGCGGGGACGAGGATCAGGAACAGAAAGGCGATGCGGCGCATGAGTGACTCGGGAGAGATGAGACGAGGGAAAGTGCAGGGTGTCCCAGTGGTGCGCAACCGACGCGGTCGCCCGCTACGTGATAGGTACGACGAACCGCACCGTCAGGCTCTCGGCCGTCTGCGGGCTGACGGTGCAGAAGCAGTCCCGGCCGATGAGGCGCTTCACCCCCAGCACCTCCGCCTCGGCGATCCCGGCCACGTCGCGGTAGGTGATCTCGAGCGTCTGGGCGTCGATCACGCGGTAGCTGACCGGCCGGCCGAGCAGGCGGTGGTGCGGGTCGATCTTCGCGAGCCCGTCGGCGAGGCGACGCTGCAGCTCATTGATGGGCTCAGTCACGGGCCTCCCCGCTTGACCGCGCCCGCGAGCACTGCCGCCGCGTTACGCCGCATCCCCGCGGGCCCCGGACGGGCGAAGGGCGTGTCGCCGTAACGGCGCGCGAACTCCGCGTCGTCCATCTCGACCAGCGCGTGCAGGTCGGGCCGGGCGACGTCGGCCCGTACCGCGAAGCCGGGATCCGTGGTCGCGCGGGCGAAGCTCACGTTCCAGGGGCAGACGTCCTGACAGACATCACACCCGAACACCCACTCTCCCACGTCGCGACGCTGCGCGTCGCTGAAGGCGTCGCGGTGTTCGATCGTGAGGTACGAGATGCACGCCCGCGCGTCCAGGTCGCCTGGGCCGGCGAACGCGTGGGTCGGGCAGGCGTCGAGGCAGCGCCGGCACGTGCCGCAGCGGTCCGCCTCGAACGGCAGGTCCGGCGCGAGGTCGGCGTCGGTGAGCACCACACCGATGAAGGTGAACGAGCCGATCGCGGGGTGGATGAGCATCATGTTCTTGCCGATCCACCCGAGGCCCGCGCGCTGCGCCAGCTCGCGCTCGGGGACGGGGCCGGCGTCCACGTAGCAGCGTGTTGTAGCGCCGGGCGCGATCTCGCGGATGACCGCGGCGAGGCTCTCGAGGCGGTGGCCGAGGACGTCGTGGTAGTCGGAGGACCAGGCGTACTGGGCCACGCTCGGCTGACCCCGGGGCGCCGCCCCGGGGTGAGCCGACCCATGGTAGTAATTCGTGAGCGTCACGACGGCCACGCGCGCGTGCGGCATGATGCGCGCGGGGTCCTTCCGCTTCTCCGCTTGGCGGTGCAGGTAGGTCATCGTGCCGGCGTGGCCCGCCGCCAGCCAGCGGTCGAGCTCGTCCGCGTGCGCGTTTGGTTCGAGCGGCGCGATCCCCGCGGCGTCGAACTTCAACGCCTTTGCTCGACGCTTCACTTCCACGCTTTGCTCGACGGGGTTCATGATCCCATCGTCTCCCGCCGCCATCGCGCGAAGTTCGCGACGTCGTCCACGGGGGGAATCGCGTCCTCGTCCCCGTACGCGGTGAACATGCGCCAGCGCAGGTACTCGCGCGGCGGGACGGGAAGGAACGGCGGCCGCCGCCACCAGTCGCGCGCGCGAAAGCTCCACGCCAGGCGCAGCAGGTCCACGGCGAGCCGCGGGCGCAGCAGCGCCCGCCACGTGAGCTGCACGTACAGCGCGGACCAACTCGCGGGAGTCTGCATTCCTTCTGTATATTGAGCGCCTATGACGCTCGCAAGCGGTCTCGTGTCGCGCCAGCATGCGCTGGCCCGCTACCGGAGCGAGTTCCCGATCTTCCGGGACAAAGTTTACCTCAACACCTGCTCGCTCGGCGCCCTCGGGGACCGCACTCGCCGCAAGGTAGCCGAATACCTCGACCTCTGGCAGAGCCGCGGCGCATCCGCGTGGTACGACCTCTGGTGGGCCGCACTCGGGGACCTGCGCGGGCGCTACGCCCGCCTCGTCGGCGCGGCCCAGGCCGAGATCGCCCTTGCGCCGAGCATCTCGGTCGCCCTGAGCGCGGTCGCCGAGTCGCTCGATTACGGCCGCCGCAACAAGGTCGTGATCACCTCGCTCGATTTCCCGACCGTGGCCTACCAGTGGCTCGCCAAGCGCCGCCGCGGGGTCGAGGTCGTGGTGGTCGAGAGTCCCGATCGGGTGAGCGTGCCGGTGGAGACGATCGCGCGGGCCGTGGACGAACGCACCGCCCTCGTCGCCACCTCCCACGTGTACTTCACGAGCGGCGCGATCCAGGACATCAAGGCCGTCGCCGATGTGGCGCGGCGTCGCGGCGCGCTGTCGCTGATCGACGCGTATCAGTCGGTGGGGCAGGTGCCCGTGGACGCGCGGGCGGCGGGTGTGGACTTCCTCACTGCGGGCGGGCTCAAGTGGCTGTTGGGGGGGCCGGGGATCGTGTTCTTGTACGCGCGCGAGGAACTGGCGCGCCGTCTGGAGCCCACCGTGGCCGGGTGGTTCGGGCACCGCGATCAGTTCGCGTTCGATTCGCGGACACTCGCCTTTCACGAGGACGCGCGGCGGTTCGAGCTGGGGACGCCCGCGCTCGCCGCGATCTACGCGCAGCTCGGCGGTCTGGAGTACGTCGAGGAGATCGGCGTGCCGGCTATCCGCCAGGTGACCGGGGAGCTCACCGAGGATCTGATCGACCGCGCGCGGGCGGCGGGATTCACCCCCAAGGTGGCGGCCGAGGCGGCGACGCGCTCGGCGATCGTAATGCTCCCGGTGCCCGATCCGGCGGGGGCGGTCCGGCACCTGGCCGACGGCGGGGTGATCGCGGATGCGCGGCCGGGGCACGTGCGGCTCTCGCCTTTCTTCTATAACCTGCAGGACGATCATGTCACAGCGCTCGAGCGGCTCGCCGCGTACCTCGCTCACTGAGGACGAACGGCTCCTCACACCTACGCCCCCTCCCGGCGTTCCGGCGGAGCGGCGGGCGACGTTCACGAGCACGGACCCGTGGCGCGTGCTGCGGATCATGGGCGAGTTCGTCGAGGGGTTCGACACGCTCTCCGACGTGAGCAACGCGGTCTCGATCTTCGGGTCGGCCCGCACGGCGGCGAACGATCCCTACTACCAGCAGGCGCTGGATACCGCGCGCCTGCTGGCGCGCGAGGGGTTCGCCATCATCACGGGGGGCGGGCCGGGCGTGATGGAAGCCGCCAACCGCGGCGCGCAGGAGGGGAACGGCCTCTCGATCGGCTGCAACATCGAGCTGCCGTTCGAGCAAGGCATGAACCCCTACGTCGCGCGCGCCGTCAACTTCCGCTATTTCTTCGTTCGCAAGACCATGTTCGTGAAGTACTCGACGGCGTTCATCGTGTTTCCCGGGGGATACGGCACGATGGACGAGCTATTCGAGGCGCTGACGCTGGTGCAGACGGGCAAAGTGAAGCAGTTCCCGGTGGTGCTGTTCGGCCGGGCCTACTGGCAGGGGCTCGCCGACTGGTTGCGGGACCGCGTGGCGGGCGAGGGGAAGATTGCCACCGAGGACCTGCAGCTGTTCCGGATCACCGACGACCCGCGGGAGGTGGTGCGTTGGATCGTCGAAGCCCGGGAGCGCCGCACCCGCGCCTATCAATCCATCAACCCTTGAGCCGATGACGCCCACCGAGTTCCTGCGCGGACCGCGCATCAACCCGAAGCCCATCACCGGCAAGGAAACCACGGCCGAGCTGGTGGACAACGCGTTCCTGGCCTATAACGCCGGCCGGCTGGGAGACGGCTGCCGGCTGTTCGCCGAACGGATGCTCGCGGACGACGTGACGGTCGGGATGAGCCTCACCGGCGCGATGACGCCGGCGGGTCTCGGGATGTCCACAATCATCCCGCTGCTCGAGGCGGGGTTTCTCGACTGGGTGGTGTCGACGGGCGCGAACCTGTACCACGATGCCCACTTCGGCCTCGGGATGGCGATGCACCGGGGGACGCCGTTCGCCGACGACGTCGTCCTGCGCGAGGAGGGCGTCGTCCGGATCTACGACATCTTCTTCGACTACGACGTCCTGCTCTCGACCGATCGGTTCATCCGGGAGGTGTCGGCGCGGGACGAGTTCCAGCGACCGATGAGCACCGCCGAATACCACTACCTGCTCGGCGGGTACGTCCTCGAGCGCGAGAAGGCCCTCGGGCTGTCGCGCAAGTCCGTCCTGGGCGTCGCGCACTCCTGCGCGGTCCCAATCTACACGTCGTCCCCGGGCGACTCCTCGATCGGGATGAACGTCGCCGAGCAGGCGTTGTCGGGCAGCAAGCTGCGCTTCGACGTCAGCGCCGACGTGAACGAGACGTCCGCCATCGTCTTCGCGGCCAAAGTGCGCGGCGGCAAGAGCGGCGTGCTGATCATCGGTGGCGGCAGCCCGAAGAACTTCGTGCTCCAGACGGAGCCGCAGATCCAGGAAGTGCTCGGGATCAGCGAAAAAGGGCACGACTATTACCTGCAGCTCACGGACGCCCGGCCCGACACCGGCGGCCTCTCGGGGGCCACGCCGTCGGAGGCGGTGAGCTGGGGCAAAGTCGATCCCGACAAGCTGCCCGACACGGTCGTCTGCTATCTCGACAACACCGTGGCCTTCCCGATCCTCGCCGCGTACGCCCTCGCCCGGCGCCCCCCGCGCCCGCTCAAACGCCTGTACGACAGGCGGGGCGAGATGATGCGCGAGCTGACCGAGTCGTATCTCGAGGCGAAGGCGGACCGCGACGCGCGCGCGGAGGCGGCCACTGGCGGGCGCGCCACCTGACGCTCGGGGTTCCGCGAGCGAGTCCAGGGCGTACGCCGTCTACGTCCTGGTCCTGCTCACCCTGATCAATTTCCTCAATTACCTCGACCGCAACGTCGTCTACGCGGTCTTCGAGCCCATCAAGCGAGACCTCCGGCTCTCCGACGCGCAGCTCGGCTGGATCGGCTCGGCCTACGTCATCGTGCTCTCTCTGGCCGCCCTGCCCCTCGGCGTGATCGGCGACCTCCGCTCGCGCCGCAGCGTGATCACCTGGGGCGTGCTCGTGTGGAGCGCCGCGACGGCGCTGGGCGGGCTGGTCCGGCGCTTTTGGGAGCTCTTCGCCTGCCGCGCCCTGGTCGGCGTGGGCGAAGCGGGGTACGGACCCGCCTCGCAGGCGATCATCGCCCAGTACTACAAAGGGCGGCGCCGCGCCTTTGCGATCGGCATCTACTCGGGGGGCATGGCGCTCGGCGGCGTCATCGGCATCTGGCTCGGCGGCGTGATCGCCGACCGGTACGGCTGGCGCTGGGCGTTCGTCGCAATGGGCATCCCCGGCCTGCTCCTCTCGGTCCTGGCGTCGCAGATGCGCGAGGTCGATCGCCGCCCGCCCCCGCCCATGCTCACCACGCTGCGGCAGTGGTGGAGGCGGGGAATCCGCGGCGTGGTGTACTACGCCGTCCCGCTCGCGGTGTGGAGCGGCGTCGGCGCCCTCCTCGCCGGGGTGCTCGCGCTGTTCCGCGGCAACCCGTCCGACTTGGACGCCGCGGTGTTCGGCGTGTGCGTAAGCGCCGGCGTCGCGTGGACGGTGTGGCGCCTCGTCCCCGCCGCCGTGCACCGCGCGGCCCAGGCCGGCGAGGTGGCGGCCGGCGCGCTGGACGAGTTTCAGCACGCCGCTGTGTTGGTGCTGCGCACCCCGACCCTCATCTGGATCTTCCTCGGCGGTGCGATGGTGACGTTCGCGGGGAACGGGCTGATCGCGTGGACGGCCGCGTTCATGCAGCGCGTGCACGGCATCTCGGTCGCCGAGGTCGGTGCCCGATTCGGCGCCTGGGGGCTCTTGGGCGGCGTGCTGGGCGCGCTGTTCGGCGGGCGGGCGGCGGATCACCTCCAGCAACGCTGGAAAGGCGGCCGCGTCCTCGCCTCGGGCGCGGGCTTCGTGCTGGGCGGGCCGGTGTGCGTCGCCCTCCTGTTGGTGGACGACTTGCGCTGGTTCACGCCGCTCGTGATGGTGACCTACTTCCTCTATACGTGGTACAACGGCCCCTTGGTGGCGGTGATCCTCGACGTCGTGCCGCCCGCGGTCCAGGCCTCGGTGCTGGGTGCCTTCGTGCTCTTCTCACACCTGGCGGGTGACGCGCTGGCGCCTCCGCTCATCGGCTACCTGTCCGATCAAACCGGCAGCCTGCGCAGCGCCATGCTGCTGCTCCCGGCCGTGGGTGTGCTGGGCGGGCTCGTGATCCTGGTGGCGCTGCGCACGGTGGCGCGGGACATGGGACGGGTGGCCGCGTGAAGGTCGCCGTGGTCTTCGACACCCCGCATCCCGACTGGGAGGACGCCGACTACAAGCGGGAGGTGGCGGAGGGCAAGGTCGAGGAAGCGGAGTACGACGTCGCCCGGGCGCTCCTGGCGAAGGGCCATGACGTGCTGATGGTCGGCATCGCCGCCGAGGTGGAACCGCTCGTCGAGCGGCTCGCCGCGTTTCAGCCGAAGGTCGTGTTCAACGGGTGCGAGGGGTTCCGCGGCCACGCCCGCCATGAGTACGCCGTCGCGGCCGTGCTCGACATGTACGGATTCGCGTACACGGGCTCATCGCCGACCGGGCTGCTGGTGGCGCGCAACAAGTCGCTGACCAAGAAGATCCTCGCCTACCACGGCATTCGCGTGCCCGCGTTCGCCGAGTACCACCCCGGGGAGGCGCTGGTCCGGCCGTCCGAGTTGCGGTTCCCGCTCATCGTGAAGCCCTTGCTCGAGGACGCTTCCGTCGGGATCGCCCAGGCGTCGGTCGTGGAGGACGACGACAGCCTGGTCCAGCGAGTCGAGTTCATCCACGAGAAGTACCGCCAGGCGGCGATCGTGGAGGAGCTGGTCGCGGGGCGCGAACTGTACGTCGGGCTGCTCGGGAACGCCAAGGTGGACGTCCTCCCGCTCACCGAGATGACGTTCGGCGAGGCGGACGACGGCGAGCACCGGATCGCGACCTACAAAGCGAAGTGGGACGAGGAGTATCGCAAGCGCAAGAAGATCAGGAACGTGTTCGCCAAGGGGCTATCCGACACCCTGACGGCGAAGATCGCCGAGATCTGCACCACGGCGTTCCATGCCCTGTGGCTGCAGGACTACGGCCGCGTCGACGTGCGGTTGGCGCACGACGATGAAGTCTACGTGCTCGAGGTGAACCCCAACCCCTTCATCGCGTACGAGCACGAGATGGCGAACGCGGCGGAGAAGGCGGGACTCAAGTACAACGACTTCATCCAACGCATCCTGGACGAGGCGCTGGCGCGTGTCCGCGACTAGACGCCGGCGCGAGGTCCCGAGACCCGAGCTGCGGTGCCCATCGTGCGCGGCGGAAGTGGAGCGTTTCTGGTATTTCTGCGCCAACTGCGGCCGCCGCCTGCAATGGCGCGACGTCCAGCGGCTCACGGGCGCGGAGTGCCGCTCCTGCGGGTGGATGGTGTCGGACAGCCACTCCTTTTGCCCGTGGTGCGGCCACGATATCCGGGACCGGGACTCGAGCTCGGAGCCGCTGAAGGCCCCCAAGGGATTCAAGTACGAGCGACGCTGCCGCCGCTGCGCCGGCGGCCTGATGTACCCCATGCAGTTCTGCCCTTGGTGCGGTCGGGGCCAGAAGTGGCCCTACCGGGGCTTCCAGAACGTGTGCCCGCATTGCGATCGCGGCGTGGACGATTGGATGCACGCCTGTCCCTGGTGCGGGGAGGATGCTACCGGCCGCAACCTGATCCTGCGCGCGCTGCGCCGCGCGCGGCGGCTGCTGATCGTGGCCCGCATCCGCGACTGGAACTACCGCGTGCTACTCAGGCCGGGCGTCTCCGGCGTCGATCCCCGCGCCCCCAAGGTGATCGAGGTCGAGCGCCGCTACGTCACTGCAAAACGCCGACGGGACGAGATCTCGTGGAACATGCTCACCGGCCTGGTCCTCCACGAGCTGGGCCACTCCTTCCTGTATCATCACTGGGCGTGGACGCGGACGGGGCGGTTCCGGCGCGCCTTCGGCGAGGTGCGCAAGGCGTACCGCGTGGCGGACGAGCACTGGGTGGACTTCGAGCGCCGCGGCATCGCGACCACGCTCCCCAATTTCGTCAGCGCCTACGCCGGGACCCACCCGCAGGAGGACTTCGCCGAGACCTTCCGGTTCTACGTGACCCGGCGGGGGCGGCTGCGCGAGTTGTTCTCGGAGTTCGGCAGGAAGCGCAAGGGCGTGCCGGTGTTCGAGAAATTCCTGGTGCTCCACGACTTCGTGCGCAGCCTGCGGGGGTGGCGGTGACGACCCCTTCGCCGACCGTGCGGCTCCATCGCGTGCTGCTCAAGGCGTTCCTGGTGCTCGGCCTCCTTGGCGCCGTCGCCGCCGTGCTGGTGTTGTGGCGAAGTCCCTGGCTCCGCGTGCCGCGACCGGCGCAAGCCGATCTGCTGCACGCAACCCCTACGACGCTCACACCGCTGCCCTGTCCTCCGGGGCGATCGGCCGCCGCGACCACGCCCTTCAGCGCCTCCGCCGACCCGCTCGCCCTCCGGCGGCTCCTCACGCTCGGCTGGTACGCGCCGCTCGACTCGGCAATGCAGCGCTATGTGGACGAAATGCCGTGCAACATCCACGCCGAGTGGGATCTACTGGAGGCGTTTCAGGCGTTCCGGCTCGCCGACACGTCGCTCGCGCCGGTGCTCGACGTCTGGGTGATGGAGCGGCCCGGCGCCGCGACGCCCCGCCTGGCGCGCGCGTCGTACTGGACCGAGCGGGCATGGCGGGCGAGGGGCGCGCGGTGGGCGCGGGACACGCCGCGCGCGGCGTTCGCGGCCATGCAACAGGCTCTCACGCGGGCGCGCGCCGATATCGACACCGCACTACAAGTCGATCCACGAGCCCTCGTTGCGCACCTCCTTCTGCTCGAGCAGGCGCAACTCCTCGGTGCGCAAGACGCGGCGGAGCGGATCCTGGCCCGCGGCCTCTCCGCGTGGCCGGCGAGCTACAACCTGCGACGGTTCCGCATGCGCTCGCTCGTGCCGAACTGGGGCGGCAGCTACGAGATGATGGCGGATTTCGCACAAGCCGCGCAGGCGCACGCGGCGGAGAATCCCGAGCTGAAGGTGCTCCTCGGCTACGTGGCGTACGAGGACGGGCGGGCGGCGCGCCGCAGCGGCGACACGCTGCGGGCGATCGCTCGGCTGTCCGATGCAGTCGCCTACGGGGCGTACCCCCCGTTCTTGCAGGATCGGGCCGACGTCCTGGACGACGCGGGTCGCTTCCAAGAGGCCCTCGCGGACTTGAACAAGGCCCTCGAGCTGTGGCCGTTCTATCCGGAAGCGCTTCAGCTACGAGGCCAAGTGCTCTACCGGCTGGGCCGGCAGGCGGACGCGCGCGCGCGTCTCGATCTGTGGATGCGCGGCCTGGAAGACCTGCGCACCGCCGCGCGGCTCGATCCGGGGGACGTCGACACGCGCGAGTGGCTCGACTTCCTCGCGCAACGTCTTGGGCGGTAGCCGATTACCTCCTCGTCCCCCACCCCTCCGCCGCCCGGGCGTGGGCTTCGAGCCCCTCGGCGCGTCCGAACCAGGCGGCGTCCGCCCTGAGCGGGTCGGCCGCCGGGCCGTCCACCCGCAACCAGGTCCGCAGCCGGAGAAACGTGAGAACCGACAACCCCGCGGCCCACCGGGCGGTGCCGCCGGTCGGCAGGACGTGATTCGGCCCGACGCCGTAGTCTCCCAGCACCTCCCGTGCGCCGGCCCCGATGAACAGCGCGCCGTAGTGCGAGAGCCGTGGCGCCACCGCCGCGGCGCTCTCAAGCACGAGCTGCAGGTGCTCCGGCGCGATCGCGTCGCACACCGCGATCCCCTCGTGGACCGTCGCCACCAACACCACGCCGCCGTTGCCGAGCGCCGCCCGCGCTACCGCCGCAGTCGGCAGGTCCGCCAACTGGCGGTGCAGCTCTGCCTCCACGCGCGCGGGCAGTCTGGGATCGAGCGTCACGAGGACCGGCAGCGCTTCCGGATCGTGCTCCGCCTGGGCTAGCAGGTCCGCGGCGACGAGACCCGGATCAGCGCTGGCGTCGGCGAACACCACGAGCTCCGATGGGCCCGCGAGCATGTCGATGCCCACCGTACCCGACACGAGCTGCTTTGCCGCCGTGACGAAGCGGTTTCCCGGTCCGACGACGACGTCACACGCGGGGATCGGGCCGGCGCCATACGCGAGAGCCGCGATCGCTTGCGCTCCGCCCACGGCGAGCACCGCGTCCGCGCCCGCCACGGCGGCGGCCGCAAGCACTAATCGCGCAGGCTTGGGACTCGCGACCCACACTTCCCGTACGCCGGCCACTTTCGCCGTGACCGCGGTCATCAAGATGGACGATGGGAGCGAGTACCGGCCACCGGGCGCGTAACATCCGGCCCGATCGAGAGGGAGCACTCGGTGTCCGGCCATGCCACCGGGCACGGGCACGGCGACGTCCACGAGGGATCCGCGCTGGGCTTCGGCGAAGGCGCGGATCCTGCCCGCGACGCGCTCCAGTCGCTCCCGGTCGCCTGGATCGAGAGCGTCAAGGGCGCGAGTCAACGCCGCGCGCTCGATCACGAGGGGCTCACCCGGCTCGATGTCGCCGAAGCGCTGCCCATGCTCACGCAGGGCTGCCTCGCCGCGCCGGCGCACGTCGTCGACGATTGGGCCTGCCGCGGCGAGGGCCTCCACCGACACGGCCGTCCCGCACCGGCGCGCCAGGTCCGACGGCGAGCGGGGCCGGAGCAGCGGCGAATCGCTCGTCACTTCCCCACCATCGGCCGTCGGCTCACAGCTCGATGCCGGCGCTCAAGCTCGGCTCGCACGTCCGCGAGCGATCCGCCGTTCCGCGCGAGGGCGACCAGGGCTACGTACAAGAGATCGGCCGTTTCGTGCACGGCCTCGGCCGCCGTCCCGGCCGCGGCCAGCTCGCCCGCCTCTTCGCGGAGCTTGGCCTCGAGCAGGACAGGGTCGGCGAGCAGCCGCGCCGTCCCCGAGGCGGGCTCCGGCCTGGCCCGCCGCGCCCCGATCACGCGCTCCAGGTCGCCCAGGGCGAAGCCGTCGGGCCAGCAGGACCGTCTCACCAGGTGACAGAACCCCGCGCCGCGCTGGCGGACCGTGAACCGGAGCGCGTCACGATCGCAGTCGAGGTCGACCCGGACCAGCTCCTGCGTGTTCCCCGACGTCTCGCCTTTCACCCACGGCGCGCGGCGACTGCGCGACCAATAAATGCCGCGCCGCTCGGCCACCGCGAGCGCGAGCGATTCCTTGGTGCTCCACGCCAGCCCCAGCGCCTGCCCCAGCTCGTCGCACACCACCGTCGGCCAGACGTCGCCGTTCACCGCCTTGACGAGGGGCGCCGCGACTGCCTCGCCTAGACGCAGGCGCCCCGCGTAGAGCGCCATCCCAACCTGGGCATCGGCGCCAAGCGCATCGAGCGCCGCGATCTCCGCGGCCGTCGTGATCCCGCCGGCAGCAGTGACGCGCGCGTCGCCGGCGGCGGTAACCGCGGCGCGCACCGCCTCGATGTCGAACCCCTGCATCGCGCCCTCGTGCTCGACTTGTGTGACCAGGAAGCCGCCCACCACGGGCGCGAGCTCGGCTATGCGATCCAGCACGCGGACGCCGGTCTTCGCGCGCCAACCGTCGACCACGACGTCGCCCCGTTCGGCATCGACCGCCGCGATCACACGCTCGCGTGGCAGGCTCCCGCAGAGGTCCGGGCTCGCGGCGGTGCCGAGGACGACCTTGGCGGCGCCGGCGTCGAGCCAGGCGCGCCCCGCGTCGAGAGTGCGGATGCCGCCACCCACGCGGCACGGGCCGCGGCGCACCATCGTCCGGATCACGGCGGCGTTCGAGCCGCGCCCGAGTGCGGCATCGAGGTCCACGACCGCCACCTCCCCCGCCACGGCGAACTCCTCCAGCCGCTCCAGCGGGTCGCCGCCGTCCAGTACGAGCTCTCGCCCATGGCGCAGCTGGACGGCCCGCCCGCCCATCACGTCGATGCTCGGCACGATCATCGGCGCACCGGAATGCCGCGGGCCGCGACCGCGTCCTTGATGTCGTGCACGGTATCGTCGCCGTCGTGGAGCACCGAGGCGGCCAGCACGGCGTCGGCGCCCGCGGCGAACGCCTCGGCGACGTGTGCCCGCGTCCCGATTCCGCCGGAGGCGATCACCGGGACCCGCACGGCCTCCACGACGGCGCGCAGCAATGCGAGGTCGTGCCCCGCGCGCGTGCCGTCGGCGTCCCAGCTCGTCAGCAGGATCTCGCCCGCGCCACGCGCCGCACCTTCAATCGCCCAGGCCACGGCGTCGGGACGTCCGGGCGCGCGGCCGCCGACGGCGAGCGCTTCCCAGCGCGGCCCTTCCGCGGCGGGGGCGCGACGCGCGTCGATCGCCAACACCACGCACTGCGTCCCGAACGCCGCCGCGAGCTCGCCGAGCAGCTCTGGACGGCGCACCGCGGCGGTGTTGACGCTCACCTTGTCGGCGCCGGCGCTGAGCAGCTCCCGCGCGTCTAGGGCGGTGCGGACGCCGCCCCCCACCGTCAACGGAATGCGAATCGCGGCCCGGACCCGCCGGACGGTGTCGATTTGGGTGGGCCGCTCGTCCGGCGCCGCCGCGATGTCCAACAGCACGATCTCGTCCGCGCCCTGCGCCTCGTAACGGGCGGCGCACTCGGCTGGGTCGCCGGCGTCCCGCAGATGCTGGAAGTTCACGCCCTTCACCACCCGCCCGTCCTTCACGTCGAGACACGGGACGATGCGGCGCAGGACGCCGCTCCCGCGCGCAGGCAGGACGGGGAGAGAACTCTCGCGCCGGACGCCCAGCCAACGGGCGAGCAGCGCCTCGCCATACGCCCCCGACAACTCGGGGTGAAACTGGCAGGCCAGCGTGCTCCCGCGCTCGAGCGCCGCGACGAACGGCACGCCGTGGAAGGTCCACGCCGCGGCCCACCCCGGCGGCGCCTCTCGCAGCGCATAGGAGTTAGCGAACGCCGCGTCCCCGGTCGCGAGGAAGCGGGCCTCGGCGGAGCGGGCCGCCGTCACGCGATTCCACCCGAGGTGCGGGATGCGCGTGCCGGCGGGTAGCCGGCGGCAGATCCCCGGAACGATGCCGAGCCCCGGCGCCCCCGGTGACTCCTCGCTTCCGTCGCACAGCAGCTGGAGCCCCAGGCACACCGCAAGCAAGGGCTTCCCGCCGGCCACGGCATCACGGACGGCGGCGTCGAGCCCCCCTCCCTCGGCGCGCAGGGCCGCCGCCGCGGTCCCGAACGCCCCGACACCCGGGAGGATCAGCCGCCCCGCCTGCCGCACGGTGTCGCGGTCGCGGGTGACCGTCGTGCGCACGCCGAGCCGTGCGAACGCGTTCACGATCGACGCGAGGTTGGCGACGCCGGTGTCCACGACGACGAGGTCACGCATCGCCGCGGCCTCCCAGCGTGCCCTTGGTCGACGGCACATCGTCGAAGCCCGAGCACGCCACGGCCTGACGGAGCGCGAGCGCCACGGCCTTGAACGCGGCCTCCGAGCGGTGATGGTCGTTCTCGCCTCGCAGCACGTCGACGTGCAGGGTGAGCCGCGCGGCGACGGCGAGCGAGCGCAGCGCGTGCCCGATGTTCTCACAGGCGAGTTCGCCGATCGCTTCGCGGCGCAGGCCCAGGTCGATGGCGGCAAAGGGGCGCCCCGAGAGATCCACGACGGCGCGGGCCAACGCCTCGTCCAAGGGGGCATACGCCGAGCCGAATCGGACGATGCCGTGGCGCGTCCCCAGGGCGCGGTCCAGCGCCTCCCCCACCGCGAGCGCGCAATCCTCGGCGCTGTGGTGATCGTCGACACGCAGGTCGCCCTCGCAGGCCAGCGTCAGGTCGAACCGGGCATGCCGCGCCAACGATACGAGCAGGTGGTCCAGGAACCCTATCCCCGTTTGCACCTGGGCCGCGCCGCTTCCATCGAGGTCGAGGGAGACGCGAATGGTGGTTTCCCGGGTGGCGCGTTCGACGGCCGCGGTGCGGGTCATGGCAGAACCTCGAGGAGAGCGGTGAGATCGTCGAGCACGCGGGCGGCGCCCGCTTGCGCGAGGGCGGCGCTCGTCGCGGCGCGATCGTCCCCGGGGGCGACCACGGCGAGGGGCAGGACCGCCGCCGCGGCCGCGGCGCGCGCATCGTCGGGCGTATCGCCCACCAGCCACGCCCGGCGCGCGCCAAGGCGCTCGAGCGCGAGCCGAACCGGCGCTGGATCGGGCTTGGGCGCTGCGTCCTCCATCGCGACGACCGTGCGGAACAGGTCGGCGATGCCCGCGCGCTCGAGGAACCAGCGCGCCTCGTCCCGCGGGCGGCCGGTTACGATCGCGAGCGGCAGGCGCGCGGCCAGCCGCTCGAGGAGCGCCCGGCTGGGGACGAGCCGCTCATGCTCGCGCAGGCCTCGCGCCCCGGGCCGCCCCAAGTAGAGTGCTTGATAGCGCGTCGTGACGTCTTCGAGCGACGCCCGGGCACCGCGGCCCTCGATCAGCCGCCGCGTGACGGCCCAATCGTTCGCGGCATCGCCCTCCCGGACCGTCTGCGCGACCTCGGCCGACGTGACCGTCACGCCAAAAGCGGCGGCCGTGGCCGCGATGGCAGCCCGCTGCGAATCCCGCACGTCCGCGAGCACGCCGTCGAGGTCGAGAAGCAGCGCTTCAGGAGCGAGCGCGGTTTCCAGGGCATGGACGAGCCGTTCGAACTTCGCCTCGCCGCCGGGGAGAGTGATGCGAAGCGCAGTCTCGCACCCTGCGCGTCCCGGGAAGTCCCGCACGAGAATGCCGAGCGCTCGGAGGGCCGCCGCAACGAACGGAGCGCGGGGTGGGGGACCGCACTCGACGTACACGAAATTGGCCTGCGACGGCAGAGGCTCCACGCCGAGCGCCGCGAGGCGCTCGCCGAGTGACCGGCGCTCCTCCCGCACCCGTGCGACGTGGTCGCGGACCGCCGTCTCCCCCAAGCTGATCTGCGTCAAGGCGAGCGCGACCGACGGGGCCGCGACCGTGTAGGGCCCGCCCGCCGCCCGGAGCGCCGCTACGACGGTGGGGCTCCCGATGGCGTACCCCACGCGGCACCCCGCGAGTCCCCACGCTTTCGACAGGGTGCGGATCACCAGCACGTTGGCGAGGTCGGCTACGGCCGCCGTGAGGTCCGCGTCTGCGTACTCCACGTAGGCGTGGTCGAGGAGCACCAGAGCCTCCGGCGCCGCCGCGGCCAGGCGTCGCACGTCATCCGCGCACGCAACCGCTCCCGTCGGGTTGTTGGGGGAGACCACGGCGATCAGCGCGGGATGCGCGTCGAGCCGCGCGAGGAAGCCATCGATGGGGAACGGTCCCGCAGGCCAGGGTACGCGCGTGGGCCTGCCTCCCGCGAGCGCGGCGAAGTGATCGAGCATCTCAAACGTGGGTTCGGGGAGGAGGATGGTGCGGCCACGACCGAGGAATGCCCGGCAGGCGCGGTCGATCGCTTCGTCCGCGCCCGCCGTCACGATCACGCGGTCGGGCTGCACGTCGAACCTGTCGGCGAGCGCCGCTTCGAGACCTGAGACTTCGCGGTACCGGCGCAGCGCTTCCGGGTCGATGCCGGCCAGCGCCTCGAGCAGCGCGGGCGAGGGCGGCGGCCCCTCGTTTCGGTCGAGCCGCAGCGTCCCGCTCATGGGACGATCTGCGCGAGGCGGGAGACCACGACGTCGGTGCCGCCGGCCGCCTTCACCGCCGGAATGACGAGGGGCAGGACGTCGCGGGGAACCGCCGCCTTCACCGCGTAGCCGCCATTGCCGAACAGCGGCGCGACGGTCGCCTGGCGCATGGCGGGGAGCGCCGCCACGACCGCATCGAGACAGTCGGCCGAGGCGTTGACCTCGAGCATTACCCGGCGTCGGGCGTCGAGCACGGAGCGCAGCAAGAGCACGAGGTCTTCCGCGCGACGGCGGCGCTCCGAGCTCTCGAGCGAGCGCGGGTTGGCGTAGAGCCGGGTGGACGAGCACATCAGCACGTCCAGGACCTTGAGGCCGTTCGCTTCGAGCGTGGCGCCCGTGGCGGTGTTGTCGATGATCACGTCCGCGTCTTCCGGGGGGAACACCTCCGTCGCGCCGTAGGAGCGCACGAGGTCGGCGCGGAGACCGCGGCGGGCGATCCAGGCGCGGGCCAGTCGCTCGTATTCCGACGCCACGACCACCCGGCGGTCGGGGGGGGGGAGGGGGCCGGGCGCTGCCGCCACGATCTGCACCGGATCGAGCTCTGTATCGAGCAGCTCGATCAGTTCGACATCGAGCTCGGCGACCCAATCGGCGCCGGCAAACCCGAGGTCGCGGCTCCCGGCGGCCAGCATCTCGACCACGTTCTGCGGCTTGAGCAGCTTCGCCTCGGTCTCGGCGAGGGACACCTCCGGCCGGTACCCGCGGGCGCCCCCCCCCGGGCGCACGTGGATGCCGGCGTCGGCCAGGAGCGTGAGGACGCCAGCCTCCATGCGGCCCTTCGGCAGGCCCAGGCGCAGGACGCAGGACGGATTGGATTGTGGGCACATCTCTTAAGTCTCCAGGTCGGGACAGTGACAAAACAAAAACGCCGGCCCCAAGGGGCCGGCGTCGGTGATGGACTCAAGGTCTCGTACTGAGATTACCTCGCGCGCACCTCCGGCAGCCCCGCGTTCGAGTGGCGGTGATGGTGCCGGTGATGGTGCGCGACGCGCTGCATGCCTTGTATCTAATCCCGCCCTGCGGCTGATGTCAAGCGACGTCAATACAGCGTGATGTTGATCCCGAACAAGACCTGGAATGACGAGTTGTCGTGGAACAGGCCACGCCCCTCGACGTAGGGGTGCGTCCGGCCGTAGCGCGTCTCGAAACCCCCGAACAGGTTGAACCCCGTGTCGGAGGTGCCGGTCGTGTGCAGCACGTTCAGTCCGCCGCCGAAGTACAGCGGCGAGCCGGGCGTGCGAAACTTGAGATCCCCGTTGAAGCCGAGCAGCGTCCCGCTGTCCACGAGGTAGTAGTCGAACGACGGGTAGAGCTCGATCGACCGGGTGAGGGGCATGTGGATCTGGGCGCCGATGAGCCCCTCGTTCAGATCGAAATTGTACCCACCGTGCAGTCCGAAATGCGAGCGCTGCGCCTCTGCGCGCCGCGCGCTCAGCACGCCCCCCACCAGCATGATCGCCGTAAGCGCAGTTCGTCGCGTCAACATGTGATCTCCCCGTTGAGACTCGGCCGCTCCTACCCGGCCTGTGGGTGCCAGGGTCCCCCGAAGCCGACTCCGGCTGACCGGCAAGGGCGTGACTTGGGTCACGGGACGCGGCAACCTTTGGGACCGCCCACTCATCCAAGGAGATAGCGTCCCATCCCTTGCCGGCCCCTCTTGATGCTGAGGTCGTCATGCTCGCACCGCTTCTGGGTCTCCTCGTCCTCCAGACCCCCGTCACGCTCGACTCCGCCGAAGTCGCTCGCGTGCTCGTGCAGCTCAAGGCGAGCGATTCAACGGTGTGCGAGCTGGCCGGCCAATCGCTGACGAACTACGGCGGCTTCTGGAATCGCTCCCGCTCCGACATACCAATGCCGCGCCCGATGCCTACGCCGATGCCGATGCCCGGGGGCGGCGGGGGTGGACCGGCGCACGTCATGCACGACGTCATGCGCGCCCACCGCTTCGAGGGCCGCGACGCCGCCGTCCTGGGCGCCTTCCGCGCGGTTATTCGGGATGACAACCGCTGCGTCCGCAACATCGCGGCCCGCGTGCTGGGGAACGCCGGTGATGCGGGCGCCTACGACCTATTCGCGGGGCTGCTGCGCGATTCGCGGCCCGGCCTGCGTGAAACCGGCGCGCTGGGGTTGGGCGAGCTGGAGGACGTGCGAGCCATCAACCCGCTGGCCGACGCCCTGGACGACGCGGAGCTCGCCGTGCGGCGGACGGCGGCATGGGCGCTCGGCGAGATCGAGGCCGCGCAGCAGGACGCGGTGAGCAGCGTGCGGCGCGCCGCGACGTGGGCCCTGCGGCAGATCGACGACGAGGATCACCCGCGGGTGCGCGTCCGGCCCCGCGTGCGGATCAAGTCCTGAGTTCGGTTCGGAACGTCCGGGCGCGCTCGACCAGCCGGAAATAGTCGACAAGCTCCTCGGCTTCGCGGACGTCGTCCCAGCCGAGGAGCTTCTTCATCCGCCGCGCCACGAGCGTCACCACTCCCATCGTTTGCTCGGGGCGTTCGTAGAACAAGTGCAACCGGCGCACGAGCACGTCCTGGACGCGCAGCGCCATCTCCCGCTCCACCGCGTGCACGACCTCCGCCCAGATCTCCGCTCCCCCCGGCAGGAGGGGTTCCCCGAGACCACGATCTCGATCCACGAGGTTCACAATCGCGGGAGCCTCGCTGCCGTAACTCGCCACCAGGTGTCGGGCGGTCGCCGCGGCAACGCCCCGCGCCCGCGCGCCTTCGACCAATACCTCGAGGTCGGCCGCTTCGCCGCCGGGGAGCGCCAGCCGGTCGGTCGCTGGCCGCGCGGCGACCGGCCGGCCGTCGAGCTCGTGCAGCCGCGCGGCGACGCGGTCGGCGACAGCGCGCGCCATGACCCGGTAGGTGGTGAGCTTCCCGCCGGCGATGGTGATCAGGCCCTGCGCGCTCTCCACCACGCGGTGCTCGCGCGAGACTTGCGAGGGCGCCGCGGCCCCGTCTTGGCGCAGCAGCGGGCGCAGCCCGGCCCACACCGACACCACGTCGTTGGGGGCGAGGTGTGCCTCGGGAAACGCGGCGTTGGCCGACCGGAGCAGGTACGTCACGTCCTCGGCCGTGACCCGCACAGCGTCGGGGGGCGTATCGGCGTCGGTGTCCGTCGTGCCGACGTACGACAGGTCGCCCCAGGGGAGCACGAACATGACGCGCCCGTCGAGCGGGGAGAACAACGTGATGGCGTGCTCGTGCCCGATCCGCCGGCGCGGCACCGCCACATGAGCGCCCTTCGTGAGCCGCAGCAGGGGGGGCGCCGCGGGATCGTCCAGCCGGCGCAGCGCGTCCACCCACGGGCCGCCGGCGTTCACCACCACGAGCGCCCGCACGGTCCTGGTCTCGCCGCCCAGGGCGTCGCGCACGACGGCGCCGCGCACCCGGCCGTCGGGCTTCAGCAGGCTGGTGACCTCGGCGTAGTTCGCGACGAGCGCCCCGGCGCGCGCGGCGCTACGGATCGTGGCGAGCACGAGCCGTGCGTCGTCGGCCTGCGCGTCGAAATAGAGAGCCGCGCCGCTCAGGCCGCGGTCCTTCAAGGCGGGCTCGGCGCGGCGCACTTGCTTCGGGCCGAGCCAGCGGTGGCGCTTCACGTTGCGGAACGCCGCCAGTGCGTCGTACAGCCACATCCCGGCCCGCAGCTTCCACGCCGGGACCCGTGCCCCGTGATAGACCGGAAACAGGAACGCGAGCGGCCGCACCAGGTGCGGCGCGATGCGAAGCAGCACCCGCCGCTCCCGGCTGGCTTCGAACACGAGCCGCAGGTTGCCCTGCTCGAGGTACCGGATGCCGCCGTGGATCAACCGCGAGGAATGGGACGAGGTGCCGGCGCCGAAGTCGCCCTTATCCACCAGCGCGGTGCGGAATCCGCGCAGCGCGGCGTCGCGCGCGATCCCTGCCCCCGTGATGCCGCCGCCGATGACGAGGAGATCCACCGGTTGCGCGGCCATGGACGCGAGCGCGGCGGCGCGCGTCTGATGGGAGAAGGGTGTTTCGGCGGCCAACTCCCCTCCGGTTGGGGGCGGTGGTAGGTTTCGTGGCTATTGCGAGGGAGAGAATCTAATGCCTGTCGGGAACGGACGGCGCGTCGCGGTCGTCGCCGGTTGCCGCACGCCGTTCTGCAAAGCGGGGACGGCGCTCAAGGACGTGCGGGCGGTGGATCTCGCGCGGCACGCCGCTCGGGAGCTGCTGGAGCGCACGAACCTGGACGGCACCGATGTGGACGAGGTGATCTTCGGTCAGGTCGTGCCGTCGGCGCTGGTGCCGAACATCGCGCGGGAAGTGAGCCTCCTCCCCCAGTTTCCCAAGGAGACGCCCGCCTTCTCCGTAAATCGCGCCTGCGCTTCCGCCAATCAGGCGATCACCGCGGCCCACGACCAGATCGCCCTCGGCCACGCCGATGTGATCATCGCCGGCGGCGGCGAGTCCCTCTCCGACATTCCGATCCTCGCGTCCCGCCGCCTCGCTGACATCCTGGTCGAAGCGAGCAAGGCCCGGTCCTTGGGAGCGCGCGTACGCACCTTCGCCAAGATCCGGCCTCGCGATCTGGTGCCCGTAGCACCGGCGATCGCGGAGCCGTCCACCGGCGAGTCGATGGGCCAGTCCGCGGAGAAAATGGCGAAGGAAAACCGGATCAGCCGCGAGGCCCAGGACAGCTGGGCGCTCCGCAGTCACAGGCAGGCCGCGCAAGGGCTCGCCGACGGGCGGCTCACCGCGGAGATCGCGCCGTGGTTCCCCGCGCGCGCCGGCGATCCCGTGATCACACAGGACAACGGGGTCCGTTCCGACACCTCGCTCGAGCAGATGGCGACGCTCAAGCCGGTGTTCGACCGGCGGTACGGGAGCGTCACCGCGGCCAACTCGTCACCGCTCACCGACGGGGCATCGGCCGTGCTGCTGACGAGCGCTGAAGCGGCGCGGGCGCTGGGGTACGAGCCGTTGGCGTACATCCGTTCGTACGCGGTCGCGGCCGTGGACCCGGGGTGGCAATTGCTTCAAGCGCCCGTTTGGGCCGTTCCCAAGGCCCTGGAGCGGGCGGGGATACAGTGGAAGGACCTCGGCCTCATCGAGCTGCACGAGGCGTTCGCCGCGCAGGTGCTCTCGAACCTCAAGGGATTCGCCGACAAGGGCTGGGAAATCAACAAGGACATCATCAACGTGATGGGCGGCTCCATCGCCATCGGACACCCCTTCGGCGCCACGGGCGGGCGGATCGTCACGACCCTGGCGAACGAGATGCGGCGCCGCGACGTCCAGTTCGGCCTCGTCTCGGTGTGCGCCCAGGGCGGGATGGGGTTCGCGATGGTCTTGGAGCGCCGCTAGTGCGTTCGTCCGGTCCCGCGCTCAGCTGGGAGATCACCGATGGAATAGCCGTGGTGGTCCTGGACTCCAAGGACCGCCCCGTCAACACCATTTCCCGCGCCGTGAAGGACGAGCTCATCGCCTGCTTCGAGGCCCTGGCGGGCAACGCGTCGGTGCGCTCCGTCGCGTTCTTCTCCGGCAAACCCGACAACTTCATCGCCGGCGCGGACATCGAGGAATTCGTGCAGCTGAGCTCGGCCGCCGAGGCGGAACGCCTCTCCGCCGACGGTCAGGAACTGCTCGACCGCGTGGCGCGGTTTCCCAAGCCCGTGGCCGCCGGCATTCACGGCGCCTGCCTGGGCGGTGGCTTCGAGTTCGCCCTCGCGTGCCATTACCGCGTGGCGACCGACCACCCCAAGACCCAGATCGGCCTCCCGGAGGTTCAGCTGGGACTCCTGCCGGGCGCCGGCGGTTGCCAGCGCCTGCCGCGGCTCGTGGGCGTCCGCGCGGCGCTCGACATGATTGTCGCAGGCAGGACCGAGCGGGCGGCGAAGGCGTTTCGGTTGGGGATGGTGGACGAGCTCGTCCCCCCGGCCATCCTCGGGGAGATCACACTCAGCGCGGCGCGGCGGATGGCGGGCGGCTGGCGCCCCAGGCGCAAACGCCCCGGCGGGATCACCGGATGGCTGCTCGACGGCAATCCCCTCGGGCGGCGCTTCGTTTTTCGCGCGGCGCGCAAAGCGGTCTTTGCCAAGACGAGCGGCCACTACCCCGCGCCGTTCGCGGCCATCGAGGCCGTGGAGCACGGGCTGCGGCACGGGATTCCCGAAGGCCTGAAGCGTGAGGCGCAGCTCTTCGGGCAGCTCGCCGTCACGGATGTTTCCCGCAAGCTGGTGCAGATCTTCTTCGCCACGACGCAGCTCAAGAAGGACCCGGGTGTTGCGGCTGCGCCTCCGTCTGTGGAGGTGAAGCGCCTCGGCATCGTCGGCTCCGGGTTCATGGGCTCCGGGATCGCGGGGACGGCTGTGGCGCAGGCACTGGTGGATGTGCGCATGAAGGACGCCGACCTCGCGCGCGTGGGGCAGGGCCTTCGCGCCGCGCGCGAAATCCTCGACGACCGTCTCAAGCGGCGTCGCATCACGAAGTACGAACACGCCCGGCTCGTGGCCCTGCTCTCGGGCGCCGACAGCTACGCGGGGTTCGGCCGGGCCGAGCTGGTGATCGAGGCGGTCTTCGAGGAGCTGGCGGTCAAGCGCCAGGTTCTGAAGGAGGTGGAGGGGGCGACGCGCGAGACGGCCGTGTTCGCCTCCAACACCTCCACCATCCCCATCGCCAGTATCGCCGAGGGAGCGAAGCAGCCGGACCGCGTCATCGGCATGCACTTCTTCTCGCCCGTCGCGAAGATGCCGCTGCTCGAGGTGATTCCGGCGGCGCGCACCGCGCCGGGCGCCGTGAGCACCGCGGTGGCGTTCGGGCGCCGCATGGGGAAGACGGTCATCGTCGTGAAGGACAGCCCCGGTTTTTGGGTGAACCGCATCCTCGCGCCCTACGGGGGCGAGATCGGCCATCTCCTCGCCGAGGGCGCGTCGGTCGAGGAGATCGACGAGATGGCGGTGCGCTTCGGCTTCCCGGTCGGGCCGGTGACGCTGCTGGACGAGGTCGGCCTCGACGTGGCCGAGAAGGTCGCGCACGTCATGGCGGCCGCGTACGGCGACCGCCTGCAGCCGAGCAACGGGGTCGCGGCTCTGGTGAAGGCGGGGCGGCTGGGGAGGAAGTCCGGCCGCGGTTTCTACGTCTACAGCGGCGGCAAGAAGCGCGGCGTGGACGAAGGCGTGTACGAGCTGCTCGGGGTCCATCCCAACGGCGGTCCCCGGCCGGCGGAGATCCTGCAACGGCTGGTGCTGGGGATGCTGAACGAGGCGGCGCGGGCGCTCGGGGAGGGTGTCGTCCGCAGTCCCCGCGACGGCGATATCGGCGCGATCTTCGGATTCGGCTTCCCGCCGTTCCGCGGCGGCCCGCTGCGCCACGCGGACGATCTGGGCGCCGCCCGCCTCGTGGCCGATCTCGAGCGCCTCGCCGAGCGGTACGGATCGCGGTTCGCGCCGTGCGAGGCGTTGCAGGACGTCGCGCGGCGGAACGCCAAGTTCTATCCCTGATGTTACGGGCCGGCCTACTCTGGCTGAGCGAACAGCCGCGCATCTTCCGCTTCGTCCGGGGCAACGGGCTCGCCCGCCGGTTCGCGTCGCGCTTCGTCGCCGGGGAGACGGTCGATTCGGTAGTGGCTGCGCTCCGCGACCTCAACAGCGCCGGGATCTCGGCCACGCTCGACTTGCTGGGCGAGTCGGTCGCGCATGCCGACGAAGCGCGACGCGCCCGGGTTACCTACCTCGAGGTTCTGGACCGCATCCGGGCCGCCGGCGCCGTCGCCAACGTGTCGGTGAAGCTCACCCAGATGGGGCTCGACGTGGACGAGGCGCTGTGCGTCGCCAACCTGCGCGCCATCATCGCCCGCGCGAAGTCCTACGATTCATTCGTGCGCCTCGACATGGAGCAGGCGGGCTACACCGATAAGACGCTGCAGCTCTTCAAGCAGACTTTCCATCCGGAGTTCGGCAACGCTGTCGGCGTGGTGCTCCAGTCGTACCTGCGACGCACCGCCGGGGATGTGGAGGAGATGATCGCGCTGGGCGCGCGGGTGCGGCTCTGCAAGGGTGCCTACAAGGAGCCGGAGAGCGTCGCTTTTCCCGCCAAGCGCGACGTGGACGCCAACTACGTGGCCTTGATGGAGCGCCTGCTCGAGCACGGGTCGTATCCCGGGATCGCCACCCACGACGAGCGGATCATCGCTCACGCGAAGGCATTCACCAGGGCGAAAGGGATCCCGCCTGCGCGCTACGAGTTCCAGATGCTGTACGGCGTGCGGCGCGACCTGCAGCAGGGCCTGCGCCGCGAGGGCTACAACCTCCGCGTCTACGTGCCGTTCGGCGCGCATTGGTATCCGTACCTGCTGCGCCGGCTCGCGGAACGGCCGGCCAACGTCTTGTTCATCGTCGGGAACGTCCTCAAGGAGTCGCTACGGCGAACGTGACCGACGACGCCACCCTCGGCGGCTATCAGGCGGTCCACCAACGCCCGCCCGCGTTCGGCGCGCCCGACGGCCAGGCCTACTCCGTCTCGACGTTCGTCGACGACACGCCCGACGCGGGCGGGCGCTACGGCGCGGCGCTCCTGTTCGTGCGCTGGGGCGATGGCGACCGTCCCGTCGGCCACCTGGAGACCGACTACCTCACCTTCGGTCGCACGCCTGACGAAGCGCTGGCGCCGCTCCTGGCGCTGACGCTGCAACAAGTGAAGGAGCACCTGGACCGGTGCGTCGCGAGGGGCAGGGCATGACGACGACGGGCGTCGTGCTCCTGCGCGAGGGCGGCGTCTACCGGGTTCACACCGACGCCGGCGAGGTCACGGCCACCTTGCGCGGCAAGCTCAAACGCCGCGACGACGACCGCGTGGTCCCCGGGGACGTCGTCGAGCTCGACCTGCATGGGGACGGGGAGGCGGCGATCACCGGCATCCGGCCGCGCCGCTCCGTGCTGGCGCGCCGCGCGGCGCAGGGCGGGAGTGGGGGAGGGGCACGCCGCGCCCAGCCCGTCGCTGCGAACGTGGACCAGGTCGTCGTGGTGACCTCGGCCCGCGACCCGGAGCCGAATCCCCGCACGCTCGATCGCTTCCTCGTGATCGCGGAAGCCAACCGCCTGCCGGCCGTGCTCGTGGTGAACAAGATCGAGCTCGACGGCAGCGTCGCCGCAGCACTGGCCAAGCGGTATGTCCGCACGGGCTACCAGGTGCTGCCCACATCGGTGAAGGCGAACGAAGGACTAGCCGCGCTGCGCAACCTCCTGCGCGGGCGCCACTCGGTGTTCACCGGCGTCTCGGGAGTGGGGAAGTCGAGCCTGTTGAACGCGCTCGAGCCGGGCCTGAAGCTACGGGTCGGCGCGATCAGCGAAAAATGGCGCACTGGCAAGCACACGACCACGGCGGCCGAGCTCGTGCCGGTGGCTGGCGTGGGCTACGTCGTGGACACGCCGGGGCTGCGCGAGGTGGCCGCCTGGGGGATCGCTCCCGACGCCCTGGGCGCCTGCTTTCCGGACTTCCGGCCGTACCTCGACCAGTGCCGCTTCGACAACTGCCGTCATCTCGCTGAGCCCGGCTGCGCGGTGCGCCAGGCGCCCGACATCGATCCGGACCGCCTCGTTTCCTACCAGCGCATCTATGAAGAGGTCAGCGAGCCTTCTTGGTCCAGCGGCCGGCGTCGCGGGCGGTGACCTTCGCCAGCATCTGCGCGAATGCCGCGTCGAGATCGATCTGTTGGGAGTTCGCCAGACAGATCACGACGAACAGGATGTCGGCCAGCTCCATGGGGATGGAGCCGACCTGCTCGTCGGGCTTCTTGGTCTTGGGCCCAAAGTGGTGATTGACCTCGCGCGCCAGCTCGCCAACTTCCTCCGCCAATCGGGCGACGTTCGCCAGGGGGGAGAAGTAGCCTTCTTCATACTGGCTGATCCAACGGTCAACGGCTTGCTGCGCCTCGCGAAAGCTCATGGGATCCTCTGACCTGGTAGTGCCGTTCCGCGGGGAGCGCTACCGCGCGGCGGACCGGCTGAGCCGCTTCATCGCGCCGCCGTACGACGTCATCGAGCCCCCGCAGCGGGCGCGGCTCGCGGCGCTCGACGAGCACAATATCGTGCACGTCATGTTGCCGGAAGCTCCCGGCGACCGATACGCGTGGGCGGCCGAGCAGCTCGCCGCGTGGCGCGCGGCCGGCGTGCTGGCGCGCGATCCCGAAGAAGCGCTGTACGTCATGGCGCAGGGCACGCGCCTCGGCGTGTTCGGCGCCGTGGCGGCGGAGGGGTACGAGCCGCGCCGCGTCCGGCCGCACGAGAAGACCCACGCTGGTCCCAAGGCCGATCGCCTCGCCTTGCTCAAGGCCACCCGCACCAACATCGAGTCCATCTTCCTGATCGCCCCGGACGAGGGCGGGGAGCTGGCCGCAGCGGTCGCGACGGTGGCCCAGGGCCGGCCCGACGCGATCGCCGAGCTGGACGGCGTCGCGATCCGCCTGTGGGTGGTGCGGGGATCGGACGCTTCCCGCTTCCCCCTTCCCCCATCGCCGTTGTACATCGCCGACGGCCACCATCGCTACGAGACCGCTGCGGCCTATGCTCGTGAGAACCCTGCGGCCGATCGCGTGCTGGCGTTCATCGTGTCGGCGCGGGACCCTGGATTGGTGGTCTTACCCACCCATCGGGTGATCTTCGGCGCCGGCCGCGAGCGTGCGGGCCTGCTCGAGCGCTGGCGTGCGTGGTTCGACCTGGACGAGGTGTCCGCGGACGCCGACTTGCGGGCACACCTCGCGAGTCTCGGGCGTGACCGCACGGCCTGCCTCGTGGCGTGGCCCGATCGCCGCGTGACCAGCCTCGCGCTGCGCCGCGACGCGCCGCTCGACGGCGTGGCCGGGCTGGGCTCCAGCCCCGCGGTGCGCGCCCTCGACGTGGCCCGGATCGAGAGCCTCGTGGTGAAGGCGATCCTGTCCGCCGGCCCCGCCACGCCGACTCTCCGCTACACGGCCGACGCCGCCGAAGCGCTCGAGACGGTCCGCCGCGGCGGGGCGACGGCCGCGGTGCTGCTCAACCCCACGCGGATCGAGCAGGTGTTCGCGGTGGCGGACGCGGGCGACGTGATGCCGCCGAAGTCCACCTATTTCTTTCCCAAGGTGCCGAGCGGATTAGTCCTGCGGCCCCTGGCGTAGCGCCGCGATCAGCGCCTTGCAGAAGTGCGGCAGGTCGGCGGGCGTGCGAGACGAGATGAGGTTGCCGTCGACGACCACGGGACTGTCTTCCCAGAGCACACCCGCGTTCTCCATGTCGTCCTTGATCGCGCGCACACTGGTCGCGCGCCTGCCCTTCAGGATCTTCGCGGAGATCGGGACCCACCCCGCGTGACAGATGAACGCCACCGGCTTGCCGGCCTGATGGATCTCCCGCGTGAGCCGCAGCACGGTGTCGAAGCGGCGCAGCTGGTCGGGGGCGAAACCGCCCGGAATCACGAGGCCGTCGAATTGCGCCGCGTCGACCTGATCCACGTCGACGTCGACGGTGACCGGGTAGCCGCGCTTCCCCTGATAGGTCTTCTCACCGATCCCCGCAACCGTCGCAGCGGCGCCCTCTTCCTCGAGCCGGATCTTGGGGTACCAGAGCTCGAGGTCTTCGTACAACGGACCGGCGAAGAACAGAACGTGCTTCCCTTTCAGGCTCATATGGCCAACCTATATCTTTCCCGCTGATGAGTCCACGGGCGCGACAGCAGATCCTCGACAATCTGGACGCCATCTATCGGGAGGCCTACGACCGAGCGAGGGCGGCGGGCGACGAGCGCCGCATGGCCGACCTCGACGCGTCCTATCAACGCGAGCAGCTGCTGCTCGAAGTGCTGCTCGACATCCGCGATACCCTCGCCGTCGGGGGCGGTCCGCCCCCTGCCGCGGCCGCAGGCCCCGACCCCGTGACCGCCCTCGAAACGATCCGCCGCATCACCCGTCTTCGCTAGGAGGTCCGCCGTGCGCCGTCCGCCGAGCGCCGTTTGCACGCTCCTCGTCTCGTTGCTCCTGGCCTGCGGTCGGAAGGCCGACCTCGTCATCACGGGCGGTATGGTCTGGACCGGGCTCTCGACGGGCCGCGGTCAGCCGGGAGTGGTGGCCGTCGCGGACGGCAAGATTCTCGCCGTCGGCGACTCGGCTGAGATCGCGCGCTACGTGGGCGCCAAGACGGAGATCCTGCGCGCCGAGGGCGGGCTGGTGATGCCTGGCTTCGCCGACGGACACACCCATTTCGTCGACGGCGGCTTCCAGCTGGCCTCCGTGGATCTGCGCGACGCGGCCACCCCGGAAGAATTCATCCGGCGGCTCAAGGATTACGCGGCCGAGCGCATCCCCGGGGAGTGGATTACCGGGGGCGACTGGGATCACGAGCGGTGGCCCGGCGCGCCGCTGCCGCAACGCGACTGGATCGATTCGGTGACGCCCAACAACCCGGTGTTCGTCAACCGTCTCGACGGCCATATGGCCCTCGCCAACACCGCGGCGATCCGCGCCGCCGGCGTCACCAGGAACACCGCCACCCCGGCCGGCGGAGAGATCGCGCGCGACCCCAGCACCGGCGAGCCCCTGGGGATCTTCAAGGACCAGGCGATGGGGCTGATCTCGCAGGCCGCTCCTCCTCCCACCCCCGAGCAGCGCGACGCGGCCCTGGCCCGCGCCCTCGCCCATGCCGCGTCGCTCGGCGTGACAGCTACGGCGAACATGTCCGCGTCCTGGGCGGACCTCGCGAGTTACCGGCGGATGCGACAGGCGGGCCGGATGACGCTGCGCGTCGCCGTATACCTGCCGCTGGACCAGTGGCGCGCCGTGGCGGAATCCGTGTCTCGGTCGGGCCAAGGCGACGACTGGGTGCGGATTGGCGGCGTCAAAGGGTACGTCGACGGCTCGGCCGGGTCCCGCACGGCGTATTTCTTCGAGCCGTTCTCCGATTCGGCGGGCTACGCGGGGCTGATGCAGCACAGCGAGGCGGAGCTGCGGACTTGGATCGGCGGAGCGGACTCCGCGGGCCTCCAAGTGGCGGTGCACGCCATCGGCGACCGGGCCAACGCCCTTATCCTCGCGATCTACGACAGTGTCGCTCGGGCCCACGGCGCCCGCGATCGCCGCTTCCGGGTCGAGCACGCCCAGCACCTCCGCCCGCAGGAAATCCCCCGGTTCGGCGCCCTGCGCGTGGTGCCGTCCATGCAACCCTATCACGCCATCGACGACGGCCGCTGGCTGTTGAAGCGGATCGGCCCAGTGCGGATCCGCACCACATACGCATTCCGGTCGCTGATCGACGCCGATGCGCCCCTCGCATTCGGCTCGGACTGGACGGTGGCGCCCCTCGATCCCGTGCTCGGTGTCTACGCGGCCGTCACGCGGCGTACCCTCGACGGCCGGAACCCCCGCGGCTGGGTGCCGGAGCAGAAGATCACTGTGGGCGAAGCGCTCCGGGCCTATACCTATGGCAACGCCTGGGCGGTTTTCATGGAGCAGAAGTGGGGCGCGCTCGCCGCGGGACGCTATGCGGATATCGTGGTGCTGGACCGGGACCTGTTTGCGTTGCCCCCGGACTCGTTGGACGGCGCGAAGGTGCGCTACACGATCGTGGGGGGGAAGGTCGTCTACAGAAAGCCGTAGGTGTTGGCTACCCCGAGTACTTGAACCCCGCTTCCTGTAGGGTCAGGGGTTGCGCGTCCCCGTGCTCGACCCCGGCCTCCACTACCTCGCCGAGCACCAGGGTGTGATCCCCCGCCGGCAGCGTCGCGACGACGCGGCACTCTACCCACCCCACAGAGTCCGCTAACACGGGCGTCCCCGACACGGGCGCGGGTTTCGTCTTGATGCCCTTGAGCTTCTGGGGCGCTTGTGCGGAGGTCCGCCCCAACTTGCCGGCCAGCTCTCGCTGTCCCTGCTGGAGGACGTTGATCGCGAAGTGGTGGGCATCGCGGATCATGCCGATGGTCTTCGAGGTGTTCTCCACCGCGACGACGACCATCGGGGGATCGAACGCCGCCTGCGTCAGCCAGTTGGCGGTCATGCCGTGCTCCTCCCCCCCCTGGGCGACGGTGACGGCGTACAACCCGTAGGGGAAGTGGCGGAGGACGGTCTTCTTCGCAGCCTCGTCCATAGGTCTCCTCGTGGCTCGCGAAATATTGGCTATTTTCCAAGGTATGGCGACCCGCCCCCGCACGACGGCGAAGAGCCCCCCCCCCCCCTCCCTCCAGGTCCGCGAAGGGCACGCTCGCGAAGGCCGACCTGCTCGACATGTATCGGCTGATACTCCTGTCGCGCCGCATCGACGACAAGGAGATTCAGCTCAAGCGGCAGAACAAGATCTTCTTCCAGATCTCCGGCGCCGGGCACGAGGCGGTGCTGGTCGCGGCGGGCAAAGCCCTGCGGCCCGCCTACGACTGGTTCTATCCCTATTACCGGGATCGCGCGCTCTGCCTCGCCCTCGGCATGACCCCAACGGAGATGTTCCTCTCCGCCGTGGCGGCCGCCGATGATCCCAACTCGGGCGGCCGCCAGATGCCCTCCCACTGGGGCCACAAAGCGCTCAACATCGTCAGTCAGTCGAGCCCCACCGGCACCCAGTTCCTCCAAGCGGTGGGATGCGCTGAAGCGTGGCTGCGCTACGACCGCGTCGACGCGATCACCGAGAAGCTCGCCAAGGACGACGAACTGGTGTACTGCTCCGCCGGGGACGGGACCACGAGCGAGGGGGAGTTCTGGGAGGCGCTGAACAGCGCGAGCAACCTCAAGCTGCCCGTGCTCTTCCTCATCGAGGACAACAAGTACGCCATCTCGGTCCCCGTCGAAGTGCAGACGGCCGGCGGCTCGGTCTCGACGCTCGTGCGCAACTTCCCCGACCTGCTGGTGGCGGAGGTGGACGGGTGCGACCCGGTGGCGTCGTACGAGGCCCTGGTCCGCGCCGCCGAGTGGTGTCGCCGGCGCACGGGGCCCGCGCTCGTCCACGCCCACGTGACGCGTCCCTACTCCCACTCGCTCTCCGACGACGAGGTTCTCTACAAGCCGCCTCAGGAGCGGGAGCAAGAGGCGAAGCGTGACCCGGTGAACAGCTTCCCGAAGCGGCTCGTTGCCGAGGGCGTGGCCAGCGAAGCGGAGATCGACGCGATCAAGGCGCAGGTGGAAGAAGAAGTCCAGGTGGCGGCGGACATGGCCCTTGCCTCGCCGCAGCCGAAGCCCGAGACGGCGCTGCTGTGGGTGTACTCCCCCGACGTGGATCCGACGTCCGAGCAGTTCGATACCGAGGACGATCCGCGGTTCACCGGCGAGCCTACGACGATGGTGGACCTCCTGAACGCGTGCATGAAAGACGAGATGGCGCGCGATCCGCGCATCCTCGTGTTCGGCGAGGACGTCGCGGACGTCAGCCGCGAGCAATACTTGAAGGACGTGAAGGGAAAGGGCGGAGTGTTCAAGGTGACCTGGGGGTTGCAGCGCCAGTTCGGCAGCGACCGGGTCTACAACTCGCCCCTCGCGGAGGCGAACATTGTCGGCCGCGCGATCGGTCTTGCCACCCGCGGCCTGAAGCCCGTGGTCGAAGTCCAGTTCTTCGACTACATCTGGCCGGCGTACCATCAACTTCGCAACGAGCTCGCCACTATGCGTTGGCGCTCGAGCAACGCGTTCGCCGCCCCGGTCGTCGTCCGGGTCACCTACGGCGGGTACCTAAAGGGCGGTTCGGTATACCACTCGCAGACGGGCGCCGTCGTTTTCACCTCGGTACCTGGGCTGCGCGTGATTTGTCCCGCGACCGCCCTCGATGCAAACGGCCTGCTGCGCACCGCCATCCGCTGCGACGATCCCGTCCTCTTCCTCGAGCACAAGCACCTCTACCGCCAGACCTACAATAAGGCGCCGAATCCCGGCCCGAACTTCATGATCCCGTTCGGGAAGGCCAAGGTGGTGCGGGAGGGCACGCACCTGACCGCGATCGCCTACGGCGCGGTCGTGCAGCGCGCACTCACCGCCGCCAAGGAGCTCGAGGAGCGGGACGGCGTGAGCGTGGAGGTGATCGATCTCCGCTCGCTCTCCCCGGTGGACTGGGACGCGATCGAGCGCTCCGTCCGCAAGACCAACAAGGTGATCGTCGCCTACGAAGACGCCCTGTCGTGGGGCTATGGCGCCGAGATCGCCGCGAGAATCGCCGACCAGTGCTTCCCGTGGCTCGATGCGCCGGTGAAGCGCGTCGCGTCGACCGACACGTTCGTGGCGTACGCGCCGGACCTCGAGGACTTCATCCTGCCTCAAGTTGAAGACCTCGCGCGCGCCATGCGCGAGGTGCATGCGTTCTAGGGCGTCGGCCGCCTAGGGACGCGGCCGCCGGCGGGGCGGGACGGGCGGAGAAGGAGGGGGCTCCCCGAGGACGTCGCGGATCTCACCCGCCGCCGCGATCGCGTGATCGACGTCGCGGGACAGGGCCCGGGCCTGTTGCGTCGCGTGGGTCAGGTCGCTCAGCACCGCCGCCACGCCCGCCGACCGGAGCCGCAGCAGGTCGAACCGCACGTTCTGCATCGCCAGCACGCACGACTCGATCTGCTCCTCGACGCGCGTGCGGCGCGTCAGGAGATCGCGCAGCGCTTGCTGTTGGCGCTCGAGCAAGCTGAGCTGCCGCTCGCGCTCGATGCCCTCCTCGTGGCGCTTCACCGACTCGATCTTGTCCTCGATGCGCGCCAGGGCGCGCTCGTCCACGTCGGCGCTCATCCCGTGGAGCATGCGCGCGAGATCCTCGGCGCGCTTCAAGAGGGCGTCCACCGTGGCCACGACGTCCGGCAGCATCTGCCGCTCGGACGCCGGGAGCCGCTCCATGATCTTCAGGATCGCCTCCCGGTCGGTGCGCGTCTGCCGCACCGCATCCACCTGGCGCCCGAACTCGTCGGTGTTGAGGGGCGCCAGCGCGCTCGCGGGGCCGCGCCCGAGGCGGGCTTCCGCTCCGTCCGGTGCCGCCGGCCGCTGCAGTACGTCGCGCCACGAGTAGCCCGCGGCCCACAGCTTCCAGAACTGCGGCAGCACGCCGAACGCCCCCCAGAACATCGTCGGGATGAGCGACCAGCTGAGGCCGCCGCCCTGAATCAGGTCGATCAACATCAACCCGCCGCACACCGACGCCCAGGAGACGAAGCCGTCCCGCACGCGCACGACGATTTTCGGCTCGCCGCTCGCGGTGAGCTGGGCCTTCGCGTCGGCGGCGGCGCGCGCGCGCGATCGCCGCGCCGGCGGCTCGTGCCGGGCCGGAGCCGGTAGCCCTCCACCGCCGCCGCCCGGCGGCCCGAATCGGGTGCCCAGCCCTCCGCCTGCCCCTCCCCGGACGGCGCTCGAGCGGCGCGGGCGGTAGGGCGGGGCGGTGCGCGATTCGAGCGCGCGGCGCAGCGCGTCCGCGGTCGGCCAGCGGGCTTCCGGCTCCTTCTCGAGCGAGCGCATCACGCACGCCGCCAGGTCGTCGGGGCACGTCGGCGCCTTGTCCTTGAGGTAGGGCGCTTGCTCGGTGATTTGCTTGAGCAGCAGGCCCGGAACCGTGGGCGCCGAAAAGGGCAACTCCCCCGTCAGCATCTGGTAGCCGACCACGCCGAGGCTGTAGATGTCCGAGCGGCCGTCGATCTCGCGATCCCCCGCCGCCTGCTCGGGGCTCATGTAGTGCGGCGTGCCGATCGCCACCCCCGTCGCGGTCAGCGTTCCCGGCCCCGTGGACGAGGTGAGTGCTTTGGCGATGCCGAAGTCCGTCAGCACGACCCGGCCGCGGCTGCCTTCGAGCAGGATGTTGTCGGGCTTCACGTCGCGGTGCACGATCCCCAACGCGTGCCCCGCGCCGAGCGCGTCGGCCGTCTCCATCAGGATGCGACGCGCTTCCTCGGCCGCGAGCTGCCCGCGTCGCTTGAGGCGCGCCGCGAGCGACTCGCCGTCCACGTAGGCCATGACGAAATAGACGAGCCCCTCCGGTCCCTCTCCGACCGAGTGAATCGGCACGATGTGCGGGTGGGACAGGCGCGCCGCGGTCTCCGCTTCCCGCAGGAAGCGGATGCGGATCTCTTCTCGGAACGCGAGGTCCGGCGGGAGCACCTTCACCGCGACCTTCCGCTTGAGTCGTTCGTCGCGGGCGTGATACACGACACCCATGCCGCCGCGCCCAATCTCTCCCTCGAGTGTGAAGGAGGCGCCGAGCGCCTGCGTCAGGCGCTGCGCGAGCGGATCGTTCATGCGCGGTCGCGGGGCATGGCGCGGATAGATTAGCCGCATCAGGGCGGCGTTGCAACATGTTCAGCGGTCAGCCGTTAGGCGCGTGGTCGCCGGTCCAGGCTCGCCGCCGCGGCCGAGTTGGCAGTCCCGGCCTGTTTGGCGGCGTTTTCTGGAACGCTGCTGCCGCCGTGGACGTTTTCTGATGGCACGGACGCTGCACTGTCCGCCGCCCACGTGATGTCCTGTTTCTCGATCGGAGTCCTCAATGTCTGAACGAATGACCCTCCCGGTCCTGCCGCTGCGCGAAGTCGTGTTGTTCCCGGGCGTGAGCACGCCCATCGGCGCAGGCCGCCCTGCTACCCTGCGCGCAATTGAAGCTGCGCTGAAGCAAGAGCCGCGCCTCATCTTCGCGGTAGCCCAAAAGGAAAATGTGGATCAGGTGACGCCGGGGGTGCTCTACACCACCGGCACCATCGCACGCATCGGCCAGGTCCAGCGCGGTCTCGCCGGCGTGCAGCTGATCCTGCAAGGTGAGGTCCGGGCAACGGCGCTGCAGTACCTGGAGACGGGTAGTTACCTCCAGGTCGTGGTGCGGGAGCTGGCGGACCTGCCGCCGCTCAACGTCGACGATGCGGCGTTCATCGGACTGCACCGTGAGGCGCGCGAGCGGGCTGCCGAGCTGGGCCAGAAGTCGGGCCTCCCTGACGATGTCGTGAAGCAAGTACTGGAGGGAGTGAGCGATCCGGGCCGGCTCGCAGATCTTGTCGCCGGCTACCTCGACATCCGACCCACCGAGCGCCAGCAGCTTCTCGAGACCCTCTCGGTCGAGGACCGGCTCCGCCGCGTGCTGGTGCACGTCCAGCGGCAGATCTCGGTGCTGGACGCCCAGGAGGACATCAAGTCGCAGGTGCAGGAGGAGATCGGCGAGCGCCAGCGGGAGATGTTCCTGCGGGAGCAGATGAAGGCGATCCGCAAGGAGCTGGGCGAAGAGAACGAGGGAACGGAAGTCGAGGAACTGCGCAAGCGCCTGGAGGCTCTCGAGCTGCCGGAGGCTGCGCGCAAGGAGGTCGACCGGGAGCTGAGCCGCCTCGAGCGCGCCAGCCGCGACTCGATGGAAGCGCAGGTGATCCGCACCTACCTCGAGACGGTGGCCGAGCTCCCCTGGGGCAAGCGGGCCGAAGAGTCGCTCGATCTGAAGCGGGCGGCGGAGATCCTCGAGGAAGACCACTACGGGCTCAACGACGTGAAGAACCAGGTGCTCGAGTTTCTCGCGGTGCGCCAGCTGCGGCAGCGGCAGCCCGCGGCCGATGCCCAGCCTGGGGGGAATGAGGACGACAAGCGCGCCAGGGGTCCGATCTTGCTCTTCGTCGGCCCGCCGGGCGTCGGCAAGACGTCGATCGCGAAATCCATCGCCCGAGCCATGGGCCGGCCCTACGTGCGGATCTCGCTCGGTGGGGCCCGGGACGAGGCGGACATCCGCGGCCATCGCCGCACGTACGTCGGCGCCATGCCGGGCCGCATCATCCAGGGGATGAAGCAGGCCGGTGCCAAGAACCCCGTGTTCTTGCTCGACGAGGTCGACAAGCTGGGGATCTCCTTCCAGGGCGACCCCGCGGCGGCGCTGCTCGAGGTGCTCGATCCGGCGCAGAACGACTCGTTCACGGATCACTACCTCGGGGTACCGTTCGACCTGTCCGAGGTGCTGTTCATCGCCACGGCGAACTTCTTGCAGAGCATCCCCGGGCCGCTGCTCGACCGGCTCGAGACGGTGAATTTCGCCGGCTACACGGAGCGCGAGAAGCTCGAGATCGCCAAGCGCTACCTCGTCCCGCGCCAGTTGGGGGAGAACGGCCTCACCGCCCAGCAGCTGACCCTGACCGACGACGCGCTGAGCGAGATGATCACGAGCTACACGCGCGAAGCCGGTGTGCGCCAGCTCGAGCGGGAAATCGGCAAGCTGGGCCGCAAGGTGGCCCGCAAGATCGCGGCCGGCGAAGCCCAGCGCGTCGAGGTCACGCCTGGCGACGTGCGCGAGCTCATCGGTCGGCCCAGAGTGCATCCGGAGCGGAAGGCGCGCGAAGATCAGGCGGGCGTGACCACCGGGATGTATTACACCCCGGTCGGCGGTGACATCATGTTCGTCGAGGCGAGCGTCATGCGCGGCAAGGGCGAGCTCCTGCTCACGGGCCAACTCGGCGACGTTATGAAAGAATCGGCCCGCGCGGCGCTGACCTACGCCAAGTCGCATGCCGACCAGCTCGGGATCCCCGAGGACGCATTCGCGGATACCGACGTGCACGTCCACGTACCCGCCGGCGCCATTCCCAAGGACGGCCCCTCGGCCGGCATCACGATGGCCACGGCCCTCGTGTCGGCGCTGTCCCGCCGGCCCGCGCGGCATGACCTCGCGATGACCGGCGAAATCACCTTGCGCGGGCGCGTGCTGCCCATCGGCGGCGTGAAGGAGAAGGTGCTGGGCGCCGTGCGGGCGGGGATCAAGACCATCATCCTGCCCAAGGAGAACGCGCCCGACCTCGAGGACCTCCCCGAGGAAGTGCGCAAGACCCTGGACGTGCATCTGGTCGAGGAGCTGGGCGAGGTGCTGACGCTGGCCCTGCGGGGGGCGCGGTTCGAGGAGGGCCACCTCGTCTTCGAGGGTCAGGCCCCGGTCGAGCCCCGCATGGTGTCGAAGAACTAGGGCGCGGCGACCCCGGCGACGACCAGCTCGACGGCGGCCTGGCGCCAGCGCTCGCGCAGCGCCGGCTCGTCGGCGCCGAGCGGGCGGGCGCTCGCGGCGACCACGGACTCCATCCCCAAGTAGCCCACCATCAGGACCAGGGCCTGGGCCGCAGTAAGGTGCGGGTCCAAGTCGTCCCGCACCTGCCCCAACCCCTGACCCTCGGCGAGCAGCACCACCAACCGCTTGATGGCAGGGGCGAACGCTGCTCCGGACTGCGCGAGCAGGGTCGCCAGTTCGGGATGGCTTGCCAGGAGATCGAACAGGGCGTCGAGGGCGACCCGCAGGCGGTCCAGCGGCCGGCCGGCGGGAAGGGCGAAGGCGGCCAGCGCACCCTCGAGCTCGGTCGCGGCCTGGGTCAGCACGGCTTGGAAGAGACCGCGCTTCGAGTGGTAGTAGTAGAACACAAGCTGCTTGTTGACGCCTGCCCGGCGGGCGATCTGCTCGACCCGCGCCCCCGCGAGCCCCCGCTTGGCGAACTCGTCTCGCGCGGCGGCGACAATTCGTAATGCCCTACCGTTACTCAACTTAGGTGGCATAGATGGTTTTCATCAACCAGATGGTTGATGAAATCTAATGCCTGCCTGCCGCCAGCGCCACATTCTCCGGAAGGCGAGGCAATCCCTCCTTCAGGAAGGCCATGAGGGAGCGGTTGACGGCGTCCGGCGCCTCCTCCGCGGCGGCGTGCCCAGTCTGCGGGATCACCACGAACGCCGCCCGCGGTAGGTCGCTCGCCAGCCGGCTGCCGTCGCGCAACGGGATCCAGCGGTCGGCGGCGCCCCACACCACCAGCGTCGGCGGGTCGAGCGCAGCGAGCCGGCCCACCAGAGTGTCGAAACGGAACTGCCGCAGCACGCCCCGCAAGGCGCGCCCGTAGCCGGGATCCGGCACGGGCGCGTAATACTGGTCCACGTTTGCGTCCGAGACGTTGGTGGGATCGGCATATGTGGATCGCAGCAGGCGGCCGGTGATCCAGCGGCCGCGGAACCACGGTGCCACGGCGCCCACGACCGGCCAGCGCGCCACCTTCAGCACGCCGGGCAAGCGGATGCCATACCCGGCCGGGTCGATCAGGACCAGCCCCCGCACCCGGTCGGGGTGGGCGAGCGCGACCTCGGCCACGATCGCGCCTCCCATCGAGTGACCCACGAGCACCGCGCTCGAGATGCCCAGGGAATCGAGCAATGCGACCAGGAGTCGTGCATACGCCGCGTTGTCGTAACCGCCGGCGGGCTTCCCCGAAAACCCAAAGCCACGATTGTCGAAGGCGATGGCGCGATACCCTGCTGCGACGACGGCCGGCAAGGTCTTCCGCCAGGAGTACAGGGAAGCCCCGAACCCGTGGACGAACACGACGGGCGCGCCTCGCCCCGTGTCGATCATCCGCAGGCGCGTGCCGTCCACCACGCGGAATGCGGCGCGAAACGGCGTGCCGGCGGGGTAGGCCCGATCGACGGCAATTGGCGTGGCTCGGCACGCGGTGAGCAGGAGGCCGGTCGCCGCCAGCGCGGCACGCGGCGTCACGTGAACGTCTGCAGCGCGCGCCGGGCGAGCGCCACGATGAGGGGATGGGAGCTCCACAGGCCGCTGATCTGCTCCCCTGCCCCCGAGGTCATGACGGCCTGCGCCTCGTCCACGACCAGAAGCGTCGGCGTGCCGGCGGGCGCAACGCCCGTCACGATCCCTTCCGCGCCGGGCGGAAGGGGGGGGGGGGGAGGGGAAACCGTCGTCCGCGAGGCGCAGCTCGAGCTGGACATGGCCCCCGTCCGTTTCCCGGCTCGCGGCGCGCCGCCAGGCAGGGAGCGTGGGTCGCCACAACTCGGCTGCGAGCACGCCCTCCACGCGCCGCTCGGCGCGGGCCACCAACTGCAGGATCAGGTTGGCGATGGCGCGGGCACCGGCGACTTCCTTCGTAGCTGGCTCCCTGGGCTGGGAGGCATCCCGCAACGCATGCGCCAGACGGTCCAACGCCCCGCCCTGCAAGGCCGCGAGGTGCGCGAGCAGGGCCCCTGGATCCGTCGGCCGATAACGCATGGGCCGGCCACCGCCGGGGACGTGGCTTGCCGCTCCGCGAGTGACGAGACCGGCCAGCGCCCCGTAGGCATTGGCCCGCGCCACTCGGGCTCCCTGCGCCACGGCGTACCCTGTGGAGGGTCCGAGGCGGAGTAGCGTGACGTACACCAGGGATTCAGTGCGCGTGAAGCCGAAGGGAGTGAGGTCGACGTTCGACATACGTAGTAGCATATACTACTACGACTGTCTACACAACTTCGATCGGGATCCCCAACAGGCGCGCGATCAGCGCCAGCCGAAAGGTGACGTCGGTCTGCCGCTGGGCGGGGCTCCTGCCCGGCCCTTCGAGCGGGAAATAGTGCACCACCACGGGATTCGACGACTTGGGGAGGCCGCGCAGGTTCTTCGGGCTCCAGATCCCCTGGCTGTCGCATTCACTGAACAGCCGCGCCAGTACCCGGGCGGCGCTGGGCACCTGACGCAGGATGCCGAGGCGGGCCAGCAGCTCGAGCCAATAGACCGCAAACGGCACGTCGCGGATGCGCCCCTGCGCGTCGCTGTGCAGGGGGTCCCCCAGGATCTCGAACATGGGCTTCAGCAGCCTCTTGCCCGCCAAGATAAAGAAGGACCGCCGGGGTGCCGGTACCGAGAAGTAGTGGGCTAACCGCTCGAGGAAACCGGCGCGCTCCCGCTGCACTGCGGGCATGAAGGCCAGCATCTCGACCGAAAAGACCGTGGGCGGATAGGCGGTCGGCTCCAGAACCGCTTTGCCGTGGGCCTTCTTGAACGGCTTCTCCGCGAGACCGCTCCGGAAGTACAGCGAGATGTCGCTCGCGATACGGTGGGCCGCCCCGCGCAGCCGGGGGTCTTCGGCGTGGGCGCCTCCCCCGCGCGCCAGGGCAGCTGCGGCGCCCTGACCCACCATGCCGCGCGCCCAGCGGGCGAGGGGGGGATCGGTCTTAGCCGGCCGCTGGAATTCGACGAGCAAGGACGGGTCCTCGTCGCGCGAGAGCAACCGAAAGAGGAACCGGTCCGCGAACCGGAAGACGCGGTAGTCGGGCGGCCAGCCGAGTTCGAGCAGGCGCCGGTACTGGAAGATCGTGCCGGTCTCCTTCCAGCCCATCGCCTTCGACGGACCGGGGGCGAGCAAGTTGCCGCCCCAGAGCCCGGTCTCCTTTTGCTTGCGGGCGATCGCCAGCGCTTCCTTGTACTGCAGGACCTGGTCGCGCAGTGTCGTGACCAGAGCCGGGTCACGCGCGGCTTCGGGGACGACCTCGGTCAGCGCCCGATATTGGATGGGGACGCTCGCCGCTTCCTCCAACCACGAGATGGCGAACCTGTGCGCGGAGGGTATCTCCACCGGGCCGCTCCAGGGTGCGAGGGGGAGGGGGCGAGGCTAAAACGGGCGCAAAGTTACGTGGGGCCGACAGGATAGGCAATCGCTGCGCCCCGGCGCTCCGCTCTGCGTCACAAGGGTCTATCGGATATTGCTTTATGTTACCATGCGTGGTGTGCAGATTCCTGCACGTCGGCGTTACTGCTTGGGGCAGACGACTGTGCTGATGGTTCCTCGGCGACGTTGGGCGGCTTCGCTCGTCAGGACCAGCGTCGAATCGTCGAGAAAGTCGATGGCTTCGCCGCCCCCCGCCGGTTCCAGTCCGGCGATGTCGCACGGCCGCTCGCGCGCCGGCGCGAGCCGCCCCCCCACGATCGGCGTGAAGAGGTAGATCTCCGAGTACGTGCGGATCGCGACGAGCCGGCCGTCGGCGCGAATCGCCGCGCCCGTCACCAACCCGCCGGCTTCCGCGCTCGGACGGATGTCGAGCATCTGGAGCGCCGCCGCAGTCGCGACGCCGCGCACCGCGTCCGCCGCCTTCCACTGAGCGCGCGTCACGCGGTACAGCCGAATCCCGCCGCGCCATCCCTTGCTCACCAGGTAAAGGGCGCTGTCCCGGGGCGAGACGTAGATCGCCTCGACGTCGTGCGCACCGTCGGGGTACCGGAGCTGCAGCACCGCCGGGGCGGCGCTGACGCGCAGCGTGTCGCCGCTGCCGGCTGGGGGGTCGGGCTCGAGGACCGCGTACACCGTCACCGACGGGCGCCGCTCGAGATTGTCGCCCGTGTCGGCGAGATAGACGCAGGTGCCCGGCCGCGTCGGGCACGGTCCCAGCGCCATGTCCTCCCAGTCCACCGCGTCCGCGCCCGGCACCAGCAGGAATCCGCGGTCGCGGCCGCGCAGATCCGTCGCATAGAGGTAGGGGCCGTCGCCCGAGTCGTTGTGCGTCCAGAGGACGCCCGCGTGCGCGCGACTCACCGCCACGCCGGAGCTCTCGATGAGCCGGCGACTCTCGAACGCGCCGGTCTGCGCGGTGGTCGCGGCCTGGAACAGGAGCAGCGCGGGGAGAATCATGGCCCCCAAGGAAATCGGCTTGCTCCCCCTCAGGCAAGGGGTGATTATTCGCCCATGCTCGAGACGTTGCGCTCGCGTCCGGTGGAGAAGTTGCCGGCCCAGGTCCGTCTTACGGGACGGATCCTGTTTCTGTGCGAGGACGCGGGACTGGTGAGGAGCCAGCTCGCGGGCACCGACCTGGCCTGGACGCCGGCGGCCAAGCTGCGCGACAACATTTCCACCGACGAAATCACTCCCGCGTACATCTGCTACTACTACGACGACACCCTCGGCGACTTCCCCTACCTCGGCCTCAAGTGCGGGGAGGAGTTTCCGATCGTCCGCGGGTCGGTGCAGCACGGCGGGTTCATCGCCTCCGTGAGCGGCAAGCGGCGAGGTAAGGGGTCCTCGCGCGAACAGTCCCCCTACGCCGAGATGTGCGCGGGCATCAAGCTCGTCATCGCCGAGAGCATCGAGCGTATCTATCGCGAGAACTGCCAGAACCTCGGTATTCTCACGTCGACCGATTTCTCGCTGATCGAGAGGGTGCGGCGCGGAGAGGAGATCCCGCTCGCCGCGTTTACCGCGGGCGAAGGGGAAATCACGCGCGGCATCATCGAGTACGGGGGCCTGTTCAACTACAACGTCGCCCGGCTCCAGGGGAAGGTGGCGCTGACCCCGCCAAGCACGCCCAAACGCCCCATGACCCTCGGCGAGAAGATCCTCGCCCGGCGATGGGTGGTAGACGCGGCGCAAGGGAAGATCGGCGTGCGGGCGGTGAAGCCGGGCGACGAAGGTTTCGTGCTGACCGACATCCGCTTCAGCCACGAGTACGTGACGCCGATGGCGGCGATCTTCTTCGAGCAGCTCGTCGGCGCGGACGCCAAGGTGAACGACCCGGGCTCGATCCTCATGTTCCGCGATCACCTCACGTTCCTCCCGGAGGCGATGACGCCGGAGCGCATCAAGGAAGGGCTACTCGACGTCGCGCTGCAGCTCGAGAAGAAACAACGCCAGTTCGCCGAAGCGCAGGGGATCCGTCTGTACGGCGAGCTGCGGCTTGGCCACCACGGCTCGGAAGCGATCTGCCACTCGAAGATGCTCGAATCCCACGCGCTCCCCGGCCAGGTGATCATCGGCTCGGACTCCCACACCCCCCACGCCGGCGCCGTGGGGTGCGTGGCGTTCGGCGTGGGCACCACGGCCATCTTTAACTCGTGGATCACGAAGGACGTGCGGCTGCAGGTGCCGCAGACGGTGAAGGTGGTCATCAACGGCACGAAACCCGACAACGTCACCGCCAAGGATTTCATGCTGGAGATCCTGCGTCACCCGTACGTGAAGGGCGGCCAGGCGATCGGGAAACTGGTGGAGTACTGTGGCGATGCTGTCGAGGCGCTGTCGGTAGACGAGCGGGCCACGATGACGAACATGACCGCGGAGGTCGGCGGGTTTACGGGCTACGTGGCGCCCGATGCGAAGACCGTCGACTACTTGATGGACTACCGGGGGATGAAGCGCGTCGAGGCGGAGCGGCTGTGCGAGGGGTTGGAGAGCGACCCGGGGGCCGAGTACTGTGAGGTGATCGAGATCGACGCCGGCGCCATCCGACCGATGATCGCGCTCCCGGGCGACCCCGGGAACGGCGTTCACATCGACGACGTGGCTGATCGCATCAAGGTGGACATCGCGTACGCCGGCTCGTGCACTGCGGGCAAGAAAGCAGACATGGACATGTACGCCCGGGTGCTCGCGGAGGCAGCGGGGCGGGGGGCGCGTGTGGCGCCGTGGGTGCGGTTCTTCATCCAGTGCGGATCGCAGGATGTGAAGCGCTACTGCGAGGAGCGGGGCTACCTCGAGGTGTTCCGCCAGGTCGGCGCTACGTTCCTCGAGCCGTCGTGCGGGGCGTGCATCAACGCGGGGCCCGGCGTTTCGAAGACGCGGGAGGACGTAACGATCAGCGCGATCAACCGCAACTTCCCCGGCCGCTCGGGGCCGGGCCAGCTCTATCTCGCCAATCCGTACACCGTCGCCGCATCGGCCATCACCGGATACATCACGGCGTGGGAGCCGGGGATGGTGCTGGCGGCCGAGCCCTGACTACTGCGTCCCTCGAATCTGCACCTTCAACGCCCGCGCGCCGCTCGCAAATCCCTTTTCTGAAGAGACGGTTGAAGCCGTAGAGTCCGGTACCTGTTTGGCCGTGATTGCGAACTCCCCGTTCATCGTGCCCCGAAACAACGTCACACCCGCGCCGAGCGAGTGTCCCGATCCATAGCGCGTCGCCGTAGTTACCACGTGACCTGCCCGAGCCAGCCACACCGTCACGGCTGAGTCCGGATCTTGGTGGATGACGAAGCCCGTGCCCGTGCCGACGGTGTCCGGGGAGAAGCGCGTCCGCAGCGAGTCGTTCACGGGAGCGCGCCCGGCGCCCAGCAGGAAGAACACCGAGTCCACGGTGCGAGTCGTCGCGCTATACCCTCGCCACCCGAGCACCGCGCTGAAGTCGGCAATGACCGAGTCGGCGCCCTGTTTCGCGCGAATGTCGAATTCGATCCCGACCACGCGAGTGGTGTCGCTCCCCGTCACGAGGTACGAGGCGCGATCGATGAACGGGAACACGAGGAGCGACAGCGTCGGATAGAGGGTGTCGCCGACGAGCGCGGTATCGAGGGCCAGACGCACCGCCGTCAGCTCTCGCGCGTCAATGGCGTCGGGATCCACGCCGCCCGCATCGGAACACGCGAGAGCGAGAGCGGCGAGCGCGGTCAGGGGAAGGAGCAGTTTTTGCATGCGGAAATATGGAGCTACGGCGCCTCGTCCGACACCGTGCGCACGTCGGCGGGGTAGGGGCGCAACGAGCCACGTTGGTACACGCTGCGCGGATTCCACAGCACCCAGGAGCGGATCCCCAGCTCCTCGGCGGCGCGGATCTGCTCACGGATCTCGTGCGGTGTGTAGCGCGGCAGGCGGCGACCCAGGGTGAACGCCTGGAGGTACGGTCGGATGGCGGCGGCGGCGGCATGCGGGCGCGTGCGCTCGATCGCCTCGCGCAGCGCGTTGCGAACCACGCGGTACGGCTCGGCGTTGGGCCGGTCGAAACCGTACGCGCCGCGGTAGTAATGACTGGGGTACACCATCGGGAGGACCACGTCGGCGACGGTGATGAAATCCTCCCAGACCTGGCCGATCCCGAGATCGCCGGTGGCCGACGCCGTGAGGGCGAAGACGTCGAAGGTGACCGGCACGCCGAGCGGCTCGAGGCGTCGCTTGAGCAGTGCGACGCTGGCGCGCACCGCGGAACGCTGCGTCTCCCCGGCCCGGCGTGCCGGGAAGATCGCCTGCGCCAGCGCCTCCCGCGGCTCGTCGGGGAACCGCACGTAGTCGAACTGCACCTCGGCGAACCCCAGACGCACGGCTTCCTCGGCGAGCTGCGCGGCGTAGATCCACACCGAGTCGTTGTAGGCATCCACCCACGCGCTGCCGATCCGGTCGCGCCACAGCCCGCCGTCCCGGTGCTGCACCGACCACTGCGGGCGGTGCTCGGCGAGCAGCGGGTCCTTCGCCACGACGATGCGCGCGATCGGATAGATGTCGTGCAGCCGCAGAGTATCGAGCCGCGCCCGCACGTCGCGCGTGCGGATGCAGCGCGTGGCGCCGATCTCCCGCGCCACTTTCACCTCGGAGGCGTACAGCAGGCAGCCGGTGTCGTCTTTCACGTCCACCACAAAGGCGTTGATCTCGGTCGAGTCGGCGAGGCGTACGAGATGCCAGAGCTTGGGCGAGCCGAACGCCCAGGCGTTCACGTAGAGGGCCTTGATGGGCGGCGCGGGCGGCGCCCCGTCGAACAGCGGCTCGGGGAGCACGTAGCGCAGCTCCGCGCCGCGCAGCCGGAAGCTCTCAGGGGAGCCGGGGAGCTGCTGCGCAAAAAGGCCGCGACTTGAAATCGCGGCCCAGAGCAAGAGAACGCCTGCCTGCCGAGCCAACTGCATAGGGGTTACCAGGATAGGAAACGGGCCCCCGCCGGGCAAGGGCGCAGACGACTACCGCACTTGTAAGCTGTTGAAGAGCAACGGGTAAGTCGCCAAGCTCTGGCCCCGATACTGGGGCCGGAAGCCGAACAGGATGACTCGACCGCTCCCCTGGCGCACTTCGAGCAAGGCGGCTTTGCCCGCTACGCGCTCGGGGTGCAGCACCCACCCGGACAGCAGGACGCGCGCGGGATCGGCCGGCCAACGGCCGATCACTCGTACCACGCTCGAGTCGAGCACGTCGAACGCCGGCCCGCTTTGGAACCACCCGGCGGTCTCGCGCGCGCGCCCGCGTGCCACCACGTGCGTCGTGTCGAGCTCGAGCCGGAAGATCGCCCCGGGCGCGTAGAACTCTTCGTCGGGCACGGCCTCGAGCACGTTGCGTACCGGGAGGAGCAGCGCCTGCACCGCGAAGCGGCTCGCGTCGTTCAGCGCCACCAGCGTCCCACCGTCGAGGACGAACTGCCGCAACCCCTCCTCGCCCTCGGAGCCGATCCCGCCGGCGTACGGCGCCGGGTACGTGCGCGTGGGGAGGCCCTCGAGCAACTCGCGCGGCCCTTGATCGGGGAGCACGATGACGTCGAACTTTTGCTTGAGCTGTCCGGCGCGCAGCACCGAGTCCACGACGGACGTATACGGCACCTTCCAGGTGTCGAACACCCATCGCGTCCAGCCTTCGTCCATCGCGGCGTCATACGACCGATACAGGGCCACGCGCGGAGCCATGTCCGGCCCGAAGCCTGGATAGCCGGGCGTCGCCCGGGGAGCCGCGACCGGCGCGGACAGCGACACGCGCAGGGAGTCGGGCGCCGCGACCGCGGTCACGCCCATCAGGAGCGGCAGCGTGTGTGCCGTGACGTCGTACGGCCGCTCCGGGGGGCCGCCCGGGTAGAGCCTGCGGTCGGGATAGCGCTGCGCCTCGAGCAGCGTCTTGGCGAACGCGGCGTACGGCTGGCGCAGCACGACGACGTACGTCCCCGCCGGATACCGCTGGCCCTGCAGGCTGAAGGCCTGCTGCGCGGTGCGGATCTCGACTTGGCCGCGCTGCAGGATGCCGAGCACGGTCGCGAGGGCGATGGAGTCTTGCCGCGCGGGAATCACGTACGCATAGGGCCAGTCCCGCCAGCCGCGCACCGCGTGAGATTCGACCGCGAGGAAGTTCGCGAGCCAGCGCTCGCGGTAGCGCGCGGCATTGACCAGGAGGGCGTAGGCGCCGTCCGTCTGGTACGAAACGATGTCCCGCAGCGTCCACCGGCCCCCGCGCCAGGGATTGGTGAAGTTCCAGGAACGCTCGTGGGGGTCGTACCCGCGCGCCCGCGCCTGGAGACGGTCGAACGGCAGGTCGATCGGCGACGCAAGCCGGCCACTGGCCGTCTCGGAGAGGATGCGCACCCCGCCATGGTAGTGCTGGTAAGCGCGCGCCGGCGTCCACGCGTCGTACGTCGAATTGATCGAGATGCCGGTCTTCCCCTGTCCCGCCAGCTCCCAGGCCATCGCGGACCCCAGCGCGTTCGTTCCGTCCACGAGCAGCGGATCCACGTTCGGCTCGATCGGATCGAGGTAGGGCGGCAAGAACAGCCGCGCGCCTTCCGGCCCCATCTGGTGGATGTCGTGCACGATCTGCGGGTGCCATACGTTGTACAGCGAATCCACGGTGAGCTGCGTCTCGACCTGGGTAAAGGCGTACCAGTCGCGGTTGTTGTCGTGGCCGGCGTAGTGGTGGTATAGCTCCGGCGGCTCGCTGCCCTCGGCGGGCGTGCCGAGGGTCCGACTGTACCACTTCGTGACGATCGTGACGCCGTCCGGGTTGAGGGACGGGACGAGCCAGAGAATCACGTTGTCGAGGATCGCCCGAGTCGTGGCGCTGGTATCCGTGGCGAGCCGGTAGGCGAGCAGGACCGGCGACAGGTGGCCGCCGACCTCGGTCGAGTGGATGCTCGACGTGATGAGCACGATTGTCTTCGCGCCGCGTAGCGCTTCCTGCGCGTCGCGGCTCGTCCGGAAGCCGCGCGGGTCGGCGAGCCGGGCGTTGATCTGCCGGTAGCGGTCGAGCTGGCGGAGGTTCTGCGGGCTCGAGATCGCGAGAGCCGCGAACGGCGCGCCGAGGGTCGTCTTGCCCAGCTCCCGGTAGTCCACCCGGTCGCTCGCGCGGGCCAACGCCTGGAAGTACCGCACCAACACGGGCCATTCGGCGAGCTTGCGGTCGTCGCCGGGATCGAAGCCGAGCACCGAGCGCGGCGTCGGGATGGGCAGCGCCCGTTGCGGCGCCGCGGCCCGCGGCGCCGGTCGAGCCGGGCGTTGTCCGACGGCGCGGGCGGGAAGGGAGGCGGCGACGAGGGCGACGATGGCGAACGCGAACGGCCCCCTCGTCATCAGCGGAGGCCTCCCGCGGCGGCGGGTGGCGCGTCACCGGTGCCGATCCAGTGGGCGAACCAGGTGCGGATCCGCTCCAGCCGGTCTACGAGGAGCCATGGCGGGCCGGTGCGGGAGAGCCCGTGGAACGAGCGCGGATAACGCACCAGCTCCGACGGGATGCCGCGCTTGCGCAGCATGACGAACAGCTGCTCGGCGTCGGTGATCGGCACGCGGAAATCCTCCTCGCTGTGCACGATCAGCATGGGCGTGCGGATCCGTCCCGCGTAGGTCATCGGTGAGTAGAACGTGTACAGCGAGTCCCGCTCCCAGGGAGGCCCGAAGAACTCGTAGTCGGTGAGCCCCTGGGCGTCCGACGAGCCGTACCACGAATACCAGTTGTAGATCGAGCGGTCGGTCTGGGCGACGCGGAAGCGATTCGTGTGGCCCACGACCCAGTTGGTCATGAAGCCGCCGTAGGAGCCGCCCAGCACCGCCATCCGCGTCGTGTCCACGCCGCCCTTCGCGATCACGGCGTCCACGGCTTGCATCAAGTCCTGGTAGTCCTCCATGCCCCAACGGCCGCGCGTCGCGTAGGTGAATGCGTGGCCGTACCCGGTCGATCCGCGCGGGTTCGTGAACAGCGTCCAGTAGCCCTGGCCGGCCAGCATCTGGAACTCGGGGAAGATCACATTGCCGTAGTTCGAGTGCGGGCCCCCGTGGATTGACAGCACCAGCGGGTACTTCCGCCCGGGTTGGTAGCCGTAGGGCTTCATCAGCCAGCCCTCGATGCGGAGACCACCGGTCCCGGTGAACCAGAAGGTGTCGGCGGGGATCGCCGCCACACGCGCCAGCAGCGAGTCATTGAACGAGGTCACCCGTCGTTCCCGCGCCGCCGTCGCCAGCGGAGCCACCCACACCTCGGCCGGATGCGTCACGTCGCTCGCCGTGTAGGCCACGGACCGCCCGTCGCCGCTCTGAGAGAAGCCGCGCAGCTGGCGCTCGCCCGACGTGATCTGCCGTACGGCGCCGCCCGCCGCAGGGACCGCGAACAGGTGCACGTTGCCCCGGATCTCCGCGGCGAAGGACACCGTCTTCCCGTCGGGCGACCAGCTGGGCGCGCCCGGATCCAGGTCCCACGCCGCCGTCAGGTTGCGCGGGGTGCCGCCGGCGGCGGGGATGACGCAGACGTCGCTCTCCGCGCCACGGCCCTTCGAGCAGATGAACGCGATCGTGGTGCCGTCAGGCGACCACTTGGGCTGCCCGTTCTCCCGAAACCCCGTCGCCAGCCGGCGCACCGCGCCGTCCGCCACCGTCACGACGTAGAGCGCCGGCTCCTCCTCGTCGCGGATCTCCAGCGTGTCGGTCGTGTCGCGCACGAAGGCCACGCGGCGGCCGTCGGGGGACCAGTCGGGATCGCTCACGCCGAAGGGCCCGTCGGTGAGGCGGCGCGGCTCGCCTCCGGCGAGCGGCACGACGTAGAGCTGGGTGGGCCGCCGGGTTTCCCGCGGCGGCAGGTAGCCGCGCTCGTCGCCTTTGAACGGCAGCGAGGTGTACAACCGTCCGTCGAAGCGCTTCGGATCGGGCCCGCGCGTGATGGCTGCCGGTGACACCCGGTTTCGCCACGTCTGCTGCTTCAGACTGTCCGGCTCGGCCCCGCGCCAGGAAAACAGCAGCCACTGGCCGTCCCGCGAGAACCGCGGCATCGCCTTCACGCCCTTGATCTGGGAGGCCTCGCCCCCCGGCGCTCCCGTGCGCAGGAACCAGACATCGTCCTCCGCGCCCTCGCGTCGGCTCGTGAAGGCGAGCAGGGAGCCGTCGGGCGACCAGGCGGGATTGGACGCTTCGGTGGTGGAGCTGGTGTAGCGGAATGGCGCCGTCGAACCGTCGATCGCCGCCATCCAGATCTCGCTGTGCCGGCGGTCCTTGTCCTCGACCACCGTCGTCACCGTGAAAGCCACCCGTCGGCCGTCGGGCGACAGCTGCGGGTCGGCGACGAACGTCAGCTGGTAGTAGTCGGTCGCTTGCCAGGGACGTGCCTGTTGACCAAGCAGGACGGCGGGAGACAGGAGGAGGGCGGTGCTCGCGAGCGTGTCCCGGAGATGCATGGCGGCTCTCGTCAAGGAAGCGGGGTCACGAAAAATACCGACAGGACCGGCCACGGCTAGGCGCACAGACGCACCGCGGGGTTCGGGAGACAGACAACCGGCCAGCCCGAACCCCGCTCACTGTTGTCTTTGCCCGTCCTGCTTACGGCAACTTGTGCAGTTCTACCCGTCGGTTCTGGGCTCGTCCGGCGGGCGTGGCGTTCGTCGCGACGTAGTTCGACGCGCCGTAGCCGCGCGCGACCATCCGCCCGGGACTGACGCCCTTGCGCGCGAGGTAGGCGCGCACCGCGAGCGCCCGCGCGTTCGACAGCCGCAGGTTCACGACGGGGGAGCCGGTGTTGTCGGTGTAGCCCGCGATCTCGATGCGGATCTGGGGGTTCGCCACGAGCGACCCGGCGACCTGATCGAGAACCGCGTACGACGTCGCGGTCAGGACCGACCGCCCGGTCTGGAAGTTCACCCCCCGGAGGATCAGCGTCGGGCGCGCGGGCGCGGCCGGTCCGCCGGGCGTCGGCGCGCGCTCCTCGAAGAGGATCAAGCAGCCAAACTGGTCCACGCGCGAGCCCGTCGGCGTGCCGGGGCAGCGATCCTGAGGATCGACCACGCCGTCGCCATCGGTGTCCTTCGCGATGGGACAGCCGTTGGAGTCGACCTGCGTGCCGGCCGGGGTGTTCGGACAGCGGTCGAGGCTGTCCGGTACGCCGTCCTTGTCGGCGTCGGCGGGACAGCCTGTGGCGTCCACCACCGTCCCCGCGACCGTGTCGGGACACTTGTCGATCCCGTCGGCGACGCCGTCCCGATCCGAGTCCAGCGGGCAGCCGGTCGGATCCACGACCGCGCCCACCGGCGTATCGGGACACTTGTCGAGGCCGTCCCACACCGCGTCGTGATCCGAGTCGATGGGGCACCCAGTCGGGTCCACCGTGGCCCCGGCAGGGGTGTCGGGGCATTTGTCGAGCCCATTGTCGACCCCGTCGCCATCGGAATCGGGCGGGCAGCCCTTCGCGTCGACCGTGAGGCCCACTGGGGTGTTGGGACACTGGTCGAGACCGTCGAGGACCTTGTCGCCGTCCTGGTCGTGCGGGCAGCCCGTTGCGTCAACGGTCGCGCCGGTGGGCGTGTTGGGGCAGCCGTCGATGCCGTTGTACACACCGTCCGCGTCGGCGTCGCTCGGGCAGCCACGCCTGTCCACCGTGGCACCCGCGGGGGTGTCGGGGCAGGCGTCGCGCTGGTCTCCCACCCGATCGTGGTCGGCGTCGGCCGCGGGCGTCGCGTCGGCCTGGAACAGGGCGAATCCGACCGAGCCGATGATGTGCGTGGCCGACTTCTGGTTGAACAGACCGCTCGGCTGCGGAGTGCCGTTGGTCTCGGGCGTGTAGACTCCGCGGCCCTCGACGCGCAGCGCGACGCGGTTGCCGAGGAAGATGCGGGCGCCGGCGCCGCCGTGCACGGCGCCGTCGGTGAAGTGATAGGGATTCGTGGCGCCGAAGTCGAGCCGCGAGTAGCCGCCGAGGACGTAGACCGACAGCCGGTCGCGGTTCAACGCGTTGAACACCAGGCTCCCGCCGCCGATCACCGGCTCGATGTTCGTTGACGGGCCGACCCGATAGGGTGGCTGGAACAGCGCCTCGAACTCGAGGCTCACCGCCGGCGCGAAGGCATACGCGAACCGGACGCCGCCCCCGATCTTGTTCTCCAGGCCGAATGCCTTGTCGTACTGCGTGTACGCGGCGAACGCGCCGACTTCGTACCGGCGCTCGAATTGCGCCGGCAGCGTCGACGCGCCCGCCGCGAGCACCAGACCCAGCGCCGCGAGTGTCCGCACGGATCGTCCCCTTCGCTCTAGAAGAGCTGGCGCAGCTCCACGCGCCGGTTCTGTGCCCGGCCGGCCGCCGTCGTGTTCGTGGCCACCGGCACGGTCGGACCGTACCCCTTCGCAATCATTCGGTCGGGGCCGACGCCTTTGCTCGCGAGGTACGCCCGCACCGCGTCCGCCCGCGCCTGCGACAGCCGGGTGTTGACGGCCGCCGACCCGGTGTTGTCGGTGTGTCCCGCGATCTCGACTCGGATGTCGGGATTGGCGATCAGCGAGGCCGCCACGATGTCGAGGATCGTGTACGAGTCCGGCTTCAGGGCCGACTTGCCCGACTCGAATGTCACGCCCCGCAGCACCACCGGCGTCCGCTCGCTGGTGAACAGGATCGGGCAGCCGGCCGCGTCCACGCGGGTGCCCGCGGAAGTGCCGGGGCACTTGTCCCTGGAGTCGTCTACGCCGTCGGCGTCGGTATCCTTGGTCCGCTGGCAACCTGCGCTGTCCACTTCGGTGCCGGCCGGCGTGCCGGGACACTTGTCGAGCCCGTCCGCCACGCCGTCCTTGTCGCTGTCGGTGGGACAGCCCGAGGCGTCCACCGTCGCCCCCGCCGGGGTGTTGGGGCACTGGTCGATCCCGTCGGCGACGGCGTCGCCGTCGCTGTCGATGGGACAACCCCTCGCGTCCACGCGCGCGCCGGTCGCGGTGCCGGCACACTGGTCGATGCCGTCGTACACGCCGTCCGCATCGCCGTCGGTCGGACAGCCGCGGGCATCCACGACCGCGCCCTCGACGGTGTTGGGGCAGGCGTCGAGGCCGTTGTACACCTTGTCCCGGTCGGAGTCGCTAGGGCAGCCCTGCGCGTCGACGTTCGCCCCCGCCGGCGTGCTCGGGCACGTGTCGCGGCGGTCGACGACGCCGTCACCGTCCATATCGTGGGACGTGCGCGCGCCCGTGAACAGCGACAGACCCACCGAGCCGACGATGTGCCCCGCCCAGCCGCCTGCCGCGAAGTTCGTGAAGGGGGCGTAGATCGCGCGCGCCTCGAGGCGCAGCGCCGCGCGGTCCCCGAGAAAGATCCGGTCGCCGACGGCGCCGTGCATGCCGTTGTCGGTGAACCGATAGGGGGAGGCCTTCTCGAAATCGAGCCGGGAGTAGCCGCCGAGGAGATAGAAGATGTTACGCTCGCCGCCGAGGTTCACCACCAAGCTGACGCCCCCCAGCGCCACCGTGGCGTCGGCCGTGCCGGTCTTGGCCGACGGTTGCTGGTAGCCGGCGTCGACCTCGATGCCGACCGTGCGGCCAAAGAAGTAACCCAGCCGCCCGCCGCCCGCGATCTGGTTATCGAGGTTGAATAGGTGGTCGTAGCGAGTGAACGATCCGAACGCCCCGATCTCGAACTGGTGCGCCCGCTGGGCGGCGAGCATGGGAGCGGCTGCGATCGCAAGCAGAGCTAGGGTCATTCGCGTGCGCATGGCGATGGCTCCTCGAGTGGTGGTTTCTCCCCCAAGGCTAATAGGCTGGCGCCCCGGCGCAAACTCCCGCCGTGTCGGTCGTCACCTCAGGGATGGCCGTTCTCGCCCCGCATGAAGCGGAGCGCCTGTGACAGCTTGTCGGCAAGTGCAGACAGCTCGGTGGCGCCGCGCGCGAGGTCCTCGATCGCGCGCAGCTGCTCGGCCGCCGCCGCGGCGACGGCTTCGGCTTCCTGGCTCGACGTCTGGGCGGCGGTGCGGGCCTGGCCGAGGGTGTCCGTGATCTTGGACGCGAGGTCGGTGCTGGCGCGCGCCACCTCGGCCACGCGCTTCCCGGCCCGCGCCGTCTCGGCCGCCGCCTCGGCGATGCGGTCGAGGTCCTGTACCCAGTCGGCCGAGTGTTGCACTACCTCCGCGAGGTCGCCGCGGATCCGCTCGAGCAGCTGGGCGGCGCGGTCGAGCGCGCGGCGGGTGTCCTGCACCGATTTGCCGACGTTGCGCGCCTCGCGCCCGCTCTCCTCGGCTAATTTGTGGACCTCGTCCGCGACCACGGCGAAGCCGCGGCCGTGGACGCCGGCGCGGGCCGCTTCGATCGTGGCGTTGAGCGCCAGCAGGTTGGTCTGGTTCGCGATGAAGCCGACGGTCTCGGAAAACTTCTCCACCTGGGCGGCGACGTCCCGCAGCCGCCGCACTTCCGCCGCACTCTCCTCCGTGGTCGTGCCGAGATCGGTCAGCTGGCGCACCGCGGCCTGCGTCCCGGTCCGGACCTTCTCAGCGGTCTTCTCCATCTGGGAGCCGGCCTCGCGGGTCCGGTCGCCGGCCGTCGCGAGCTCGCCCGCACTCGTCTTCAGCTGCCCGGCCTCGCTCGCGGCGGCGGCGACTAGCGTCGCCGCCCCGCCGGCCCCGTGGCTGGCGCGCTGGGCCGAGGCGGCCACCTCCTGGCTCGAGGCGTGGATTTCCTCGGCAGTGGCGGTCAACGTCTGGACGTATTGCGTCGTCTGGTCGGACGCGCCCGTCACCGGGCGGAGCGAGCCATCGATGGCCAGGAGCAGCGCGAGTTGCGGCGCGAGGAGCTCCAGCAGCTCGCCGTCCGAGTCGCGGTACACCGCCGGGTCTGAGTGCCGCACGCTCCACAGCCCCATGAGCTGCCCCGCGTGATACAGCGGTACGAGCATCTCGGAGCCCGGCGTCTCACGCCCCGGCACCACGACCTGGTCCCGGGCGAGGCTGCGCGCGACGATGGCGCGGTGCAGCCGCACCGCTTCCCCGGTCAGCCCGGCGTCGGCGTCGAAGCGAAAGGTCGCGCCCGACTCCGCGGCGGTGTCCGCCAACAACTCCATCTGGCGCGTGCGCGGGTCGTAGCGGGCGAACCCCATCTGCTCCCACGGCACGAGCTGCCGGGTCAGCTCCTGTACGCGCGCGAAGCTGCGCGAGAGACTCATGTCAGCGGCGATCACTTGCGCCAGTCGCTGGATCAAGCCCAGCTCGTCGGCGTGGACGCCGAGCCGGATCACGTACACGCTGCCGCCGGTCGCGACGGCGAGCGCCGCCGCCAGCGCGGCCGCAGGTCCGGAGGCCAGTCCCCCGTGCGCCAGGGCGAACCACGCGAGCGCGAGCGCGGCCGACACGAGGGAGACGACCGCCTCCCACCGCAGCGTGAGCCGGGCATCCACCCACGCGATGGCCTGGCCCAGCGCCAGATCGAGGTAGAACGTGCCGTTCACGACGATGGGCAGCAGGACGATCGCGGCGGCGAGGGGTCCCAGGTTGGCCGCGCTGAGCGCCGCGGCGCCCGTTTCCCCGCCCAGGCGCCCGTACAGCAGCCCGACGAGGGTGCAGCCCGTCGTGAGGTGTGCGGCGTTGCCGAGGGCGGCCCGCGGCGGGACGCGCCGGAGCAGCAGGTCCCCGATGAGCATCGCGAACGGAGCGATCACCGCGGCGAAGGCCCAGCCGCGATCGAGGATGGCGTACAGCATGACGCCGGTGACGTACGAGGAGAAACCGTTTCCCGGCAGCGGGATGCCAAAGCGGCGGCCGAGCGCCGCGGCCGCAATGAGGGCGACGGCGGACAGCGGGAGGTTCTCGCCGGCCGGAGCGCGCCCGCCCAAGTAGGCGACGAGGCCGGCGGCGAAGCAGACCAGCCCGGCCACCGCCACCAGGACGCGGACCACAAGCGCCGGCGCGGCCGCGAGCCGCGAAAGGACGGGCATAGGGTGTTGCGCGCAAGCTCGGGCACGTGGCGCAGTGTGTCAAGCGCGACTATCGTTTATTGATGCGGGTGACGATCGAGTACTGCGTCGTCTGAAACTACGAACCTCGGGCCACCGGTCTGGCGGCCGAGATTCGCGACGCATTTTCCCACGCGGAAGTGAAACTGATCCAGTCCTCCGGCGGGGCGTTCGAGGTCGAGGTAGACGGCCGCCTCGTCTTCTCCAAGAAAGCCACGAAACGGCACGCCGAGCCCGGCGAGGTCGTGCGGCTGCTCAAGCAGGCCACCGGCGCGCGGTGAAGATCGCGATCTCCACCGGCGGCGGCGACGCCCCCGGGCTGAACGCCGTCATCCGCGGCGTAGTCCTCGCCGCGGTGCATCGCGGGTGGGAGGTCGTCGGCATTCGCCGGGGGTACGGCGGCCTCCTGGGCGAGGACAAGATCGTCCCGCTCGGCCCCGCCGAGGTCCGCGGCATCACGCATCTGGGCGGTACGATCCTCGGCACGACGAACCGGGGCGACCCCTTCACGTGGCGAGAGCGCCAGCCTGACGGCAGCGTGATCGAGCACGACCGCTCCGATGAAGCGGTCGCGGCGTTCCGCGCCCACGGCCTCGACGCGCTCATCGCCATCGGTGGCGACGGCTCGCTCAAGATCGCCCAGCAGCTCATGGCGAAGGGCATTCCGGTCGTAGGCGTCCCCAAGACGATCGACAACGACGTGGGCGGCACCGTCGCTACCTTCGGGTTCGACACGGCGGTCGCAACGGCCACGGACGCGATCGACCGGCTGCACTCCACCGCCGAGAGTCACGAGCGCGTGATGGTCGTGGAGGTGATGGGCCGCCACGCGGGGTTCATCGCCCTGAATGCGGGGATCGCGGGCTCCGCCGACGTCATTCTCATTCCCGAGATCCCGTTCGACCTCGACAAGGTGTGCGACAAGATCCGCCGCCGCGAAGCCGAGGGGCGACACTTCAGCATCGTCGTCGTGGCGGAGGGCGCGGCGCCCAAGGGCGGCACGGTTTCGCTCATCGACCCCGAACACGAGCGCCTGGGCGGGATCGGCGACAAGGTCGCGAACTCCATCCAGCAGATGACGGGTAAGGAGACGCGCTCCCTCGTGCTCGGCCACCTGCAGCGCGGGGGCAGTCCGACGACGTTCGACCGCACGCTCGGCCTGCGGTTCGGCGCCGCCGCCGTGCGGCTCGTCGCCGAGCGCAAGTTCGGCTACATGGTCGCCCTGCAACCGCCCACCATCGCTGCCGTGCCGCTCGCCCAAGCGCTCGCGGCTCCGAAACGCGTGCCGCTCGACTCCGACACGATCGCCACCGCCCGCGATCTCGGGATAAGCCTGGGAGACTGACGGACGGTCGGACTGTACCCACCGCAGGACACTTGTACCGTCGTCCCGATGCGTAACCCCTTGTTCTCCCGACGCTTCCCTCGTGGCACGCGTCTTCCCTACCGACGCCCCCCGAAGGGAGGATTCCCATGAAGCGCATCCTGCTGTTACTCGGCTTGCTCGGCGCGTTCGGCGCAACCGCGGCGGTCGCCCAGACCCGCGTCAGCGTGTCGATCGGGTTCGGGGTACCGGCGCCATACGTCACGTATTACCCGCGCTCGTACCGCCATCCCTACATCGTCTATTATCCGCGCCCGCCGTTGGTCGTGATCCGGCGGCCGGCTTACCGGCCGGTGCGCGTGATCATCGTGCGGCCCCACGGCCACGGCCGCCGGCATCGCTACTACCATGGCTACCGTTAAGCCCGCGCTGGCCCTCGCCGCCGTTCTCTGCGCGAGCGGCTGCAGCGCGGCGCGCATTGCCATCGCGCCGCCTGGCGCAACGATCGTCTCTCCTCGGGGGCCGGACGCCCCGCCCCCCTCAGCGAGGCGGTGGCGCGATGTCGTGATCTTCCCCGATGCCTCGGATCTCGAATGCCGCCCGGGCGATCAGGCAGGGCAATGGGAGTGCGCTCCGCGGGGGCGGGGTCGCAGCCCATAGCAGCTGCGGGGCCGTGCCGCCGGATGCACGCGTGACAGTGGCAGTCGTCCGGAAGCGGCGCCTGGCGCCCTAGGCCAGGGTCGTGGCGCGGATCCCCTGCGGGGGGCGTACACGCACGCCTCCCGCTTCTTTCTATATTCCCGCGGTGCGCATCTCCCGCGATCACTTCCTCCCTCCAGACCCCCAGGCTTTCCTCGCCGCCGAGCCCACCACCGGGCGGGTGATCGTGATTGCGCCGACGCGGGCGGCGTGCGAGACCATCGAGCTGGCGCTGGGGCTGCGGCTCGATACCCTGCTCGAGCGCGAGCACGGCGACGACATCCGCCGGCTCGCCGCGTCGGGTCGGAGAGGGGGGGGGGGGGGGTGGTGAACCGCGAGCGCGAGGCGACTCCGGAGACGCCGACCTGGAACGTCGTGATCATCACGACCGGTATCGCGCGGCGCTGGTTCCAGGATGGCTTGATCACGGCGCAGGATACGCTGGTGGTGGATGAGATCCATCAGACCTCGGCGGAGATGGAGTTGTGCCTGGCGCTCGGGAAGCGGGCCCGGTGCCGCTTCATCTGGCTCTCGGCCACCGTGGACCCGACGTTCTACGCGAGCTACCTGGACTCGGCCGAGGTGCTCGAGACGCGCGCCTTCGACCCGGCCAAGGCGGCCGACGTTCAGGTCCTGGCGCAGCAACCCCTCGAGTTCCTGAACGATCGTTTCATAAGGCGCGTGATCCGGGAGCGCCGCGGCGTGGCGGTGTTCGTGCCCACCCGCAGCGAGGTGGAGCAGATCGCCGGTGAGCTGGGGGACCGCTGGCAAGCCCTGGCTACGGCGTTCTACCACGGGGGAGAACCGATCCGCGTGATCCGACCCTTTCTTGACGGTTTGGTCAAACGGCCCTTCCTCCTGGCGATGACCGCCGCCGGACAGTCGGCGCTCAACATCCGCGGGCTGGACACCGTGGTGATCTACGACGCCCGCTATGCCAACGTGGTGGAGCGCGGCAAGAATGTGCTGACGCGGCTGTATCTCGGAGCGAACGAGATCCTCCAGATGGCGGGGCGGGTGCACGGACGGGTGGAAGGCGGCGAGGTCTACATCCTGAGCGACCGCGATCTGGCGTTCGGCGCGCTGCGGCCCACGGCCCCGGAGTTCCAGTTGGCGGGGGACGCGGAGCGCGTCGCGATCACCTGCGCGGCGCTCGGAGTGGACGCCGCCGAGCTCGATCTACCGGTCCCGCTCGACCGGCGGGCGTATCGGGACGCCGTCGAAATGCTCTCGGAGCGGGGGCTGATCGAGCACGGCCGCCTCACGCGCTACGGCCGGGACGTCGAGGCAATGCCGGTGGAGCGGCCGTGGGGCGAGCTGCTCTATCACGCCGACCCCGGGCTCGTGCCGATGGTCGCCGTCGCGGCCAACATCGAATCGCTGCACCGCATGACGCGCGAAGAGCGGGAGCTTAGGGGACTGATCCTGCCCGGGTCGGACCACCTCACGGCCTACAACGTGTACGCCGAGGCGGTGAACAAACACGGCTACCTGGGCGAGGTCTATGGACTACCGCGCCACCTGTTCCGCGAGGAGATCGACGGCTGGGCGGAAGCGCGCGGCGTGCTCGTCAAGGCCGTCGAGGACGTCGCCCTCGGCACCGCGTCGGTATACCGCCAGCTCGAGTTGCCGCTCCCCGCCCAGCTCCCGTACGCCGACCAGAAGGCCCTCGAGCGTTTTGCTGACCTTCTGGCCAAAATCATGCCCTTCGACCTCGTGATCGACGAGGAGACGGCGGACGGGCGCGAAGCGCGGGTGAGCCGCTCTTCCGTGTGCGGGAGCTGGGGAGCGGTGGCGGGGACCCTGCGTTACTTCGCCGACCGCTTCGGGGTGCCGCGGGCGAGCATCGAGGGGACGCAGATCCCCGAGCGGGCCATCCGGCGCTACGCGCGGCGGGGGCCAGCCGAGGTCGTGTTCGAGCGCCAGCGGCGGCGCGAGGGCCTGATGGCGGTACGCACCCTGTCCTACGCCGGGTTTACCCTGGAGCGCGAAGCCGGGCCTCTCGGCAATCCATTCCCAGCGGACCTGGCGGACGCGGCGCGCGCGGCGTTGGTCCGGGCGCTGGTCGCCGGCGAGACACCGCACCCCGACCAGGGGAAGCTACGCCGGGCGCTCGAGCGCTTCGGCCATTATTGGCGGCGTTCAGGGGGACGGCTCGACCAAGCACAGGGCGACCGCCTGGCCGGCCTGATCGCGGCGCAGCTCGCCCACGTGCGCTCGTGGGATGAGTTCATCGGGGCGCGGATCGCCCTCGACCCCGACGCGGCTATTCCCGAGGGAGAACGGACCCGTCTCGACGCCCTGCCGTCGTCCACGTTCCTCTATGGGGACCGGGTCCCGCTCGACTATGACGTCGAGCAGGGGGTGGGGATCGTGCGGCTGCGGCTCAAGGAGGGGCAGGCCCGGCGGCTCCACCCTGGCGACCTGCCGCCGCTCGACCGCCCGGTCAGGTTCACGGTGACCCGCGGCAAGCACGAGGCGGTGCGGGCGGCCTCGCTGGCGGAATTGCGCGAAGGCCTGGCCGTGCTGGGGCATGGGTCCCGCGCCCGTGCGGTCCGGGGGCGGGGGCGTCACCGCCGTCGCCGCTAGCCTGGTCCTTCCCCCTCCCCCCCCAAATCGAGCAGCGCGAGCCACAAGGCGTGGTAGGCGTCCCGCAGATCGGCGAGGGGCGCGCCGGTGGCGAGCGCGGCCGCGCACCCGTTCAGCACCGCCTGTCGTGCCGCGGCTTCGAAGCCGCCGTGCCCGTCGGCGGGCTCGATGAGGCCGGCGGCGCAGAGCCCCAGCCAGGCGCGTGCAGTGCCGTCTTCCGCCTGGCGGCGGAGCTCCTCCCAGCAGGCGTCGACGCCCAGGGTCCCGGGGCCTTTCGCCAGGGCGCGCCTGATCCCCGCGGCGCGCTCCCCGGCGACCTGGGTCGCCGCGGCCCGCAGCAAACGGCCGCGTGATGCGTAGTGATACAGGACGAGGCCCTTGGCGACGCCGGCCCGGCGGGCCACGGCTTCGATGGCGAAGCCCTCGAGGCCGGCGCGCTTCAGGACATGCACGGCGGCGGCGAGAATCGCGGAGCGGGTCGGCGCAGAGTCTTTCGGCACGTTGTTGCCCTAGCGGTCAATAATGACGCGTGGCCGCCGACGCTGCAAGCAGCAACCTTTTGATGCCGTCGAGCGTCTCATGAAGACACGACCCGGACGGCCCCCCGATGCGGGATGAAACCTTGTGACGCGCTGATTTGTACTGAGGTGTAACTAGCGTATGATCGACAAACCCGCCGCGGCCGCGGCACCCTCCGGCTTCTCGCCCCTCGCCCGGGCCGTCATCGACTCGATCGGCGAGGGGATCGTGGTCTTCGACTCACAGGGGCGCGTCCTGTACGCCAACGCGGCGGCCCGGCGCGTCATCGACGGCCAGAACGGCGACGTGCGCAACCGGCTCCAGAATCTGGGCGCCCGCTTCGCCCCGCTGCGGAGCGGCACGCAACCCCTGGGCGAAGCGGCGATCCTCGGCTCGACCGGGCCCCAAACGCTCGCCGACCGGGAGCGCCTGGCGATCCTCGACACGCTGCAGGATACCAAGGGCAAGCTGGCCGAAACGGCCCGGCGCCTCGGCATCAGCCGCACGACACTGTGGCGGCGGCTCAAGGCGTACGGATTGGACGGCTTTCGCCCCACCGCGTAGCGTCCTAGCTTCCCCGGGCATGACGCCCGGGCCGTTCCTCATCGAAGAGTATGTCCGCTGGTCCGACGTGGACTTCGCGGGCATCATTTTTTACGGCTCCTACGTGCGGTTCTTCGAGATCGCCGAGACGGAGCTGTTCCGACACTGCGGGCTCGCCTACGCCGACATGTTCGACCGCTACGACGTCTTCCTGCCCCGCAAGGCGGTGCACAGCGAGTTCTATTGGCCCGCCCGCCTCGACGACCGGCTGCGCGTGGCGAGCTATGTCGGCCGCATCGGCACCAAGTCCATGACGCTCAACTTCGACGTGCTGCGCGACGGCGCCCCCCCCCCTGCCCCTGCCCTGGGGGCGGCTGGGTGGATGGTGCTCGTATGCGTCGATCGCGAGCGCCTCAAGTCCCGACCGCTCCCGGCCGGGCTGGTCCAGGCGCTCGCGCCCCACACCCTCAGCCTCGAGGCGGCGCGCAAGGCGCTGGGAGTCACGGCGCCCTGAAGCGGGTCGCGCTGGTCGCACTGGGCGTCGCTTGCAGCTGGGCGCCGGAGGAAGGCGGGGGCGAGCCGCTGCGGCTCCACGCACAGGTGGTGCGCGCCCAGCACGACACCGTTCGCTTTGCCACGCCGGCGGTCGCGCGGCCCTGTCGCGGCGGGCGCTCGCTCCTGCTCGAAGGGGCCAGCGAGCTGGGGCAGGGCGTGCTCGTCTTGATCCGCTACGGCGACGCCCTCGACGCCGGCCCGTTCCCCCTGCTCCTGCTCGGCGACTCGATCTCGCCGCGTGGCGCGGACGTCGCCGTGCGGTACGTAACCGGCGAGCAGTCGCACGGCTTCGCGCTCGACAGCGGCACCGTCGAGCTCCGCCCGGTCCGTCACTCGGTCGGCGCCCGCGTGCTGGGCACCGGCTCGGAAGGGGGGCTGCGCGTGGCGCTGGACGCCGAGTACTCCGGCCTGCCCTTCGCCGCGGACACCGTTCCCTGCGGGTTTCAGCACTGACGGTCCGCATCGGGATCATCGGGTCGGGCTTCGCGCGGCGGGTGCAGCTGCCGGCCCTCGCGCTCGTACCCGGCGCGCGGGCGACAGCGGTGGCGAGCGGCCACCGCGCCAACGCGGAAGCGGTCGCCCGCGAGTTCGGAGTGCCGCACGTCTTCGGCGATGCCGGGGAACTCGCCGGCAGTCCCGACGTCGATCTCGTGATTGTGTCCTCCACGCCCGATTCGCACGCGCGCTACGCCATCGCGGCGCTCGAGGCGGGGAAGCACGTGCTGTGCGAGAAGCCGACGGCGCTCGACGCCTACGAGGCTGCCCAGATGCTCGCGGCGGCGGAGCGGCACCCGGACCGGATCGCCTGGATGGACCACGAGCTGCGGTACGAGCCTAACCGCCGCCGCGTGCGGGAACTGATCGCGAGCGGCGCCGTCGGCGAGGTCCGCCATATCGAGCTGTCCCTCAAGCCGTACCTGCGGGGCGACGGCCGCCCGCAAACGGCCGAGGCGCCCTGGAGCTGGTGGTTCGACGGGGCACGCGGAGGGGGCATCCTCGGCGCCGTGGGGTCGCACCTGATCGACTTGTGCCGCTTCTGGACGGGAAGTGAAGTGGCGCACGTCGCCGGCGTGGTCGAAGCGTTCATCCCTGAGCGGCGAGACGAAACGGGCGCGTTGCGGCCCGTCACGGCCGACGATTTCACCAGCTCCGTGCTGCGGCTGGCGAGCGGCGCCGTCGCCACCGTGACGCTCAGTGCCGTGGCACACCACGGCGCCGGGCACCTCGGGCAGATCACCGGGGCCGAGGGGACGCTGCTGCTCACAGGCGAGACGAAGCTCGAGCTGGGGAAGCCGGGCGGGCCGCTCGAGGACATCTCGGCTCCCGACGACCTGTGGGAGCGGTCGAAGCCCAACAACATGTGGGCGCGGTCGTTCGTGCGGTTGCTCCGGGACATGGTGCGCGTCATCGGGGGCGCGCCGCCCGAGGGAGAGGCGGCCACGTTCCGCGACGGCTGGCAGGTGCAGCGCGTGCTGGACGCGGTGCGCGGGGGCCGGGGCGCCCGGTTAGATTGAGGCACCCCGTGGAACAGACCTACTTCCGGAAAGGCTTCGGCCTGCGGGGCGCCATCGAAGGCGCCCTGATTGTCGACTATCACAGCCGGGTGGTGGACGCCATCCGGGGAGCCGGGTACACGCTCCACGTCGGCGATCTCACATTCCGGCTCGCCGGTGAATTCGGTTTCTGCTACGGCGTGGACCGCGCGGTCGAATACGCGTACGAGACCCGCACCAAATTCCCCGGCAAGCGGACCTTCCTCGTCGGCGAGATCATCCACAACCCGCACGTCAACCACAAGCTCGAGGCGATGGGGGTGCTGTTTCTGCACCGCCCCGAGGGCGGCGAGTTCGACTTCAGCGCCGTCACGCCGGACGACGTGGTGATCCTTCCGGCGTTCGGCGTCACCGTGAAGGACTTCGAGCGGCTGCGCGACCTCGGGTGCGTGCTGGTGGACACGACCTGCGGCTCCGTGCTCAATGTGTGGAAGCGGGTCGACTCGTATGCGCGCGACGGGTTCACGGCGCTCATCCACGGGAAACATTACCACGAGGAAACGAAGGCGACGTCGAGCCAGGTGACCAAGTACCCCGGCGGTAGATACGTCGTCGTGCGCGACATGGGCGAGGCGCGGACGGTGTGCGACTACATCGAGGGACAGAGGGGGGGAACGCGGGACACGTTCGTCGAGCGGTTCGCCGACAAGATGTCGCCCGGATTCGATCCCGACCGCGATCTCGAGCGCGTGGGCGTGGCGAACCAGACGACGATGCTGTCGGGGGAATCGCTCGCGATCGCCGCCGAAGTCGGCAAGAGCCTGGCGCGCCGCTGGGGGGAAACGGCCCTGGCGGATCACTTCCGGACATTCGACACGATCTGCTCGGCGACCCAGGAGCGGCAGGACGCGGTGCTGAAGCTCATCGCCGAGCCGCTCGACGTGATGGTCGTGATCGGCGGCTACAACTCCAGCAACACGACCCACCTGGCGGCGATCTGCCAGCAGAAGGTCCCCACATACCACATCGCCGATGCGACGTGCATCGACCCGGACTCGGGCGGCATCCGCCACCGGCCCGTGGGGGAGGGGGAGCACGCGGAAACGCACGTGGCGCGGTGGCTCCCGGACGGCCCGGTCACGATCGGGGTCACCGCCGGTGCGTCGACGCCCAACAACAAGATCGGCGAGACGATCGAGCGGATCGCGGCCATGCGGGGCGCGTCCCTCGCGGGAGCGCTCGTCTAGTATGCCAGCCTCCGGCTTCCACCCGGCCGTCGCGCGCTGGTTCGCCGCCCGCTTCGCCGAGCCCACCGAGCCGCAGCGCCGGGCATGGCCCATCATTCAGCAGGGCGGCGATGTCCTGATCGCCGCGCCCACGGGTTCCGGCAAGACGTTCGCCGCGTTTCTCTCCGCCATCGATTCGCTGGTCCGCCAGGGACTCGAGGGGACGCTGCGCGACGAGACGCAGGTCCTGTATGTCTCGCCCCTGAAGGCCCTCTCGAACGACGTTCAAAAGAACCTCGCCGAGCCCCTCGCCGAGATCCGCGCAGCGCTCGCCGCCCAGGGACTTCCCGACGTCGAGATCCGCACGCTGGTGCGCACCGGCGACACGCCGCCGGCGGAGCGGCAGGCGATGGTCAAGCAGCCGCCCCACATCCTGGTCACGACGCCGGAGTCGCTCTACCTGATCCTCACCTCCGAGCGCGCGCGCGCGATGCTGCGCACGGTGCGCACGGTGATCGTGGACGAGATCCACGCCGTGGCGCGCGACAAGCGCGGCAGCCACCTGGCGCTGTCGCTGGCGCGGCTCGACGCCCTCGTCGGCAAGCGGCCGCAGCGCATCGGGCTGTCGGCGACGCAGAAGCCGATCGAGGAGATCGCGGCCTTCCTCGTGGGGACGGGCGCCCCGCTCCCCGAGATCGTCGACTCGGGGCACATCCGGACCCTCGATCTCGCGATCGAGATCCCCTCTTCGCCGCTCGAGGCGGTGATGGCGGCCGAGGTGTGGGAGGAGGTCAACGCCCGCATCGCGGAGCTGATCGCCGAGCACCGCACGACCCTGGTATTCGTGAACACGCGGCGGCTGTGCGAGCGGCTCACGATGCACCTGTCCGAGCGGCTCGGCGCCGAGCACGTGACCAGCCACCACGGGAGCCTGTCCCGGGAAAAGCGCCTCGAGGCGGAGGAGCGGCTCAAACGCGGCGAGCTCAAGGCGCTCGTGGCCACGGCGTCGCTCGAGCTCGGCATCGACATCGGAGCGGTGGACCTCGTGATCCAGGTTGCCACGACGCGCTCGATCGCGACGCTGCTGCAGCGGGTGGGGCGCTCGGGCCACCGCCTGGGCGCCGTCCCCAAGGGGCGGCTCTTCCCACTGTCGCGCGACGATCTTGTCGAGTGCGCAGCGCTGGTCCGGGCGACGCGCGACGGGCGGCTCGACCGGCTGATCATTCCGGAGAAACCGCTCGACATTCTGGCGCAGCAAATCGTCGCCGCGGCGACAGGTGAAGAATGGAGCGAGGCCGCGCTGTACAATCTCGCGCGCTCGGCATACCCGTACCGGGACCTCACCCGGCGCGAGTTCGACGAAGTCGTGCAGATGCTGGGCGACGGCTTCACGACGCGGCGCGGCCGGCGCGGCGCCCACGTCCACTACGACGGTGTGAACGGCCGCATCCGGGGCCGCCGCGGCGCACGGCTCGCCGCGATCACGTCCGGCGGCGCGATCCCCGATCTCGGCGACTATCGCGTGATCCTCGAGCCGACGGAGACGTTCGTCGGGACCCTGAACGAGGACTTTGCGATCGAGAGCGCTCCGGGCGACATCTTCCAGCTGGGCAACGCGTCGTATCAGATCCAGAAAGTCGAATCGGGGCAGGTGCGGGTGTCGGACGCGCACGGCCAGCCGCCCACCATCCCGTTCTGGATCGGTGAGGCACCGGGCCGCACGATGGAGCTGTCGGAAGAAGTGTCGCGCCTGCGCCAGGACGTGGCCGACCGGCTGGGCGACCCCCCCGGCGCGATTGCCTGGCTGGGCGAGACGGTCGGGCTGGCCGAGCCCGCGGCGCGCCAGGTCGTCGAGTATCTCGCCGCGACGCATCACGTGCTCGGCGTGATCCCGACGCAACGCTGCCTGGTGCTGGAACGCTTTTTCGACGAAGCGGGCGGCATGCAGCTGGTGCTGCACGCACCCTTCGGCAGCCGCGTCAACCGCGCGTGGGGCCTGGCGCTACGGAAGCGCTTCTGCCGCAGCTTCAACTTCGAGCTGCAGGCGGCCGCGACCGACGACGCCATCGTGCTCTCGCTCGGCCCGCAGCACAGCTTCCCGCTCGAGGACGTCTTCCAGTACTTGAAGCCGGCCACCGCGGAACACCTGCTGGTGCAGGCGATGCTCGATGCGCCGATGTTCGGCACGCGGTGGCGCTGGAACGCGACGCGCGCGCTCGCCGTGCTGCGGTTCCGGGGCGGCAGGAAGGTCCCGACCCCCCTGCAGCGCATGGACGCCGAGGATCTGGTCGCGGCCGTTTTCCCCGACCAGCTCGCCTGCCCCGAGAACCTCGTGGGGGACCGCGAGATCCCCAACCATCCGCTGGTGAATCAGACCATCGCCGACTGCCTGCTCGAGGCGATGGATTTCCCGGGCCTGAAGCGGGTGCTCGAGGGGATGGAGGCGGGTGAGTTCACCCTGGTCGCGCGGGATACCGCCGAGCCGTCCCCGCTGTGCCACGAGGTATTGAACGCCCGGCCCTACGCCTTCCTCGACGACGCGCCGCTGGAGGAGCGCCGGACGCAGGCGGTGATCACGCGGCGCGGGCTGGACGTGAAGACCGCTGAGGAGTTCGGCGCCCTCGATCCGGCGGCGATCGAGCGGGTGAAGGCCGAAGCGTGGCCCGAAGTGGAAACCGCGGACGAGCTGCACGATGCGCTACTGGTGATGGGGGCGATGCCGATTGTGGATTGTGGATTGCGGATTGCGGAATGGCAAGGTGAGTTCGAGCGCCTGGACGCGGCTGGCCGCGCGACGGTGATGGATGGAAGGCTCTGGGTCGCCGCCGAGCGGGTGCCCATGCTCGAGGCGGTGTTCCCGGGTGCGAAGTGGGAGCCCGTCGTCGTAGCGCCGGAGCGTGAGCGCGCCAAGACCTGGACCCGCGAGGACGCGATCCGGGAGCTGGTGCGGGGGCGGCTCGAGGTGATCGGCCCGACGACGGCCCGGGAAATCGCCGCCGCCCTGGGCCTGCCGTCGGGCGACGTGGACGTCGCGCTGGGCGCGCTCGAGCACGAGGGGTTCGCCCTGCGCGGGCGCTTCTCGCAGGGCGCCGACGCCACCGAGTGGAGCGAGCGGCGCCTGCTGGCGCGCGTCCACCGGTACACGCTGGACCGGCTGCGCAAGGAGATCGAGCCCGTGGCGGCCGCCGATTTCCTGCGCTTCCTGTTCCGCTGGCAGCGCGTGGGAGCAGGGAGCCGTGCGGAGGGACCCGAGGGGTTGGCCGCGGTGCTCGACATCCTGGACGGGTACGAGCTGGCGGCTGGGGCCTGGGAGACGGACGTGCTGCCGGCGCGCGTCGCCGGCTACGACCCGCTGTGGCTCGACGGGCTGTGCCTATCGGGGGAGATCGCCTGGGGCCGTCTCTCGGGAACGCCGAACGGGGAAGGCGGGACGCGGAACAGCAGGTCGGGCCCGATCCGCACGACGCCCATCGCCTTGTTCCGGCGAGAGCGGGGAGCGGTGTGGCGGGCAGCGGCGGCCGAGCCCGATCCTGCGGCGCTGCCGCTGTCGCACGCGGCCCGGGCGCTGCTCGGGGTGCTGGACGAGCGCGGCGCTTCGTTCTTCGGCGACCTGGTGAACGCGACGGGACTGCTCCACACCGAGGTGGAGAAAGGATTGGGCGAGCTGGTGGCGTGGGGGCTGGTCTCGTCGGACAGCTTCGCGGGATTGCGGGCGCTGCTCGTGCCCTCCGACCGCCGCCGCCCGATCGGTCCGATGCGCGCGTACCGCCGGCGGGGCAAGGTGGCCCCGTTCGGCGTCGAGACGGCGGGCCGGTGGGCGCGGGTGCGGCATCGCTCCCTGCTGCCCGAGGAGCAGATCGCGGAAGCGATCGCGTGGCAGTTGCTGCGGCGCTACGGGGTGGTCTTCCGGCGCGTAGTGCAGCGCGAGAGCCTGCTCGCGCCGTGGCGCGACATCCTGCGGGTGTACCGGCGGCTGGAGGCGCGCGGCGAAGTGCGCGGCGGGCGGTTCGTGGGCGGGTTCTCGGGCGAGCAGTACGCGCTGCCTGAGGCGGTCGGGCTGCTGAGAACCGTGCGGCGCGAAGCGGGACCCGGAGATCTGGTCGCCGTGAGCGGCGCCGATCCGTTGAACCTGGTCGGGGTTCTCACGCCGGGGGAGACGGTGTCCGCCCTGGCCGGCAACCGCATCCTGTACCGCGACGGGGTGCCGGTGGCGGTGAAGGATGGCGACGGGAAGGCGGAGCGGATCCTCGTCGAGACGACCCCCGACGAGCACGAGCGGTTGCGCACGGCGCTGGTGCGGCGCCGCCCGGCGCCTCTCGTTCGGGCCTACCTGGGAAAGAGCCGGGCGGGCTAGAAGCGCGACGCCGTCAGCGTCACGTCGGCGTCCTTCCACGCCTCCCGAAACTGTGTGTCGACGGCCAAGGCCTCGGCGGCCTTGCCCTGCGCCCGTAGGGCCTGCAGCAACCCGAACAACGCCCAGCCGTTTTCCGGGAACCGCTTCAGGTCCTCGCGGTACAGCGCCTCGGCCTCCCCCGGGTGGCCCGCCTGGAGCAACACCGCGCCGAGCGAGTGCCGGATCGGGTAGTACCAGGGCGGCGGCTCGAAGTACAACATGCCATCCTCGATGGCCATGGCGGCCTTGAAGTGGGCCGCGGCCTCGTCGAGCCGCCCCCCGCGCCGGGCGATCTCTCCCATCAACGCGTGCATCGCGATGTGCAGGACCGGGTTGCCTTCCGGGCCGGCCGCGGCCGCCGCCTGCTTGACGGCGTCGAGCTCGTTGTCGGCGTCGGCCGCCTTGCCGGTCGCGGCGAGCGCGACGCCCCGTGCGTAGTGGGCCATGGTGCTGGCGTACTTGAGATCCGTCGGTGGCAGCGGCTGCGCGAGCACGTCGTCCCAGCGGCCGAACGTCACCAGCGTCAGGTCCAGGAACGGCACAAAGGACTGGACCATCGGGACGCTCCGGGCCACGACGAGATTGGCCTTCTCCCCGGCGGCCCGCGCCGCGCCGATCGCTTCCGCGCTGCGGCCTGCCATCGTGGCCGCGAACGCCAGGAAATGCAGATTGTGCGGGTAGTAGGCGAGCGGGTACACGCCCTGGGGGTGCTGGCCTTCGATGAACACCACGTCGGTATGGACCGCGTGCTCGTTGCTCTCGACCGCCTCGTTGTAACGCCCGACCCGGATGTAGATGTGCGCGGGCATGTGCACCATGTGACCGACGCCCGGCATCAGGCGCGCCAGCCGCTCGGCACAGGCGACCGCCTTC
>WNGB01001317.1_pt1 | contig 83506 bp, 92 predicted proteins | sample 5400681 | NCBI WGS metagenome assembly WNGB01 (sample SAMN13153367, study PRJNA577476) | soil metagenome | isolation source: 115 cm soil or saprolite under grassland replicate 2 | place: USA:California | collected 2016-06-15 | reverse complement strand
ATGCAGGGAGGGTAACAGCCATGGAGCAGCCACCATGGGCCCTCTACACCAGAATCAGCTACGCCAGAAAGCCCGACGGCACCATCGACACCCTCGGCGTGGAACGCCAAGAGCCACCCTGCCGTGATCTGGTCACCCGCCAGGGCGGCGAGGTCGCCGGGCGGGTCGTGGGATCGCGGTGTGGGACTGCGACCGGCTGTCCCGCAACCCCGACCGTGACAACGCGCGGATCATTGAGGGTGTCCGCGATGCTCGTTGAGGGTGGGACACGGCCAGGTTGTCTTCACGGTTCACCGTTGGCTGTTGGCCGAGCTTGGGCGGTGAGAAAGGTATCTGCTGGGCAGGCCGATGGTGGCGCGCCTTGATCAACCTAACCGGAGGGCTACGCTGGCGTCGTGATCACGACGTGGGAGCCCACGATGGCCGGGGTGCTACGACTGCCCTCGGGTCGGCTGGTTCGCGGTCGGGGATTACGCCGACCCGTTCCGGCGGGTCCAGTGCCCGCCTTCGCGCTGTATCTGCTGGGCCACCAACCGCCCCCTGTCGCCTGGGAGAGCCGGTGGCTGCACTGGCCCGACTTCTGGTTGCCGTCCGACCGTGCGGCAACCGCTGCCGCGTTGCGCGAGGCCTGGACGCGCGCCGAGGCCGAGCGCGTCGAAGTGGCCTGCGCTGGCGGATACGGTCGAACCGGCACGGCGCTGGCCTGTCTGGCGGTGCTGGACGGGATCCCCAACCGCGAGGCAGTCGCCTATGTCCGGGAGCAGTACGCCCCACGCGCGGTGGAGACGCCCTGGCAACGCCGCTTCGTCTCCCGCTTCCAGTAGCGGCCGGTCGCAGCAGCCGAACCCAAGCCCGTCTTCTCGGCTGGTGAACCTTCCCGGCCACAGCACCGACGACCAAGCGGGTGCGGACATGGCGTGGCCAATCCACTACCGCACTGAGGTGGCCGTGCTGATCGGTGCGCCCAGACGTTGACGGGGACCAGACCATCGGCAAGGTGTCGAAGCCTGCCATGGAGGTCTGGTCCCCGTTGTCATACTGCCCACGCTCCTCGCTGCCCACAGACGTGCTGGCCTGGCTGGCCGCCCGCCTGGCCCACCTGCTGCCATCCCGCCCGCCCGGCCAGGGCGGCACCCCGCCACTGTCGCTGGAGGTCCGCCTGGACGCGGTCGCCGCGGTGCTACTGGACGGGCTGTCGTACCGGCGCGCCGGCCGGGCGGTGGGGATCTCCAAGACCGAGGTCGGCGACAGCCTGGACCTGCTGCTCGGCCCGCTTGGCGCCCTCGGCTTCTGCCAGCCCGACGGCACCTTCATCACCACCCTCGACGAGCTACGCGGGGTGCTGGTGGAGATGGCTGAGACCGGTGAGGCGGTGTGCGTGGACGGCCTGGCGACCCGGGTGCAACGCCCCCGTGGGTGGGCCAACCAGAAGGTGCTCTACGACGCCAAGCGGCACAGCCACACCGCCCAGGGCCTGTCGGTGAGCACGCTCTGGGGTGACCTGTTGTGGGTCGACGGCGGCTGGCCGGGCAGTTGCCACGAGCACGAGTTGCTTGCGCTGTCGAGGCTGGACCAGGTACTGGACGACATCGAGGTCGCCAGCCTATTGGACCGCGGGTTCCGTGGGCTGGCCAAGGGTCGCGAGCACTGGCACGCACCGGTCGGGGACCGCCGGACCAAGGACCGCCTGACCCCCCAGCAGCGGGCATTCAACCGCTTGCAGGCAGGGCTGCGCGCGCTGGTGGAGCAGTCGATCGGCCAGCTCGCCAATGCCTGGGCGCTGCGCCGCTGGCGCGGGCTGCTGTACCGCGTCCGCGACGTCTTCCGCGCCGCCGGCGCACTCATCTGCCTTGGCCGCTGGCTGCACCGAGTCCCCACATGACAAGAGCATCACGGACACCCTCAATGAGCTTGCGGAGCGGTACGGCGTGGAGTTGGCGACCGTCTGCGGCGAGTACGACCCGTCTCTGGGGTCTTCGAGGCGTTTGTCGTGGTGCTTGGGCGGTTCCCTGGACGGCGAGGCGTGCCTTGCCGCGCGGGGTGTGGTGCCTTGCCGCGCCGGTTGCGGTGCTCTGCCGCGCAGATCGCTCCACCAACCCCCCAAAACGGGCGCCCCAGCGACAAGTTGCGCGGCAAGGCCGCACCCCCGCGGCAGAGCACGACCACCCCCGCGGCAAAGCAGCCCCCCGGCAACGCGTGCCCACATGGCCGCGGTTGGTATGGGTGAGCACACGGCCCCCAAGAGTGCCTGTGCCATGATCGTCGGGTCGGGTCCGTTTGTCGGGTCACGAGTGGCCCCGGGTGACGAGGTAGCCGCCGAGGGCGATGTCCTCGCGCAGGACGGCCTCGGTCAGCTTGATGCGGCTGGCGCTGACGGGGCTGGAGCGGGTGGGCGAGGGATAGGCCTTGAAGCCGACGTCGTTGGCCTGCTTCATGGCGCGGAACATGTGGAAGGGGTCGGAGACCACCACCACCTTGAGGCGCCTGGCCGAGTGCAGGCGCGTGTCGAGCACCCGCTTGGCCCCCCGCAGGTTCTCGTAGGTCGTGCGGCTGGACTCCTCCACCAGGGTGGCGGTCTGGGGCACGCCATGCTGCACCGCCCAGCGCGCGCCGGAGCCGCCCTCGGTGAACCGGTCGCCGGGCTCGTTGCCGCCGGTGAAGACGATCAGCGAGGAGACGCCGCTGTGATAGAGGTCGACGGCGTGCTCCAAGCGGGCGGCGTAGATGGCCGAGGGCCGGCCGTCGTACTGCGCCGCCCCGAGCACCACGATCGCATCCACCCTGGGATGCTCGTCCTTCCCCATCCAAACCGCCACGAGCGCGGTCGTGGCGGCGAAGTAGAGAAGGACGACGGCGATGATCCCGATCACAAGGCGACGCATGGCAGCGATTCTACGGAGCCCGGCCAATCCAGGGAGGAGCAGCCATCAGGCTCGGCAATCTTGCTTGCCCAGCTCGTGACCACTGCTGAATCGTCGGGATACACTCCGCTTCGACCCGACGACGGGCTCACGAGGTGGGACACAGGAGAGTGGGGCTATGAAGAGGGGTTACCGAGCATTGGCCGTGCTCGCGCTGGTCGCACTGGTCGCGGCCGGCTGTGGCAAGAAGCCGGCCAAGCAGGGCACAGGGGCGGGTGCGCAGGCGAACAGCAACTTCCTCGCCTGCCAGGTTACCGACACTGGCGGCATCGACGACCGCTCCTTCAACGCCACCGCCTGGAAAGGCATGCAGGACGCCAAGACTCAGCTCGGCGTCCAGGTCAAGTTCCTGGAGTCCACGACCCAGAACGACTTCGCGCGACGCGACCAAGGCCAGCGCGGCCGCCAACCCGAGCCTGAAGTACGCGATCGTCGACTTCGCCTACAAGCCGAGCGAGGTGCCGAACAACAACGTGCTCGGGCTCACCTTCTCCACCGACCAGGCCGCCTTCCTGGCCGGGTACGTGGCTGCGTCTATGAGCAAGTCGGGCAAGCTGGGCACCTTCGGTGGGATCAAGATCCCGACCGTGACCATCTTCATGGACGGCTTCTGGGCCGGGATCAAGTACTACAACAAACAGAAGAACGCCAACGTGCAGCTCCTCGGCTGGAACGCCGCCAAGCAGAACGGCCTGTTCACCGGCGACTTCACCAACCAGGACAACGGCAAGCGGGTGACCGAGACGCTGCTCGGAGAGGGCGCGGACATCATCCTGCCGGTCGCCGGCCCGGTGGGCCTCGGCGCCGCCGCGGCGGTCAAGGCCGCGGGAGCCGGCAAGCACATGATCTGGGTGGACACCGACGGCTGCGTGAGCGCCTCGCAGTACTGCAGCCTCTTCCTGACCAGCATCGAGAAGCACATGGACGTGGCGGTCGAGACCGCCATCAAGAGCGCCGTGGACAAGCAGTTCAAGGGCGGTACCTACAGCGGCACGCTGCAGAACGACGGCGTCGGCATCGCGCCGTTCCACGACTTCGACAGCCAGGTGCCCCAGAACGTCAAGGACGAGCTCAACACCATCAAGCAGGGCATCGTCAACGGCTCCATCTCGGTGAAGCCGCAGGACTACCAGTAGCGGACACTCCTGTCGAAATCCGGCGGCCCGGGTCTGGCGGCCCGGGACCGGCGGCCGGTAAGGAGGCTGTCCTGAAACTCGAGCTCAAGGGGATCAGCAAACGGTTTCCAGGGGTCGTCGCGAACGACGGCATCGACCTCGCCGTCGAGGAGGGCGAGATCCACGCCCTGCTGGGCGAGAACGGCGCCGGCAAGACGACCCTGATGAACGTCCTCTACGGCCTCTACCACGCCGACGAGGGGCAGGTCCTGGTCGATGGCGCCGAGGTCCGCTTCTCGAGCCCGAGAGACGCGATCGCCGCCGGGATCGGCATGGTCCACCAGCACTTCATGCTGATCCCGGTGTTCACCGTCGCCGAGAACGTGATCCTCGGGGTCGAGCCCACCCGTCAGCTCGGCGTGCTCGACCGGGACCGGGCACGGCGCGAGGTGCGCGAGCTGTCCAGGCGCTTCGGCCTGGCGGTGGACCCGGACGCCATGGTCACCGACCTGCCGGTCGGGGTGCAGCAGCGCGTCGAGATCATCAAGGCGCTGCTGCGCGAGGCCAGGCTGCTGATCCTCGATGAGCCGACCGCCGTGCTCACCCCGCAGGAGACCGAGGACCTGTTCGTCGTCATGCGGTCCCTGCAGAAGTCCGGTCACTCGATCCTGTTCATCACCCACAAGCTGAAGGAGGTCCTGCCGGTCGCCGACCGGATCACCGTGCTGCGCCTCGGCAGGGTGGTCGGCTCGACCGTGCCCGATGCCACCAGCGAGCAGGAGCTGGCCTCCATGATGGTGGGGCGCTCGGTACTGCTCCGGGTGGCCAAGGACGAGGCGAGCCCGGGCGAGGTGACGCTCGAGGTCGAGGAGCTCAGGGTGCTGTCCGAGCGCGGCCAGATGGCCGTCGACGACCTGTCCCTGCGGGTCCGCGCGGGCGAGATCGTGGCCATCGCCGGGGTGCAGGGGAACGGGCAGACCGAGCTGGTCGAGGCGCTCACCGGGCTGATCCCGGCGGAGGCCGGCACGATCAGGGTCGCCGGCCACGCCCTCCACCACGCCAGGCCGCGGGCGGTGCTGCACGCCGGGGTCGCCCACGTGCCCGAGGACCGGATCAAGGACGGCCTGGTCGCGACCTTCTCCATCGCCGAGAACCTGGTGCTGAACAGCTATGACACGGCACCGTTCGCGCATGGCCCGGTGATGGACCCCGCCGCGATCGCCACGAGCGCCAGGGAGCGCGCCAGGGAGTTCGACATCCGCGCCCCGTCGGTCGACGTGGCGGTTGGCACCCTATCGGGCGGCAACCAGCAGAAGGTCATCATCGCCCGCGAGCTGTCGCGCCCGATCAAGCTGCTGATCGCCTCGCAGCCGACGCGCGGGCTCGACGTCGGCTCGATCGAGTACGTGCACCGCCGCATCGTGGAGGCGCGTGACCAGGGGGTCGCGGTGCTGATCATCTCCTCCGAGCTGGACGAGGTACTGGCGCTGGCGGACCGCATCGCGGTCATGTACCGCGGGCGGATCGTGGGCGAGCGCCCGGGCGGGGCCGACCGGGACGAGATCGGGCTGCTGATGGCCGGCGGCGGGAGGTGAGCGGATGACCGAGCCGGTTGTCAAGGCGCCGGAGACGCCCCCGGCGCGGTCCGCCCAGAGCTCGTTCGGCGCCCGCTTCCTGCAGGAGCTCACCAGCACCAGCCTGGTGCTGGTGACCGTGCTGGCGATCCTCACGGCGCTGGTCGTCGGCGCGGTGCTGATCGTGTTCTCGGACGAGAGCGTGCTCTCCACCTGGAGCTACCTCTTCGCCGCCCCGGGCGACGCGCTGTCCGCCTCCTGGGACGCCATCACCGCCGCCTACGGCGCGCTGTTCTCGGGTGCGTTCGGCGGCTCCGGTCCGCTGTCCGAGACCATCGTCGCGGCCACGCCGCTGATGCTCGCCGGCCTCGGCGTCGCGCTCGGCTTCCGGGCTGGCCTGTTCAACATCGGGGCGGAGGGCCAGCTCCTGGCCGGCGGCCTGCTCGCCGGCCTCGCCGGGTTCAGCCTGCGGGGCCTGCCGGCGGTGATCCACCTGCCGCTGGCGCTGCTGGCCGGCTTCGCCGGAGGCGCGCTGTGCGGCTTCATCCCCGGCATCCTCAAGGCCCGCACCGGCGCCCACGAGGTGATCACCACCATCATGCTCAACTACGTTGTGGCCAATTTCGCGCTGTACCTGCTGGCCAGTGCGCTGTACCGCCGTCCCGGCCGGATCGACCCGATCTCCAAGGTGGTGGCCGTGCCCGCCCGCCTGCCCCGCCTGGCCGGACAGGGCCTGCGCCTGCATGCCGGCATCATCGTGGCGCTGCTCGCCGCGGCCGGGGTTGCCTGGCTGCTCAACCGCAGCACCTGGGGGTTCGAGCTGCGGGTCGCCGGGGCCAACCCCGACGCCGCGCTCACCGCCGGGATCGACGTCGGCCGCGCCACCGTGGTGGCGATGGTCCTGTCGGGCGCGCTGGCCGGCCTCGCCGGTGCCAACCAGGTGCTGGGAGTCCAGCTCAGCCTGGCGCCAGGGTTCTCCGCCGACCTGGGCTTCGACGCCATCACCGTGGCGCTGCTCGGCCGTGCCAGCCCGATCGGCGTGGTGCTGGCCGCGCTGCTGTTCGGTGCCCTGCGCGCCGGCGGCCTCAACATGCAGGCGACCACCGGCACGCCGATCGACATCGTCACCGTGATCCAGTCGCTGATCGTGATCTTCGTGGCGGCACCCGCGCTGGTCCGCGCGATCTTCCGGATCAAGGCAGCCCGCATCGAAGCCGGGCAGCCCGTGTCGAAGGGATGGGGGAGCTAGGCGATGGCGACCGCCGTGCTGGCGCGGGGACGCAGCGCCTCCAACGCTCGGCGCCGGGTGACCGGCATCCTCTACCTCGTGCTCGCCGCGGTCATGGCCTGGCCCTTCGGGCTGGGCGTTCCCGCGGGCGCCGATGCGCGCTTCGTGCTCAACCAGTCGCCCGCCATCCACATCCCTGACGCGGTCCTGCCGGTGCGCCCGTTCTCCTTCGTGCTCGCCGTGATCTGCGCCTACCTCGGCGCCCACCAGATCGTCCGCAGCTTCGGCCGCCGCGCCGGCCTGGTCCTCGGCGCCGTGCTCGCGCTGTTCATCCTCTCGTTCCTGGCGTGGGCCGCCAAGGACGCCTCGATGAACCTGGTCGGTCTGCTCGGGAGCACGCTGCTGCGCTCGGTGCCGCTGACTCTTGGCGCCCTCTCCGGGGTCCTGTGCGAGCGCTCCGGGGTCATCAACGTCGCCATCGAGGGCCAGTTCCTGGTCGCTGCCTTCGCCGGCGCGATGGTCGGCAGCGCGACCACGAGCCTGTGGCTCGGCCTGGTCGCCGGCGTGGTGGTCGGCGGCCTTGTCGGCGCGCTGCTGGCGGTGCTCGCGATCCGCTACCGGGTCGACCAGATCGTGGTCGGCGTGGTCCTCAACCTGTTCGCGCTTGGGCTGACCGGGTTCCTCACCGACCGCGTGCTGATCCCGCACCAGACGACGCTCAACACGCCGAACGTGTTCGGCTCGATCGAGATCCCCGTGCTCTCCAGGATCCCGGTGATCGGGCCGGTGCTGTTCGACCAGAACATCTTCATCTACCTGATGTACGTCATGCTCGTGGTGGTCCACGTGGCGTTGTTCCACACCCGCTGGGGCCTGCGGGTGCGCGCGGTGGGCGAGCACCCGCGGGCGGCCGACACCGTCGGCATCCGCGTGCTCGCCGTCCGCTACCGCAACGTGATCCTGGGCGGCATGATGGCCGGTCTCGGCGGCGCGTACTTCACCCTCGGCTCGGTTGGCTCGTTCGCCAAGGACATGACGTCGGGCCGCGGCTTCATCGCCCTCGCCGCGATGATCTTCGGCCACTGGAGCCCTTTCGGCGCCTTCGCCGCGGCGTTGCTGTTCGGCTTCGCGGACGCTCTGCAGAGCGTCCTCGCCGTCCTCGACGTGCCGATCCCATCGCAGTTCCTGCTGATGGCGCCGTACGTCGCCACGATCCTGGCCGTGGCCGGCCTGGTCGGCCGCGTGCGCCCGCCCGCCGCCGACGGCAAGGCGTACGTCAAGGAGTAGCGGGCTTGCGGGCAGAAAGGACTCGGCACGGACTACGCGGCCACGGAGAGGGCACCGAGTCAGTACTTGCTCACGGATGACCTTGGCCGTATACTCGCTACCGGATATTAGGACCGTGGAGCGGACGGGGTGGAGATGGCCAGGAAAGGGGTGTCCAACCCGCTTGCGCTGGCCGTGCTGGCGCACCTGTGGGAACGGCCGATGCACCCCTACGAGCTCGCCTCCACCATGCGGGAGCGCGGCAAGGAAGCGAGCATCAAGCTCAACTACGGCTCGCTCTACACGGTTGTCGAGGCGCTCGAGCGCGAGAAGCTCATCGTGGCGCAGGAGACCGTGCGCGAGGGCCGCCGCCCCGAGCGGACTGTCTACGCGCTCACCGATGCGGGCCGCGCCAGGCTGGTCGGCTGGATGCGCGACCTGCTCAGCAAGCCGATCAAGGAGTACCCGCAGTTCACGGCCGGGCTGTCGCTCGCGGGGGTGCTCCCCCCGGCCGAGGTGGCCAGCCTGCTCCAGGAGCGGGCTCGGCGCCTTGCGGAAGAGGTGCGGGACAGGCGCGCCATGATGGACACCCTCATGCATCGGGGCCTTGCGCGGATCTTCCTGATCGAGGAGGAGCACCGCCTGGTCCTGGCGGAGGCGGAGATGGAGTGGGTCCGCGACCTCGCCGGTGAGATCAGCAACGGGACGCTCGACGGCATCGAGCTGTGGAAGAGCATCCACGGAGGAGGTGGCGCGCGGACGACCTGACCACGCGAACGACCCCCAGCGGGGTGTTGCAGCACTCCGCCAGGGGTCGAGATCCCCGAGTCGGCCCGCGGGGCGGACCTGGCACTCAAGGCGTGCACCCAGAGGATAGCCAGGCCGAACCCGGTGGGCCAGCCCGAACCGACAACGAGCTGATTCCACACAGGAGGTTCATCGAGCTCATGGCTGTCCAGAACCTGCGAGGGCCTGACGCCACCATGGCGATCGAGGCCCGAGACCTGGTCAAGACCTATCCCGGCGACGTGCGCGCGCTGCGGGGCCTGAGCTTCTCGGCCCAGCCGGGCACCGTGTTCGCCCTGCTGGGGCCCAATGGCGCCGGCAAGTCCACCACCGTCAAGATCCTCACCACCCTGTCGCGGCCGGACTCCGGCGAGGCGCGCGTGGCGGGCATCGACGTCATCCGCCACCCCGACAGGGTGCGCCGCAGCATCGGCGCCGTCGGCCAGAAGTCGGCGGTCGACCGCGAGGCCACCGGGCGCGAGAACCTCGTCCTGCAGGGGCACCTGTACGGCGTGGGCGGTCGTGCGGCCACGCGCCGCGCGGACGAGCTACTGGAGCGCTTCGGCCTGGCCGAGGCCGCCAACCGGCTGACCCGCACCTACTCGGGCGGCATGCAGCGCAAGCTCGACGTCGCCATGGGCCTGGTCCACCAGCCCGAGGTGCTGTTCCTCGACGAGCCGACCACTGGGCTGGACCCCGAGGCGCGCGCCGGCATGTGGCAGGAGATCTCCCGGCTGACCGGGGAGGAAGGGCTCACCATCCTGCTCACCACCCACTACCTGGAGGAGGCCGACCGGCTCGCGCGGCGTCTGGCGATCGTGGACCGTGGCCGCGTGGTCGCCGAGGGCACCCCCGACGAGCTCAAGGGCGAGCTGCACGGCGACGCCATCCACGTCGAGCTCGGCGAGACCCCCGGCCACGGGCGCGTGCGCGGAGCCCTTGACCGGCTCGAGGGCGTTGGTGAGGTGCTCGTCGAGGGCCGCCGGCTGCGCGCGCGGGTCGACAGCGGCGCGACGGCGGTGCCCGTGGTGCTCAATGCGCTGGAGGCAAACGGCGTCACCGTCGCCGCGGTCACCATCGCGCGGCCCTCCCTCGACGACGTGTACCTGCGCTACGCCGGCCGTGCCTTCAGCGAGGCTGACCAGGGAGGCAACCGATGACAACCGCGATCTCCCACTCCTACCACATGACGCAGCGCAGCATGCGCGCGATGCTGCGCCAGCCCGCGTATGTCGCGGTCACGCTGGTCCAGCCGGTGATCTGGCTGCTGCTGTTCGGTGCGCTGTTCAAGGCCGTTGCGGACATCCCGGGCTTCGGCACCAGTTCCTATGTCACCTTCCTCACCCCGGGGATCGTGGTGATGACGGCGCTGTTCTCCAGCGGCTGGAGCGGCATGGGCTTCATCGAGGACATCGACCGCGGCGTGCTGGACCGCTTCCTGGTCTCGCCGGTGCGCCGCGGCGCGATGATGGCCGGCAGTCTCGCCTACGGCGCGGTGACCAACGTTGTGCAGTCGCTGATCATCGTGCTGCTCGGCCTCGCGGTCGGAGCGCGCTTCGACGGCGGTGCGCTGGGCGCGTCAGTGCTGATCGTCTCGGCGATGCTGCTCGGTACGGCGATCGCCTCGCTGTCGAACGCGCTCGGCCTGCTCGCCCGCCAGCGGGAGACGCTCATCGGCGCCACCCAGTTCGTGGTGCTGCCGCTGACCTTCCTGTCGGCTGGGCTGATGCAGCTGGGCCTGATGCCGAAGTGGATGCAGCACGTCGCCCGCTACAACCCGGTCAACTGGGCGGTCGAGGCCGGCCGCGAGGCGCTCGGCGGGAGCGTCGACTGGGGCTTCGTGGGCGTGCGCGTCGGCGGCCTGCTGGCCCTGACCATCGTCTGCGCCTGGCTCGGAACCCGCGCGTTCCGCGCCTACCAGCGCTCGGTCTGACGCCCGACCGGGGCGCCGCAGCGCCCTGGCAACCGAAATGCTCGCCGCACGCTCCGGTTTTTGCTAATCTCTCCGTCCGGATCGTTCTGATCGAGCGTGTTGGGGAGTTCAACGTTGGAAGAGGCCACCAGGGCGGTGCGGGTCATCGGCCGGTCCGAGCAGGCGCGGCCCGGGCCCCACCGGCCGACCGTGCTGGAGATGCGCGGAGTCGGCTGGCGGGGAGCGGACCGCACCAGCGCGCTCCAGCGGGTCGACCTGCAGGTGGTCGCGGGCCACCTGCACCTGCTGATCGGGGAGCGGGGCGCCGGCAAGACCAGGGTGCTGGAGCTGCTGGCCGGCCTGGCGCAGCCCGACCGCGGTCAGCTCCTGGTCCGCAACTGGCCCAGCCGGATCGAATCGCCCGGCGCAGCGCTCGAGCTGGACATCGGTTTCGCGGTGGAGGACCCGTCGCTGGTGGAGAGCTTCAGCGTTGCCGAGAGCGTGGTCCTCGGCGCCGAGCCGGGCCGCGCCGGACACCTCGCCCGCCGGCGCGCCCGCAAGCAGGTCGCCGAGCTCGCCGGTCGGCTCGGGATCTCGCTCGACCCGCGCGCGCGGATCCGCCACCTCACCTTGGGCCAGCGCCGCATGGTCGAGGTGCTGGCGCTGGCGTGGCGCAAGGTGGAGGTGCTGCTGCTGGACGAGCCGACCACCGGCGTCGATCACGGCGAGGCCGTGCAGCTGCGCCGCGCCCTGGAGTACCTGCGCTCGCTGGGCAGGACCCTGCTGGTCGCCAGCCGCGACCCCGGTCAGCTGCTGGCGACCGCCGACCGCATCACCGTGCTGCGCGACGGCGCCACCGTCGCGGCCCTGCCGGGCAGCGACAGCGGCCGCGAGCGCGCGGCGGCGCTGCTCGCCGAGGCCCGGCGGCCGGCGGTCGTCGCCCGTCCGGTGACTGTCGCCCACCTGTCGCCCGTCGCCCCTCCGGCGACCGCTCCCCCCGGCGAGGCGGTGCTCCAGGTGAGGGGCTTGTGGGTGATGGAGGGCACCGAGGAGCCGGTCGCCGGCGTCGATCTCGACGTCCACCGCGGCGAGGTTCACGGCGTGGTCGGCAACGGCGGCCGTGGTCCCCTCGAGTTGGTGGAGGCGCTCGCCGGCCTGCGCTTGCCCGAGGGCGGCCGGGTGTACCTCGGCAACGAGGACGTCGTCAGGTCCAGCGTGCGCGCCCGGCGCGCGCTCGGCCTCGGCTACCTGCCCCCGGCCGACGGGCCCGACGCGCTGGTCGGCTCCATGCGGCTCTGGGAGAACGCCGCGCTCGGCTCGCACCGGCACGGCCGCCTGCAACGCCTCGGGCTGCTCTCGCGCCGGGCGCTGGGCGCCGTGGCGGTCGAGCAGGCGGCGAGCGTCGGGGTCGACGCCCACCCGCGCCTGCGCGTCCACATGCTCTCGCGTGGAGAACGGCAGCTGGTCGCGCTGGCGCGGGAGCTCGGCGAGCGGCCGGTGGCACTGATCGCGGCCTGCCCGACGCGCGGGCTTGGTCGCCGGGCGGCCGAGCGGGTGTGGGCGCAGCTGCGCGCCGCACGGGACGCCGGCGTAGCGGTGCTGCTGGCCTCAGCCGATCCCGACGAGCTGCTCGCCCTCGCCGACCGGGTCACGATGCTGGCCGGCGGCAAGGTCGCCGCCGAGCTGGACGCGCTCTGGCTCAGCGAGGCGGAGCTGGTCCGCGAGCTCGCAGCGGGGACGGGCGGGTGACGGTCGAGCCGCTGAGCGCCGCGCCGTCGGCGCCGTCTCCGGCGCCGGAGGAGGCGCCGCCGACCCCTGCGCCCGCCTGGCTCGACCTGCTGGTCGCCGCGGGCGTGCGCGCGCTGACCGTGCTGCTCGTGCTGCTCGCGGTGGTGCTCGCCTGGGGGGCGATCGTGGTCGTCAGCGGCGGTGAGCTGGGCGCTGCGGCCGTGGCGGTGGCGCGTGCCGGCCTGCTCCGCCCCGACTCGCTGGCGGCCGTGGCCAGCGGTGCCGCCCCTCTGCTCCTCGCCGGGCTGGCGGCGGCCATCGCGTTGCGGGCCGGCCTGGTCAACCTCGGCGTGACGGGTCAGGCGCTCGCCGGCGCGCTCGCCGCCGCGGTGGTGGCGCAGCGAGTCCCGGGCCCGGCCGTGCTGCTCGTGCCGCTGGCACTGCTCGCGGGGATGGGCGCGGGCCTCGCCTGGGCGCTGCTGCCGGCGCTGCTGCGGGTCTGGCGGGGCGTGCCCGAGCTGCTCACCACCGTGCTGGCGAGCTACCTGGCGGTCGCGTTGGTGGCCGCGCTGCCGGCCGCGGCCGAGCCGCTGGCTGTGCGCCCCGCCGCCACCATCGGCGATCTCGCCGTGCCGCTCGCACGCCTGGCCCCAGGCGCCACCTGGCCGGCGCTGCTCACCTGGACCGTGCCCGCGGCCCTGGTCGTGCTGCTCGCCTGCGCCTTCATGCTACGCTGCACCCGTGCTGGGCTGCGGTTCCGCGTGCTCGCGGCGCGCTCGCGCGCCGCCCAGCTGAGCGGCGCCCGCCCCGGCCTGACCGCCATTGCCGCACTGCTGCTCTCCGGCGCGGTCGCGGGCCTGGCCGCGCTGCAGGACGTGCTCGGCCGGGGAACGCCGGTCGGCGGCGGCCTCGGCCAGACCGCCCCGCTCGCCCTCGCCCACCTGCCGGACTACGGCCTGCTCGCGCTTGCCGTCGCCCTGGCCGGCCGCGCCTCCGGCCTGGGCATGATCGCGGCCGCGCTGGCACTGGCGCTGCTGGACCGCGCCGGCCTGGCCGTCGGCCACGTGGCCGGGCTGCCGGGCGGCTGGGTCGCGATCCCGCAGGCCGTGCTGGTGGTGGCCGCGGTGGCGGCCGCAGGTGTGGCCCGTGGCCTGACCGCGCGCTGGGAGAGCGTGCAGCGGCGACGGCCGGCGGCGGCCCGGCAGGCCGCGGAGAGCGCGGAGAGCGCGGATCAGGCCAGCCCTGCCGGCAAGGCCGAGGAGGCGACGGAGGGCGCACATGCCTGAGGGACTCCAGCGGCTGGCTGACCCCACCTTCGGAGCCGCGGCGCTGCAGGCGGCCGCGGTGCTGTACCTGGCGCTGCTCGCGGCGCTGCTGTGCGAGCGGACCGGTCTGGTCAACCTCGGACTGGAGGGGGTCATGCTGGCGGGGGCGTGGGTCGGCGCGATGGCCACGCCCAGCCTCGGCCCGCTGGCGGGGCTCGGCCTCGGCGTGCTCGCCGGTGCCGGATTCGCGCTGCTGCACGCGCTAGCGACCATCCAGTTCCGCGTGGACCAGCTGGTGGCGGGGCTGGCGCTGAACGTGCTCGCCTTCGGCGCCGCCCGCTTCCTGCAGACGGCGACCTTCGGGTCTTCTGGGCGCTCGCCCGACCTCCGGCGCCTCCCGGCGGTCCCTGTGCCACGGCTGGGCCAGCTCTCGTCGCTGGTGCCGATCGTGGCGGCGCTCGGGCTCGCCATCTGGCTCGGGCTGCGCTTCAGCCGCGCCGGGCTGCGGCTGCGGGCCGTCGCGGAGGCGCCGCAGGTGGCTGCGCGCGCGGGGTTGTCGCTGGCGCGGCTCCGCTGCGCCGTCCTGCTCACCTCCGGCGCGCTCGCCGGCCTGGCCGGCGCGGGGCTCACCATCGAGCTCGCCGGTCATTACCAGCAGGGCATCACCCAGGGGCGCGGGTTCCTCGCGCTCGCCCTGTGCGTGCTGGTGAGCCGCTCGGTGCCCGGCGCCGCGCTCGCCGCCCTGCTGCTCGGCGCGCTGCAGGCGCTGCCTGGGATCACACCTTCCGGCCCCGCCAGGGGCCTGCTGGGCGCGCTGCCCTGGCTGGTCGGCCTGCTCGCCCTCCCCTTGCTCGCGCGCCGCCTGCGCTCCCCGCGCGGCGCCGCCGAGACCTGGCGCGCCGGCGCGTCGCTGTAGCGCCTGGCGACGGCAAGCGCAATCTCGGGCGAGGCGGGTAAGATGAGTGACTCGGATCGTGGCGGCCCAGCTCACAGGCCAGCAATTCCTAGCATTCAAGCTGATTGCAATCCTTGCGGGGAACTTCTCTAGTGACAACTCGCCAGGTTCTACGTGACACTTCCTGAACCAGCTCCGACCCCGAGCTGCACCTGGTCGGCGGGCGAGAAGGGGGGCTGATCATGCGGATCGACATCGGTGAGGCATACGAGCCATCGACCACTGAGACCAGCGCCCTCCGCGCTGCCAAGGGACAGCGGCTGAGCCTGCGGCGGGCGATCGACGAGTTCAAGGCCGCGCTGGCCGCCCCGGCCGGGGCGGCGGACATCGAGCGGATGGTCTCGGTGCTCGACCACGTGCGGGCGGTGTTCGCCGTGCACGTCGAGGTCACCGAGTCCCATGGTGGTCTCTACGAGGAGATCATGGAGATCGCGCCGCGGCTGGCCAACAAGATCGCCCGTTTCGAGCGCGAGCACGCCGCGATCACCGGGGCCATCTCCTCCGCCCTCGGCGAGCTGCGAACCGACGACGCGGCCGCGCCGCTCGCCGGGCTGCAGGATCGCCTCAGCCACCTGCTCGACGGCCTCGTGCGGCACCGCAAGCGCGGCGCCGACCTCGTCTACGAGGCCTACCACGTCGACATCGGCGGGGAGAGCTAGGCCAGGACCTGGGGCTGCGCTGCCCAGGCGGCGACGACAGCGGACCCCCCCGCGCCGAGGCTCACTCGATCGGGATACCCCACAGGGCGAACCAGCGGGCCAGCTCCGGCTCGACCGGGAGGTCGTTGCCGAGAGCCCCACGGACGCGCAGCTCCAGCTCGTTGTCGCGCCGCTCGCCTCCCATCGGGGCGAACGGGTAGAAGGTGCCCCGCTTGTAGAGGTACACGAGGTAGCAGCGCTCGCCGGAGCTCGACCCGGAGGGGCCGGGATCGGCGGCGAAGCCGAACACCGAGCACAGCAGCTGCGGCCCGAAGCCGCGCTCCTCCAGGGTCGCGTTCACCATGTGGGCACTGGTGACCAGGTCCTCGAGGTCCGGGTCGCCGAGCACCACCCAGCGGTAGCCGTAGCTGTCGTCGGTCACCCGCAGGGTGGATCCGGCCTCTTTCACCGCCAGCTCGAGCAGCTCGAGCAGCTCGGTCGAGGTTGCGGCGAAGCCCGCCCCGCTGGCCGGCTTGAAGCAGACCGCGGCGTGCCCGGACGGCCGCATGCCGGTCGCCGCCTCAAGGGTGACCGCGGCGCCGGCGAGCGCGAACAGCGCGTCCAGCTGGGCCTGCTTTGGCTTGGTCCGGCCCAGGAGCACGTCGAGGAGCTTCACGCCACCTGCCCCATCTCGCGCTCGATGCGGGCGAGCTGGTCCAGGCGACGCTGCAGGCTCGGGTGCGTGGAGACCAGCGACGACAGGCTGAAGCCTGGCGCCAGCGCCGGCGCGAAGAAGAACGCGTTGAGCGGCTCGGCCGCGCGCAGGTCGCGGGTGGGGATGCGGGCGATCTCGCCGGAGACCTTCACCAGCGCCGAGGCCAGCGTCGACGGCCGCCCGGTGAGGATCGCGGCCGAGCGGTCGGCGGACAGCTCGCGGTAGCGCGACAGCGCCCGGGTGAGCAGGAAGCTCAGTGCGTACACCACCGCCGAAGCGACCACCACCAGCAGGATCACGGCGCCGGTGTTGTCGTTGTTGTCGTTGCGGCGCCCGAAGCCGCCCCAGGCGCCCGCGTAGATCGCCGAGCGGACCACGAAGCCGGCCAGCAGCCCGAGGAAGCTCGCGATCGTCATCACCGCGACGTCGCGGTGGGCGACGTGGGACAGCTCGTGGGAGAGCACCGCCTCCAGCTCGGGCTCCTCCAGCCGGCGCATGATGCCGGTGGTCACGCAGAGCACCGCCGCCTTCTGGTTGCGGCCGGTGGCGAAGGCGTTGGGGATGTCGGAGTCGGCGATCGCCACCCGCGGCTTGGGCATGTCGGCCAGGGCGCAGAGCCGGTCGACGACGCCGTGCAGGACCGGCGCCTCCTGCGGCGAGACCTCGCGGGCATGCATTGAGAAGAGCGCTATCCGATCGGAGAAGAAATATTGGAAGAATAGGAATCCGCCAGCGATGATGATGATGAGGGCGATCGGCACCTTCACCGCGATCAAGACCGCGACGAAGAGAACGTAGACCAGCCCGATCAGGAACATCGTGAGCACCATACGGCTCGAGAGCCCCAGGTCGGCGGGAAAGCGGGAACGGGCCATCACTGCATCACCCCGGGATGAGACCCTCATCGCCGAGGATCTCCCTGACCTCGTCAATAGTTGCATCCGGACCGGGCAGCACCAGGTCGGAAGGCCCCAGGTAGTCGTCGGGCAGCTCGGTCGCGGCGGTGCGGATGCTCGCCAGCAGGCCTTGCAGGGCGATGCGGAAGCGGTCCGCGTCGCCGGCGTCGACCGCCTTGAGCAGGTCCTGGTCGAGGCGGTTCAGCTCCTCGACGTGCCCGTCGGTGACCTCGAACTGCCCTTCACCCATGATCCGGACGATCATCGCTGCTCCTCCTGGGCGGGAGCGCTCTCCGGCTGTTGCTGCACGCTCGGCTCGGCCGGCGCGCCGGACTCGGCCGGCGCGCTCTGTGAGGGGCCGAGCTGCTTGGCGGTGGTACCGCCGCCAAGCTCGCCCCTGATGCGGGAGAGCTCCGCCTCGACCATGGCGTCGCCCGAGCCGCGATCCAGCTCCGCCTGCAGGCGGTCGCTGCTCATCGACAGGTTGTCGAGCGCGCCGGAGGCCATCAGCTCGTCCAGCGCGCCGGCGCGGGACTGCATCAGCGCCACCTTGTCCTCGGCCCGCTGCATGGCGAGGCCGACGTCGCCCATCTCCTCGCCGATGCCGGAGACGGCCTCGTTGATGCGGGTCTGCGCCTCGGCGGCGGTGTAGGTGGCCTTGATGGTCTCCTTGCGGGTGCGGAATGACTCGACCTTGGCCTGCAGCCGCTGCGAGGCGTCGACCAGCTTGCCCTCCTCGCCCTTGAGCTGGTCGTGCTGGAGCTGCAGGTCCTGGAGCTGGGTGGCGATCGCGGCGCGGCGCGTGAGCGCCTCCCTGGCGAGGTCCTCGCGGTTCTGCGAGACCGCCTGGCGCGCCTGGCCCTCCAGCTTGGCGGCTGACTGCTGCAGGCTCTGGGCCTGCAGCTCGATGCGTTTGCGCGAGGTGGCCACGTCGGCAACGCCCCGGCGCATCTTCTGCAGCAGCTCGAGCTGCCGTTCGTACGAGTAGTCCAGCGTCTCTCTCGGGTCCTCGTACTTTTCGAGCGTCTTCGATGCCTTCGCCTTGAAGATCATCGAGAATCGCTTCAGCAAACCCATCGCCCACGCTCCTCGCCGCAGCCCGGCGCCACTCGCAGCTGTTGCCGATCGTCGATTTCGATTCAGTCTTGGACGTCAACTAGCAGGATACGACGGAGCCGCGCCTAACGGCCGCCCCTATCCGGCAGCAGCCTACCCCCGTCGCCGCCAAGTCGTGCCTGCCCGCGTGTCCACCACCTCGACGCCCAGGGCGGCGAGCCGCTCGCGCAGCTGGTCGGCGGCCGCCCAGTCGCGCCCCGCGCGGGCCTGCTCGCGGCGCTGGATCAGCTCCTCTGTGCCCGGCGGCAGCTCGGCCTCCACCGAGCGGGCGAGGTCCAGACCCAGCACCCGGTCGAACGCGGCCGCGGTATGGAAGCGCGTGGCCGGCGACAGGGACTCGTCGCCCTCGAGCTCGTTCAGGACCGCAAGCGCGCGGGGGGTGTCCAGGTCGTCCTCGATGGCGGTGCGGAAGCGCTCCTGGTACGGCCGGGCGACCTCGGTCACGCTCGGCGCCGGCTCCTCCACCGACGCGGTGGACGGGTCCCGCGCCCACTCGGCCGCGCGGCTCCGCAGCCGCTCCAGGGCCCGCGCCGCCCCGGCCAGCGCGTCCCAGGTGAAGTTGAACTGGCTCCGGTAGCGCGCCTGCAGGAACAGGTGGCGCACCGCCAGCGGCGAGTGGCCGCGCTCCTGCACGCTGCGCAGGTCGTAGAAGTTGCCGGCGGACTTGGCCATGCGGCGGCCCTCGGTGAGCAGGTGCTCGCCGTGCACCCAGGTGGTCACCACCTGGTGGCCGACCACCGACTCGGACTGGGCGATCTCGTCCTCGTGGTGGGGGAAGACGTTGTCGACGCCACCGGTGTGGACGTCGATGTGCTCGCCGAGCTCGCCGAGCGACATCGCCGAGCACTCGATGTGCCAGCCCGGAAAGCCCTCACCCCAGGGCGAGTCCCACTTGACGATCCGGTCCGGACCCGCAGCCTTCCACAGGGTGAAGTCGGCGTGGTGGCGCTTGCGCTGGTCGACGGCCTCCTGCCGGTGGCCGGCCCGCAGCTGGTCGATCGTGTTGCGCGACAGCTTGCCGTACCGCGGGAAGCTCTCCACCGAGAAGTAGACGTTGCCGTCGACCTCGTAGGCGTGGCCCTTGTCGAGCAGGCGCCGGATCAGGTCCATCATCTGCGGCACGTAGTCCGAGGCACGCGGGTGGGCGGAGGCCGGCCGCAGGTTCATGGCGGCGGCGTCGGCCAGGTACGCCTCGGTGTAGTGCTCGGCGATCTCGGCCGGGGTCTTGCTCTCCAGCCGGGCTGTGACCAGCATCCGGTCCTCGCCACGGTCGAACCGCTCGTTGGTCAGATGCCCGACATCGGTGATGTTCTGCACCTGCCGGACCTCGGTCCCATCGGCCTCAAGTGCACGGCGGACCAGGTCGGCGAGCAGGAACGTGCGGAGGTTGCCGATGTGCGCGGAGCGGTACACCGTCGGCCCGCAGGTGTACATCCGGACCAGCCCCGGGGTCCGGGCGCGCACGGGTTGCCTGGTCCTGGTCAGCGTGTTCGTGACTCGCAGCATCCCAGTTGAGGATAGCTCCGCTGCGGGTCAGAGGCCGGGTCACAAGCGGGGCGGGATCACCTTTGCGGCCATGGCCCGGTCGCCTCCTCGCCGCTCGCCGCGGTGCAGGGTCGCGCCGCTCGCTACCGGCCCCTCAGCCAGCCGGCAAAGCGCGGTACGATCTGGCGGTGGCCTCGGACCGCCGGCGACGCCGGTCGTCGATGTTGACGGCCCGCAACCCGGTGGTATCCAGCAGATGAGATCGTACCCAGCAAGGGGGTCAACCCGAAGATGACCTACGTCATCGCCGAGCCCTGCATCGACGTCAAGGACAGGTCCTGCATTGAGGAGTGTCCGGTCGACTGCATCTACGAGGGCGACCGGATGCTCTACATCCAGCCCGACGAATGCGTCGATTGCGGGGCCTGCGAGCCGGTCTGCCCGGTAGAGGCGATCTTCTACGAGGACGACGTGCCGGCGCAGTGGAAGGACTTCACCCAGGCGAACGCGACGTTCTTCACCGAGGGCGAGGAGCCCCTCGGCTCTCCCGGAGGGGCGGCCAAGGTCGGCCCGGTGACCCGCGACGCGGCGTTCGTGGCGAGCTACACGCCGACCGAGTGAGTGACATCGGAGGGCAGCACGCGGGCGCCGCTCACGGCGACGCGCCAGCGGCGTCGGCCTCGACCACGGGCAGCATGCCGGGTGCGCCGAAGCCGGCCATGGAGCGTTCCAGCGGCCAGCGCTCACGTGAGCGGCTGGAGAGCTTGGCCATGAGCGCGATGGCGGCCGGGTCCTCTTCACCCGGCCGCACGATCACCAGCCCCGCCTCCACGACCCCCTGCAGCCAGTCCTGACCCCGCTGGGTGCGCACCACCGTGAGCGTCCAGCCGTCGGTCTGGCCGAGGCCACCCGCGGCGATGTCGGCGTGCTCGGCCGCGAAGTCCGGGCAGAGCTTGCAGCCCTCACGGGTCACTGCCTGCATCTTCTTCAGGGGAATGTCGATCCGCTCGCCGGTCGATCGGCGCCAGACCTGGAACCTGCCCTTGATGTTCACCTTGGCGACGTCCTCGAGCGGGATGCCGTACTCCCCGGTGAGGATCCGCCGCATCCCCTCGTATTCGAAGGACTTGGAGCAGAGCAGGCCGATCACCAGCTCGATGCGGCGCGCGTACTTGTTGACGCGCCGCGCGGCCAGGATGCCGTTGACGGACGCCTGGCAGCTCATGCCGACCAGCGCCAGGCGCTTGAGCCCGCGGCGCTCCGCATCCTTCATCGCCAGCGGGTTGGCCGCGTAGGTGTAGCGCGACCCGGCCGCCTCCAGCACCTGCTCGCGGGTGGTGGCCAGGAACGGCTCGCAGTCCCACAGCCTCGTGGACGACAGCCTGGAGGTCAGCGCCCCCTCGATCCGGCCGCTCTCGAGTCCCCAGATGAGCAGCGCGGAGACCAGCCCGCCGTCCTGGGCCGCCTGGAGCACCGCCGGCTGCGCCGCGCGGACGAGGTAGACGCCGCGGTGGATGCCGAAGATCTCGTCGGAGCGGCGCGCACGGCCGAACAGGGCCTGGTCGGACTCGACCTCCCAGGCGCGGAAGCGCGGGCAGGCGCGGGTGCAGATGTCACAGCCACGCTGGCCGTGGAGGCAGTCGTCGATCGGGGTGGAGAGCTCCACGTTGAACGGGTGGTAGCTCTCCGAGTGGTCGTAGTCGAGCACGTCACGCGGACAGGCCATCACACAGGCCGCGCAGCCGGTGCAGAGGTTGGTCTCGACGACCTCGTGGTACAGCTCGCGCCACTGCGCCTTCTCGCTGTCCGCCGCTGCCATGCTTCCCCCATGCCCTTCCGGGGCCATCTGGTGTGCTCCGCAACGAGCATCTCACCCACCAGGCTAGAAGACCCGGACCGAACCTGCTGGGCGAGCTCGGCGATTCGCCCGGACGGCCCGGGTTCTCCTCCGAGCGGCGGACCCTTTAGCCTGGAGGATGACGACTCTCCCCAACCGCACCGGTGCGGACCGGTCCCAGGAGCCCAACCGTGAAGCTGTTCCGATCGAGCACCATCCAGCGGCCGCTGGCCCTGCGCTCGACGCTGATCGCCGTGAGCGTCGCGCTGGCGCTGTCGGCGCTCGGCAGCGTGGCCTTCACGATCGCGCTGGACGACTCCGTCGTCTCGGGACTGATGACCTTCCTGACCTTCGGCGGGCTGGCCGCGCTCACCGCCGGGGTGGTCGCCTGGGAGCTGTCCTCGCTCCGCGCCTGCCCACACTGCGGGCTCGAGAACGCCTCGCGCATGCACGACTGCGCTGCCTGCGGCTACGACCTGCGAGCCCGGCGCCGCTTCGCCTGCACCGAAGGGCACCTGGCCTACCGCCCGGGCCTGTGCGACTGCGGTAGGCGCCTGCTCGAGTTGCGCCCGATACCGATCGGACGGCACCTCGTGCGCGCGCTGCTGCTGGCGCTCGGGGTCCTGGCGATCGCGATCCTGATCGACGCCGTGCTCGCCTACAGCGGTGGCTGAGCGCAGACACGGCCCCGCCGGGGATCGATGGCGGGGCCGTGTCTGGGGGCAGGACGCTGGTTGCGCCCCTATCGAGTGCTATCGGGTGCTATCGGGTGGGTTCTGGAAGGTGACGATCCGGGTGGCCGTGTTGGCGTCGCCGGACCTGGTGCCGATCACCCGCGCTGTCTGGCCGGTCTTGAGCTCGGCCTGCGGCTCGGAGAAGTTCTGGAACCCGTAGCGGGTGTCGCCGTTGATGGCGAACGTGGTGGCGACGTTGTCAGAGCTGGTGACGGTGATGCTCGAACCCGAGAGCGCCGTCACCTTGCCACTGGCGAACACATAGGTCTTGACACCGTCATCGGCCTGCACCGTCACCTGGCCGTGCAGGGCACGTCCCTTGAAGTGCGCGCCGCCCAGCCCACCACCGAACCGGGCCCTGCCGCCGAGCGGGTCGCCGTTGCCCTTGCCGTCCGCGTTGGCCTGCGCAAACGCGAATCCCAGGCCGCCTGGCCGCTGATCCGTGCTCGAGGACTGCTGGGTGGCGGCGAACGCGGCACCGCCGACGGAGAGGGCCAGGACACCGGCGACGATCCATCCGAGCCACGCCGTGCGCCTGCCGAGCAGCTTCATCTGCTTCACCTCGTGCGGGTGGTAAAGGGAATCCTCCTGCCTACCTCCCAGATCCTGCCCCAGCCAGGTGAACGGGACCGCCATCGGGTGTTCGAGCTTGGTAAAGAAAGCCGGGAGCAGCCGGGACCGTTCTACCATTCAGGCGCAGAAGTCGTCCGGCTCGAGCCGCAGCAGCTCGACCGGCTTGCCCTCGACCAGGTGCTGGTCGAACAGGCCGGGCACGTCAGCCTCGGTGACCCCGCCGTACCAGACGTTGTCCGGCACCACCAGCAGGCACGGTCCCGCGAGGCAGCCTTCCATGCAGCCGGTCGCCACCACTTTGACGTCCTTCATCAGGCGCCGGCCCTGCTCCTCACGGAGCGCGTTGAAGACATCGGCCGCCCCCCGGTCCAGGCACGACCCTTTCGGATGCCCCTCCGGCCTCTGGTTGAGGCAGACGAAGATGTATCTCTCTGGTTGACCCATAGAACGCTTCCCGTGAGTGAATGCCGTCTCGGGTCAGGCTACCCCCGCACTTGCCCCTTCCGAACTCGATGTCGCCACTCGGTGTCGCCCGGGCACCTCCCGACGAAGAGCGGGTGCGGGACTTCGCTCATTGCCGGCCGTGCCCGAGTCCACCTCTCGGAGACCTGATGTCCAGCGGAGGGCCCAGTTCGCCAACGGCGATCATCGGGGACGCAGCCACAGCGACGCCTGGGTCGGCTGCACAGTCTGGTCGACCACAGCCAGCAGCTGGGCGCTGAGCGCGTCCAGGTCGACCTGCTCGCGCAGGCGGGCGGCGAACGCCGCCACGGTGCGGGCGGCGTCGTAGCGGCGCCGGTTGAAGCGCCGGTCGACCCGGTCCTGCACGCGGCGGCGCAGCGGCTGAAAGGCGGCTGCCGCGGCCAGGGTGGCCCCGGCCACCGCAAGGCTGCCGGCGTCGCCGGCCAGGCGAGTGACCACCGGCAGGATCAGCAGGTAGGGCAGCACCAGCAGGCCGGTGACCAGCGCATAGGTGACGGTGCGGCTGACCAGGCGGTCCAGGTCCCACAGCCGGTAGCGCAGCACCGCCGCCGCGATCGCGACCGGTGGGCACAGCAACGCCGGGTAGACGATGTTGCTGACGGCCTTGTTGCTGACGGCGTTGGGCAGCAGCTCGAGCCCCCCAGGAGCGGCCAGCAGCAGCCCGGCCACCGCGCCCGCGGCGCCCGCGGCGACCCAGCGCATCTGCTGGCGCTCGACGCCACGGGAGGCCCGGAAGCGCAGCAGCACGCAGGCCGCCGCGGCCGGCAGGCTGGCCCAGTGCAACAGCACGCCGATCACGGCGACCACCGCGGCCACCCTGCCCGCCGGGCCGGGCAGCCCGAACGGGTTGTCGATCTGGTTGCCGACCGGCTGGTTCTCCAGCGGTCCCGGGGTCAGGCTGCCGGCCACCAGCGTCAGGGCGACACCGGCCACGCTGGTGGCCACCACCATCCGCCAGCGGCGCGAGCGCAACCGCCCGTCGGGCAGCAGCAGCGCCGGCAGCGTCACGCCCAGCGCGATCGCCGGCGCCCAACCAAAGTCCCCGACCACGGCCACGAGCTGGGCGGCCAGTGGCAGGGGGCGGTGGTCGTGGATCAGCCGGTCGATCCACGGGCCGAAGGGGATGCCCCACGACCAGGCCAGGCCGGCGGCCGCGTACAGCCAGCCGATCGGGTTGGCCGGCAGCCACAGCGTCATGACCAGCCCGATGGTGGCAAAGCCGAGCGGGAAGGCCAGCGCGAAGGCGGCACCCTCGGCCAGCACGCCGAGCGTGAGCGGCCGGGTCAGGGCCAGGGCGACCACCAGGCCGGCGGCGCAGCAGCCGAAGCTGGCCAGCCACAATGACCAGGCCAGCGGGGTCCTGCTTCGAGATTGCATCGTCACCGTGTCGTCCTCGGCGATCGGGCGTCGAACCAGGCGAGTCTGCCTGGTCGACGATACGGCACCGTTACGGCGCTCCGACACCCGTCACGCCACCGGCACCGGCGCGAATGCCCTGGCCACGATGTGAAGGGAGGCAACCACTGAGGGGAGCGCGTAAGCTGATGAAGGATCCGCTGCTTGGAACGGTTGCGGGGTAGCTCATGGAGCAGGATCTGGCCGCCTTCACCCTGTCGCTGCACGGGGACGATGTTCGCTATGTGAAGGCTGGCAACGGGCCGGTCCTCGTGCTCCTCCACGGCATTCTCGGGAGCCGGCGCAGCTGGGCGGAGCTGATCTCACTGCTGGAACAGGATTTCACGGTCATAGCGCCCGACCTGCTGGGGCATGGGGATTCGGCCAAGCCGCGGGGTGACTACTCCCTGGGCGCCCACGCGGGCAGGCTGCGGGACCTGCTCGACGCGCTGGAGGTGGAGCGCGTGACGCTGGTGGGCCACTCGTTGGGCGGCGGCGTGGCCATGCAGTTCGTCTGGCTGTTCCCGCAGCGGTGCGAGCGGCTCGTCCTGGTCTCGAGCGGCGGGCTCGGGCGCGACGTCAGCCCGATCCTGCGCGCGCCGACGCTGCCAGGGGCCGAGTGGGTGCTGCCGCTGATCAGCCAGTCCTGGCTGCTGCGCGGCGGCGAGCTGCTCGTCGGCCAGCTGCGCCACGTCGGCCTGCGCTCCGGGCCCGATCTCGAGGAGCTGTGGCGCGGGTACGTCAGCTTGGGCGACGCGGAGACGCGGCGCGCCTTCCTCGCCACGATCCGCACGGTCGTCGACCCGGGCGGGCAGACGGTCAGCGCGCTCGAGTGGCTGCCGGCCTTGGCGCGCACCCCCACCCTGCTGGTGTGGGGCGCCCGCGATCGGCTGATCCCGGTCGCCCATGGCGTCGCGGCGCAGCAGGCGATACCCGGCAGCCGGCTGGAGGTCTTCGAGCAGGCTGGCCACCTGCCGCATCTGAGCGATCCGCCGCGGTTCGCGGCGCTGCTGCAGGACTTCGTGGCCACCACTCCGGCGCCGGAGGCGGGCCGGGTCGAGCGCCGGCGCCGCCGCGCGTCCCGCGGCGCCCGCAGGTCTGCCTGAGCGACTGCCTGCTCCAGCGCCGGTCGCAGCCGCGGTCGGGGCGCGTACGCTGGCGAGAGCCCGTCGCGACGCGCCGTGGGGGAGATCTGTGGGAGGGATGATGACGCAAGAGGAGCTGCGTGAGCTGCTGCTGACGGCCCGGGTGATCGCCGTCGTCGGGCTCTCGGCCAACCCGGACCGCCCTTCCAACCAGATCGCCTGGTACCTGCATCATCAGGGCTACGAGCTGTACGGCGTCAACCCGCTCTGCGGGCAGGGCGAGGTGTTCGGCGTGCCGGTGCTCGCGAGCCTCGACCAGGTGCCCGGGCCGATCGACGTGGTGGACGTGTTCCGGCGGGCGGAGCACACGCCGGAGGTCGCGCGCCAGGCGGTGGCGGTCGGCGCCGGCGCGCTCTGGCTCCAGCTCGGCATCTCCAGCCCCGGGGCGCGCGCCATTGCCGAGCAGGGCGGCCTCGCCTACGTCGAGGACCACTGCATCAAGATCGAGCACGCCCGCCTGATCGGTCGCAGGGCCTCGTAGCCGCCGCCGGGCCCGCGGCCCCGAAAGCGCGTCCGTGCCATGGTTGCGGCCGTCCGGCTGCGGCCGTTGGGCGTCATGCAAGGCCACGGTGGGTCATGGTCGGGGGACGCCAGCCGAGGATCGCCTCGGTCATGCGCAGTGCCCGCACGGTCGGCGCGACCTGGTGCACCCGCACGATGCTGGCGCCGTTCAGCACGCTGACCACGGCGGCGGCGAGGCTCCCCTCGAGCCGCTGCTGCAGCGGCACGGCCAGCGTCTCACCGATGAAGTCCTTGTTCGACAGGCCCACCAGCACGGGGTAACCGAGCAGGGTCAGCTCGCGCAGCCGCCGGGTCAGCTCGAGCGAGTGATAGGTGTTCTTGTGGAAGTCATGGCCCGGGTCGACCACGATCCGCTCGGCCGTCACGCCGCCGCGGCGGGCCAGCTCGGCCCGGTCGGCAAGGAAGGCGGTGACCTCGGCCACCACGTCGCGGTAGGCGCTGCGGTGCGGGCGGGTCCGTGGCGGGCCGCCGGTGTGCATCACCACCAGGCCGGCGCCGGCCGCGCCCGCAACCTCGGCCAGCCTGGGGTCGCGCAGCCCGGAGGGGTCGTTGACGACGTCGGCGCCGGCGGCCAGCACGCGCCGGGCCACCTCGGAGCGGAAGGTGTCGACCGAGATGACCGCGTCGGTGCGCGACCGCAGCGCCTCCACCACCGGCAGAACGCGGTCCAGCTCCTCGGCCCCGCTCACCTCCGGACCGGGTCCGGCCTTGACGCCTCCGATGTCGAGCCAGTCGGCCCCCTCGGCGAGCGCCCGGTCGGCAGCGGCCAGAGCGGCGTCGAGGGCGAAGGTGGCGCCCCGGTCGTAGAACGAGTCGGGGGTGCGGTTGACGATGGCCATGACCGCGACCTCCCGCGAGAAGTCGAAGGTCCGGCGCCCGAAGGTCCGTCGCATGGCTCCATGATGCCGCCCGCGCCAGCGGCCGGCTGGCAGAATGCACGCATGAGAACAGGGGTGAAGGTAAGGGTGGAGTCGCGCGTGGCGGTCGCGGCCACGCCCCAGGCGGTGTGGGGGGCGCTGACCGACTGGGAGGGCCAGTCTGGCTGGATGATCGCCACCACGGTGACCGCCGATCCGGGCGGCCACCGCGTTGGTGAGCGGCTCACCGCCGTCACCGGGGTCGCCGGCGTCGGCTTCAGCGACCGCATGGAGGTGACCCGTTGGGACCCGCCCCGACGGGTCGACGTGGTCCACCTCGGCAGGGTGGTCCGTGGCACAGGCATCTTCGCGGTGGAGCCCGCTCCCGGCGGGGCCTGGTGCGTGTGGGTCGAGGACCTGGACCTGCCGCTCGGCTCGCTCGGCCGGCTCGGCTTCGCGCTGCTGCGGCCCGCGTTCCAGCTCATGCTGCACCGCAGCCTGCGCCGCCTCGCTCGGCAGGTGGAGGCAGGATCAGGGCGCTCTGGTGGTGCGGGGACCTCTTAGCCTCGACAGGTAGCATCACGCCATCCGCCAGGTGGCGGCCGACGACCGGAGGCGTTTCATGGCCAACCTGCTGCAGGGAGGCAAAGGCCGCCCCCTGCACCCCGCGCTCGTTCATTTCCCGCTCGCGCTGTACCCGACCAGCCTGCTGTTCGACTGGCTGTCGCACCTGGCAAGCGACGGCGGCCCGTTCGTGAAGGGTGCCTTCGCGCTGATCCTGGTGGCTCTGGCCGTCTCCGTCGGTGCGGTGGTCACCGGCTTCGCGGACTTCCTGCGGATCGACGCGGGCGGCCGCACCTGGAGGCTGGCGCTGACCCATATGACGTTGCAGCTGGTCACCGGCGGCCTGTTCCTGGCCAACGCGATCCTGCGCGAGCGTGACCTGGACGTGACCGCGAGCGCGATCGGGCCGATCGTGCTGAGTGCCGTCGGGGTGGCCACCCTGGTGGTCGGGGGGTTGCTCGGCAGCGACCTGGTCTACCGTCACGGCCGCCGTGTCGAGTGGCGCCGCGAGTGGCGCGAGGACCAGGACCCTCCACCAGCCCGCGAGGAGCACCCGGCACGCTCCTGAGCGAGCTACAGGAAGTCGTCCAGGTCCTCGGCCTCGAACGGGATGCCCTCCTGGCGGGCCAGCTCCTCGAGGGCGTCGAGCACCCGGCCGAGGGCCAGCACCGCGCTGGCCGGGTCGATGGTGGGCGACAGCAGGCGCCGGTACTGCTCGGTGAACCCGCCCGGGACACCGGTCACGGTGGCGGCGGCACGCAGGGCGTGGCCGGCGTTGCGGAAGGGCGTCCGACGCACCAGCCCGATCACCAGCGCGGCCAGCACCGCACCCTCCTTGACCGCCAGCAGCGCGCCCGGCACGTCCCCGTTCAGCTCGTCGGCGCGCGCCCTCGCCTCCCATGAGACCAGCTCGACGAGGTCGTAGCCGGCGGCGGCGAGGAAGGTCTCCGGTGAGCTCGAGGCGACCGCGGACTCGTGCGCCTGCCGCAGCTTGGCGAAGAAGCCGGTGGGGTCGTGCAGGGCCAGGTGGTGCAGGTACTGGTCGGCCGCGAGCGGCCACAGCGGCCCGATGTGTCCCGCCTCCTCCAGGTAGTCCTCGGCGGCGATGGCGCCGAGGTCGATCACCAGGCCACGGTGGCGCAGCACGCGCGCGGGGACCTCGACCTCTGGGGCGGTGGTGATCACGGCGACGTCCAGGTCGGAGTCGTCGCCGTCATCGCCCCTGGCGACCGGGCCGTGCAGGCCGACCGCGAGGATCGCCTGGAGGCCGTGCCTGGCGAGCAGGCGCTGAGTCAGCTCGCGGGCCAGGTCGAGCCGTTCATCATGGGTCACGGTGCGCAAGCTCCGGGATCGGCAGGGGCGGCGAGGATACCGGACCCGGACCCGAGGGCCGCTGCGACCCGCCCAGCGCACCGACCGGCGAGCGGTAGCCGCTGACGATCATCCGCCCGAGCAGCTCGTTCCCCTCCTCGGGGCTGGCCCAGCCGGCCGCCACCGCGGCGCGCAGCACCCCGACCGTGCCGGTGAGCCGTTCGGGCCCGAGGTCCTGGCGGGCTGTGCGCCTGGCCGCCCGCTCGTCGACCGCGACAGACCATCCCCGCGACATGGCCGCGGCGAGCGTGGCCGACTCCCCGGGATCCAGCCGGAGGGTGTAGCGCGACCACCATTTGAGCTCCGCCGGGGTGAGGGCGGCCGGCAGCAGCTCGTCGCGCCGGACCGCCGCGTCCACCTGTCGCCGGCATGCCGGCTCCTCGAGTTCCTCGAGCACGTCGACCAGCACGTAGCGCGGCGGGGGAACCGCACGGACCAGCAGTTCCAGGCGCCGCACGGCGCAGAAGTTGATGAGGACCGAGGCGTCAAAGCCAATCGGGCTCGGCGGCGGGGGCACGGGCAGGCCTTTTCTGCTCTGGCTCTGGATGGTTCAGGATCCCGCGGAGCTCCGCTCGCGGCATGTCGAGGAGCTCCGCCAGCTTGCCGATGGAGATCTCGCCGGCGCGCCACGCCTCGATCGCGACGGAGCGGAAGCGGTCCGGCTCGGACTCGGTGTCACCAGGCTCCCTGGAGCCGTAGCCGAGCGCGCGGCCGACCGCGCCGGGGGCCAGCCCCGCCAGGCGCTCGCGCTCGTCGTGGCTGATCCAGCCGAGGTTGAGGAGCCGCCACAGCACCGCCTGGTAGCTGACGCCGAAGTGGTACATGAGGTGGACGGCATGCTCGGCCGCCACCTCGCCCGGCTGCACGTCCAGGTCCCGCAGCCGCGCCATCACCCCGCCCGGCGGCAGCAGGAAGGCCCCGGCGAACGCGTTGGCGCGCATCTCGGTGAACTCGTAGCGGCGCGGCGGCGCGCAGACCTCACCCTCAATGCCGTCCTGCTCGACCAGGAAATGGGAGTACTCGTGCGCGGCGGTGAAGCGCCGCCGTGTGAGGGGATCGTTGCGATTGACCAGCACGCACGGCCCGACCGCCGTGGAGAAGAAGTAGCAGCCGGACACCTGGGAGCCGCTGGGGAACGAGCGGATCGCGACCTTGACGCCCTCGTGCTCGAGCACCGCCACCACCGACGGCACCGAGGCGGCGCCGCCGATCCCGAGCCGGCGCCGTTCCTGCTGCCCCAGATGCTCGCCCTGGTCGATGGCGCGGCCGCGGGGGACGCGATAGGTCGGGAACGCGAAGCGCTGCTCGCCGAAGGCGGCCTGCTCGAGCCAGGAGTAGTAGTGGCACCAGTCCGCGGCCTCGTCGATCACCGCTCGATCCTGGTCCCGGGCTGGAGCGGTGGAGCGGAAGTAGCGCAGCGCGGGGGCGCCCTCCGGCTCGAGCAGGAAGAGGCTCGCGGGCTTGCCGTACAGGCGCGAGAGCTTCGCCAGCTCCACGCTGCTCACCGAGCGCCGCCCGGACTCGATGCGGGACACCGCGGGCCGCGCGACCCCGAGCGCTTGGGCGACCCGCGCCTGCGAGAGCCCGGCGGCCAGGCGCGCGTGCCGCAGGCTGCGCCCCAGCTCGCCCTTGTCCATGGCCGCGTTCCCCTCCCGCCTGACTGTTGTGTGCGGGAATCGTACGCTGCCGCCCACGAGCGCTCCATCGCCCTACAGAAATTGTGGACAGACGTTCGCGGCCGTGTGGGTCAGGCGCGCTTCGCGGACCTCAGGCGCCTTCGAAGCGCGGCGGGCGCTTCTCGACGAATGCGGTCACGCCCTCCAGATGGTCCTTGGTCTGGCCCGAAACGGCCTGGACCTCCGCCTCGGCCGCCAGGGCCCGGTCCAGGTCAGCCTGGAGGTTCGAGCGGAGCAGGGCCTTGGTGCGGGCGAGGGCGAGCGTCGGCCCGCCCGCCAGGGTGGCGAGGACCTCCTCGGCCCGCGCGGCCAGCTCACCGCCGGGGAAGACGCGGTTCACCAGGCCGATGCGCAGCGCCTCGCCGGCGTCGACCCAGTCGCCGATCAGGGCGATCTCCATCGCCTTGGAGAGGCCGACCAGCCGCGGAAGATGCCAGGTCGCGCCGGCGTCAGGGACCAGCGCGATGCCCGAGAAGGCGAGCCGGAACCTGGTGTCGGAGCTGGCAAGGCGGAGGTCGCAGGCGAGCGCGAGCGACACGCCCGCGCCGGCGGCGATCCCGTTCACCACCGCCACGGTCGGCTTGGGCATGCCGGCGAGCAGCCGGATCGTCGGGGCGTAATGGCGCTCCAGCACCTCGGCGAAGTCCGGGGCACGCCCGGCGCTGTAGACACCGGAGAGCTCGCGCAGGTCCTGGCCGACGCAGAAGCCCCTGCCGGAGCCGGTGAGGGCGACGGCCCGCACCGCCGGATCCTCGGCCGCGTCGCCAAGGGCGGCCAGCAGTGCCTCCTTGAGGCCGGTATCGAGCGAGTTGAGCGAGTCCGGCCGGTTCAGGGTCAGCCAGGCGACGCCCGAGCGATGCTCGACGGCGAGCACCGCCTCGGCTGAGGCCGCGCCATGGGTGGGCTCCGCGCTCATGCGGATGTCCAGTTCTCGTGCAGGACGTCGGCCGTGTAGAAGGTGACCAGGCCCTTGGCGAAGGTCATGAGCTGCCTGGCGGCCTCGGCCGCCTCGGGACTGGCGAGTCCCGCCCGCAGCGACTCGTCGTCGTCGTAGTACATCTCGGTGACGATGTACCAGGGGCTCTCGCCGCGCAGCGCACCGGTGACCCTGGTGACCTCGGTCCGGCGCAGGCCCGGGGTCTTGGCGTTCAGCGGCAGGTGAGCGTCGAAGTAGGCGCGGTCGAACGCGGCGGGGTCCTCTGGCTTGGAGAACATGGCGACCAGCTTGACCATCCGAGCTCCTTTGTCCGGGGCCTGGCGACCCGCCTACCGTACCTTTACCGTACCCTGCCCGGCCGGAGCGTGTGATCAGAAATCCCCAGGAGCCATGGAGTGGGGGTCTACCCCCAGCCCCGTGACGGGGACAACGTGGCCGTCGATGAGCTCCTGCTCGTTGGCACAAACGTCCTGCTCTACGATCTGCGACGTGGAGGCGGACGGTAGCGAGGATTCACCCCGGGTCAGCCGGTCTCCCGGGCACCCGACCAGATTTCAGAGGGGAAAGGAGCGCCCCCGATGCGCGAGCGCTACAAAGCATTCCTTCGGCGCTCCTTCGAGGAGCAGGAGCACCAGGACGAAGAGGACCTTCGTGCCGCGCCAGTTCCTCTCTACGGGCTTCCGCCAGCATTCCAAGGACCACGGACGGCAGAGCGGCACCGCATCGCGGCCGGGGGCTGGGCCGCATCTCACTGCCCAAGCGGGAGGATGTCGGCGGACCCGAGCGGCCGGTCGTCGTGCCGATCGACCACGCACCGCGGACCTTGACGCTCATCGAGACGGGCGAGGTGCAGGTCGCGGAGCTTGACTTGCCGGACCACAGGATTCTTCTGCAGGCCCATCGCTGGCCGATTGAGGACATCGAGCTGGTGACGGTGACCGATCTCACCCCCTACCTGGTGGGCAGGCGCCGGGCTCAGGCGCGAGTTCGGGCCTACCTTGGCATGGATGAGCGCGACCAATGAGGACGATGGCCCTGGGCCGCAAGATGCCCGGCCGCTGCTGCGGCGCCTGTCGCACAGGAAGCGCTTTCGGACTCGTCTGGCGGCAGGCAGGCCCCGGCAAAGTCGGGGTTTGCACCAAATGCCGGAACATGCCTGGAATCTGGCTCACGGCTTGGACCAATCCGGTCGCCTGGCGCCGGGTCGCGACGTAGTGAGAGGATAAGTGCAAGCGGGGCGTCCCCCACTTCCGGCCCGATCCAGGACACCGGCCAAACCCTCCGACGCCGCCCTCGTCACGCAGAAGGTCCCGCGAGATCAGCACCGTCGGAACGGACGGATGGCGATTCTGAGACCCCATGCGCGTCGCGCGTGATCGGAACGGTGGTTAGGTGAAGAAGGGAGCCATTCTCGGGTGGAACGGGCGATTGATTTCAGGCGCTGCGCTGGCCTTGCTGGCCTCCGTGCTGCTGGCTTTCCTGCTCATGTTTGGGTGGCCAAACCGAGCTCCAGCGATCGACGATCCGCGTGCCTGTCCGGGCAGCAACGTCAACTTGGGTGAGGCCACGACACACTTCGGTATCACCATACCTTCGGATGCCACCGACGTCCGGTTCACCTCTGACGTGCATCCGATGTTCGGCGAGTATTCTCTCGTCCTCGGCTTCCACGTCACGCCTGAAGGGCTTCGTACATTCCTACATGACACGGGCCTGCCGTCGCCGTCGGCGAGCTTCGACCCCACACTCGATGTCTGGGACGCCTCCTGCGGCCTGACTCCTGGGAGTTCAGGTAGGCTCGTCTACACCCGGGATCAGACGCCGTCCCCAGGTACTTACCAGCGGGCCGCCGCCATCGATATGTCCAACCGGGCCAACCCCTACGTTCTCGTTGCGGCCAGGGACCTGTAGAGAGAGCCGGACGGGTCTCCGGATCGGGTAGGTTCGCCGCTTGCAGCCGACACCGTTGGCGAATTCCGAGGCCTTGCCGCGGCAAAGCTGTTCCCCGTCATTTCCTCTGAGGATGTGGGGTAGGTCAGCGTCATCGGGGGTGAGCAGGACCAAGGGCAGCCCGGGATGGGTTGCCCTTGTTTATGTGCGACGACAACGTGAGCACGTCTGGAGAGGGGTCGGCCCCCCTCCCGAACGTCCTTTGCCGAGCCGCCGGGAGGGCCGCACGCGGTGTCTCTGGATTGCTGCGACGAGTGAGTTCCATAATAGCCGTGCGCTTGCACGCATCGTTGGAACTGTGTTCCTCGGTCTCTGGGGGGTCTATAACCGGTGGTTGTGTAGACGCGCAGTGAAGCGGAATCTTGAGACGCTACGTAACGCCTCCCGCTCCGGGGATATTTGAGAAGGCTTTGCAGTTGCGCGGTGGCGAGCAGGTGGCCGTAGCCAGTGACCGGCTCGGGGTAGGAGCCCTGCGGATGAGAGGCAAGTGGCGGCTCGGTGCCGTCACCGGGAAACGCGAACCGCTGTAAAGGAGCGAGGCAGCGCGCTGGGAGCTGGCCTACGACTGGGCCGTCCCAGAACGGTGCTGACGGCGCCGGCGACAAGCAGTGCCAGCGGGCGGCCGGCCCGCAGCCCGCACTCACTGGAGCCCTCCTCGCTGACTGGGGCCCATGAGGGTTCCAGGATCGACGATGGCGGGGCGAGCGCTGATCCTCCGGGTGAGAGGTGGATCAGAAATCCCCACCGCCGCCGAAGTCGCCGCCGCCGCCGAAATCGCCACCCCCGAAGTCACCGCCGCCGAAATCGCCGCCGTCGCCCCAGTCGCCGCCGTTCCCGCCGTCGCCACCACCGCCGTCGCCACCGCCGCCGTCGCCGTAGTAGCCGCCGCCCCAGCCGCCGAAGCCGCCGAACGCCTGCCCGATGAGCATGCCGGTCAGGAAGCCGCCGGCGCCGCCGCCGAAGTAGCCGCCGTACCACGGGCCGTAGTACGCGGGCGCGCGCCAGAACGGCACCTGCCGGTCGCCGACCAGCACCTCCCGGCTCTGCGGCTCGATCCCGTTGCGCACCTGGTGGGCGCAGGTTGCGCAGGCGGGAACCTCGCGCGGCACGCCGTCCGGCGGCGCCCAGGTCACGTCCTCGACCGACGGGCCGTGCCTGGGATCGAAGAAGCAGGGCGGCCGCCGCTCCGGCAGCGGCTTGCCCTCCAGCAGCGCCTTGGTCGACGCCATGGAGAAGCGGCCCGCCTCCAGCGCCGAGCTGACCGTCGCCATCTCCTCGGGCCTGCGGGCCCGGTCGAGGGCGTCTGCCGCCTTCTGGTAGGAGTCGACCGCCGCGGAGTACTGACTCACCGCCTCAGGGTTGACGCCGGGCATCTGGGTGTCGATGTCGAGCGCCCGGATGTCCTCGCCGAGCGCCACCAGATCCTCCTGCGCGAGTGCCTTGACCTCTGCCAGCTGCTGCTCGCGCTCGCGCCGCCGCCGCCGCGAGCGGACCACCAGGGCGCCGCCGGCGACCACCAGCAGGACCACGACCGCGATCGCCAGCACCGTGCCCACCCCGCTGCCGGAGCCGGAGTCCTTGGCGGCCGCGCCGCCGGTCCCTCCCTGCGCGGCGGCCGCCTTGACCCTGTCGACGAAGTCGAGCAGCGTCGCCTGTCGCGCATCGGGCTTGCCTCGATGTGCCTCGACCGCCTGGGTGGCGAGGCGCGGGGTCGTCCCCTTCGGCATCACGCCGGAGGTGCTGCCGGCAGCGAAGTGACCGCCGACGATCACCGCGTACACGCCCGGCCGCTTGAGCGACTGGGCGATCGCGCCGGCGACCCCGGATGCGTTGCCACCCGCCTCGTTCAGCGCCGCCTCCGGCAGGATCGCCACGTAGATCGGCACATCCGCGCCGCTGATGTGCTGCCGTAGCTCGTCCTGCTGGCCTTTCGTCGGCTTGGGATCGGCCGCGTCGCTGACGTAGATGGGGTTGTCCCGCAGGCCGTCGACCGCCGCGTCCACCAACCGCCCGGCAGCGGCGGTGCCGCTGAGCAGCACCAGCGCGGCGAGGGCCGCGGTCAGGACGACGGTCAGTTGCGACGGCAGGCGCCCCAGCGGGCGCTTGCGGCTGGTCATCTCGTTCTCCGCTCTCGAAGTCACCGGTAGCGATCGTCGCTGCCATTGTGACCCCATGGCGGGCGAATGGTCGGCAGGTCGGGGTCGGCGCTACGGGAAGCGCTCGGGGTCGATGACCGCCTGGGTCACCTGGCCCTCGCCGACCAGGCGGCCGTCGTGCCTGGCCTCGACGCGGCAGACCAGGCGCCGGGCGGCCTGCTCGGTGGCGGTGGCGACCAGCTCGACGGTGGCGCCCACCGGCACCGGGGCCAGATGGCGGCACCACACCTCGGCGCCCACGCCCTCCTCGCCCGGCTCGAGCAGGTCGAGCAGGACCAGGCGGGCGGCGTACTCCATGTCGCGCACCATCGCCGCCGTGCCGTAGACCCGGTGCACCAAGCCGTCGGCGAAGGCGGCCACGTCCGCCTCGGTCACGGTGTGGCGGTGGAAGGCGCTGGCCGCCTGGGCGACCGGTCTCATCCCTCCGCTGTGTCAGCGTCGTGGCCGGCGGGCCGGATGAGCAGCTCGGTGTCGGCGCCGGGCCGGCCGTGGCCGGTGTCGGCGCCGCCGGTGTCGAGCAGGCCCGTCTCGGCGTAGGAGACCGGCAGGTAGCCGTAGCCGCCGCCGAAGGTGTTGAGCCCGCCGGCATAGCCGTCGTCCAGCGCCCGGCCGAGCGCGAAGCCGTCCACCAGGCTGGCGGCCGCCCCGCCGAAGTAGCCGGCGAACCACGACTCGAAGTGGGGAGGCGCCTCGTAGAAGGGCATCCGGTGGCCGGCGGAGAGCACCTGCCGCGCCACCGGCTCGGTCCCGTTGGCGATGCTGCGCATGCAGATGTCGCAGGCCGGCACCGGCCGCGGCGGCCCGCTCGTGGGCATCCAGCCGACGTCGTCGACCGAGGGGCCGTGGCGGGTGTCGAAGAAGCAGGGCGGGCGGCGCTGGGGTATCTCACGGCCCTCGAAGCGGGCGCGGGCCATGGTCATGTAGTAGCGGCCCGCCTCCAGCGCCGTGCTCACCGGCGCGAAGTCCTCCGGGGCGCTGGCCCGCTCGTAGGCCTCGACCCCCTGCTGGAAGGACTCGTGCGCGCGGGTGTAGTCACGCAGCGCGTGCGGGTGGTCGGTCTCCGCCTCCAGGCCGACGTCGAGGTCTCGCATGTCCTCGCCGAGCGCCACGATGTCCTCGCGCGCCAGTGCCTGCACGTCGGCAAAGCCCGTGGTGCGGCCCCTGCGGCGGCGCTGCAGCGCGTTGGACCCGACCACGATCCACAGGGTGAGCACGATCAGGGCGCCGACCGCGAGCGCGATGGGGCGGACCAGCGGCCGCTCCCAGACGGACCGCCAGACGGGCTCCTTGGCGGCGGCCGCCTGGTCGACGCGGTTCACGAAGTCGCCAAGGGTCGCGGACAAGTTGCCCGGGTGGGCGCTGCTGGCCCCGCGGATGGCCGCGGTGGCGACGCCGGGATCGAGGGTGTTGCTGCCGGTGCCCGTCCTGTTCCCGGCGGCCACCGCCACGGTGCCACGACGGCCGAGCACGGCCGCGATCGCCTCGGCGAGCCGGTTCGGGTCGTTGCCAGTCTCCTTGAGCGCGGCGGCGGGGAGCACCGCCACGAAGATCGGAGTGCCCGCCTTGCGGATGCGGCCCAGCAGGGCGTTCGCCGCCGCTGGCGGCAGCGAACGCCTGGCGGCGCCGTTGACGTACACCGGACGGCGCTGGAGCGCCGCGGCCGCCTGGTTGACGTAGCGTCCGGCCATGGCCGGGCCCGCGAGCAGCACGACCAGGAAGAGGCTGGCGGTGAGTGTGAGCAGCGCGCGCGTGCGCCGCCGCGCTGGTGACGTGTTGCCGGTCCGCATCTGTTCGCTCGCTTCGCCTGGCTTGGTCGGCCGCAGCGCCCCACCCCGGCCCGGAGCCGGTCCCGGGGGCCGCGTTGAATGATCTATTCTCCCTGTTCGCGGCCGCTGAGGAAATGCCCAGGTTGCGACGCTCGCGGCCGGGGCCGTCGTTTGTGCCGTGTAAAGTCCAGGCGCGAGAGCTCGCGGGCGGCCTCGACGCTGGGTAGGTGATGCGATGAGGGCTGAGACGACGCGGCCGGCGCGGCGGATGCCGGCCGACTTCCTCAAGTTCTGGGCCGGCCAGACCGTCTCCAACCTCGGCAGCTCGGTCACGATGCTCGCGCTGCCGCTGCTGGTCTTCAAGCTGACCGGCTCGCCGCTCAACCTCGGCGTGACCAGCGCCACGAGCTTCCTGCCATACCTGCTGTTCGGGCTGGTGATCGGCGCGTGGGTGGACCGGGTCGACCGCAAGCGGCTGATGGTGGTCACCGACGTCGCCCGCGCGCTGCTGATCGCCCTCATCCCCCTGCTCGCCGATGCCGGGCTGCTGCGCGTCTGGTGGCTGTACGGGGTGGCGTTCCTGAGCTCGACCCTCACCATCGCCTTCGACTCCGCCGAATTCGCCGCCATCCCGAGCCTGGTCAACAACAAGGACGACCTGGTCACCGCGAACGGCCGCATCCAGGCGAGCTACTACGCGGCGCAGATGGCCGGCCCGCTGCTGGCGGGGCTGCTGATCGCCTCGATCTCGGTGCAGCAGGTGTTCTGGCTCGACTCGGCGTCGTTCCTGGTGTCGGCGGCCACGCTGCTGACCGTCAGGCGGCGCTTCAACCTCGCGCCCAGCGAGACGGAGAGCGCGCAAGGGGCCGGCGAGCACGAGCGGCGGTCGATCCGCCACGACGTGGCCGAGGGCCTGCGCTATGTGCTCAGCCACCCGGTGCTGCGCAGCATCTCCGCCATGATGGCGATCATCAACCTGATCAGCAGCACCACCTATGCACAGCTCGTGCTGTTCGCCAAGCATCGGCTGTCCGCCAGCGACTCCCAGGTGGGCCTGCTGTACTCGGCCGGGAGCGTCGGCGTGGTGATGCTGTCGCTCGCGGCGGGACGGCTGCGACGCCGCCTGCCGTTCAGCAAGGTCGCCCTCGGCGCGCTGGTGCTCGACGGCCTGCTGGTCCTCGCCATGTCCCTCACCCACCGGTACTGGGTGGCGCTGCCGCTGTGGGCGGTCGCTTCGGGGCTGGGCGTCCTGTTCAACATCAACACCGGGAGCCTCCGGCAGCAGATCGTCCCCAACGAGCTGCTCGGCCGGGTGATCAGCGTCGCCAGCGTGCTCGCCTGGTCGGCCATCCCGCTCGGCACTCTGGCCGGCGCCTTCGCCATCCAGCGGACCGGCAGCGTCGCACTGGTCTACGGCGTCATCGGCGCGCTGGTCGTGCTGGTCGCCCTGGCCTTCTCGCTGTCGCCCCTCGGTCACGCCGAGCGCTACCTGGAGCCGGAGCCCGGCGGCGGGCCGCCTGACGGCGGATAGAACCCCGTCTCCTGGCGCGTCCACGGAGGGAACCGCGTGCAGGCGCCCGCGTAGCCGTCCCGCCGCTTCGACAGCCTCGTCCAGGCTTCTGGACCGATGGCCCACTCACTCGCCGAAGCGGGACAGGCCGCCGCTGGCGCGGGCATAGGCGAGCATGCGGGCCAGGAACCAGATCGCACCCGCGGCGTAGAGCACGTCGAGGCCCGCCGCGGCGGCGAGGTGGCCCCAGATCACGCCGTGGCCGGCGAGCACAGCGCGCATGCCCTCGAAGATGTAGCTGGCGGGCACCAGGTGCGCCACCACCTGCATCCCGACGGGCAGCACGTGCACCGGGTAGAACACCGCGCTGAACGGCTGGAACGCGAAGGCCATCGCCCAAGCGACGATTTCAGCACTCTGCCCGAACCGCAGGATGATGCCGATGGTGATGGTCGCCAGCGACCATCCCATCAGCAGCAGCAGGAACACGAACGGGACCAGCTCGGGACCCATCCGCGGCAGGCCGAAGCCGTACAGCAGGAACGCCAGCGCGGCCATCACGGCCGTGCCGGCGATCAGCTTGAGCAGGCCGAACACGATCACGCCGGCGAGGTACTCGCTGGTGGCCAGCGGCGAGGTGAACACGTTCAGCAGGTTGCGGCTCCAGATGTCCTCCATGAAGGCGATGGTGACCGTCTCCTGCGAGCGGTAGAGCACCTGCCACAGCAGCAGGCCGCCCAGCAGCGCCGCCACTGCCGTGGGCACGCGGTTGGCCTGCAGGAACAGCGACAGGTAGCCCCAGATCAGCACCTCGATCAACGGCCAGTACACGACCTCCAGCAGCCGCGGCGGGCTGCGCCGCAGCACGTAGAAGTCGCGCAGCACCACCGCGCCGACGCGGCGCAGCCTGCCGCGCGGCCCGGTCACCGCCAGCGGCCCGGTCATGGCGGCGCCGTGCCATCCGGCCCCGTCGGTCCCGATCATCCGCGGGCCACCCGCAGGAAGACCTCTTCGAGGTCGTCGACCCCGTAATGGCTGGCGAGCTCGTCGGTACTGCCGGTGGCCACGATGCGGCCAGTGGACAGAAAGTAGACCCTGTCGCACATGCGCTCGATCTCTCGCATGTTGTGCGAGGTGATCAGCATCGCCCGGCCGCTGTGGCGCGCCTCGCGCAGCAGGAGCTGCCGGACCCGGTCGCCGACGTCGGGATCGAGGCTGGCGGTGGGCTCGTCGAGGACCAGCAGGCTGGGCTCGTTCAGCAGGGCCTTGGCGAGCTGCACGCGGGTCTGCTGACCGGAGGAGAGCTGGCGCAGCGGGCGCTTGCGCATGCTGCCGAGGTCGAACAGCTCGGTGACCGCCTCGACCCTGGCACGGACCTGGGCGACGCCGTACATGCGGGCGAACACGACGAGGTTTTCCTCGACGGTGAGCGCCCCGGGCAGGTGCACGTAGCCAGCGGCAAAATTGACGCGGCTGAGCAGCTCGGTGCGGTTGCGGGCGAGGTCCTTGCCGAACAGCCGGACCGCGCCGGCGTCGGGCGTGACCAGTCCGACGAGCATGTGGAGCGTGGTGGTCTTGCCTGCTCCGTTGGGGCCGAGCAGCGCGACGACCTCGCCCTGACCGACCGTGAAGCTGACACCGGCGACCGCGGTGATCGCTCCAAAGTGCTTGACGAGCTCGCGCGCTTCCAGGACTGGATCTTCTGCCATGCCCCGATGATCGCAGGGCACCCGACACCCTGCACCCGAGTTTCCACAGGGCCGGCGAGGGGAGCCCTACAGCCCGTAGCGGTCCTTCATCGCCGGGTCGTTGGGGTCGACCTGGCGCATCCCCTGATCGCGCAGGCGGCGGTTGACCTCCTCGAGATGCTCGCGCACCAGGCGCTGCTCCACCTCCGTGATGCGCCCGCGGTGCGGCTCGCCGGCGTGCTCGAGGGTGGCGTAGTCGACCCGCGCCCGCCGCGACCGCGCCGGTCCAGGCGTGTCGGGCTGCTGCGCCGGCTTGGCGTCGCCGTGCTGGGACTGCTGCTCGATCAGCGCCTGGAAGACGATTGCCTTCATCTGGACGCCGTCGGGTGCGAGCCGGTTGAAGTCGTCCAACGTGACCGTCAGGCGCTCACCCCGCTGTGAGCCAGGCGCGAAATACTCGAGCACCACGAGCTGGATGGCCGGCTCCAGAGCCTTGATTTCCTCTGGGAGCACGTCGAGCGACACCGGGAGCTGCTGGAAGTCGGGGTGCTGGTGGATGACGAGGTGACCCAGCTGGTCCTGGGTGCCCTCCCGACCGGAGATATCGGAGACGTGCACAATTCTGGTTCCCATCGACCTGCCTTCTCCAACGCTAGAGGGGCCGCGCCTCGAATTGGGCGTGCTGATCCTACTATCAACGCCCGACGATTGCGGAAAGCCCCGGCTGGACGGCCCGGCGTTCTGAGCTTCTCCTGCATTTCGCCGCGCTGCGACATTTTTGCGACCGCCCATCCAGGACACCACCGCTGGGGTGGGCTCACGCGCATGTTTCTTCTCTGAGAGAAGGAAGTCAAGTCCATCCGACGAAGTCGCCCGGGCCCCTGAGGCCGTGGAAGTATGACCTGAATACGATCCAACCGACGATGACCGCTATCTCTCCGCGGCGTAGCGGTCTGGCTCGCGGGTGAAGGCGTGGAGGCAGTGCTCGCTGCAGAACCAGTAGCGGCGGCCGGCGTGGTCGGCGATGAGGCGCGCGCCGGCCAGCGCCACGGCCATGCCACAGACAGGGTCCTCGGCCTGCTCCACCGGGGCGACCGGGACGGCGGCACGGCGGTGGCGCTCCTTGATCGCCTCGGCCAGGACCGCCACCGCGATCTCCTCCTGGGTGGACGGCCCGAGGTCCAGCCCGGCGGGGCTGGCGACCCGGGAGAGCTCCTCCTCGCCGGCGCCGCGCCCGCGCAGGGCGGCGAACACCGACGCGGCACGACGGCGGCTGGCGACCAGGCCCACATAGCCGGCACGGGTGCGCAGCGCCGCCGCGAGCGCCTCCTCGTCGTAGTGCCCCATGGTCGCCACCACCACCGCGTCGTCCGGGCCGGCCGAGCCCCCCTCCACCGTCTCCAGGTCGGCGTCGCCGAGCTCGGCCACCTCGTAGCCGAGCGTCTCGGCGAGCCTTGCCAGCGTCCTGGCCACCGGGGTCGCACCGGCCACCAGCAGCCGCGGCGCGATCCCGACCGGCTCGACGAACACCTCGAGCCCGCCGCCCGAGGGGCAGGTGCTCACCGCCGCGACCACTCCACCCGCCGCGGCAGCGCCGCTGGGCGGTGGCCCGGCGGAGCCGGGGCTGATGCGGACCAGTCGGGGGCGGCCCTCGGCCAGGGCGGCGAGCGACTCCCGGATCACGATCGGCTCCGAGCAGGCGCCACCCACCCAGCCCGAGAGCATCCCGTCCGCGGTCACCACCGCCTTGTCGCCGACCCGGGCCGACACCGGAGGGTCGACCCGGACCACGGTGGCGAGCACGTACGGCCGGCTGCCGCGGTGCGCTTCCCGTCCTGCCGCGGTCACCTCACCGCTGACCTTTCCCGTGGATCGCCGCCCAGACCTTGTCGCTGGTCACCGGCATGTCGATGTTGGTGACGCCGAACGGCTCGAGCGCGTCCAGCACGGCGTTGACGTAGGCCGCCGGCGACCCCACCGTGGCCGACTCGCCCACCCCTTTGGCCCCGATGGGGTGGTGGGGCGAGGGCGTCACGGTCTCGTAGGTCTCGAACCGCGGCGTCTCCCAGGCGGTCGGCAGGAGGTAGGCAGGAGGTAGTCGGTGAAGTTCTGCCCGATGCAGTTGCCCTCCTCGTCGAAGGTGATCAGCTCCATCGCGGCGATGCCGAAGCCCTCGGTGAGGCCGCCGTGGATCTGGCCCTCGACGATCATCGGGTTGATGCGCACACCACAGTCGTCGACCGCGACCATCTTGCGCACCTTCCACTGTCCGGTGCCCTTGTCGACGTCGACAACCACGCAGTAGGTGCCGAACGGAAATGTCATGTTGGGCGGGTCGTAGTAGTGCACGCCCTCGAGCCCCGCCTCCATGCCCTCTGGCAGGTTGCTGTAGGCGGCGAAGGAGATCTCCTGGATGGTCTTGGCGGTGTCCGGCGCGCCCCGCACGAAGAAGCGGCCCTCGGCGTACTCGATGTCCTCCGCGGCCACCTCGAGCAGGTGGGCGGCGATCCTGGTGGCCTTCTCGCGCAGCTTGCGGGCGACCATCGCGGTGGCGGCACCGCCCACCGGCGTCGAGCGCGAGGCGTAGGTGCCGAGCCCGTACGGGGTGTTGTCGGTGTCGCCCTCCGTCACCATGACGTCCTCGGCGGGGATGCCGAGCTCGGCCGCGACGATCTGGGCGAAGGTGGTCTCGTGCCCCTGTCCCTGCGACTTCACCCCCAGCTTCAGGATCGCCTTGCCGGTGGGGTGGACGCGCAGCTCGGCCGAGTCGAACATGCGCAGCCCGGCGATGTCGAACTCGGCGCCGTGACCGGCTCCGACCACCTCGGTGAAGCTGGCGATGCCGATGCCCATCAGCTCGCCGCGCTCGCGGCGCTCCCGCTGCTCGCGGCGCAGCTCCTCGTAGCCGAGCCGCTCCAGCGCCAGGTCGAGCGCGCGCGGGTAGTCGCCCGAGTCGTAGACCCATCCCACCGGCGAGTGGTAGGGGAACTGGTCCGGCTGGATGAAGTTGCGCCGGCGCAGCTCGACCGGGTCGATGCCCAGCTCGGTGGCGGCCTTCTGCACCAGCCGCTCGATCAGGAAGGACGCCTCGGTGACGCGGAAGGAGCAGCGGTAGGCGATGCCGCCTGGCGCCTTGTTGGTGTAGGCGCCGTCGACCTCGCAGAAGGCGGTCGGCACGTCGTAGGACCCGGTGAAGATGTGGAACAGCCCGGCCGGGAACTTCGAGGGCTGGGCGGCCGCGTTGAAGGCGCCGTGGTCGGCGATGACCTTCGAGCGCAGTCCCAGCATCCTGCCGTCGGCGCTCAGCGCCATCTCGCCGGCCATGTGGTAGTCGCGCGCGAAGCCCGTCGAGATCAGGTTCTCGGTGCGGTCCTCGACCCACTTGACCGGCCGCCCGAGCAGCAGCGACGCCGCGGTGGCGACGACGTAGCCGGGATAGATGGGCACCTTGTTGCCGAAGCCGCCGCCGATGTCGGGCGAGATGATTCGGATGTTCTGCTCCGGCAGCCCGGCCACCAGCGCGAACAGCGTGCGGTGGGCGTGCGGCGCCTGCGAGGTGAGCCAGATGGTGGCCCTGCCGGTGGCGGGGTTGACGTCGGCCACGCAGCCGCAGGTCTCCAGTGGCGCCGGGTGGCAGCGCGGGTAGAAGGTCTCGAGCCGGACCACCTTGGCGGCCTGCGTGAAGGCCCGCTCGGTGGCCTCCCGGTCGCCCTGCTCCCAATGGAAGATGTGGTTGGAGGTCTGCCCCTCCTTGTCCTCGCGGATCAGCGGCGCGTCCGGCCGCAGCGCGCGGTGCGGGTCGACCACCGGCGGCAGCGGGTCGTAGTCGACGTCGATCAGCTCGAGCGCGTCGTGGGCGACGTAGGGGTCCGTCGCCACCACGGCGGCGACCTCCTGGCCCTGGAAGACCACCTTGTCAAGGGCGAGGACGGCCTGGGTGTCGGCGGACAGCGTCGGCATCCAGGCGAGGTTGTGCGCCTCGAGGTCGCGGCCGGTGATCACCGCGACCACGCCGGGGTGCGCCATGGCCTGGCTGGTGTCGACGTTGCTGATGCGGGCGTGCGCCAGCGGGCTCCGTAGGACCGCCATGTGCAGCATGCCGGGGAGCTGCACGTCGTCGACGTAGGTGCCCTTGCCGCGGATGAAGCGGTCGTCCTCCTTGCGCCGCAGCGAGTGGCCGATGCCGTGGACCGGGGTCTGCGTCTCGCTCATGACTCCCTCAGCTCCTGGTCTGCACCGTGGCGGCGGGCTCCCGCATGGTTGCCGCGGCGGCGCGCACCGCGCGGACGATGTTCATGTAGCCGGTGCAGCGGCAGATGTTGCCGCTCAGCGACCAGCGGACCTCTTCGTCGCTGGGGTCGGGGGTGGCGGCCAGCAGGGCCTTGGCGGCAAGCATCATGCCCGGGGTGCAGAAGCCGCACTGCAGGCCGTGCTCCTGCTTGAAGGCCGCCTGGATGGGGTGGAGCTGGCCCTCGGTGAGCAGCCCCTCCACCGTCTCGACGGCGCGGCCGTCAGCCTGCACGGCGAGGAAGGTGCAGGACTTGATCGGCACGCCGTCGACGAGCACCGTGCAGGCGCCGCAGCCGGAGGTGTCGCAGCCGACGTGCGTGCCGGTGAGCCCGAGCTGCTCGCGCAGGAGATGGACCAGCAGCATGCGCGGCTCCACGTCCGCGCCATGCTCGACCCCGTTGACGTTGACGGTGATCAGCATGCCTGGTACCTCCTCAAGCCGCGGCCGACTCGGCGGCGGCCCGCAGGCCGCGCTCGGTGAAGACTCGGACGACGTTGCGCTTGTACTCGACCGACCCGCGCAGGTCCGCGCCTGGCGATGCGGCCCGCGCCGCCAGCTCGGCGGCCTCGCGGAACACCTCGTCGCCAGGCTCGGCGCCGGTCAGTGCCTCCTCCGCGGCGGTGGCGGCGAGGTTGGTCGAGCCCACCGCGGTGAGGCCGATCCCCGCCTCGGCGATGCGGCGATCGTCCGAGAGGGTGAGGCGGACCGCGACCGCGGCGGTCGCGAAGTCCCCGACCTTGCGCTCGAGCTTGAGGTAGGCGCCGCCGCTGCGCGGCCTCGACGGCACGCGCGCCTCGACCAGCAGCTCGTCCGGCTGGAGCTGGGTGGTGAACGGCCCATCGAAGAAGTCACGGGCCGCGATGGTGCGCTCGCCCGCTCGGGAGCGGGCGACGAGCAGGGCACCCATGGCGATCATGACCGAGCCCCAGTCGCCCGAGGGATCGGCATGGGCGAGCGACCCGCAGATCGTGCCGAGGTTGCGGACCAGCGGGTCGGACACCTGCGGCGCGGCCGCGGCCATGGTGGGATATCTCTCCCGCAGCAGCGCCGAGCGCTCCGCGTCGCGGTGCCGTGCCAGCGGCCCGACCCGCAGCCAGCCGTCCTCCTCGGTGAGCGTGTCGAGACCCGGGATGCGCCCCAGGTCCAGCAGCAGCTCGGGCGCGGCGAAGCGCAGCTTGAGCAGCGGGATCAGGCTCTGGCCGCCGGCGAGCGCCTTGGCTTCGTCACCCCGCTCGCCCAGGACGTCGAGTGCCTCCTCGAGGCTGCGAGGCGCGAGGTAATCGAACCTGGAGGGATACATCCGACCTCCTCCTGCCGCGGTGGCGCGGCAAGCCCGATGCTGAGGTGCCCGGTGCTCTGGGCGAACTGCTGACCGGTGGGGCGGCGAGGTGAAACGAGTCGACCACGCGGGAAGGGACGTACGGCACGTAACGTCATTCGTTCATGCTTGCTCGCCCCGACCGAGTTCCGCAAGACCCCTCCGCCACTCTGTGGACGACGGGAGCGGTGATCCGGGAGTCCCCGACGATCGCGACCGCTCGCTAAAGGCGGTCGATCTTGGCGGCGAGGATGAAGTCGTTGTCGGTCAGGCCCTTGGCCGCGTGGGTGGTGAGCGCCACCGCGACCCGGCCCCAGCCGAGCTCGAGGTCCGGGTGGTGACCCTCGCCTTCGGCGAGCAGAGCGATCCGCGCGGTGAACCCGAAGGCGTCGCGGAAGTTGCGGAACTCGAAGGTCCGGCGCAGCCACCGGTTGCCCTCGCGGGTCCAGGCCGGGTCGAGCTGCCCCTGCAGCTCGGCGGCGCGGTCGTCGTCCAGCGGCGGGGTGCCGGGCGCGCAGGTGGTGCACCTGCGCGTGGCCAGCTCCGTCTGGCTCATGCGGTCCGCCCTCCTCCGAAGAGCCGGCGGAAGAACGCGGCCACAGCGGCCCACCAGTGCTTGAGCAGGCCGGCGATGGCCGTGCCCGCCAGGCCATGCGCCTTGATCGGCTGGGCCGCGCGAGGCGGCGCGGGCGCCGCGCGAGGCGGGGGCGCCGCAGCCGCCGCCGCGCCTGACGGGGTGGGCGCCCCGGCCGCGGGCGCCCCGACCGTCGCCCGTGCCTCCTCTTCGAGCGTCTGCCGCAGGCAGTCGGCGAACTGCCCGAACAGCTTGGCCGAGACGTCCTGGATGGCGCCGCGACCGAACGAGGCCACCTTGCCCGTGAGCTGCACCTCGGCGGTCACGGCCATGCGCGTCCTGGACTCCGACACCGCCTCGAGCCTGGTGTCGACCTTGGCACGGGCGGTGCCGCCGCCGCGCACGTCCTTGCCGCTGGCGGCGATCCTGGCGCTGTGACCGGCCTCGTCGACGTCCTCGAGCACGGCGGTGCCCTTGTAGATCATGTTGATCGGGCCGAGCTTGACCCGGATCGTCCCCGAGTAGGTGCCCTCGTCCACCACCCCGGTCAGCTCCGCCCCCGGCATGCAGGGGGCGACCCTGGGCACGTCGTTGACCAGCGCCCACACTCGCTGCAGGGGAGCGTCGACCTCGACCGTCTGCTCGATCTTCATGGCTTCCTCCAGAGTTTGGGACCGAGGGCAAGCCGCCGGGTGGGTGCCGGTTCGCTCACAGCCTATCGGGCCTGTGCCACCCGCCGCGCCTGAAGCAGCGCCGCGACCCTCGCGAGCGCGGCCTCGTCGTCCACGTCGGCGTCGCTGCCGAGGGTGCCCACCTCCACCAGGCTCACCCACTCGGGGTGCGCGGCCAGCAGGTCGCGCGCGCCGGTGTCGCCGTGCAGGCGCCGCAGATGGGGCAGCACGCTGCGGTCGAACAGCTTCGGGTTGCCCGGGCGGCCGTCGTAGGCCGCGGTCGCCACCGGGCCGGCGCCGTCCCGCCAGACCTCCACCATGCGGGTCACCACCATCGCGCCGACCAACGGCTGGTCGCCGAGGCAGACCACCGCGGCCGAGGGCTCGCCGAGCGCCGCCACGGCGCTGGCCAGGACGTGCCCCATCCCCTCGGCCCAGCCCTTCACGACCAGCGGCCTCGCGCCGTGCAGGTCCACGCGCTCGACGACCTCGCGCGCGCCGGCGCCGAGCGCGACCACCACCTCGTCGACCGGGGCGGCGGCCAGCGCCTCGAGCGCGTGCTCGAGCAACGGCCGGCCGTCCAGCTCGGCAAGCTGCTTGGGACGGCCCATCCTGGTCGACCCGCCCGCCGCCAGGACGAGCCCGACCACGGTCACGGCGCTACACCTTGCCTCGTTCTCGCAGGGTGTGGACCGGCTCCCCGCGCTGCGACAGGCGCCCGCCCGCGCGGCCGTGGCGGGCGGCGACCACCTCGGCAAGGATCGAGACGGCCGTCTCCTCGGGCGTCTTGGCGCCGATGTCCAGGCCGATCGGCCCGGAGATGCGGGCCAGCTCATCATCGCCGTAGCCGTCCTGGCGGAGCCGCTCCAGGCGCTCGCCGTGGGCGCGGCGGCTGCCCATCGCGCCGATGTAGGCGACCGGGCTGCTCAGCAGGGCGCGGAGGGTGGGATCGTCGAAGCGCGGCTCGTGCGTGAGCACGCAGGCGTAGGTGGCGTCGTCGGGCGGGTTGGCCGCCAGGTACTCGTGCGGCCAGGCCACCACCACGTCGTGGGCGTCGGGGATCCGGTCGCTGGTGGCGAAGCGCTCCCGCGCGTCGACCACCACCACCCGGTAGCCGGTCTGGCGCGCGGCGCGGGCCAGCGCGGCGGCGAAGTCCACCGCCCCGACGATCAGCAGCCTCGGCTGTGGCGCGAAGACGTCGAAGAACAGCTCCCGGCCGGCGATCTCGCGCACCGCGGCCTCCTCGCCGGGCAGCAGTCCGCGCGCGACCCCGGTGGCCTCGGCATCGAGCGCGGGGTCGCCGAGCGAGCCGGTGGTGCCGTCCGGCGTGACCATGAGCTTGGACCCGAGACCGGGGCCGGCCACCACGGTGACCAGGGCGCCCCGGCGGTCGGAGGCGACCAGTTCGCGGATCGACTCCCAGCGGACGCCCGGGTGGGAGTCCCCGTCATGGACCGCGGCCACGTCAGGGCACCGGCTCGATGAAGACGTCGATGATGCCGCCGCAGGCGAGCCCGACGTCCCAGACCATCTCGTCGGTGATGCCGAAGGTGACCAGCTTCGGGGGGTCGCCTGCGAGCACCTTGGCGGCCTCCTCGAGCACCGCGGCCTCGACGCAGCCGCCCGAGACGCTGCCGATCCAGCGGCCATCGTCGCTGATGGCCATCTTCGCCCCCGGCGGGCGCGGCGCCGACCCCTTGACCTTGGTCACCGTGGCGAGCGCGACCCGATGCCCGTCGGCCCGCCACTCGTCGATCGTGCTGAGGACCTCTCGCATGACCCACCTTCCCGGCCAGCTCAGCCCAGCCCGGCTGGGCGTCCCTCCTTGGTTCCAAAGAGTACTCGCGCCCGCTTCAGCACGGATAGCGGCGAGCCGAAGAGCAGGTGGATGGCCAGATCAGGGAGACCGCGGCCCAGGCGCTCCGAAGGGTGTGGACAACCCGTTCCGCAATCAACTACCCGGTGCTAATCTGCTGCCCTGCTCTCAGCATCCCTGTCGGCCATGGGGAATCGGTTGCAGCGGGGCAAGCCGACCCGAACGCCGAGCAGTCATCCCGGCATATCCCCGAGAGTGGGGGCAGCGTTGCCCCAGCGCCAAGGAGGTGGCCCTTGCGGCACATCACTTGCACAGTCAACGGGGTACGACGCGAGGCGGATGTCGAGCCTCGCCAGCTTCTGGTGTATTTCCTTCGAGAAACGATCGGCCTGACCGGGACCAACGTCGGCTGCGACACGACCTCGTGCGGTGCCTGCACGGTCCTGGTCGACGGCAAGTCGGTGAAGTCCTGCACCATGCTCGCGGTCCAGGCGGACGGCTCCGACGTCCTCACCATCGAGGGTCTGGCCTCCGACGGCCAGCTCCACCCGCTGCAGGAGGCCTTCCGGCAGCACCACGGCCTGCAGTGCGGGTACTGCACTCCCGGCATGATCATGGCCGCCCTCGGCCTGATCGACAGCGGCGCCGGCCTCAGCGACCAGGAGATCCGGCTCGGCCTCGAGGGCAACCTCTGTCGCTGCACCGGCTACCAGAGCATCGTCGAGGCGGTGCAGGACGCGGGGACCAGGATGCGGGCAGGGGAGGACGCCACGGCGCCCGCGCAGAGCGCGTCGCCCGGCGCCTCGGCGTGAGGACAGGGAGGTCCCGATGACGCAAGTTGCCGAGCAAGAGGTACGGCGCTGGGTCGGTGGGGGCGTGCTCCGCAAGGAGGACCCCGAGCTGCTCACCGGCCAGGGCCACTACGTCGACGACCTGGTCCTGCCAGGCATGCTCTGGATGGCGACCGTCCGCAGCCCGGTCGCCCACGCCAACCTCACGCGCGTCGACACCTCCGCCGCCAAGCAGATGCCGGGTGTGGTGGGCGTCTACACCGGCGACGAGGTGGCCGCCGAGTTCGCCGCGCCGATGCCGTGCGCCTGGCCGGTCGCCGACCGAAAGATGCCGGACGAGCCGAGCGGCGATCCGCGCGTGCCCGAGCACTGGCCGGTCGCCCGTGGCCGGGTGCGCTACGCCGGGGAGGTCGTGGCCGTTGTGGTCGCCGACACCCGCGAGCACGCGCTCGACGCGGTCGAGGGAGTCGACGTCGACTACGACGAGCTGCCGGTGGTCACCGACATGGAGGAGGCCCTGAAGGAGGGCGCCCACGTCATCCACGAGCAGTTCGGCACCAACAAGGTCTACACCTGGTCGCTCGCCAACGGCGACGTGGACAAGGTCTTCTCCGAGGCGCCGGTGGTCGTCAAGGAGCGCTACTACCACCCGCGCCTGATCCCCAACGCCATCGAGCCGCGCGGCGTGCTGGTCCAGCCGGCGGTGGCGTCGGGCGAGTTCACCATCTGGTCGGCGACGCAGGTCCCCCACTTCCTCAGGACGCTGATCGCGCTGACGCTCGGCATCAGCGAGAACCGGATCCGCGCGATCGCGCCGGAGGTGGGCGGCGGCTTCGGCTCCAAGCTGAACGCCTACGTCGAGGAGTTCACCGCGGTGGCGCTCGCCCGCAAGCTGGGCAAGCCGATCAAGTGGGTCGAGAGCCGCTCCGAGGGCTACCTGTCCACCATCCACGGCCGCGACGTGATCCAGGACATGGAGGTCGCCGCCACCGAGGAGGGCAAGCTGCTCGGCGCGCGCGTCAGCCTGCTCGCCGACATGGGCGCCTACCACCAGCTCCTCTCCCCGATCATCCCGATTCTCGGCGCCTTCCTGTACCACGGCCCCTACGACTGCCAGGCCTACAGCTTCACCTGCAGCGGGGTGTTCACCAACAAGATGGCGACCGACGCCTACCGCGGCGCCGGGCGACCCGAGTCCGCCTATGCGGTGGAGCGCACCATGGACGCGCTCGCCCGGCGGGTCGGCAAGGACCCGGCCGACGTGCGCGCGCTCAACTTCATCCCGCCCTTCAGCGAGCCGACGGCGGTCGCCAGCGGGGTGATGTTCGACTCCGGCAATTACGGGGCGGCGCTGGAGCGCGCCAAGCAGATGGTCGGCTACGACGAGCTGCGCCGCGAGCAGCAGGCCGGCGGCGGGCGCCGCAACGGCAAGCTGCTCGGCATCGGGCTGTCGAGCTACATCGAGGCGTGCGGCGTCGCGCCGTCCCAGGTGATCGCGGCCCTGAAGGGCGGCAGCGGCGGCTGGGAGGCCGCCACCATCCGCTGCCACCCGACCGGCAAGGTCACCGTGGTGACCGGCACCTCGCCGCACGGCCAGGGCCACGTGACCTCCTGGTCGCAGATCGCCGCCGACGCGCTCGGGGTCACCCCCGACGACATCGACGTGCTGCACGGCGACACCGCGGTGGCGCCGCTCGGCCTGGACACCTACGGCAGCCGCAGCGTCGCGGTCGGCGGCACCGCCCTGTACAAGGCGGCCGAGAAGGTCCGCGCCAAGGCCCGCATCATCGCCGCCCACGAGCTGGAGGTCGCCGAGGAGGACCTCGAGTGGGTGAACGGCCGCTTCCAGGTGGCCGGCGCCCCCGACCGGGCAAAGACCATCCCCGAGGTGGCCTTCTCCGCCTGGACCGCGCACAACCTGCCGGAGGGGGTCGAACCGGGGCTGGAGGAGACGGCGGTCTGGGACCCGCCCAACTTCACCTTCCCGTCAGGCACCCACATCTGCGTGGTCGAGGTCGACGCGGAGACGGGCGCGGTCCAGATCGTGAAGTACGTTGGGGTCGACGACTGCGGACCGGTGATCAACCCGCTGATCGTCAACGGCCAGCTGCACGGCGGCATCGCCCAGGGCATCGCCGAGGCGATGTACGAGGAGGCGGTCTACGACGAGAACGGCACGCTGGTGACCGGCAACATGGCCACCTACCCGGTGCCCTCAGCGGCGGAGCTGCCCTCCTACGTCCTGGACAGGATCGAGACTCCGTCGAGCACCAACCCGCTCGGCGTGAAGGGCGTCGGTGAGGCCGGCACGATCGCCGCCCCGCCGGCGGTGGTCAACGCCGTCGCCGACGCGCTGCGGCCGGTCGGGGTCGAGTTCATCGACCTGCCGGTGAGCGCCGAGCACGTGTGGCGGGCGATCCAGTCGGCACAAGGAGGTGTGGCGTGATCCCGGCGCCGTTCGACTACGAGGTCGCCGAGTCGGCGGACCACGCGGTCCAGCTTCTCGGCCAGTACGGTGAAGATGCCAAGCTGCTGGCCGGCGGGCACTCGCTGCTGCCGTTGATGAAGCTGCGGCTGGCGAACCCGTCGGTGCTGGTGGACATCGGCCGGCTGCGCGACCTCTCGTACGTGCACGACGACGGCGACCACCTCGCGGTCGGCGCGCTCACCACGCACGAGGACGTGCACTTCAACGACCTGCTCAACCAGCACTGCCCGCTGCTGGCGCAGACCGCCGGCGAGGTGGGCGACCCGCAGGTGCGCCACCGCGGCACGATCGGCGGCTCGGTGGCGCACGCCGACCCCGCTTCCGACGTGCCGACGGTGCTGCTGGCGCTGGACGCCGAGCTGGTGGTGCAGGGACCGGGCGGTGAGCGCCGGGTCCCGGCGTCCAGCTTCTGGACCGGCATCTTCGAGTCCGACCTCGGTGACCAGGACCTGCTGACCGAGATCCGCGTGCCGAAGGTCTCGGGCGCGGGCTGGTCGTACCAGAAGTTCCACCCGAGGGCGCAGGACTGGGCTATCGTGGGTGTGGCCGCCCTGGTCGATCAGGGCAACGGCCGGCCGGCCCGGACCGCGGTGGCGCTGACCAACATGGGCGAGGTGCCGCTTCGGGCCCGGTCGGTCGAGCAGGCGCTGTCCGGCGGGTCCGACCCTGCCGCCGCGGCCGAGCAGGTGCTGGACGGCACCAGCCCGCCGAACGACGCGCTGGCCAGCGCCGAGTACCGCCGCCACCTGGCCAAGGTACTGACCCGCCGCGCCATCGAGGAGGCACGATCGCGCTGAGTCCAACAAGATGACCGCGGTCCCCCAGTGGTCGTCGCCTGAAGAGGTCCAAGGCGCGCTCGGGCAGCACGCCTACCTCGCTGACCGTGGCCTGGCCACCGCTATCTGGCTCTGCCTCGCCCTCAACAAGCCGTTGCTTCTCGAGGGCGAGGCAGGCGTCGGCAAGACCGAGGTCGCCAAGGTCCTGGCCGAGCTGCTCGACCGGCAGCTCGTCCGGCTGCAGTGCTACGAGGGCATCGACGCCAGCCAGGCGCTGTACGAGTGGGACTACTCGCGGCAGCTCGTGGCGGTGCGCGCCGCCCAGCTCGGCGAGCGCGAGGTGGACCTGTTCGGCGGCGAGTTCCTGGTGGAGCGGCCGCTGCTGGCCGCCATCAGGGCGGGCTCGCGGGCGGTGCTGCTGATCGACGAGCTGGACCGCGCCGACGACGAGTTCGAGGCGTTCCTGCTCGAGGTGCTGAGCGAGTTCGCGGTCACCATCCCGGAGATCGGCCGGGTGGCCGCCGAGGAGCCGCCGGCGGTGGTGATCACCTCCAACCGCACCCGCGAGCTGCACGACGCCTTGAAGCGCCGCTGCCTGTACCACTGGATCGACCACCCGTCGGTCGAGCGGGAGGTCGAGATCGTACGGGTGCGCGCCCCCGAGGTGCCTGAGACCCTGGCCCGTCAGGTCGCGCGGGCGGTGTCCAGGCTGCGCGGCATGGACGTGGCCAAGCGACCCGGGGTCGCCGAGACGATCGACTGGTCGCAGGCGCTCGCCTTCCTCGGCGCCAGCAAGCTGGAGCCCAACGTCGTCGGCGCCACCCTGGGAGCCCTGGTCAAGGACCACGAGGACCTCGAGCTGGTCCGCGCCAGGCTGGACGAGGTCCTGGAGTCGGAGTGACGGGCTCTCCCGGGCAGCAGAGCCTGGAGCAGCGTGGGCTCGAGCGGCTCGTCGGCTTCGGTCGGCTGCTGCGCGCGCGCGGCCTCCCCGTCGGTACCGGCCGCGTGCTCGCCTTCTGCAAGGCGGTGGCAGCGCTCGAGCGACTGGACCGCGAGAGCCTCTACCTGGCGGGCCGGCTCACCATGATCGGCCGCAGGGAGGACTTCGAGGCCTATGACGAGGCGTTTCGGCTCTGGTTCCCGGGCGGATACGACCAGATGCTGGTCGAGATGGCCGGCTGGCCGCCAGAGACCACGGTCGAGCGCGAGATCGAGCTGCTGGTCGGCGAGGCCTTGGAGGAGAGCACCGCCGGCGAGGGCGAGGAGGGCGACGAGAAGGCCACCATCGGCCTGGTCGCCAGCGCCGGCGAGGTGCTGCGGGCGAAGTCCTTCGAGGACCTGACCGAGACCGAGCGCCACGAGGCCGACCGGGCCATCCGCAACCTCGCCGTGACGCTGCCGCTCAAGCGGGCGCGCCGCTATCGTGCCGCCACGCGCGGCCACCGCTTCGACATGCGCCGGACCCTGCGGGCCTCGCTGCGCACGCAGGGCGAGCCGTTCCGCCTTGCCTGGCGCGGCCGGCGCTCCAAGCGGCGGCCGCTGGTGCTGCTGCTCGACATCTCCGGGTCGATGGGGGCCTACTCGCGCGCGCTGCTGCAGTTCGGCTACGCGGCCGTGCGTGCCGGCCAGCGGGTGGAGGTGCTCTGCTTCGGCACCCGCCTGACCAGGCTCACCAGGGCGCTGCGGCGCGCCGAGCCCGACGCCGCCCTGCGGGAGGTCGCCGGCAGGGTGATCGACTGGGAGGGCGGCACCCGGATCGGCGCATCGATCAAAGAGCTGCTGGACCGCTACGGCCAGCAGGCGTGGCTGCGCGGCTCGGTGGTGGTGCTGTGCTCCGACGGCCTGGAGCGCGGCGACCCCGCGCTGCTCAACGCGCAGATGGCCCGCCTCGGCCGCCTCGCCCACCGGCTGGTGTGGGTGAACCCGCTCAAGGGCAGCCCGCGCTACCAACCCCTGGCCCGCGGCATGGCCGCCGCCCTGCCGCACGTCGACTCGTTCCTGCCTGGCCACAATCTCCAGAGCTTGGAGGCGCTCTGCGAGGTGCTCGCGCTTGCCTGACGCCCGCCAGGGCGGTCGCCCTGGTCCGGCGCGGACGCCTGTACGATGAGGACCTGCCGGTAGGCGCTGCCGGCAGGCCGTGGGAAATCGCTCGAAGGGGTCCCGGGATGACCGAGCGGATCACCGTGCTCCTCACCGTCGAGCTGCTGTCGCTGGACACGGCCTTCCGAGCGGTGTCCCGACCCGAGTGCGGCGGCACGGCGCTGTTCGTCGGCACCACCCGCAGCCCCTCCCAGGGCCACGTGGTGGAGCAGCTCGAGTACGAGGCGTACGACGAGCTGGCCGTGCGCGAGCTGGAGAGGGTGGCCCGCGCGGCGCTGCTGCGCCACGGCCTGGGCGCGGTCTACGTGGCCCATCGGACCGGGGTCGTGCCGATCGGCGAGCCGAGCGTGATCGTGGCCGCCGCCGCCTCACACCGGGCCGAGGCGTTCTCCGGGTGCCGCGAGCTGATCGACGAGCTGAAGCGGACCGTGCCAATCTGGAAGAAGGAACGCTGGGCCGGCGGCGGGCGCTGGATCGGGATCCCCGACGAGCTGCAGGAGGTGCCGGGTGGCCACATCTGAACGGGTCATGATCGACAGCTTCGGCAGAGTGGTCAGGGACCTGCGGGTCTCGGTGACCGATCGCTGCAATTTCCGCTGCCTGTACTGCATGCCCGAGGATGGCCTGCCGTGGCTGGGCGCCGGTGACGTGCTCACCCGGGACGAGATGATCCGAGCGCTGCGCGTGGCGATCGGGCTCGGCGTTCGGACCGTGCGCATCACCGGCGGCGAGCCCACGCTGCGCCGCGACCTGGTCGACGTGGTGGCCGCCCTGGCACCGCTCGGGGTGGAGCTGTCGCTGACGACCAACGGCTATCTCATGGACCGGCTGGCCGAGCCGCTCCGGCGCGCCGGTCTCAAGCGGGCCAACATCTCGCTCGACTCGCTGCGCCCCGACCGCTTCCGGCAGATCACCCGTCGGGACGCGCTCGCCCGGGTGCTGCGCGGCATCGACGCGAGCCTGGCCGCCGGCCTCAGCCCGGTGAAGATCAACGCGGTGGTGGTGCGCGGCTTCAACGACGACGAGATCGTGCCGATGGCCGTCTGGGCCCGGGATATCGACGTCGAGCTGCGCTTCATCGAGTTCATGCCGCTGGACGCCCCCGGCGACTGGACCCGCGCCCAGGTGGTCCCGGGCGGGGAGATCCTCGCCAGGCTGGATGAGGAGATCGGCCTGGAGGCGCCGGATCCCCGGGGCAGCGCTCCGGCCGAGCGCTACCGCTACCGCGACGGCCGGGGCGCCGTTGGCATCATCGCCTCGGTCACCCGCGCCTTCTGCGCCCAGTGCGACCGCATCCGCCTGACCGCCGACGGCCAGATCCGCACCTGCCTGTTCGCCACCACCGAGTACGACCTTCGCGCGCCGCTGCGCTCCGGCGCGCCCGACGATGCGATCGCGCAGTGCTATCTCGCCGCGGTCGCTCGCAAGCAGTGGGGTCACCGCATCAACGAGCCTGACTTCATCCAGCCCGCCCGCGGGATGTCCCAGATCGGGGGATAGGGGGCCTGATGGCCGAGCTGACCAGATCCAACCAGGAGTGGCGCGAGCAGCTGACTCCCGAGCAGTACAGGATCCTGCGCGAAGCGGGGACGGAGCCGCCGTTCAGCGGCAGGTACGTCCACGTCAAGGAGGACGGCGTCTACCGCTGCGCGGCCTGCGGTGCCGAGCTGTTCAGCGCGCAGGCCAAGTTCGACTCAGGCACCGGCTGGCCCAGCTTCACCGAGCCGACCAACGCCGCCAGAGTCGAGCTGCTCGACGACTTCAGCCACGGCATGCATCGCACCGAGGTCCGCTGCCGGCGCTGCGGCTCCCACCTGGGGCACGTGTTCCCGGACGGTCCCGCTCCGACCGGCCAGCGCTACTGCATCAACTCGGTCGCGCTCGACCTGGACAGCGCCACTGCCGATTCGTAGAGAGGGCGGATATCCGCGCGACACCTTTCCGCCCCATCGGGTATAGGCTCCCGACGCCGGATAGGCGACTGGCCAGCGCGGGCCGGGAGGAGGAAGGGCGGATGCAGGCGGACTGTACCTTCTGCCAGATCGTGTCCGGTGAGCTACCGGCCGACTACGTGGACGAGGACGAGCGAACCGTCGCCTTCATGGACATCAACCCGGTGACACTCGGCCACCTGCTGGTCGTTCCACGCCGGCACACGCCCGACGTGATGAGCGTCTCGAGGGAGGACTGGCTGGCCGTGACCGCCACGGCGCGCCGCATGGCCTGCTGGACGACTGGCGCCTTCAAGGCCGGCGGGGTGGACCTGGTTCAGGCCAACTCCGACGGTATCGCCGGCGCCCAGACCATCTTCCACCTGCATGTCCACGTCGTTCCTCGCTACCACGACGACCTTCTCGGCCCGTGGTGGACGCAGCAGACCGCCGACCCGGCCGGAATCACCGAGGCGGCCCGGCGCCTGATCGAGTTCGGCCGCCGCGAGTACGAGGGCGTGCGCCCGGCCGCCTGGGCGTAGGTCGGGCCTCTGGCCCAGGCCCCGGTGGGCCTCGAGGACGGCGATACCGATTTTCGGGACATAGCGAGGCAAGCTTGGGCACTTCTCTCGTGTCCGCATAGTCCCCCGCGTGCCAGTGACATAGAGTTGTGGTCGGTCCGGCCGAGGCGGTCTCATCCAACTGCCATGGACGACCGTAGGGGCGGTCAGAGTTTGGATGCCCGGTTGACTGGGATAGCCGGTTGTGATAGCCGCGAGCGCATCCGAGTCCCCACCGGGTGCGTCAGCGGGGCCAAGCTACGGAGGACCGAAAGGGGCAGCCATGAATACCGGCCTGCTCGTACTGATCGTCGTCGTCGCGGTGGTGGTGGTAGCCGTGCTCGTAGTGCTCGCCCGAGTCCAGCGGACGAACCGGCTCCGCAAGCAGTTCGGGCCGGAGTACGACCACGCCGTCGCCGAGTCGGGTGGCCGTGGGGCGGCCGAGTCTGAGCTCGAGGACCGCCGGCTGCGGCGGGAGCGGCTGGAGATCGTCCCGCTCGACGTTGCGGCCCGCGAGCACTACTCCGAGCAGTGGCGGCTGCTCCAGGCGCAGTTCGTGGACTCCCCGGCGGAGGCGACCCGCGCCGCCGACCGGCTCATCAGCGAGGTCATGCGCCAGCGCGGGTATCCTGTGGAGGATTTCGCGCAGCGAGCCGCCGACATCTCGGTCGATCACCCGCAGGTGGTGGACGACTACCGCACCGCGCACGCGATCGCCGAGGCCAACGAGCGCTCGGAGGCGACCACCGAGGATCTCCGCAAGGCACTGGTGCACTACCGATCGCTCTTCGAGGACCTGCTCGAGGTGAGCGAGAGCGACCAGGAACGCACGACCGACGGGCCGCCCCCGGCGGCGCCCGCGCCGCCCCCGGAGCGGCGCACTACGGAGGAGGCGCGATGAACGAACGCTACCGTTATGGCTACGGTGAAGACTTCCCGAACCGCGACTTCCCGTTCTCGCGCCAGGGAGCGATGACCGACCGCCGTGACGACGACGCCCCGCGGCGGGAGGTCGACGTCGACGAGCGTCCCGAGGAGCGTCCCGAGCGCGCTGACGAGGAGCCCGAGGAGCCACAGGCCGACCGGACCCGGCCGGCGCATGCGGCGGACGAGCCGCGGGAGAGCGACCCCGGTGCCCCCGGGCCCTTCCAGCGGATGACCTCTGAGCGTGGGCAGCCCACCCCGCCAGCCTGGGAGCAGGAGACCGGGGCCCCCGAGCGCGGGGCCGCCGAGCGCGGGGCCGCCGAGCGAGAGGCCGCCGAGCGAGAGGCCGCCGAGCGAGACGAGGAGGATGCACCCACCTCGGACCCGGACGACCTTGGGGCGCAGCGCCCCGCCTCGCAGAGCCGGAGGGACTCGATCTTCGACATCGGCGATGAGCCGGCCGAGCAGGCCGAGCCCCCGGCCGCCGCAACGGCCGAGCGCGAGGCCGCGCCGTCCGGCGCGGGCACGCCCGGGCAGGCGAGCTCGGCCAGCGAGCGCCCGCCGATCGCCCTCGGGCCGCCGGCACCGGCACCGGCGCCGGCACCGGCGCCTGAGGCGGCACCGACCGCGCCGCCTCAGGTTGGCTCGGACCCCGCCGCCACGGCGCCCCTCTCCGGAGTCGAGGCGCCCGTGGCGAGGGCAGCCGCCGCCCAGGGGCCGTCCCCCCGGCGGCCGAGCCAGGTCGAGAGCCGGAGCTCGCTGCTCGCCGCGATCGACCGCGACTCGATCCGCAGCCGCTTCCTCGACATCCAGGCCGGTTTCGTCGACGAGCCGCGCCAGTCGGTGCAGGAGGCCGAGCGCTTCGTGGACGAGCTGGTGCAACGACTGGTCGAGGCCCTCGAGACCGAGCGCGCCAAGCTCAAGGCCGCCATCGACGACGGCTCCACCGAGGACTTGCGGCTCGCGCTGCGTGGCTACCGCGCCTTCGTCGACCGCCTGCTCAGCCTCACCATGTAGCCGGGGATGCCCCTGACCGGAACGGCCTTCGGCGGCATCCCCGACGAGGGCCTGGCGTTCCTGGAGGACCTCGAGGAGCGCAATGAGCGCGAGTTCTTCCAGGCCAACCGGATGATCTACCGCGAGCGGCTGCTGGCGCCGTTCACCGCGCTGCTCGACGCGGCGGCCGAGCGGCTCGGCCCGCTCGCGCCCGACCACGGGCCGTCCAAGGTCTTTCGCATCCACCGCGACCTGCGCTTCAGCAAGGACAAGGCGCCGTACCACACGGCCATGCGGGGATATGTGATGCAGCGCGCGCCGCTGCCAGGCGTGGTCGAGACCGGCTACTACGTGCAGTACAGCCCGGCTGGGCTCTACACGGCAGGCGGCATCTGGCACCCGGGAAGACCCGAGCTCGAGCGGCTGCGCGCAGGGATCGCCGATGACGACCGCGGGCCGGATCTGGTCGAGGTGCTGCGACGCGCCGTCGCGCGGAGTCTCGTGCCGAGCCTTGACCCGCTCCAGCGGGTGCCGAGGCCCTACCCGCCCGGCCACCCCAGAGCCGAGCTGCTGCGCGCCCGCTCGATCACGCTGGGACGGCAGCACGAGCGTGCTCCGTGGCTGGTGACGGTCGAGCTGCTCGACCGGGTGGTGGAGAGCTGGCGCGCGCTGGCGGCGCTCAACCTCTGGCTCGACGAGACCTTCAACGGCCGCCGCCCGGAGAGCTAGGCCAGGCGCGGGCCGAGGAACACCAGCAGCACCGCGGGGTCGGGGCCGAGGTTCTTGAGCGCGTGCCTGGACCCGGCGGGGACCAGCAGCACCTCGTACTGGCCCAGTTCGGCGGAGTCGTCGTCGACCCGGGCCAGGATCCGGCCGGCCATGACCACCATCACCTTGTCGGACGCCTCGTGCACCAGCAGGAGCTGCTCCTGGCCCGGGTCGAGGCAGTAGAGGTCGGTGAGCGTCCGGTCGGTCTCGAAGACCCGCTCCTTGGTCATCCGCCGCTGGTCGAAGGCGATCAGGTCGGCCAGCCTGCGGCGCTCCATCGCATGCTGCTCCTTGGAATGCGGTGTACCACATACGATGTGGCACATAGGGTGCGGCCAAGAAGAGAGACTACTATCGGAGCCAGCCTGAGCCCCATCCCCTGGAGGAAGTTCATGGAGATTGCACTCGGCACGGCCGGCGCGCTCAGCGCGCCGGCCGATCTGCTCGCCGTTGGAGTCTTCGCCGACCTCGAGCCCGGACCGGGCGCGGGAGAGGCCATCGCCGGGCTCGGGGCTTCGATCGGGTCGCTGCTCGAGGCGCGGGGCTTCAGCGGCAAGACCGGTGAGGCCGTCGCCCTGCCGACGCTCGGCCGGCTGCCGGCCGCAACACTGCTGCTGATCGGCCTGGGCGCGCGCGACAAGGTCGACGCGGAGACCCTGCGGCGCGCCGGCGGCACGGTGGTCCGCGAGGCACGCGGCGCCAAGCGCGCCGTCACCACGCTTCCGCAGGCCCTGGCGGGGGACGAGGCCGCGGCGGTCCGCGCCGTGACCGAGGCCGTGCTGCTCGCCGCCTACCGCTTCGACAAGTACAAGGCGAGCGTCAGCGACGCCGATCCCGGCAAGCGCTCCAGCCTGGAGCGTGTGGAGCTGGTGGTGAGCGAGGGCGCGGACCGTGACGCGCTCGAGCGGGCGCTGGCCGCCGGCCGTGTCCGGGCGGCTGCCACCAACCTGGCACGGGACCTGGTCAACGAGCCGGCCAACAACCTGCACCCCGTCGAGCTGGCGGCGGCTGCCGCCCGCGCCGTTGACGGCAAGGGCGTCACCGTGACCGTCAAGGACGAGCGGGCGCTGGCCGCCGAGGGCTTCGGCGGCATCGTCGGCGTGGGGCAGGGCGCGGTCAACCCCCCGCGCCTGATCGAGCTGCGCTACGAGCCGGAGGGCGTGCGCGAGCGGGTGGTGCTGGTCGGCAAGGGCATCACCTTCGACTCTGGCGGCCTCTCGCTCAAGCCTCCCGACGGCATGATCACGATGAAGACCGACATGTCCGGGGCGGCCGCGGTGCTCGGCGCGATGAGCGCGCTTCAGGACCTGGGCCTCAAGGTGGCGGTCACCGGCTACCTCGCCGCCGCCGAGAACATGCCGTCCGGCACCGCCACCCGCCCTGGCGACGTGCTGAAGATGAAGAACGGCAAGACCGTCGAGGTGCTGAACACCGACGCCGAAGGCCGGCTGGTGATGGCCGACGCGTTGGCTCTCGGCGCGACCTCGCAGCCTGACGCCATGGTCGACGTGGCCACCCTGACGGGGGCCTGCGTGGTCGCGCTCGGCAAGCGCTACGCCGGGCTGATGAGCAACGACGACGCGCTGGCCGCCGAGGTGCTCGAGGCGGCGGGGGCGGCGGGCGAGCGGGCCTGGCGGCTCCCGCTGCCCGAGGAGTACCGCAAGGAGCTGGACAGCGAGGTCGCCGATCTGAAGAACATCGGCGACCGCTACGGTGGCGCCCTCACCGCCGGGCTCTTCCTGCAGGAGTTCGTGGATGGCCGGCCATGGGTCCACCTGGACATCGCCGGCCCGGCGCGCGGCGAGTCCGACCACGCCTACATCGGCAAGGGCGCGACCGGCGCGGCGGTGCGCACCCTGCTCTCCTGGCTCGAGCGGCGGAGCAGTGACTAGACATTCCGGATCACAGTTGCCGTCGGCCCCTCGGTGGGTATGCTCAGGTAAATGACCGAGCAAATCTGAGGAGAATTCAGGAAGGGCATGGCGAGGCCAGAAGCCCGATCGTGCGAGTTGGTCTGCTTGCATGCCGTAGCCGCAATACGCGAACCGGCAGGAACGTAACTACCAGGAGTTTCGTTTTTCCATTTCGGGATCCAGGCCGGTATCATCTAGCCGGACAGCGGTCCACGATCGGAACTCCAGTGCAGAGCGATTTTGTCCCTATCCGGTCCCGTCAAGAGCCAGGTATACCTTGATCCTCGACTTGAGCGCCTTCCTGGCGACACACTCGGCAGAGCTGGTCTATCTCCGCCGCCACCTGCACGCCCACCCTGAGCTCGGCCGTGCCGAGCGCGAGACCACCGCCCTGGTCGCCCGCCGCCTGGAGGCGGTCGGCCTGCGGCCGCGGCTGCTGCCGACCGGCACGGGCCTGGTCTGTGACGTCGGCAACGGCGACGGCCCGACCGTCGCTCTCCGGGCGGATATCGACGCCCTGCCGTTGCAGGACGAGAAGGACGTGTCATACCGCTCCACCGTGCCCGGCGTGTGCCACGCCTGCGGGCACGACGTGCACACCACCATGCTGCTCGGTGCCGGCCTCGCTCTGGCGGAGCACGTCGACAAGCTTGCGGGCCGCGTCCGCCTGATCTTCCAGCCGGCGGAGGAGAGGATCCCAGGCGGCTCGATCGACGTGATCACCGCCGGAGAGCTGAAGGACGTCAAGGCGATCTTCGCCCTGCACTGCGACCCCAAGCTGGAGGTCGGCCGGCTCGGCGTGCGGGTGGGCTCGATCACGGCCGCCTCCGACCTGATGGAGATCCGCCTCACCGGCCCAGGCGGCCACACCGCCCGGCCGCACCTCACCGCCGACCTGGTCTACGCGATCTCGCGGGTGATCACCGACCTGCCGGGCGCGCTCTCGCGCCTGGTCGACCCGCGCTCGACGCTGACCGTGAGCTTCGGTTGCGTCCAGGCCGGGACCGTGCACAACGCCATCCCCACGCAGGCGCTGGCGCGCGGCACCGTGCGGGTGCTCGACCGTCACGTGTGGGGCGAGATGCCCAAGCTGATCGAGCACCTCCTCGAGGCCACGGTGGCGCCGCTGAACTGCAAGTGGGACATCGACTACCAGCGTGGCGCCCCGCCCGTGGTCAACGACGAGCCCGCCACCCGGGTGATGGCCAAGGCCGCCCGCCGGGCGATCGGCGCCGATGCGGTCCTCGCCGCTCCCCAGAGCATGGGTGGCGAGGACTTCTCCTGGTACCTCGAGGAGGTGCCCGGCGCCATGGCCCGCCTCGGGGTGCGCATCCCAGGCACCGACCACGACATCCACGCGGCGATGTTCGACGTCGACGAGGGCGCCATCCCGATCGGCGTGCGCATCCTCGCCCAGACCGCGGTGGACGCCCTCGACCACTACCGCTGCGACCCAGCGGCGAGGTGACCGGCGAGAGACGGTAGGCTCTTCGGCATGAACACTGATCAGGACGCCAACCGCCGGGACCTCGCGCTCGCGCTCCGCCTCGCCGAGCTGGCCGACGGCATCACCATGGAGCGTTTCCGGGCCGACGACCTCGTGATCGAGACCAAGCCCGACCTGACCCCGGTGACCGAGGCGGACCGGGCCGTTGAGGAGCTGCTGCGCAAGCACCTCGCCGCCGAGCGCCCCGGCCATCTGGTGGTGGGGGAGGAGCTTGGCGCCGACGGCCCGGGCGGCCCAGGCTCGGCCCGCTGGATCATCGACCCGATCGACGCCACCAAGAACTACCTCCGCGGGATCCCCGTCTTCGCGACCCTCATCGCGCTCGAGCGCGACGGCGGCCTCGTGCTCGGGGTCGCGTCCGCGCCCGCCCTCGGTCGCCGCTGGTGGGCGGCCCGGGGGCAGGGGGCGTTCGGCAACGGTGCGCCGATCCACGTCTCGCGGGTGGCGCGGCTGGCCGACGCGCAGCTCGGCCACTCCAGCATCTCCTCCTGGGAGTCGGCCGACCTGGGCGATCGTTTCCTCGAGCTGGAGCGGCGCTGCTGGCACCGCCGCGGCTTCGGCGACTTCTGGATGCACATGCTGGTCGCCGAGGGTGCCGTGGACGTCGCGGCCGAGCCGGAGGTGTCGCTGTGGGACGTGGCCCCGGTCCAGGTGATCGTCGAGGAGGCGGGTGGCCGCTTCACCAGCCTGCGGGGCGTCGCCCGTCCCGACGGCGGTAGCGCGGTGTCCTCCAACGGCCTGCTCCACGACGAGGTCCTGGCGATCCTCTCCCCGCCGTCGCCGGCAGGGTCGTGACCGTTTGGCTGGAGCACCGCTTGCGGGACGGGTCGCGCTCGTCACCGGCGCAAACCAGGGCATTGGCGCTGCCACGGCCCGCGCACTGGCAGCCAACGGCGCAGCGGTGCTGCTGACGTATCTGAGGCTGCCGGGCCCGCCGGACCCGGGCCTGCCGGACCCGGGCCTGCCGGAGGGCTACTGGCGGGATCGCGCGAGCGACGCGGCGGCGGTCACGGGTGCGATCACCGCCGCCGGCGGTCGAGCCGAGGCGGTCGAGGCGGACTTGGCCGACCCCGCCTCGATCGCCATGCTGTTCGACCACGCAGAGCAGGCGTTCGGTCCGGTCGAGATCCTCGTCAACAATGCGAGCGGATGGCTGGCGGACACCTTCAGGCCGGCGGCGTCCGATCGCTTCGGCCGCAGCCTCCGGCCGGTCTCCAGCGAGACGATCGAGCGGCAATTCGCGGTCGACGTCCACGCGGCGGCGTTGCTGATCGCCGAGCTGGCCGAGCGCCACGTCGCGCGGAAGGCCTCATGGGGCCGCATCATCGGCCTCACCTCGGGCGGCCGGGCGGCTTTCCCGGCGAGGTGTCGTACGGTGCCGCCAAGGCCGCCCTGGAGAGCTATACCATGTCGGCGGCGTTTGAGCTGGGCGAGCACGGCATCACCGCCAATCTGGTGCACCCGCCGGTGACCGACACCGGCTGGGTCACCCAGGCCGTGCGCGAGCGCGTCCAGCGGGACCCTGGCCTGCTCCACGTCGCCGAGCCCGAGGAGGTCGCGGAGGTCATCGTGTTCCTGGCATCCAATCAGGCCCGCCTCGTCACCGCCAACGTCGTCCACCTCCGGTAGCAACGACCCTGACCCAACTGCGTCACGCGAATGACCATCCCACGGGTGTGGCCACACCTGCCCAGGCTCGACGGGATGCTACCGGGCGACCTGCCGTACCGCCGGCAGTTTCCACAACCCCTCCGTGAGCGGCGAAGGCGCTGGGGCGCTAGGCTTTCGGCGTCCAATCGCGACAGGAGGTCGAGCGCGAGGTGCATGGTCCGGCCGGTGTTCTGACGGTGGTCCTGTTCGAGGCCGCCCTCGGGGGGCTGGCGCTGCTCTGGGCGGCGCCGCTCTGGGGGGTGGTGCGGCCCGGGTTCTTCAAGCTGGTCGGGGCGACCGTGCTGGCGTGCGCGGCGCTCGCCTGGCTGGCCGGCCGCAGCGGGCTCGACCAGGCGGGGGCGACCGGCCGCGCGGCCCTGCTGTGGCTGGCGGTGTTCGCCCTCGCGGTGCTGGTCTGGCAGGTCCTGCTCTATGCCCGCGTCACGGCGTCGCGCTGGGTCGGCATCGCGGGCGTGGGGCCGGGCCTGGTGGCCGCCTGGCCTCTGGCGGTGCTCAGCGGCCGGACCGCACTCGGGGCGCTCGCGCTGCTGACCGGGGCGCTGTTCCTCGGCGCCACCGTGGACGGCCTGCTGCTCGGGCACTGGTACCTGGTCGACCGGCGCCTCACCAACCGGCCTATCCTGGCGCTCGCCACCTGGTTCATCGCGGGAGTCGCCGCCGCGCTCGTCTCGGCCGCGCTCGGCGGCGCCCGGGGCGAGGAGGTGAACCAGTCGCTGTCGCCACTGCTGGCATTCCCGAACCTCACCGTGTACCTGGCGGTCGGCTTGGTGCTGCTGTGCGGCCTGCTGGCCAGCTTCATCCGCGTGCTGGTGCGCTCGAACTCGATCCAGGCCGCGACCGGCATGTTCTACCTGGCCGTGATCATGGCTCTGGCCGCCGAGTTCGCCGCCAAGGTCTACTTCTTCCCGGGATAGGAGCCGCCGGGTGAGAGCCTGCCGGACCGGCGCTCGCCCCTGTGCCGGCGGCGCCGAAACACGTGCTGTGGCGCCGAATCGCCATGCCGGCGCGACCCTTGGGTAGGGGCTGCTTCGCCGCGTGGGTGCAGCTTTGCCGCGCCACTTGTCGCTCGGGCGCCTGGTTTGGGGGGTTCGTGGAGCGATCTGCGCGGCAGAGCTGCACGGGCACGGCAGAGCACCACAACCGGCGCGGCAAAGGACCGCCACCCACGCGGCAAAGGACCGCGGCAGAGGGCGCACAGGCGTGGCGGGGAGGTGGCGAGGTCTCCACGGGGCTTCAGGCGTGGAGGCGCTTGGGGTCGACCTTGGCGCAGGATCCCCCGCGGGCCCACCGCCCAGACGGCGTGGTGCCCACCGGGGTCTAGCGTGTCTCGTCCGCCCGGCGCACCAGCGACACGGCCAGGCCGTCGCCGATGGTGAGGATCACCGACTCCAGCCGCTCGTCCTCGGCCACGCGGCGGGAGTACAGGCGCAGGCCTTCGGTGTCGGGATCGGACACCTTGGTGTCGACGACGCGGCCCGACCACAGCACGTTGTCGGCCAGGATGACCCCGCCAGGACGGACCAGGCGCAGGGCGTGGTCGAGGTACTCGGGATACTCGTCCTTGCGCGCGTCGATGAACGCGAGGTCGTAGCCGCCGTCGCTGAGCCGCGGCAGCACGTCGAGGGCGCGGCCGAGGATCGCGCGGACGCCGCCCGCGACCCGGGCCTCGTCGTAGCTCGCCTTGGCCAGCCGCTGGTGCTCCGGATCGGCCTCGATAGTGGTGAGGGTGCCCTTTGGCGCGAGGCCCCGGGCGAGCCAGATGCCCGAGTAGCCGGCGCCCGAGCCGATCTCGACCGCCGCCTGGGCGTCCACCCAGCGTGCGGCCAGCCGGAGGAATGCCCCGGTGTCGGACGACACCGGCGGCATGCCGCCGGCCGCGGCCCGCTCGCGAGCGTGGCGCAAGGCATCGTCTTCCCCCGCGGTCAGCTCGCTCAGGTAGGTGGCTATGGCGTTGGCCTGAACGACCACGACGACTCCTTTGCCGTTGGCTCCAGTTGGCTCGGTTGCAAGGGCCAGCCTAACCTCGGTGGCAGCGGTAGGCACGGACCTCAGCGGGCCATTTGGAGTGGCCGACGGCCCGAGTGAGGCTTTAGTCTGGCATCCACGGCAGGTGCAGGGAGGCGGGAACGCGTGTTCAACGTCGGGATCGGTGAGATTGCGGTCATCGTACTCGTGTGCCTGGTGGTGTTCGGGCCCGAGCGGTTGCCGCAGATGGCCCGCCAGATCGGCCGTTTCCTCGGCCAGCTTCGCCTCACCACCCAGAGCGCGCTCGACCAGCTCAAGCAGGAGGCCGACCTCAAGGACGTCAACCTTCCCGACCTGAGGGTCGGCTCGCTGCGTGCCCAGGCACGCGACTACGTCCGCGAGTTGCTCGACATCGAGGGGCAGATGGCCGAGCTGGAGCGCGAACGCGCGCAGCTCAAGGCGTCCCTGGAGGCCACGACCGAGGCGGCCGAGACCCGGGAGGCGGCCGAGACCCAGGTGGCGGCCAAGGCCGGCGTGGGCGAGGCGAGCGAGCCGGCGCCAGTTGACCCCGAGGCCACCTGACCAACGCCGAGGACGCGGCCTAGGTGAGCAGCTTGAGGCGCTTGCCCACGATGGAGCGGGTCAGCGGCGGCAGAGCGGCGGCGACCTTGAGCAGCTCCTGGCTGGCCGGGGCATCCGGGTCGGACATGACCAGCGGCTTGCCGCTGTCGCTGCCCTCACGCAGGCGGACGTCCAGCGGGACCCTGCCGAGCAGCTCCGTGTCCAGATCGTGGGCGAGCTGCTCGCCGCCGCCGGTGCCGAAGATCTCGTGACGCTCGTCGCAGTTGGCGCACACGAAGTAGCTCATGTTCTCGATGACGCCCGCCACCTTGATGCCGTTCTCCTGGGCGAAGCGGCCGGCCAGGATGGCGACCCGCTCCGCGGCCTCCTGCGGCGTGGTGACCAGGACCATCTCCGACCCCGGGAGCATCTGCGCGAGCGAGATCTGCACGTCACCCGTGCCCGGCGGCAGGTCGAGGAGCACGTAGTCGAGCTCGCCCCAGTACACGTCGGTGAGGAACTGCTGGATGGCGCGGTGGAGCATGGGACCGCGCCACGCCACCGGCTTGCCCTCGGTGAAGAAGCCGATCGAGATGACCCGCACCCCATGCGCCTCGAGCGGCATGATCATCCCGTTGAAGCCGACCGGGCGGCCGGTGACGCCGAGCATGCGCGGCACCGAGAAGCCGTAGATGTCGCAGTCGACCACCGCGACCCGGTGCCCCTGGGCAGCCAGCGCCGCCGCGAGATTCACCGTCACCGACGACTTGCCGACCCCGCCCTTGCCCGAGGCGACCGCCAGCACGCGGGTCGAGGAGTCCTCGCCCCAGAAGGTGATCTTGCGCTGCACGGTCGCCTGCGGCCCGCGGAGCTTGGCGACCATCGTCTGGCGCTGCTCCTCGGTCATCGAGCCGAGGTCGACGAGCACCTGCCGCACGCCGGGCAGCGGTGAGACCGCGGCGGTGACGTCCTTGTTGATGCGGTCTTTGAGCGGGCATCCCGGGATGGTCAGGAGGACCTCGACGGTCACGTCGCCGTCCTCGCTGATGGTGACGCTCTTCACCATGTCCAGCTCGGTGATGGGCTTGTGGATCTCAGGGTCCATCACCTGCCCGAGGGCGGCGTAGACCTCGTCTTGAGTGACCATGGCGAACCTTCACCTCACTGGGCGCCGAAGCGCCGGAAGAGCCAGGGGGAATCCCCCTACACTTGCGCAGTGTAGCAACCCGGCTGATCCCTTCCCCGGCGCAGCGGCGATGGCGGGGGGGCGGCCGGTCCCGAGCACGGATGGTTGAGGGAGAAGGTCTCAATGTCCGAATACGACGCCATTGTCGCCGGTGGAGGGCCCAATGGCCTCGCCGCCGCCGTGCGACTCGCGGAGGCGGGCTGGTCGGTCTGCCTGCTGGAGGCAAGTGACGAGATCGGCGGGGGTGCCCGCACGATCGAGGCCACCCTGCCGGGCTTCCGCCACGACGTCGGCGCGGCCTTCCTCCCGCTGGCGATGGTGGCGCCGGCATTCACCGGCCGGGACCTGGGCGGCTACGGCCTGCGCCTGCTGCATGCGCCGCTGCCTTCCGCGCATCCGTTCCCGGGCAACCAGGCGATCGCGCTCGCCCGCTCGCCGGAAGCGACCGCCGCCTCCATCGACAAGGTCCACCTGGGCGACGGCACCGCCTGGGTCGAGCTGGACGAGACGCTCGGCGAGCCGGTGGAGCTGTTCCTGCGGGCGCAGATGGTGCGCTGGCCGCTGGCCCAGGGCGCCCGGCTGGCGCGCACGCTCGGCGGGGTGGGAGCGGCGCTGGAGTTCGCCCGCACGCTCCTGCAGGGAGCCAGCACCGTCGCGCGGCGGTTCGCCTCCGAGCAGGCGCGCGCCTTCCTGGTGGCCCCGGCGATGCATGCCGACCTGCAGCCCGAGGAGCCCGGCACGGGGATCTACGCCCTGCTGCTGCACGTCCTGGGAGAGCGCTACGGCATGCCGGTGGCCGCGGGGGGCACCGGCGCGGTGAGCGCTGCCATGGCGGCGATGCTCCGCGACGCCGGCGGCGAGATCGTGACCGGGCGCCCGGTGGAGCGCATCGTGGTGGAGCGCGGCCGCGTGGTCGGGGTCGAGGCCGGTGGCGACGCGCTGGTCGCTCGGCGGGCGGTGGTCGCCGCCCTGCACCCCGACCTGGTGGTCCGCCTCGCCGGCCCGGAGTCGTTCCCCGCCGGCGCGCTGCGGCAGGTGCGCGACTACCGGCCGGGGCTCGGCACCTTCAAGGTGGACTGGGCCCTGGACGGCCCGGTGCCCTGGGCGGCGGAGGAGTGCCGCCGCGCGGCCGTGGTCCACGTGGGCGACACGGTGCGGGCGATGAGCCGGGCCGCCTGGGAGGCGAACCACGGCCTGCTGCCGGCGCGACCCACTCTGATCCTCGGGCAGCCGACCCTGGCCGACCCGAGCCGGGCACCCGCCGGCAGGCACGTCCTGTGGGGCTACGCCCACGTGCCGATCGCGCCCAGCGGCGACGCGCTGCGCCCGCGGGCGCGTGGCGACTGGTCACGCTCGGCCGAGCCGTTCCTCGAGCGGATGGAGGCGGCCATCGAGGCCCACGCTCCCGGCTTTCGTGAGCGCGTGCTCGCGCGCAGAGCGTGGACACCGGCGGACCTCGAGGCGGCAAACGCCAACCTGCTCGGCGGGGACATCGTCAGCGGGTCGTTCGCCGTGGACCAGCAGCTCCTGTTCCGGCCGGGCTGGTCGTGGTGGCGCTGGGGGAGCCCGGTCAAGGGCCTGTACCTGGCGAGCGCCGCCCTGCCTCCTGGAGGTGGCGTGCACGGTGCCTGCGGCGACCTCGCCGCCGCCCAGGCGCTCGCCGACCGGCGCCGCCCTCGGCTGCTGGCCGGCGCCGCCCTCGGCACCGCCGGCATCCTGGCGGTCCGTTCCCTCCGCTCCCGCGGCAAAATTTCCTGACGTTATAGTAGTGCTCGATGGTAGTGCTCACCTTTTGCCGGATTCCCCCAGGGCCGCCGTTGCGCAGGTGGGACCAGGTCCTTCTCGGCCCTCGGCATTGTGCTCGGAAGAAAGGAGAGCGTCGTGCCGTTCGAGCCAGACTGGCGCCGACACCGCAGGGGACGCCTGGACGCAGACGGTCGTGACGAAGGTTCCGAGGACCCGTGGTGGTCGCGGGAGCGGGACGCCGATGACCGGGGCAACGAGGTCGATCTGTTCGGCGACTACACCCCCGCGGGGGAGCCGGTCGAGCCCGGGCCGTCCTCGCGCGCTCCGCTGTCCCCGCCGGCCACGCTGTCCCCGCTGTCCCCGCCGGCCCCCTCGCCGCCGCGGCGCCGCCGCTGGAGCCGCCTGCTCACCACCCTCGCGCTGATGGTCGCGCTGGCCGCCGGCGCCGCCGGCGGCGTCCTGTTCGAGCGCGGTCGGGCCGAGGCCACGGCCGGCTTCTCCCCGGACGTGCAGGTGATCACCCGCCCCGTGCCGCAGGTTCCGCCGGCGTGCCAGGCTGCGCTGGACAAGGCGAAGCAGGCACTCGGGTTCTCGGCCCAGGTGGAGCGCGCGCTGGCCGCCCACACCAACGTCATCAACCAGCTCATAAAGGGTCAGTTGCGCGGTGCCGACGCCCTGCGTGCGGGCACGCCCCTGCTGACTCGCGGTGCCCAGGCGTCGGCTCAGCTCGACGACGCCGCGGCGCAGTATCGCAACCTCAGCCGCCAGTGCGGCCCGTAGCGCGGCAGCGCGCCGCGCGGGAGGAGTGACCGCCGGTCCCGCCAGGCCGGGGTGCGCGCCCGGCGGAGTACCCCAGGGACCATCCGCTCGAGGGCGGCGGCCATGGCGGGACCGGCGGCTGCCTCAGGCCGAGCCGACGTCCTCCGGGCTGGCCTCCCCGAAGGCGATGGTCAGCGTGCGCTCCTCGGCCCCACGGACGATGCCGAGCGCCAGGCGGTCCCCGGTCAGGCCGTCGAGCGCCTGGTAGAGCTGGTCGGCATCGCTGACCGGCTGGCCATCGACCGAGACGATCAGGTCGCCCGCCTGGACCCCGGCCCGGTCGGCGGGGCTGCCCTGCTCGACCACCCTGACCAGCAGCCCGTCGCGCTCCGGCAGGCCAACGGCGCGGCGCAGCTTCCTGGCGACACCAGCCGGAGCGATGCCGATGCCGAGGCGGGCGCGCTGTGGAGTCTCGCCCTTGGCGAGCGCCTCGATCCGCGTGCGCAGCTCGGCGTCCGCGGGCAGGGCGAGGTAGAAGCCGTCGCCCAGCCGGTGGGTGTTCAGGCCGATGACCTGGCCGGTCCGGTTGACGATCGGCCCACCCGATGACCCGCGCCCGAGCGGCGCGGTGTGCTCGATCGAGCCGGCGATGCGCCGGCCGCGGGGACCGCGGAACGCCCGGCCGACCGCCGAGACCAGCCCGACGGTCACCCGCTGGCGGCCTCCCGGGCTTGCGAGGGCGAGCACCGCCGTCCCGACCGCCGTCGGTGTGGTCGCGTCCGCCCAGGCGACCGGGGTCACGCCGGCGGTGTCCACCGAGATCACCGCCAGGTCTCCGTCGACGTCGACCCCCTGGACCCGGCCGACCTCGCTGCGGCCGTCGGCGAACACCACGGTGACCTCATCACCGCGGAGGTTGTGGGCGTTGGTGACCACTCGGCCTTCGGCCGTCACCACTCCCGAGCCGCGTCCCCATCCCCGGCCGATGCCGACCACGGCAGGACCAACCTGGCTCGCGACCTGACCGACCGCCTGCTCGAGCTCCTCAAGCACGCTCATCCTGAGCCTCCTGCAGTCTTCTGCCGTCTCGCGTCAGCGTGGCAGTGAGTAACTTGTAAGTAGCAAGCTACTAGTGATCAACATGTTCCGCAATGCCCGCGGCGTAGGATTGGCCCATGTCGCAAACAGAACAGCCTCCGGCGGCCGGCGAGGACCCGGGCTCTCCTCTTCATGAGGCGGTCGTCCGCGTCGGTGACCGCTGGACGCTGCTGCTGGTCGAAGCCCTGCTGGCCGGGCCCCGGCGCTTCAACGACCTGCAGGACCAGCTGCCGGGCATTGCCTCCAACGTGCTCTCGCAGCGGCTGAAGGCGCTCGAGCGCTGGGGGCTGGTGGTCGGCCAGCCCTATTCGGAGCGCCCTCCGCGCCTCGCCTACCAGCTCAGCATCGCCGGCCGTGAGCTCGCCGGCGCGCTGCGGCTGCTCGCCCAGTGGGGCGCCCAGCGCTCCGGCGACGGCGAGGCCCTGCAGCACCTGGAGTGCGGCACACAGCTCGAGGCGCACTGGTACTGCCCGACCTGCGCCCGCCTGGTCGAGGACGACGAGGCCGGCGAGCTGCGGTTTGCCTGACATGGTCACCGGGGCTGCGGCTACAGGATGTCGAAGGCAGGGCGCTCGGCGAAGCTCCGGTCGGGCCGGAAGGGATTGTCGGCTGCGGAGATCTTGCCGCTGAGCAGGTCGACCAGATGCCTCGACCCGGCGGGTCCGGCCATCACCCCACGGCCGCTGTAGCCGCTGTTCAGCAGCAGGCCCTCGACGGCGGTGCTGCCGATGAGCGGCCGGTGGTCTGGCGTCATCGTGTAGTGGCCGGCCTGCAGCATCCACGGCGCCGACCAGACCGCCCAGACGTCACGCCAGAAGGGGGCGACCCGCGCCGCCGAGACCGGGCTCGACGGGTCGAGGAGCTGGAACACGAAGCGGTGGTCCAGCGGGACGTCGTCGCTGGGCGGGCTCGGGGGCGTCGCCGGGTCGGCGAACAGCAGCGATGCCCCGCGGAAGGCGGGACGCCAGTGCACGCCGGTGTCGTCGTCGACCGTCATGGGCGCGCTCGCGGGGACCTGCGGCACCTCCGGCAGGACCAGCTTCTGCCTGCGCACGGTGCTGACCGGCAGCTCGACGCCGGCGAGGCGCGCGACCTCGCCCGAGAACGGGCCGGCCGCGACCACCACCGCGTCGGCGCCCACCCGGCCAAGGGTGGTCTCCACCTCGACGACTCGGCCTCCGCCGCCGCGGCAGCGCAGGCCGACCACCTCGCAGCCGACCACCACCTGGGCGCCGGAGGCGGCGGCCAGCCCCAGTGTCACGCCCTTCGGGTCGAGCAGGCCGTCCTCGGCGCGGTAGCGCGCCTGCACCACCTCCGGGCCGACGAAGGGGAACGCCCGGCGTGCCTCGTCACCGCTGAGCAGCTCCACGCCGGTCACGCCCCAGCCGCGCTGCTCGGCGACCAGCCGGCGCTGGCGCTCGGCCCCATCCGCGCTGGTCGTGAGCCACAGGTAGCCGTGCCGGCGCAGCCCCGAGCGGTACTCCGCCTGCCCGGTGACCTCGGCGAAGTGGGCGAACAGCTCGGCTGACTCGCGTACCAGCCTGAGCTGCTCCTCGGTGTCGAGCTGGAGCCGTACTCCGCCGGCCGCGACCGCCGTGGTGAGCGAGCACAGCGCCGGGCGCCGCTCCAGCAGCAGCGGGCGCAGGCCCGCCCGCGAGGCGTGGAAGGCGGTGGCCGCCCCGACGATGCCCCCGCCGATGATCACCAGCTCGGCACCCTGAGGAAGGGCCGGCAGGTAGCGGATCGGCATCGGCTCTCCTTTCGATCGACTGTGCCCAACTCAGGCGAGGCCGACCGCTGCGCGTACCCGGTCCATCACCGGGGCGGCGCGCGTGCGGGCACGCTCGGCCCCCGCGGCGAGCAGGCGCTCCAGCTCGGCCGGATCGGCCATGAGCGCCCGGTAGGCGACGCCGGCCGGGCCGAAGGTCGCGTCGAGCAGCCCGATCAGCTCCTCCTTGACCTCACGGTAGGCGACCCCGCCCTGCAGGTAGCGGGCGCGCAGCGCGGTGACCGCGGCCGGCTGCGCGAGGTGCTGGTAGAGGGCGAACAGGTTGCACCGCTCAGGGTCCTTGGGCGCCTCGGTCGGCCGCGAGTCCGTGACCATCCGCCCGACCAGTGCGCGCAGCTCGTCGGGCGCGGCGAAGATCGGCAGCACGTTGCCGTAGCTCTTGGACATCTTGCGGCCGTCGAGCCCTGGGATGGTCGCGACCCGCCGGTCGATCAGCGGGTCGGGGAGAGGCAGGACGGGTCCGTGCATGGCGTTGAAGGAGGCCCCGACCTCGCGCGCGATCTCCACGTGCTGTTTCTGGTCGAGCCCGACCGGCACCACGTCCGCGGCGAGGAGCAGGATGTCGGCGGCCATGAGCACCGGGTAGACGAAGGCGCCGCTGTTGACGCCGTGGTCGTCAGGTCGGCTGGCGGCGCGGTTGGCGGCCACCGCCGCCTTGTAGGCGTGGGCGCGGTTGAGCAGGCCCTTGCCGGTGCAGCAGGAGAGGATCCAGCAGAGCTGGAAGACCTCCGGCAGGTCCGACTGCCGGTAGAGCGTCATGCGGCCCGGGTCGAGGCCGAGCGCGAGCCAGGTCGCCGCGATCTCGCGGGTGTGGCGCCGCAGCGCCGCACCGTCGCGCAGCGTGGTGAGCGCATGGGCGTCGGCGATGAAGTAGCAGGCGTCATGGCTGGCGGCGAGCGCCAGCGCCGGCCGGATCATGCCGAGGAAGTTGCCGAGATGCGTCCTGCCGCTCGCCTGGATGCCCGTGACCGCGACCGGTCGTGCCCGGGTCGCCGTCGCCCGGGTGCCCGGCGACGGGTCCGGCTCGATGCTCGTGCTCTGCATGGGACCGCTCCTTTCCTCGAGGCCGCGAGGAGAAGGGAGCGGGGACTGTGGTCCGGGAGCAGAAACGCCGCCCCTTCTCGAGGCGGCCGGACCTGGAAGCTCGAAGATCGCGCGTCGGCTGCTGGCCGCCTACGTGGGCGACCAGTACCAGCGGTGCTGTGCGGTGGAGCCGATCGTGCGCATGGCGCAACGCTACGCGCGCCCGTCGGGGCCGTCAACGGTCGGGGCCTCAACCGTCCCCGGTCGCGTCCCGGTGTTCCCTAAACTGAGCCGATGAAGCTCGGCCTGGCGCTGCCACACTACGACCAAGGGTTCCCCGACGCCGGCCCGGCCACCTTCGAGCGCGTGGCCGGCTACGCCGAGCGGGCGGAGGCGATCGGGCTCTCACAGCTCTGGGTCTCCGACCACTTCTGGCTGAACCTCGACCGCTACGGCGGCCCGCCAGCTCGCCGCGGCTCGCTCGAGTGCTGGACCACGCTGTCCGCGCTGGCCGTGCGCACCCGGCGGGTGCGGCTCGGCAGCCTGGTCATGGCGGTCGGCTTCCGGTCGCCGACACTGCTGGCCAAGATGGCCGCCACCCTCGACCAGCTGATGGGTGGGCGCCTCGACCTCGGCCTGGGCGCCGGCTGGAACGAGGACGAGTTCCGCGAGAACGACCTGCCCTTCCCCCCGCCCGGCGAGCGGCTGGCCATGCTCGAGGAGGCGCTCGGCGTGCTGGACGCCCTGCTCACCGGCGGCGAGGCTCCGGTCTCCTACAGCGGACGCCATTACCACGCGCACAACGCGCAGGTCATCCCCGGTCCGGTGCAGCGGCCCCGCCCTCCGCTGTGGGTCGGCGGCGGCGGCGACCGCCTGCTGGGCGTGGTGGCACGGGCCGCGGACGGCTGGAACGTCTGCTGGGCGATCACGCCGGAGCGGTACGACCAGCGCCTGAAGGTCCTGGGCGCCGCCTGTGACCGGGCCGGGCGGTCCGTCGGCGAGGTGCGGCGCTCGGTCGGCCTGGCGACGCTGATCGGCCGCGACGCCGACGACCTGGTGGAGCGCTGGCGCCGGCTGCGGGCGTGGGCGCCGGGCGGCGCGCTTGACCGGGTCGAGCTGGCCGAGTGGGCTGCCTCTCGACTGGTCGGCACGCCTGAGCAGGTCATCGAGCAGCTCCGGGCGTGGGAGGAGCGTGGGGTGGAGCAGGTGATCTGCTCGCCGGCGAGCGTGCCCTTCGCCATCTTCGAGGACGAGCAGCTCGACCTGCTCGGCGAGCTGGTCCTGCCACGTCTGGGCTGAGCAGGACCCGGTCAGCGCCCTTCAGAAGCGGATCGCCGCGAACTCCTCGTGGCGCACGGCCGGCACCGCGGCGTGCAGGTCCACGCGCTCGGCGGCCAGTTCCGCACGCAGGCGGCGGATGCCCTCCTCCCAGACGCCCTCCGGGATCTTCCACGACTCCGACCAGACCCGGCGCTCGAGGACGTCGATGTGCTCCGCCCAGGTCTCGTCCTCCCGCCAGGCGACCCGCTCGAGCTCCTCGACATGGCCGCCCATGTCGGTGAAGGCGCCGAACACCTCGTGGTCGGTGCGGGCACCGATGCGCTCGCCCCTGAAGCCCATCTCAGCCAGGATCGCGGCGTGGCGCTCGCGCGCCCTGGCGCGGGGGCCGCGGCCCTCCCTTCGCTCCCAGATCCTGCGCGCCACCAGGATGACCCCGCCGGGAGCGAGCACACGCCGGACCTCCCTGAGCGCCTCGCGCCAGCCCGCGATGAGATGGAATACGTGGACCTCGATCACGGCCTCGACGCTCGAGTCGCGGACCGGGAGCCTGGTCGCGTCGGCGCACATGACCGGTGGCGGCGCCAGGCCGGCGGAGGTGGCCTTGGCGCGATAGCGCTCCAGCATCGGGATGGACAGGTCGATCCCGAGGACCCGGCGGCCGCGCCGGTACAGCGGCAGGGCGATCCTGCCAGTGCCGACGCCGATCTCCAGGAAGCGGGCGCCAGGACCGGCGGCGGCCTCCAGGCGGTCGGCGATCTGCTCGCTCACCTCGAGGGGGAGCCCGCGGGTCTCGTCGTAGTACTGTGCGGCCCGGTCGAAGGCGATCGAGTGGATCCTTACCTCCAGGTTGTTGGCGCCAGCGTGACTGATCGCTAGCCTGGCACTCGTTATGGAACCACAGCAAGCGTGTCTCAAGGTGCTCGACGACGCTGCCCCAGAGGCCCTGCACTGGACGGTGGTCCTGGACCGCGCCCTGAAGGATCGCCTGCTCGACCCGTTCACCATCCGCGATGTGCGGGGCGCGGTGGTCAAGGGCCTCGCGGCCCTCGCCAGGGAGGGCCGCGTGGTCAAGCAGGGGACCGGCGTCTACCGTTCGCGGTCGCCCGAAGGCTAGGGTCAGGTTCGCTTGGCCGTCGTGGCGCCGTCACCCTGGTGGATCGGGGTGACCTCCGCGTCGGCCTGCTTCGGCTCCGACGTGCCGGAGGCCGCCGACCCGGAGAGCCCGCTGCCCGGCTCCGAGCCGCCGGTGTCCGCCGCGCCGCCGCGCAGCTCCGCGACCTTCTGGCTCGCCGCGCTCCCTCGCTCCTTGAGCGCCTGGCGCACCTCGTCACCCTTCTTCGGCGCGGTGAGCCAGCCGAGCAGCATGCCCAGCCCCGCCACACCGCCGGCGCCGTACAGCCTGCGGCGCGCGCGCTTGCGCCGAGCCTTGCGGAACTGCTTGGCCTTCTCGGGGAGCAGCTTCTCCTCGGCGCGCCTGGTCAGCTCCGCGACCTGCTCGGGCTCGGGCAGCCGGTCGATGGCCTCGCGCGCGACCTCGAGCGCGCGCTTGCGTGCCTTCCTGCCAAGCCGGCCGCTGGCCGCCGCGCTCTTGCGGCTGACCTCTCTGCCGAGCTCGGTGGTCCTGCGCGTCGCCTGGGTGCCGGCCTCGGCACCGCGGCGCCCCGCGGAGGACATCGCACGGGTGATCGCGTCCCTGGCCGACTCCAGCGCCTCACCCAGATCGTCACCGAGGTCGGCGACCTGTCCACGTACCTCCTCACCACTGGGCAGGCGACTGGCGGCCGCCCGCTTGGCTCGCTTGGTCCTGCTCCTTCGCCACAACATGGGGCCTCCTCGATGCCTCGCGCCGGTCAGACGGTTGACGCGCTGCCTGCCTTCTTTGTTGCCACTGTTCGGCGATGGGAAACGGGCTACAGGTCTATGCCTCGGCAGGAATCGCGGATGGGGTGAGCTCGACGAGCGTGCATTCCTTGCGCCAGCGGTCCGCCGCATGCTCGCCGTCGGGCAGATTCAGGCGGCGAGGGAGCAGGATCGACACCAGACGGGCGAACAGCGGATCGGAGGTCTCGACCACCCTTGCGCTGGCCTCGACCCTGGAGACCAGTGACTGGAGGTCCTTGGAGCGGGCCGAGAGCAGCACCTCGTCGGCCTGGTCGAGGCCGCGGACGCGCTGCTCGGAGCCGCCGGTGAGCACGTAGACGCGCCCGTCCAGGGTGCCGTACCAGGCGGGAACGGCCTGGTTGCCGGTCCCGCCCGGCCCGGGGACCTCGATCCAGACGATCGTGCTCTTCTTCAGCGCCTCGTTGAGCACCAAGGTCGGCGAGGCGCTCGCATAGGGCGGGTCCTCGTCCAGCACCGCCACCGGGACCCGGCCGACCTCGTCGTTGCCGATCAGGAAGACCAGCTCGTGGTCGTCGGCGAAATCGACGACCACGCCGTGCACCTCATCGCTGAAGAGGTCGAACTTGCTCGAGCCGCGCAGGGTGATCGGCTGCTCCTTGCTGCGCCATGGGACATCGCCGTTGGGCGCGAGCAGGGCCATGGACTCGACGTACCAGCCACCCGCTCCCGTGTAGGAGCGCCGAACGGTGAACGGTGACACCCTCCCCTTGCCGCCGCGGCCGACGAACACCGCCATGCCGTCCTCTGGCTGCAAGAGTCCGTCGGCGAGCAGCTTGGCGTCGCCGACGAACGCGTCGGTGAGACGGACGTCCATCGAGCTCCTTTCCCGTCCGGAGGCCGTCGCTGTGCTGCACGACCTCCCAGATCCTGCTGTCGCGGCTATCGACGCGGCTGGGATGATGATAGTGAAATTCCGGTGCCCGCCCGCGTTGGGCGCACGCCCCGGTTGACTCGGGAGGTCCATAACTGCTGGGACAGCGCTCCAACAGGATTGCCTACCACGTCGCCGGTGAGGAGACCGGCGAGGTCCGCCGCTTCCTGGCGCGCGAGTGGCCAGTGGCCGACCAGCGCATCTTCGGCCAGGACTGCGACTGGACCAGCCGCCCGGTGATGGTCGAGGCCCGCACCGGGCATGAGCTGGTCGGCGTCGCGCTGGGTGAGGCGATCGCCGGCATGGCTCGCCTCCACGACCTGCTGGTGGTCGAGCGCCACCGCGGCGCCGGCGTCGGCGCTCACCTGGTCGAGCTGTTCTGTGCCCGCGCCGCCGCCCTCGGTGCCGCCCGCTGCTACCTGCGCTGTCCCGCCACCGAGCGGCACCGCCGTTTCTACGAGCGGCTCGGCTTCGTCCAGGTCGCCCGCCTTCCTCGTTACTACCACCATCACGACTTTCTCGAGTACATGCGCGAGCCGCTCCTCGCCCCGCCCCGGCAGCCGGGTGGTTCCTGAGGCCGGACGCGAGTCAGCACCTGGCGGGCCGGTCCTGATTCTCGAGCTCGCGTGCCATGGCGAGCGCCTGCGGTGAACGGGACGTGGTCTGTCGCCTCAGTCGCTGGCCAGCTCGTCGGTGGCGTCTCGTCCGGCGTTGGTGGTGCGGCGCAGGAAGTCGGCGAGCAGTTCGAGCTCGGTGTCGGCGTAGCCGGCGCAGAGCTGGTCCATCGCGGTGTTCATCCCCGAGTACAGGCCGATCAGCTCGGCGCTGCGGTCGCGCAGCGCGCGGACGACGACGGCGCGGCGGTCGTCCGAGTCGCGCTCGCGGGTGACCCAGCCGCCGCGTTCGAGCCGGTCGAGGATGCCGGTCATGGTGGCGGGGTGCAGCCCGGCGCGTCGGGCCAGGGCGCTGGGGCTGAGCGGGCCGTGGCGGTTGATGAGCTCCAGGCAGTCCAGGTCGACGTCTTTGAGGTCAGCGTGGGCGCCGACGTGGTGGTTGAGCAGCGACAGTTGCATGCTCAGCTCGCGCAGCGCCTCTTTGATGGCGTTGATGGAGCGCCGTCGGCGCCGCTGAGCGTCTGGTCCCCTTGTTTGCGTCATGTTCATATGATATGGTCTCCGTATCTTCTGGACTACGGAAGACAGTGTAGCCGGGGACGCGGTCCCCGTCCAGACGAAAGCTTCGCCATGTTTATCGCCTACGTCACCGTCAGCGGCCTGCTCACCGCCTACCTCGCCTTCTCGGTCGCCGCCGACTTCGCCCGCTATCACCTGGTTCTCACCGCCATGGCCAAGGCGGGCGTGCCGCAATCGTGGCTGCCCACGCTGGCCACCCTCAAAGCCGCCGGCGCGCTCGGTCTGCTGGTCGGCATCGGCGTGTCACTGATCGGGACGGCCGCCGTCGTCATCGGGACGGCCGCCGCGCTCGGCGTCATCCTGTACTTCGTCGGTGCCATCATCACCCACCTGCGCGCACGCGACTACTCGCTCGCCCCGGCGACCGTGTTCCTCCTGCTGGCCGTGGCCACGCTGGTGTTGGGACTGGCCTCGTAGCGCGGGCCGATCACACGACCGACCCCGGCTGAGGATCGCGCCAGGGGTCGGCCTACCCGCACCTGGGACCACCCCAGCTTCCGCAGCGCCGCCACCACCATCGCAGCCGGGAACAGCGTTGGTGTCCGGAACTCCTCGAACCGCTCCCAGTGCCCGTCCTGGCCGCGGACGAAACCCGTCATCCGCGTGGCCGCTCTCTCGCCGCCGTCGTACACGCTCTTGAGGACGTACAGCTCGTCCTCGGTGTCGGCCACCCACATGCTGTTGTAGTCGCGCCAAAAGCCACGGCGGGTCATCAGGTCGAAGACGAACATGCCGTCGTCTCGCAGCGCGCGCCGGACGCACCCAAAGCAGCTCTCCAGCGCCGCGCTGCTCTGGAGCATGCTCAGCGAGGATGCCAAGCCCGATCCCGCCGTTTCAGGGTTGAGATGCCAGGGCTCACGCGAGCATGCTCTCTAGGCATGTGGCCTGACTGGCGGTCGGCGGCCCTCAGGCGATCGGAGGTAGCCGGTGGAAGAGACAAGCGATCAGCCTGGTGACCGCTCCTACGTCTACGCCCTCAGGGACGAAGAGGCATACCTCCAGACGAACCAGGACCAGAAGCCCGCGATGGACGTGGAGCCCCCTGACCTTGCCTCGATCATCTGCCAGTTCTGCGGCAAGTCATGGGAGCAGGTGCCGAGAATGTTCGCCGCGGAGCGCCCTGTCAGGGATCCCACCACCTTCGCTTTCATCAAACAGGTCTTCATCTGCAACGAGTGCGTCGCCCGGATGGCGCGGACGCTCGCCAAGGAGCCCCCGGGGACTCGATGCCTCAGCACGTGAGGCAAGCTTGGTCATCCGGTCGTTCATGCGCAGGCAGGGATCGGCCTTGCTGTACCCGGCCGATCCGGTCCTGGTCCGGGGCGGGAGCGCCAGGGACGTCCGCGACTGGGCGGAGCCTGCCGTGCCGTCGCGGGTGACGGACGCTCCGTCCGTGCGGCGACACCGCGACGGCGCCCGGTACGTCCGCCGGTCGCTCTGGCGATCGGGGACCACTTCCACCTGACCGTCCAACCAGAGTCCACCGGCACCGTGGTCCACGTTGAGCAGCGCTTCTACCCTCCGGCTGTGGTCGGCAATGCCATTGTGGCGCTCTATCTCGGCGGCGCATTGACCGGCAACCCGTTCGCCCATGATCTGTGGACGCGCTCGCCACAGACCTGACTCGCCATGTGGGTGCTGACCGGCGTGCTGACCTGCCTGGTGTTCCGGCTGCGGATGCAACTGCTGCGGCGCCGCGACCGGCAGGAGTTCGGCTACCGGCTGTCGCTGAGCGTCCGGAGTTGGCATCTCCTCGGTCTTCGTCGATGTGTTCCAGCGATAACTGTCAACGATTCCCAGGACTGGTTGTCACCTCGTCATCGTTGTGGGGTAGCAACGTCGAACACGCGCCCGATCTGGCGGCACAAAGCGGGGCGGAAGCCGAGTATGTCGGTGGAGTCCACGCTGAGCTGCGGAAACATCTTCGCTCACATGCCGCGAATAGCACAAACCATCAGCCAGAAGGCCAGATTCGGGTGAGCTTCGCCCCACTGAGACCCAACACCAGCTGCACGCCAGGCGCAGTGCAGCCGCTGGTCGAGGCTTTCACCCAGGTCCCCCTGCCGTTCACCGCAATCCAGTGGATCCGCGAAAGCCCGAACGCGAAGCTGTTGGCCCGTCTCGTCGCCGACGGCCGACCGTTGAGCCATCGGCTCTTGGACGAGCTGCCACCCACCCGCGGCCTCCACTACATCCGGCAGGTCATGGTGCAGACCGGCGTGCTGCCGCAACGACACGAAGACCTCGAACGGGTCCCGTCCTGGCTCGAGCAC
>WNGB01001757.1_pt1 | contig 83644 bp, 81 predicted proteins | sample 5400681 | NCBI WGS metagenome assembly WNGB01 (sample SAMN13153367, study PRJNA577476) | soil metagenome | isolation source: 115 cm soil or saprolite under grassland replicate 2 | place: USA:California | collected 2016-06-15 | reverse complement strand
CGAATCGGACGGCTCCGCACGCCGAAGTTCGTCTCGACGCTCGCCTCCTGGCCGGACCCGACGGTGACGAAGCCGGCGTACGGCGCGACCGCCTCGAGCCACGTGAGCGCCTCGTGGTCCGTCGACCGCAGACGCCAGGACCCTGCCTTGACCGGGTCTCCGTCCGCGGCGAGCAAGCCGTCGACGAAGCCTGCGATGTACTCGACGTCGGTCGTGTCCGGCAGCGTCCGCTTCAGATTCACCGGGGCGCGGACGACGCCGGTGCCCGCATAACCGGGATGGACGTCGAGGCATGACGAGAAGTTGACCTGCTCGAAGAAGTCGCGATAGCCCGCGACCTTGTCGCCGTAGAGTTGGACATAGTGCAGGTGCTGCCCCGAACGGATCTCCTGCTTGTTCCAGCTTCCGTCGCCGAAGACCAACCCGTGGAGCACCCCGAGCCGATGGCTCTCCGAGTCGCGTCGAGGCTGCGCGCGCATCGAAGGAACGAACTGGCCCGGCGCCAACGAGTCGGTTTGCGCGCCGTCTGCGAGAAACCAGGCATGTGTCGGCGTCGCCCAGATCGTTCGCCTGAACCTCGAGATGTTGCGGGTGGTTAGACGGGTGCCGCCATACCGAGTTCGCTCTTCGAAGGCCGGGGCCAACTCGAGCTTGACGAGCGGCTTGCGGCGGAACCGCTTCACGAGTGCCGGCTTGAAACCATCGTCGGTCAGCACCCGGCATGGCTGGCCTTCGAGCTCCTCGAACGTCCGCAAGCCCTGTGTGGTGAGCATCTGCTCGCTCCCCGCGAAGCAGTCGATGCACTCCTCGGGGTCAATGATCAGGATCCGCTCGAACTCGTGAATGCAGTCGACCGGGCAGACGTCGACACAGCCCCGGTCTTTGATGTCGATGCAGGGCTCGGCGATGATGTAGGTCACGAGGGGTCAGTCTACCGAGGCAAGAAGGCCGTCGATCAGCTCCAGGGCCCGCTCCCCGAGGGCCGATTTGGCGACGACCTGGTCGAAGCCGGCCTCATGTGCGCGGCGCAGCCCCGCCGTGTCCGTGTGGTTCGTGAAGCCGAGCAACGGCACGTCCGGATAGGACTCGGCGACGTCGTACGGGTCGACTCGGCCCACGTCTGCGACGACCACATCGGGCGAATGGACGCCGTCGGTCGTGACGAAGCGATAATCGGGGAGCGACGCCTCGAGCTTCCCCCGGAGGTAGAGATCGACCCCCACGAGCAGGATCGTCGGCACGGCGGCCGGAGGGTAGCACTCTGCTAGCGTCGGCAAGACATGCCGGCCGGGTTCGTCACCGTCGCGCGCGTCGAAGACGTGCCGCCGGGCAGGATCGCAGCCGTTGAGGCCGACGGCGAGACGATCGCGCTCGCCAACGTCGAAGGCTCCTTCTACGCAACGCAAGGCGCATGCCTCCATCTCAAGGGGCCGCTCGGCGACGGCAGGCTCGAGGGGCCGGTCCTGACTTGTCCCTGGCACGGCTGGCAGTACGACGTGCGCACGGGGAAGAACGAGTTCGACCGGGCGATCGAGCTGCGAACCTACGAAGTGCGCGTCGAGGACGGAGAGGTCAAGGTCGCAGTCGGCTGACCTCGAGCGTGGCCTCGATCTCGCCCGCGCCGGTGAGTACTTCGCCGCGCACGAAGCGCTCGAGGACGCGTGGCGGGCAGCGGATCCCGGTGAGAAGGACTTCTTCCAGGGGCTCGTCCACGTCGTCGTCGCCTGGTACCAGGCGGGCCGTGGCAACCGGCCGGGGTGCGAGCGTCAACTGGAGAAGGCCGCGCGGCGGCTCGCGCCGTTCGCACCGACGCACCGCGGCGTCGACGTCGCCGCCCTGCTCAGACAGGTCGAGGCAGCCTCACAGCGGGTGGCGCACGGCTCACTCGAGGTTCAGCGCCTAGACGTCCCCTAGCCCGGCCGCGTCGAGCACCCGGTTCAGGAACACGCGCAGCCACCAGTCGCGGTGGAAGAAGAGGAGAAGGCCGAGCGTGAGCAGGGTCAGCCCGCCCGCGACTCGGATCGCCGCGTAATGGTCGCGCAGCCAGCGGAAGGAGCCCATCGCCTGCGCGAAGGCGACGCCAGCGAGCAGGAAGGCGAAGCCGAGCCCCGCCGAATAGGCGGCGAGCAGGACCGCGCCCCGCAGCACGGTGTCGGCGTCGCTCGCCAGTACGAGCACCGAGGCGAGGACGGTGCCGATGCAGGGCGCCGCGCAGACGGCGAAGGCTGCGCCGAGGAGCGTGCTCGAGCCTCGCCGGCGCGCGCCCTCGAGCAGTCCCGGCGCGACCAGCCGCTCGGGCCACGGCAGCAGCCCTACGAAGGTGAGCCCGATCACGACGAGGACGAAGCCGGCAAGCTCGGCCTGGCGATCCGAGTCGAGAACTCCTCCGATCGCGGCCGCCCCGGCGCCGAGGACGACGAAGACGACGGTGAACCCGGCGATGAACGGGAGGGTGGCGAACGCGACCCGTCGTGCCGCCCCCGGCTGGCCGAGCCGGTTCGACTCGACCGCCGAGACCGCCGAGAGGTAGCCCGGCACGAGCGGCAGGACGCAGGGCGTGATTACCGAGACGAGCCCTGCGAGAAAGGCAACCGGAATTCTCTCGAGCACTAACTTTCGTCGAAGCGGGCGAGCTCCTCGTCAACGCGCCGCTCGAGCGCGGGACCGAGACTCGCCCCCTCCGGCGCAGGCTCCCGCGTGCGGCTCCAGCGCCAGGCGAGCACGGCGAGGACGAGCGCTCCGCCGAGAACGCCGCCGATCGGCAGCAGCCAGGCCAGGAGATCGAAACCCTCCTTCGGCGGCGCGGCGAGGATCTGCGGCCCGTACTCGGCGACGAGCATGTCCTTGATCTCGCCCTTGGAGTCGCCGGCCGCGATGCGGACCCCGATGAAGCGCTCGATCTGGCGCGCCGCGGGCGAGCTGGACTGATCGAGGGTGGTGTTGCACACCGGGCACATCACCTCGTCCTCGAGATCCGCGAGGGTCGGTGGGTTCTCACTCTTGGCAGGCAGGGCTTCGACCCGCCACCCGTACTCGTCGACGACGCGCTCCTTGATCTCGCTCTTCGTCTGGCCGGCCGCAATGCCGCTGTCGATCAGGCGGACGATCTCACGGGTCGAGCTCGAGTTCGTCTGGTCGAGCGTCGTTTTGCAGTCCTTGCACCAGATCTCGGTCTGGATCTCCGCCGACGTCGGATGCTTGTCGCTGGCGAGCGCCGCAGGAGAGGCGGCAAGCGTTAGGGCTGCGAGGGCTGCGACGACCAGCCTCATGCTCAGAGGGCCTCCTGGATGGCGCTTTCGAGCTCCTCTTCGCGTGCCTCGCCGAAGATGTAGGCGCTCACCCTCCACGAGGGTCCAATGACGAAGGTGCGGGGAAGCGGCAGGCCGCCGTACTCGCGGAGCACGCGGCCATTCGGATCGCGCACGTTCGGATACGTGACACCGTAACGGGCGAGGAAGGCGCGGGCGTCGCCGGAGTAGTCGGTCGTGTCGACGCCGACGAACTCCACCCGGTTCCGATAGCGCTCGAAGGCTGCCTGGAAGCGGGGGGCCTCGTTCTTGCACGGGTCACACCAGGCGGCCCAGAAGTTGACGACCACGACCTTTCCGCGCAGCGAAGAGAGCCGGAGGGACCCTTCTCCGTTCAGGCGCTCCAGCGTGAAGTCCTGGGCCATCGGCTGGGCTCCTCGCGTGAAGTCTCTCGCCACGCTGCCCTGATCGTTGTGCGCCACCTTCCAGACGAGCAGCGCGAGCAGCGCCGCGACGAGCCCGACGGCCGCGACCTGCCCCGCCAGCCTGAGCTGCCGAGTCATCTCAGGCCCCGACGATGAACACGGTCGTCCCGATGTCGACGACGTTGAACAGCCACTCGGCATCGGAGATGTACATCCGGATGCAGCCGTGCGAGACGGAGTAGCCGATCGAGGCCGGGTTCGGCGTCCCATGGATGCCGACGCCCGGCGCGGAGAGACCCATCCAGCGCGTGCCGAGCGGATTGTTCGGCCCGGGCGGGATCGGCTTCTGACCCTGAGCCCAGCGCGAGTTCGGGGGGTACCACCACGGGTTGCGCCACTTGACCACGACCGTGAAGCGGCCGAGCGGCGTCGGGTAGACCGTCTGGCCTGTCGCTACCCGAAAGCTTCGCCGCAACCGCTCGAAGCGGTAGAGCAGCAGCCTGTTCGAGCCCCGGCGGATGACGATCACCGAGCGGAAAGCCCGCCGCGTCGTCTCGGCCGGGAGGCGCTTCGTGCGGATCCGGACCGTCTGTCGGTTCGTCACACGAAGCCGCACGACGATCGCCTGCTTGAGGCTCCCACGCTTGACGACCATGCCGGGCCGGTCGGCGACCACAGTCGGACGCAGGCGGCGGAGGAAGACCTTGGCGTCCACCGGCTCCCGGTCGAACCGGCGCGCGACCGAGAACACGTAGGCGCGGACAGTCGAGCCGTTGACGAGCACGGCCAGCCGGAGCGCGGTCCCGGGCAGAGCTGCTCGGGCACGCTCGATCGTCTCGTCGATGCGGGCTCTCGCCCCCAGCACGCCGGGGGTGGGCGCGAGGCGGTGCCGACGGTCGAGCACGAGCGGCAGCGGCGCCTCGAAACGCTCGCGGACGACCTCGGTCGCCTCCTCGGGCGAGAGCCCGCCGACCGGGATCCCCGAGATCGTGACGCCCGGCGGGATCAGTGCCGGCGGGGGGTTCGTGGTCGTCGTGCCGGTCGTAGTCGTTCCGGTCGTCAGGAGGCCTGCAGCGCTCACTCCGCCCGCGAGGACGACAGCGGCGAGCCCGCCTGCCACGGCGCAGGCGATCAGCGCGGAGGCGACAAGGCCCAAGCGTCTCACGCTGGGAGTGTAGCCCCGTAGACAGCGTTCTCAGGGTCGCGAAGGTCGGAAGATGCGCGGATCGTTCGTGATCACGCCGTCGACGCCGAGCTCGTCGAGCCGCTCCAGCATGGCGCGCTCGTCCACGGTCCACACGAGAACCGCGACGCCGAGGGCATGGCATCGCTCGACGACGGCCCGCGAGACGAGCCGGTAGTTCAGGGTCGCGGCCGACGCGCCGGCCGAGGCGAGGAACCGGTCGATCCGCCGCGGAAGCGCACGACGTAGGGCGAAGAGCGCCGTCCCGCGGAAGGGAGCAGATGCGCGCCGCGCGCCCAGCCCGTACCGATCGCGCGGGTACGTCCGGCTGCGCGCGAGCCGGGGCTCGAGCCGCCGAAGCGCCTGGAGCGTGCCGAGGTCATAGGCGCTCGCCAGGGTGCGCTCGACGAGCCCATGCGCCCTCAGGGCCTCGACGAGCTCGCGCTCGACGCCTGCGAGCTTCACGTCCGCGAGGAGCGCCGCGGCCGGCCTCCGCTCCGAGAGAAGCGCGAGGGCTTCGTCGAGGCTCGTTGGAGCGGCAGCGACCTCTCGATGGGAGTGACCGAGAACGAGTGTCCGGTCCGGGAGCCCCAGGACGTCGAGCTCCACCATGTCCACCCCCTCCTCCAGCCCGGCCTCGACCGCGGCGAGCGTGTTCGCCGGCGCGAGCGCCGCCGAGCCCTGATGCCCGATGCGCAGGATCGGGCCTTCTCCGCGCAGCAGGCGCAGGCTCATGGAAAGGTCGGGAGCGGATACTCCTCGAAGCGCCCGCCTCGTGCGGCGAACTCGAGGATCATGCGGTCGGTGATCCACTCGACCGGTGCGCGGTCGTCCGTCCAGGGATCGGCAGCCGGAGGCACCGTTCGGAGCTCGCGCGCGAGGAGTGCAGTCAGTGGCTGGAGGCGCCTCGGAGCGTCCGCGAGGCGGCGGACGAGAACCGCCCGCGGGGCGGGCCTGTCGAGGCCGATCACGAACTCGTTGAAGCGCAGCGCCTGCCAGGCGAGCACGAGTGGGAACTCGGTCGCAAGCGTGCCCGAGACCCCATCCGCAAGACGGTGGTCGTCCGGCACCGCAGCCACGTTGAGCACGATCGCGCCCCCGGGCTCGAGGCGCGAGCGCGCGAGGCGGAAGAACTCGCGTGTCGCAAGGTAGAAGGGCACATACGGCGGGCGGTAGGCGTCGACGACGATGAGGTCGTAGCGGGCGCGCGTCCGGCGAAGGAACGGCCGCGCGTCGGCGGTGAAGACGTGCAGGCGAGGATTGTCGTCGAGGCCGAAGTAGCGCCTGCCGACCGCGGTCACGGCGGGGTCGAGCTCGACTCCGTCCACGCGCGCCTTTGGGTAGAAGACGCCGAGGGCCCGCGCCGTCGTCCCGCCCGCGTTGCCGAGGATGGCGACCCGCCGGAGCGGGCGGCCCAGAAGCGGCGGGACGGCCAGATAGGTGTCCCACTCGCCACCCGTCAGCACTTCTCCGGGCCGCCAGATCGAATGCACCGCGAGCCCCTCGTTCAGGTAGAGGCGCCGGACGCCGTGGCTCTCGGTGACGTGGATGAACTGATAGCGCGACTCGTGCTCGTAGATGAGGCCCGGCTCCGCCCTGACGGCCCCGGGCGGTACCGCGAGCAGCGCGCCGAGCGCGGCGGCGACGACGAGCCAGCGGCGCCCGACGAGCATGGCGCCCGTGACCGCGACAAGCGCCGCTGCGGCGAGGAGCGTCCGCTGCGTGCCGATCGTCGGGATCGCGACGAGGGCCGAGCCGAACGTTCCGAGCAGGCTGCCGACCGTCGACAGCGCATAGAGCCGCCCGGCGACAGAGCCCGCATCGCGCACGTCGTCGATCGCCAGGCGGACGGCGAACGGCGCCGCCATTCCGAGCAGCGCGACGGGCGGCGCGAAGAGCGCGAGCACGGCGAAGAAGGAGCCGATCGCCGCGCCGGCCGAGACCTCGTCCAGGCCGTTCACGGACACGTCCAGAAACGGCTTCGCAGCGAAGGGCACGACGGCGACGAGGACGGCGGCGGCGAGGACGATTCCGCCGAGCACGCGCGGGCTCGGGTGCCGATCGGCCACCCGGCCGCCGAGCCAGTAGCCGAGCGCGAGCGACGCGAGCACGAGACCGATGACATTCGCCCACACGATCGTCGAGCTGCCGTAGTACGGGGCGAGGAGCCGGGCCGCCCCGATCTCCGTCGCGAGCGAGCCGGCGCCCGCACTGAAGACGAGCGCGTTCAGGCCGAGCGCGAGGCTGCGGTCTTCCACCGCACCGGCAGCCTTCGCGCTCAGGCTCGCCACTGGTGCCCCTTCCAGTAATGCTGCATTGCTGGGAGGGCCACTAGTCCGCGACGCGGCGGATGACGACGACCGCGTAGTCGTCCTCCGGCTCGCCGGCAAAGGCGCGGCAATCTGCGACAACGTGCGCGGCGAGGGCCTGCGCGGGCAGGCCTCCTCCCGCGGTCAGCGCGGCGTCGAGCCGCTCCTCCCCGTAGAGCTCCCCGTCTCGCCGTGCCTCGATGAGCCCGTCCGTGTAGAGGCAGAGCGCCGAGCCCACGGGAAATTCCGCTCGCAGCTCCTCGTAGCGCTGGCTCGCCTCCACGCCGAGCGCGAGGCCGCGCGGGGCGAGCGCGGAGACGGTCCCGTCGGCGCCGAGCAGCCGCGCGGGCGGGTGCCCCGCGCCCGCCGCCTGCACCCCGTCGCTCGCAGGGTCGACCGCAACGCACATCATCGTGATGAAGCTCCCCGCAGACAGCTCGCCGAAGGCGACCTCGTTCGTCTGCGCGAGCAGCTCGCCCGGATCGGGGTACTGCCGGACGAGCGAGCGGAAGGCGAACTTCGCAAGCGCCATGTCTGCGGTGGCCGCGATGCCGTGGCCGGTGACGTCGCCGAGCACGACCGCGAGCCGTCCGTCCGGAAGCGGCAGGAAGTCGTAGACGTCGCCGCCGACCTCGACCCGGGTCGAAGACTCGTACACGACTCCAACGTCGAGGCCCCGCACCTCGGGCACCCCGCGGGGGAGGAGCGAACGCTGCATCGTGTCCGCGAAGTCCTTCTTCTCCTGATAGAGGCGGGCGTTGTCGATCGCGAGCGCAGCCTGGCGGGCGACGAAGAGCGCCTTCTCGGTCTCTTCCGCTCCGATCCGGCGCTCGGGGTCGAGAGAGACGACGGTCAGCGTCGCGAGGAGCTCCGCCGGGGTGGCGATCGGGACGACGATCGCGGTCGAGCCCCGCTCCAGGAAGGGGACGAGCAGCTCGTAGGATGCGCCGAGCCGCCGCGCGGTGCCTCGATCGAGAACGAGCGGCCTTCCCATCCGGAAGAGCCGCCTGCCGGGAAGCTTGCCGACCGCTTGCACTCTCATCAGGAGCGGGCGCAGCGGCTCCGCGAGCCGCGAGTCGGCGACGTGAATCGCACGCGGGACGAGCAGGTCGCCCCGCTCGTCCTCGGTGCGGATCACCGCCGCGTCGGCATCGAGGAGCTCGACCGCCGCGTGGGCGACGGCGTCGAGCATGGCATCGAGGGGGAGCTCTTCGAAGAAGGAGCTCGAGATTCGATTCAGCGCGGTCAGCTCCCTCCCCCTCTCTTCGGCGGCCGCGCGGGCCTGCTCGCTCTCGGCCTTCTCGCGCTCTACCCGCTCGTGCAGCCGCGCATTCTGCGCGGCGACGGCGAGCTGGCTCGCGAGCGCGACGAGCAGCGAAGACTCGTTCGCGGTCAAGCTCCTGCTCGGCGGCAGGTAGGCGGCGAGCAGGCCGATCAGCTCCTCCCGGGCGACGAGCGGGACCGCCAGCGCCGCCTCGATCCCGGCCTCACGGACAGAGTCGCGTACCGAGGCAAGCCGGAGATCGGCGGCCGCGTCGGTCACGTGCAGCATTCCCTGCACCCGCAGCGGGCCGAAGGCAAGCTCGAGCAGGCGCTCGGCGACGGCGAGCTCGTTCCCGGCGACTCCGTGGCCGGCTGCGGCCTGCAATCGCGGCCCTTCCCGCAGGTAGACCGCGACGCGGTCGACGCCCAGAAGCTCGGACACTCTCGTGACGGCGGTCTCGAGCGTATGCGCGAGGGAGAGCTCGGCGATCGCCTGGCCGACGACAGCCAGCAGGGCCTGTGTCCGCTCGAGCTCGAGGGACATCGCCCGCGTCCGCTCGCCGGCGCGGAGCGCCTGGGCCGCACGGACGGCGAAGGTTGCGAGGCGATCGAGCTCGGCGGGTGAAGGAGCGGCGCCGGAGGGAAAGACGAGCTGGAGCGCCCCGACCGGCGGCTGGCCGAGCCCGAGCGTGGCGAGCGGACGGCCGCCTCCGGCCTCGAGCCGGACGGGCTGGTGCTCCGCGAGGGCGCGCCCGGCGGCCTCTCCGAGCTCGTCGATTGTATGGTCGACCGATCCGGACGACGCGACGAGCTCGACGGAGCCGTTCGCCGTCCGCCAGAGGAGCGCCGCCTCGGCGCCGGCCGCAGCGACGGCGATTCGCACGATCTCCTCGCCGGCTCGGACCTGGTCGAAGCCGACAGTGAGCGCGTCGCCGGCGATCGCCAGCGAGCCCGCGCCGCGCTGGGTCCCGTTCGTCGCCGGGAATGCCAGCAGGACGAGACCGAGCTGCGACGCGGCGAAGCGCGCGGCGACGACCTCGCGGGGCGCGAACGGCTGCCGCGACCGCATCAGCTCCAGGCTGCCGCCCGGCCTGCCTCCGATGCGGGCGGGCAGAAGCAAGACGTCCTGTGCCCGCGCGCGCCGCGCGGCAGAGCGAACCGCTCCGGGCAGGCCGTCGGCGCGGGCCTCCCCGGGCGGGAGCTCGGCGAGCGGGAAGCTCGACCCCTCGAGCTCGGCGGCGAGCGTCTCCGAGCGCGCGACGACGGTGCGCGCGACGAGGCTCCCGTTCTCGTCGGCGAGGCGGATGACGACGGCGTCGGCGCCGGTCGCCTCGGCGGCGGCGCCGGCCAGAGCCCGGAGCGCCTGGTCGAGGTTGCCGTCCTCGGCGGCGCTGCGTCCCGCCGCGGCGAGCGCCTCGAGAGCCTGCTCCGAGATGTCTTCCACTCGTTCCCCCTCGGAAAGTATCTCTCATGCCCTCATGCCCTGACCGGCCCGAGAGCAGCGAAGGGCGCGGTGAACATCCGAACGGCTTTAGACTCCGCCCATGGCCCAGCCGGCTCGCCGCCCGGACATGGTCGACGAGGCGCTCGAGCTCGATCCGGTCGCCGTCGAGCAGGCCTACCGGGTCCACCGGGCAAGGCGCCGCGCCCACCGGCTCCGCGAGCGGGAGACGAAGCGTGCGAAGCTTCGCTTCTGGCTCGTCCTCCTCGGCCTGCTCGCCCTCAGCGTCTACCTGAGCATCGTCGTCTGGCACCAGATCCAACAACAGTTCGGCCTGTAACTGTGTCCAGCCCGGGACACTAGACTTCGCCCGCTGTGGAGACGCCCGAGCCCTACCCGCCCGAACGCGACGTGCTCGTCCCCCTCCCCGCGGGAATCTGGGCGGCCGGCGAGCGCGTAACCGCCCTGGCCGGTCTCGTGCTCGCACTCTCGACTTTCATGGGCTGGTACGTAGGCTCCGGGGAAGGGCCGACGACCGCCGTCACGGGCTGGCACACCGGCGCGATCGGCAAGCTCGTCTTCCTGCTCGGGCTTGCGATCGTCGTCCTCGTCGTCCTCCGAGAGTTGGGCATCGAGCTCCCGGCCACGGTCCCGGAGAGCCTCCTCGTCATCGTCGCCGGCTCGCTGGCGACGATCCTCGTCCTCATCCGCGTGATCTCTGTGCCCGATCGCTTCTTCGGCTGGGAGGGACGCGGAATCGGGATCTGGATCAGTCTGCTCGCCGCGCTCGCGCTGATCGTCGGCGGGCTTCTACGAGCAGGCGAAGAGCTGTAGCAACCGCGAGCCCGAGTGCCGCCCCGCCGAGCGCGTCGAGCGGGTAGTGGACACCGTCGTACACGCGCGAGAAAGCGACGAGCGCCGCGAGCGCCAGCAGCGGCACGGCCGGGAGCGGCGTCAGCCAGGCGAGCACGGCCGCGCAGGCCAAGCTCGTCGCCGCGTGCCCGGAGGGAAAGCTCGGGTCGCTGGGGACGTGGACGAGAGCCTTCGGCCGGGGGTAGTCGACAGGCGGCCGGTCGCGCCCGATCGCGTGACGCAGGATCTTCGAGCTCGCGTCCGCAGCGATGTCGGCCGCAAGGACGTATCCGAAGATCGAGGGCCGGCGCCAGAGGACGGCTGCAAGCGCGGCCAGAAAGAGCCAGACGACCCCGAGGACGCCGAGATGCGAAAGCGCGACGAAGACCGGGTCGAGCCAGCCCACACGGTGGTGGACAACCCAGCGCTCAAGCCGCCGGTCGAGGATGACTGAGAGCTCCTAGGTCGGGAGCAGCTGCTTCGTCGAGTCGATCAGCTGCTGGGGATCGAAGGGCTTGCCGATGAAGCCCTGTGCCCCGCGAGATGTTGCGCGCTTGAGGGTGTTCTCGTCGACCTTGCCGCTGAACATGATCACGGGGATCGACCCGACACCGTGCCGCTCCTGCACGCGCCGGAGCATCTCCCAGCCGTCGACCTCGGGCATCATCACGTCGAGGAGGATGAGGTCAGGGGGCTTCTCCTCGAGCGCCTGGAGGCCCTCCTCGGCGTCGGCCGCCTCGCGCACGGAGTAGCCCTCCATCTCCAGATTGACGCGGACGAACTCGCGCATCCGCTCGTCGTCGTCCACGATCAGGATCAGCCGCCGACCGTCCAACGAACGGGCCGCGGGAGTGCCGCCCGACCTCGAGAGAAAGGCGTCGAGATCAGTCCGCCGGAAGCGCCGGTGGCCGCCGGGCGTGTAGAAGGCCGACAGGCGCCCGTTGTCCGACCACTTGCGGATCGTGCTCTGCGCCACTCCGAGGTACTTCGCCGCCTGACCGAGCGTCAGCCAGTCCGGCTCGTTCGTCGGCGCCCGCATCCTGCGGTCTGTGCTTTGGTCGTAGGCCATCGGTGGAATCTACCTAAAATTATAGTTTTCTGCGCCAGTTTTTCAAAGTGAAAAATCACGGCGCGGTCGTGACGGTGACCGTCACCGTCTCGGCGCTGAGCGTCAGCGGGGAGAGCGTGCGGACGGACGTGAGGGTCCCCGCCGGCGGCGACGAGTCGCCGAGCGCCTGGCCCAGCGCGATCCCGATCGCGAAGACGACCAGGACGAGAGCGGCGCGGAGTGCCCAGGGGCCGAGGCGCCGGCGCGGGCGGCGGCGGCCCGCGGACCCCGACGGTCTCACGGCGTGTAGTCGAGGGCGCCGCGGGCGTACAGGTGGAAGGCCGCGTCCTCGACGATTGCGAGATGGTCGGCTGCCCGGCCGGGCGCGATCAGCTCGTGCGTCCAGCGGTCGGCCTCACGATAGGCCTCGGTGAGCTCGGCGAGCGTGAACGTCTGCCCGACGCGCCGGCTGAGCTCGCCCGTGATCGCCTCGACCTGGGCGTGCAGGCGGTTATAGAGAGCGCTGTCGGATGCGTGGGACAGGAGCCTGCGATGCCCCTCCTCCCACTGCTGGCGGGCGTGCTCGACGGCGACGGCGCTCATGCGCGGCCATCATACGGCCGCGTTGCCCGCGTTCAGGCAACAGATTTCGGGCCAAAGAGGATCGATCTCGGCGACGATTCGGTCGCCCAGCTCGTAGCCGGGGCGGGCCAGAGCGAACGCCGCGTGCGCATGCAGGCACTTGAGCTGCTCCGGGTCACGCGCGCCGGCGATGCCGAGCTCGAGCGATGCTCCTTCGTCAGGGCCGGGCTCGTCGCCCGCGAGCTCCCGGCGCACCCGTCGCTGCTCGGCCGTCGCTCGGGCGAGGCTCGCGGCGAGCTCCGGTTCTCGCCGGGCGGTCGCGCTCCAGCGCTCCACTCCACCGGCCGCCTCGAGGCGGGAGATCGCCGCGACGAGGTGGCGGCAGGTGACGTAGTAGGTGGTTGGGAACGGCTCGCCCGCCGCGTCATACGGTGACTGCTCGGTGACGGCCGGCGCGCCGAACGGGCAGCGGACGACGACCCGCCGAAAGGCACGCGGCGGACGGCCGAGTTGGCGTCCGACGAGCTCGCGATCGTCCATTCCGGCGCGATCGTAGCCGGGTGCTCAGCGCTTGCCTTGGGCGTGCGCGCGACGCCAGGCTGCGATGCCCTTGACGATGAAGAGGTGCTCGCCCGGCTTCACGTACCCGAGCCGGCGCGCTTCTCGGGTGAGCGTTTCGGGCGTGTCGGCCCCGGCGAGTTGGCGCTCGAGCCGCTGCTTCTCGGCCTGGAGGGAGCGCACCTCGTGCGTCCGTTCGGCCAGAGCCCTGCGGGCGGCCACGTAGCTGCGCAGCGGTTGGGAGTAGAGGAAAGCGATGAAGCCGATCACGGCAACGGCAAGCCAGCGCAGCAGGATGCGCGAAGGGGCCGGGCGTCGTCGGCGGCCAGAACGTGAACGGGCCATTTCGGCACTGTCGTTCGCGGGCGGGACCCTGCGTCCTGCTAGCGAGGCCTGCCGCCGGGCCCGAAGACGGGACTAGAGGCTCCAACATAATGACGCTTCGTCGCCGGGGCGCGATGGTCGTTCCGAGGCAAGGACGCAGGGAGCGCCCAGGCTGACTCAGCCTGAGCGCGACTGAGGACAAAGCCTCGGGGCGAGCAGCGCGGCCCGGCGGCACAAGGCTCATTGTGTTGGAGCCTCTTAGAGCTCCTTTCATAATGGGCCTCGTCGCCGGGGTGCGATGGACGGTGCGAGGCAAGGACGCAGGGAGCGTCCATGCCTGTCGGCATGGGCGCGACTGAGGACGCGGCATCGCGCCGTCCAGCGCGGTCCGGCGGCACAGCGCTTCATTGTGAAAGGAGCTCTTAGGCCGTGTCCACCTTGATCACGTTCGTGGAGCCCGGGATGTTCACCGCCGTCCCCGCGGTGATGACGACGAGGTCGCCCGGGGAGACGAGGCCGGTCGCTCGCGCAGCCTCGAGCGAGCGCGCCCAGAGATCCTCGACGTCGGTCGCCTCGCGGATCCAGATCGGCGTGACGCCCCACTCGATCGCCATCTGCCGGAACGCATGCTCGTGGTGCGTCAGGCCGATGATCGGCTTGTGCGGGCGAAGCCGCGCCACTGCCGAGGCGGTGCGCCCGGTATAGGTCGGCACGAGCAGCGCCTTTGCGCCGAGCGACTCCGCGAGGTCGCAGGCCGCGTTCGACATCGCCTGCCCGACCGTCGGCTCCTCGCTCGCCTCCGGCAGCTGGTGCCGGTAGCCGAGGCTGGGCTCGACCGCCAGGGCGATCCGGTCCATGTAAGCCACGGTCTCGACCGCGTACTCGCCCATCGCGGTCTCGCCGGCCAGCATCAGCGCGGAGCTCCCGTCGAGGATGGCGTTCGCCACGTCGCTCGCCTCGGCGCGGGTCGGCTCGGTGTGGTGGCTCATCGATTCGAGCATCTGCGTGGCGGTGATCACCGGCTTGGCGCGCTCGAGCGCGGCCATGATGATCCGCTTCTGGACGAGCGGGACGAGTGCGGCGCCGATCTCCACGCCGAGGTCGCCGCGGGCGACCATCACGGCGTCGGTCTCAGCGAGGATCGCATCGAGCGAGTCGACCGCCTCGGATTTCTCGATCTTCGCGATCACGTGCGCGTTCGAGCCGGCGGCCTCGATCAGATCGTGCAGGTCGCGCACGTCGGCGGGCGAGCGGACGAACGAGAGCGCGATGAAGTCGACGCCGAGCTCCAGGGCGAACTCGAGGTCGTCCATATCCTTTCGAGTCAGGGCCGGAATGGGTACGGGCACGCCGGGCACGTTCACGCCCTTGTGTGAGGCGACGAGCCCGCCGGCGAGCACGGTGCAGCGAACGCGGCCCATCTCGACGCGCTCGACACGGAGACGTACGAGACCGTCGTCGATGAGGACCTCGTGCCCCACCTGGAGGACCTCCCCGAGCACCGTCGGGCTGACGGGCAGCTCGCCGTCCCGCGCACCGCCCTCCGGAGCGACGACGACCTCGTCGCCGCGCTCGAGCGTCACCGGTGCCGACAGCTCACCCACCCGGAGCTTCGGCCCCTGGAGGTCCGCGATCAGGGCGACCGGGCGGCCGACCTCCTCCTGGACGGAGCGCACGACCTGCGCCCGCGCGGCGTGCTCCTCGTGCGAGCCGTGCGAGAAGTTCAGGCGGGCAGCGTCCATCCCGGCCGCGGCCATTGCGAAGAGGGTTTCGGGCGACGAGGATGCAGGGCCGAGCGTGGCGACGATCTTCGTCCGGCGAGGCGTCTCGGCGGACATGCTCTCAGCCTAGCGAGAGCCCCGAACGTCGGTCAGACTTCTGGGCGTGCTGCGCTCGAGCCCGGCGGCCGGCTCGTCGGCGCCGTCGTCCACCCGATCAACTCCGCAGGCACGTTCGAGCCACGGGAGTCGCCCGATGCTCCGTTCGTCACCGGCGGGTCGTACTCTTCGTGGCGCGCGGCGTCGGGCGCAGGAAGCGAAGGAAGACCCGCTCCGCGCCGTCGTAGGGCGCCTCCAGCACCGGGCGTTCGTAGGCAACCGCGACACGCCCACTCCGATTCCGGGGGCCTCGGCCGGCTGGCCCGCGAGCGACAGCCGGATAGGACTCGCTCGTACCCGCCGTTGCAATCGCGAACGGTTCGAGCACGTCGCCCCCGGGGGTTACGCGTGCACCGTAGATGTCGGGACCCGTGCCCACCCAGGCGATGACGTAGTTCGTACCGTCAAACGCAAGCGCGGGCGGCCCGCTCTGGGAGTCGGCCGCGGTCGCGATCGCGATTCCTTCCGGGTCGAGCACCAAGCCCGCCGGGTTCACGCGCGCGCCGTAGATGTCGCTGTGCGGGTACCAGCGCGTCCAGACGACGAGATAGTTCGTGCCGTCGAACGCGAGTGCCGTCGGCCCGACCTGGCTGTCGGCAGCGCCCGCCGTGGTCACGCGCGCCCCGTGGATGTCGTTTGACAGGCTGTCCTGCCAGGCGACGAGATAGTTCGTGCCGTCGAAGGCAAGCGACGGCTCTCCGAGCTGGCTGTTGGCTGAGATCGAGATCGCGATTCCAGCTGGATCGAGCACCGTCCCGGCTGTGCTGACCCGCGTGCCGTAGACGGCGTACTGCGGGTACGACCGGATGTCCGTCCAGGCGACGAGGTAATTCGTCCCGTCGAAGGCGATCCCCGGTTGATACTGGTCGTTTGCCGCCGTCGAGATCGGAATCCCGTCTGCGTCGAGGACGGCGCCTGCCCTGGTCACGCGTGCGCCGTAGATGTCGTAGTTGTCCCGGCCCGACCGGTGATCCTCCCAGACGACGAGATAGGTCCTGCGGTCGAATGCGATCGCCGGCATGTACTGGTCGCCGGCCGCGGTCGAGATCGCGATTCCGCCTCCGTCGAGAATGACGCCCCTCCGGCTTACGCGAGCGCCGTAGATGTCCGAGTCGACGGAGCGCCGGTCCCGCCAGACGACGAGATAGTTGGTGCCGTCGAAGGCGAGCGCCGGCGTGAACTGGTCATTGACCCCGGTCGAGATCAAGATTCCGCCCGGGTCGAGTACGGTGCCTGCCGTGCTCACGCGCGCCCCCTCGATGCCGGTGCCGACAACGAGGTAGTTCGTGCCGTCGAATGCGAGCGCGGCACCATAAGCCGAGATCGGGATCGCGATCCCTTCGGGATCCAGGACGGCCCCCGCCGGGGTGACGCGGGCACCGTAAACGTCGTAATTTGTGCCAGAGTCGGCCCAGACCACCATGTAGTTCGTCCCGTCGAAGGCGACCGCCGGAAACACCTGGTCGCTCGCCGCCGTCGAGATCGCGATCCCGTCCGGGTCGAGCACAGTGCCCGCCGGAGTTACACGCGCGCCGTAGACGTCGTCCGTCGAGCTCAAGTGCCTGTCGCTCCAGACGACGAGGTAGTTCGTCCCGTCGAAGGCGATTGCGGGACGGGCCTGGCTGTTTGTTCCCGTCGCGATCACGATCCCGTCCGGATCTAGCACAATCCCGGCGGGGCTCACACGCGAGCCCTGGACGCCCCCGCCGGCGTCCCACTCCCAGGAGACGAGGTAGTTCGTGCCGTCGAAGGCGACGGACGGCGCCACTCCGCCCGCAGTCGAGAACCTGATCCCGTCCGGGTCGAGTACGGCGCCTGCTCGGCTCACGCGAGCGCCGAAGATGTCCCACTCGCGATCGCCCAAGCGCGAGTCGTCCCAGACGACGAGGTAGTTCGCACCGTCGAAGGCGAGTCCGAGCGCTAACGGTAAGACCGCCTCCCTCGAGATCGAGATCCCGTCCGGGTCGAGTACGACGCCGGCCGGGCTCACACGCGCGCCGTACACGTCGGACTCGCGAAAGCCGTCAGTGTCCCCCGACTGCGAGCCCAGCCAGACAAGCAGATAATTCGTGCCGTCGAAGCCGAGCGCGGACACTGTGTACGCGTGCGCCACCCTCGAGATCAGGATTCCGCCCTGGTCGAGCACAGTGCCCGCCGGGCTCACGCGCGTGCCGTAGATCCAGTAGCGGTCATAGGGGCTGGAGTCCGTCCAGACAACGAGGTAGTTCGCTCCGTCAAAAGCGACCGCGGGCGAGTAGGCGCCGCGGCGTCGGCCGTAGACGGGCTCGGAGACCGCGTACTCCGGGCTGACGATCGGGTCGATCGTCACCGGATAGGCGGCACGGCGCAGCACCCGGCTCGGCACTGTCAACGACAGCGTTCTCCCGACGAATCCCGGGAGCCCTCGGTAGAGATCCCGGCCGCGAGCGTCTTTGACGACGAGCGTGCCGACCGTGACGCTGCGTCCGGCTTCAGCGCGGAAGGCCCAGGCCGGCTTCGAGCCGGCGCGACGCTCGGCGGCCTCGGCGGCGGAGACTCTCGCTTCGACCGTCAGCGCTCCAGCGCCGGTTGGAGCGCGGTCGAGGATGAACTCCCATTCGAGCGCGCCGTCGCGCGCCGTGACACGCTCGCTGAGCGCGGGAGCGAGCATTCTCCAGGCGCTGTTACGCTCGCTGAGCCACTCGGCGCGGGAAATCGCGAGTGGCTGGCGGCCGCGCAGGACACGGGTCGTCCTGATACTGAACGCCGCCTTGCGCTCGAACGGAATCGCCTCGGCCGGCAGGGTGCGGTCGCGCGGCTCGCCGCGCGTCGACTCCCGATCGGGCGGCAGCGAAGCTCGCCACGCCTTCTCGCGTGAGACGAGCTCACGCTCGGAGAGGTTGCGTCGCAGCGTGAGCGAGAAGCCCGAGGCACCGAATTCGGCGCGGTAGAGGCGGTCTTCGGAGACGAGCCGGCCGGGGTCGTCCTTTGCGGGCTCGACGCGATGGCTGACGGTCTCGATCACGTTGCCGATGTCGATCCCGGCCTGCTCAGCCTGCTTCAGCGCCGAATCGCCCTGCCAGGCGGCGGGCGCACTCGCTGCGGGCCTGAGCTCACCGGCGGCGGCAAGCGTGACCGCGACGAGCGCGGAGACGGCCGCAAGTAACGACGCGCGCACGACTTGGGCCGCTGTACCCCGACGAGACGCCTCGTTCAGTTGCCGCACCTTTCCTGGAAGAGCCAACTCGGGTTCTACTACTTCGGGGTCGGGCGCACAAGGAGGCCCCCACGAGAGCCGCGTCAGGGCCGGCGCTACGTCGGGTGGCGCGCCGTCAGCGCAGCTGAAGCGGGATCTCGACCTCGTGGATGCGCGAGCCGTCCTCGGCCGAGAGCTCGAAGACGACGAGCCTGCCCGGGCCCGGTCGCTCGACGCTGAACTTCACGCTCGCGTCGAACGTCCCGCGCGTGCCGCTCCCCGAGGTCGCGGTCACGAAGCGCTCGCCGAGCACGCCGCCCTTCTCGTCGCGCACCTCCACGTTGAACGTCGCCTCGAACGTGTTCGCGGTGCCGGTGATACGAAGGGGGCTCGAGGCCTGCTCCCAGGGGGCCGGCGACTCGACGAGGATCGGCGGCGTCAGCTCCTCGAGGTCTGCTCGGCGTACGGGCGGCCCGGGGCCGACCTCCACCCGCCGGACGGTCGGGAACTGCGTGAGCGTGTAGACGACCTGCGCCGCGGCCTCGGGCGGAAGCTCACGAGAGAAGGAGGCTGCCGCGGTGCCCTCGGCGATCGCAAGCCGCTTGAGGCGCGTGCCCGACGGAATCGCAGTGACGAGCCCGGCCTGCCGGTCCTTCGCGGTCGGCCCCTCGAGCAACGCCTCGAGCGCGGCCGTCCCGATCTTCGCTCCCGCGACGACCCCACGTCGAGCGAGGCCGACCTTCCCCTCCCGCAGGAAGTAGAGCGCGACCACGGCCGGCGAGGTCTCGGGCACGGTCGCCGTCGCCGGCGGCGGGTTCTCCTCGGTCGTGCTCGCCCCGGTCGCGGGCGAGGCTCCCTCCTTGCTGCCGCAGCCTGCGGCCACCAGCAGGAGAGCACTAGCGGCGAGAGCGAGGAAACGCATCCCAACCAGGGTACGCCGCCTCCGGTCCCAGTTCCTCCTCGATCCTGAGAAGTTGGTTGTACTTTGCGACCCGCTCGCTTCGGGAGGGCGCGCCCGTCTTGATCTGACCGACGTTCATCGCCACGGCGAGATCGGCGATCGTCGTGTCCTCGGTCTCGCCCGAGCGATGGGAGATGACGACCGCGTAGCCGTGCGAGCGGGCGAGCGCGATCGCGGCGAGCGTCTCCGTGAGGGTGCCGATCTGATTCACCTTGACCAGGATCGCGTTCGCCACCTTCTCCTCGATCCCCCGCTCGAGCCGCTCGACGTTCGTCACGAAGACGTCGTCGCCGACGAGCTGCACGCGCTCTCCCAGCCGTTCGGTGAGCGCCTTCCACGCGGGCCAGTCGTCTTCCGCCGCGCCGTCCTCGATCGAGACGATCGGGTAGCGCTCGACGAGTGCCGCCCAGTAGCCGGGCAGCCCTTCCGATGTCTCGTCCTTCCCCTCGAATGCATAGTGCCCGTCCTCGGCGAGGAGCTCCGTCATCGCAGGGTCGAGCGCGACCGCGATCCGCCCGCGATGCCCGGCGCGCTCGACGGCCTCGAGGATCACGTCGATCGCCTCCTCGCTCGAGCCGAGGTCGGGCGCGAAGCCGCCCTCGTCGCCGACGGCAGTGGCGAGGCCGCGCTCCTCGAGGAGCGACTTCAACGTCTGGAACGCCTCGACCGCGATGCGCAGGGCCTCGGAGAAGCTCTCCGCTCCGCCCGGGACGATCATGAACTCCTGGAGGTCGAGCGAGTTGGCGGCGTGCGCGCCGCCGTTGACGACGTTCAGCATCGGAACCGGCAGCACGTGCGCCTCCGCCCCGCCGAGCCAGCGGAAGAGGGATACGCCAGCCTCGGCCGCGGCCGCCTTCGCCGCTGCGAGCGACGCGCCGAGGACGGCGTTCGCGCCGAGTCGGGACTTGTTCTTCGTCCCGTCGAGCGAGACGAGCGCCGCATCGATCGCGCCCTGGTCGGCGGCGTCGAGGCCCGCGAGCGCCGGGCCGATCTCCTCCCGGACGTTCCGGACGGCCTGCCCGACGCCCCTGCCGAGATAGACGCTCGGGTCGCCGTCGCGGAGCTCGACGGCCTCGAAGCGGCCGGTCGAAGCGCCCGACGGGACGGCCGCGCGCCCGACCCCGCCCGAGGCGAGCTCGACCTCGACCTCGACCGTGGGGTTCCCTCGGGAATCGAGGATCTGCCGCGCGCGGACGGCGGCAATCTCGCTGCTCAGCGAAACTCCTCCTTCGCGGCGTCGAAGTATCGGTCCTGCTCTTCGAGCGAGAGCTTGGTGAAGACGCGACCTTCGATCGCCGCGAGCTCCTCCGCGCGCTCGACTCGGACCGCGAATCGCTTGGCCATCGTGCGCAGCGCCAGCTCGGGATCGACGTTGAGCCGCCGGGCGACGTTCACCGCGGCGAAGAGCACGTCGCCTACCTCCTCGAAGACGTGCGGATCCGGCTCCGTCTCCGGCGACGGCTCGCCGGAGGCCTCGAACGCCTCCTTCAGCTCGCGGAGCTCGTCATCCAGGTCCGCGAGCGCCCCGGCGATGTCCGGGTAGTCAAACTCGATCGCTGCGGCGCGACGCTGCAGCTTCCGCGAATAGAGCGTCGCGGGCAGCGCCTCCGGCACGTCGTGGAAGATCCCCTCGCGGCCCTCGGCCGTCTTGATCCACTCCCAGTTCTCGCGCACGCGCCCCGCCGTGGAGGCCTCGGCGTCACCGAAGACGTGCGGGTGCCGGCGGACGAGCTTCTCGTGAATCCCGCGCGCCGCCTGCTCGAGGTCTCCCTGTCCGCGCTCCTGGAGCAGGAGGGCGAGGAAGTAGACCTGGAAGAGAAGGTCGCCGAGCTCGTCGAGCAGCTTCTCCGGATGGTCCGCAAGTGCGGCGTCGGCGACCTCGTAGGCCTCCTCCACGGTGTGCGGGACGATCGAGCGCGCGGTCTGCTCGCGGTCCCAGGGGCAGTCTCGCCGGAGGCGTTCGGTGAGCTCTTGCAGATCGACGAGCGCGTCGGCGAGCGACACGCGGGTTACTGGGTCGTCGTGACGCCCTGCAGAGTTCCGGTTTCCGCGGGCGGGGCGTAGCCGATCTGGTAGGAGGTCTTGGGCTCGAACTCGTCCTGCGTTTTCTTGACCCAGTCGGTCATCTTCTGCTGCTTGCCCTGCGAGACGAGCTGCTGGCGGATCGCCTCGCGCACCTGGGAGAGAGGCGTCTTGGTCTCCTTCTTCACTGCCCCGAGCGGCTGGACTAGGTGCCAGCCGTACTGGGTCTTGATCGGCTTCGAGAGCTTGCGGACCGGTAGCGAGAACGCGGCCTTGTCGAACTCGGGGACGGTCGTGCCCTTCGAGACCGTGAGCTTGCCGCCCTTGGTCTTCGAGCTCGGATCCTGGGAGTAGCGCTTCGCGAGCTCCCCGAAGTCGGCTCCTTGCGTCAACTGGTCGTAGAGCCGGTCGGCGAGCCCCTTCTTCTTGACGAGAATGTGCCGAACCGCTCGAGTAGCCGGCTGCACGTACTGCCGCTGGTTTTTCTTGTAGTAGTCCGAGATCTCCTTGTCGGTGACCTCCACGTCCGTCGTGACCTTGTTGTAGATCCCCTGCTGGATGAGCTGCGTGCGGAGGTCGTCACGCACCCTTTCATCGGTCAGGTGCTGCCGCTTGAGCGCGGCCTGGTATTTCTTCTCGTCGTTGTTGAAGTACTGCTTCTTCAGCTCCTTCAGACGCTTTTCGACGTCGGCGTCGCTGACGTTGACGCCGAGATCGTCGGCCTTCTGCTCGAACTCGATCCGCTGGACGAGGGCCTTGATCGCCTCTCCGCGGAGCGTGGTGTACTCCTTCGTGCCGGCCTTCGGGCATGACGGCTGCTGCGCGCAGTACTGCTCGATCACCTGGTCGAACTCATCCTTGGTGATCGTGTCGCTACCGACGATGGCAACGGCGCCCGCGGGGACGGACCTGTTGCCGCTGCCGCAACCGGCTGCGAGCGCGACGCCCGCGAGGGCTACGGCGAGAAGCGGGAGAATGCGATACTTCATCATGAAAAGGGCGCCTTTGCAGGGATTTCCGTCACGCTGCGCGGCGCGTTTCGAGTATAGCATCGACCAACCGGAGCGCTTCTGGGAAGCCGTCGTGCTTAACCGAAACTTCATTTCGGCCGGTCGAGTACACCGCGGTATCGACCCGGTCGCGTAATGCACGCAGCTCTTCGGAGCCAAGGACGAGCGGCCCGACGGTCGAGCGCCCGGCGCGGAAAACGAGGTAGTCCGCCCCGAGCTGGGCGAGCTTCAGCTTCGCGGTGTGGATCGAGAACAGGTTCTCGACCGGCTCGGGCAAGGGCCCGTAGCGATCGATCGTCGCCGCCTCGAGCTCGCGGAGCTCATCCTCCGAATCGGTGAGCGCGAGCCGCCGGTGGAGGTCGATCTTCTGGGCCTCGGCAGCGATGTAGCCCGCGGGGACGTACGCGTCGATCCGCGCGTCGACCCGGACCGGGCGCGCGACAAGGCGCCGCTCGCCGGCGAGCTCGGCGACCGCTTCTCCCAGCAGCTCGACGTAGAGCTCGAAGCCGAGGGCGGCGAGATGCCCGTGCTGCTCCGCGCCGAGGAGCTCCCCGGCCCCGCGGATCTCGAGATCGCGCATCGCGATAGCGAAGCCGGCGCCGAGCTCTGTGTGGTCGGCAAGGGTCGCCAGGCGCGCGCGGGCCTCGGGTGTCAGGTCGGAGGCATCCGGATAGAGGAGGTAGGCGTGCGCGAGCACGTCCGAGCGCCCCACCCGTCCGCGGATCTGGTAGAGCTGGGCGAGCCCGAGCGCGTCCGCCCGCTCGACGACGAGCGTGTTCGACTGGGGGATGTCGAGGCCCGACTCGATGATCGTCGTCGAGACGAGGACGTCCGCGTCGCCGCGTAGGAAGGCCAGCATCCGCTGCTCGAGCTCGCGCTCGCGCATTTGGCCGTGCGCGACGATGAGGCGCAGCTTCGGGCAAAGCTGCTGGAGCCGGTCGGCGGCATCGTCGATCGTCTCGACGCGGTTGTGGAGGTAGAAGGACTGGCCTTCGCGCGCCGCCTCTCGCTCGAGCGCCGTCTTGATCAGCTCCTCGTCGTACTCGCCGACGAACGTTCGGATCGGCCGACGTCCTTCCGGTGGCGTCTCGATGATGGAGATGTCGCGCAGCCCCGAGAGCGACATGTGCAGGGTGCGAGGGATGGGCGTGGCCGTGAGCGCGAGGACGTCGACCTCCAGCCGCAGCGAGCGCAGCAGCTCCTTCTGCGCGACGCCGAACCGCTGCTCCTCGTCGACGATCACAAGGCCGAGCTCTTTCGGGATGACGTCCCGGGAGAGGATCCGGTGGGTGCCGATCAGGACGTCCACCCTGCCCGAGGCGAACTCGGCGAGGACGCGCTTCACGTCCGCGGGGCGGCGGAAGCGAGAGACCATCTCCACCAGCACCGGGAAGTCCTGGAAGCGCTCCCGGAACGTGTTCCAGTGCTGTTGCGCCAGGATCGTGGTCGGTACGAGCATGAGCGTCTGCCTGCCGTTCAGCGCCGCGGCGAAGGCGGCGCGCACGGCGATCTCGGTCTTGCCGAAGCCGACGTCGCCGCAGACGAGTCGGTCCATCGGCCTGGGTGCCTCGAGGTCTTCCTTCACCGCCTCGATCGCCCGCTGCTGGTCCTCTGTCTCGCGGTAGGGGAACGAGGCCTCGAGCCGGTCGAGCCACTCCTGCGAGAGGTCGTAAGCAAGTCCGGGCGCGCTCTGGCGCTGCGCGTAGAGGCGGAGGAGCTCGCCCGCGAGCTCGCGGATGCTCGCCCGCGCTCGCGACTTGAGCAGGTGCCAGGCTCGGCCGCCGAGCTTCGAGAGCGTCGGCGCCTTGCCGTCGACCCCGATGTACCGCGAGACCTTGCCGATCTGCTCGTGCGGGACGTAGAGGCGATCCTCTCCCCGGTACGCCAGCAGGAGGTAGTCGCGAGTGACCCCGGCGACCTCCCTCGTCTCGAAGCCGAGGAGCTTCCCGACGCCGTGGTCCTCGTGGACGACATGGTCGCCGGTCCGGAGGTCCGCGAACGACTGGAGCGCCCGGCCGGCCGGAGCGGTACGGCGCGGCACGCGCCGGCGGAAGACCTGCATGTCGGGCAGAAGCGCGAGGCCGAGCTCGCGCCAGACGAAGCCGCGCCGGGCCGGGCTGACAGCGAAGAGGAGCTCGGCCTCAGCCGGCAGCTGCTCGCCCGGCTCGATGACCCGCGCCTCGACTCGGCGGAGCAGGTTTTCGGTACGCAAGGCCTCGCCTCGGTGCGCGAAGGCGACGACCGTGCGCAGGCCTCCGCGGACGAAGGCCCGAAGCTCCGTCTCTGCCTCCGCTAGGCCGCGGGCGGCGATCGCGGGCCGCTGAGCCTCGAAGGCGAACGACTGGCCCGACGGGAGCCAGTCGAGCTCGGTCGCCTCGTCAATCGGGACGCCGTCGATCTGCTCCTCGGCCCAGACTGCGCGCACCTCATCGGGCCGCCAGACGAAGTCGGGGCCACCGGGCACTGGCGGAACAAGGTCCGCGGGAGCGGCGATGGTCTCGGCCTCGTCCGGGAGGCGTGACTCGAGGAGATCGAGCCGCCGCTCGGCGCCCGGGTAGATCGTCGCCGCCCGCACCGGGTGCAGGGTGCGCTGAGTGAATGGAGAGAAGGCCCGGATGCCCTCGATCTCATCGCCGAAGAGCTCGATTCGGAACGGCTCGCGGCCGGTCGTCGGGTAGACGTCGACGATGCCGCCGCGGAGCGCGAACTGACCGCGTTCCTGGGCCTGCTCGACGCGCTCGTACCCGGCGAGTGCGAGCTGCTCGGCAAGCAGGTCGATGCCGGGCGCCTCGCCCGATGCGACGCGGATCGGCTCCGGGCGTGCCTCCGGCGGCGGCATCCCCTCGGCAAGAGCTACCGCCGAGGCGCTGACGAGACCGCCTGCGGCGAGCACGTCGAGAGCACGGGCGCGCTCGCCGACGAGGTGCGGCGGCGGCTCGAGCCCGGACCCCCAGCCGACCCCGCGGCTCGGCAGGAACGCGACGCGCTCGTCGCCGAGGAACCAGGCGGCCGCTTCCGCCGCGTCGCGCGCGTCGGCATCTTCGGGCGCGAGCAGGACGAGCGGGCAGTCGAGCTCCTGGTAGAGCGCCGCCAGGAGGAGCGGCAGCGCGGGCTCGGAGACGCGCGCACGTGTGTCGGGCAGCTCCTCGAGGAACGCGCGAAAGCGCTCGCTCTCGGCGAGCTCGCGCACGAGAAAGTGGAGCACGGTTTGGTCCATGACGACCGACGGAACACCGAGTTCCGCGGCCGCCAATCGTACTGGCGGCAAATTCCTTGCTCAATTGAAGTGCCGCTGCGCGGCTTCGAGGCCTTCGGCGGCGATCCTCTCGACCGCGTCCGCCGCCCGCGCGACGAGAGCCTCGACGTCGACCTCGCGATCGAACTCCGAGAGCACGTAGTCGGCGACGGGGCGACGGTCGCCGCGGCCCGGCCGGCCGACCCCGATCCGCAGCCGCAGAAAATCCTGCGTGCCGAGCGCTCGGGCGATCGAGCGTAGGCCGTTGTGACCCGCGAGGCCACCACCGAGGCGCACCTGGAGGCGGCCCGGCTCGAGGTCGACGTCGTCGTGGACGACGAGCAGAGCGTCCGGGGCGACCTTGAAGAAGCGTGCTGCGGGGCCGACCGAGCGCCCCGACTCGTTCATGTACGTCTCCGGCTTCAGCAGCGCTAGCCGCTGCCTGCCCTCGCCCAGCCGCACTTCCGCGAGCTTGCCCGAGAACTTCGAGCGGAAGGAGCCGTCGTGCCGGCGCGCGAGCTCGTCGACGACGAGCCAGCCGACGTTGTGCCGCGTTCGCTCGTAACCACCGCCAGGATTCCCGAGCCCCGCCGCGAGCAAGTCGAGCGTCGAGGCTCGCTCGCCTCGACGAAAGAGCCGCAACGACTACCCCTCGGTCGTCTGCTGCTCGCCGCCCGCCTCTGCCTCCGGCTCGGCGGGAGCCTCGGCGCCTTCCGGCGCTTCCTCGCCCTCCGGCACCTCGCCCTCCTCGAGCTCCTCCTCTTCGACCTCGGGCTCGGGCTCGACGATCCGTGTAGGCATCGTCACCGTTGCGAGCACGGTCTCCTCGGGGTCGTCGAGATAGGTCATGCCCTCGGTCGCGGGCATGTCGGCGAGGCGCACCGTGTCGCCGATCGCCATCCCACTGACGTCGAGCTCGAGGTGGTCGGGAATCTCCATCGGCAGCCCCTCGACGTTGATCTCGCGGTTCACCTGCGAGAGAACGCCACCCTCCTTCACGCCCGCCGGCTCACCGACGAGCTCGACCGCGACCTGCGTTTGGATCGCCTCATCGAGCCGGACCTCGTGGAGGTCGATGTGCGCGAGACGGCCGCTCGGCACTTCCTGCTGGTAGTCCTTCAGCACCGCGGGATGCGACGTCTTCTGGCCGTCGAGGACGACGTCGAGGATCGCATGCGTGCCGGAGTCGCCGGAGAGCACGCGCCGAAGCTCGCGCTCGTGCACGCAGAACGGGTGCGGAGGCTTGCCGCGCCCGTAGAGGACACCGGGGACGAGGCCCTGCTTCCGCAGGCGCCGGGAATCGGAGGAGCCGCGCGCCTCACGCTCCTGAACCTCGAGTCGAATCCGCTCCCCGGCCACGGCGGCAGAGTCTAGCCGAGGCTGTTTCTACTTCTTGATGTGCAGATCGATCCCCAGCAGCAGCAAAGGCCAGAGCAGGATCGCCAGAACCGCCGAGGCGATGCGGCGAACGGTGTCCAGCTTCTGGAGGTAGTCACGATCGGCTGCTATCGCCACGCCGATGATCAGCCAGACGATGCCGAGAAGGCTCGGTCTTCGGAACATGCTTCAGTGCCTTCCCCGGTTCCCCGCCCCGGAAACTCGCCGCGCTGGCACGATGTGTGAGGCGACCCAAGGGCAGGCCCGTTGCTCGAAATCGGCATCACTCTCCAGGAGGCGCGGACGCGTCAGGGGTTTGAGCTGCAAGATGCCGCGGAGGCGACGCGAATCCGTGCGAAGTACCTCGCCGCGCTCGAAGGGGAGCGGTTCGACCAATTGCCGGCGGAGGCCTACGCCAGAGCTTTCCTTCGCACCTACGCTGACTTTCTCGGCCTCGACAGCGAGCTCTTCGTCGCGGAGCTGAACTCGCGGATCGCGGCCAGCAGACCGCCGCCGCCTCCTCCGCCGGAGCCACGCCTCGCCCTGCCCAGCCTCGACACACGGGCTGTGGCCCTGCTCGGCGGCGCTGCAGCCGTCGTGTCCGTTGTCCTCGCCGCCGGGCACTTCGGTGGCGGCGCTCAGGAGCGAACCCATTCGGCCTCGTCGTCTCAGGTCGCCGGCGTGAAGAAGACGATCACGCGCCCGTCGACAACGCCGAAGCCAGCCTCGCGGCCGGAATTGGGTCGCCTCATCCTCGTTGCCGCACGGGGCAACTGCTGGTTGTCCGTCCGCACTGGGTCGCGGGAGGGGCGTGTCCTTTACGAGGGACTTCTCCGCGAGGGTGAGGTAGTTCGCGTCGCCGGCGCGCGCCTCTGGGTCCGCATCGGCGCACCCTGGAACCTCGAGGCCAGGCTGAACGGGCAGCCGCTGCAAGGCCTGCCCGCCGATACGGGCAGCGTCTTCATCACGCCGGCGGGCCTCACGCCGGCTTAGAGCCCGTCTTATCCGATCGACGAGCGCGAGGTAGCGTCTGAATCGCTGCTCGTCCCGCCGGGTCGGCCGATCCGGGCTTTGTGTTTTCGCAGTGTCCGGAGTAGGCTGGCTTGCGGAAAGACTGGCGTCCTCGAGCGGGGGGAGAGGGAGAGAGCAAATGAGAGCAAAGCACGCGCTCTTGGCCGTGCTGATCGTGCTTACTGTGGCGGCCGCCGCAACGATCTTCACAACGGCCGCTGTGGCCGATCCAAGCCACAACATCCAAGATCCTCTGACTCTGACCTGCGACAACAACACGACCGTCGTCGTCAGCCCCGGGACCTTGCCCAACCGAAGTCACCAGGCTTTCGACGTCAACTCGACGAGCATCTTCGTCGCCAACTACCTTGCTTTCACCGACGTCAGCGGCACAATCGTTATCTTCGACACTGCGCGGGGCCTGACAGGCCTTATCACGTGCTCGGGCGATGCCGGTGGCGGTTTTACGATCACCGTCGGCGGCTTCTTGACGCCGCGCTGACGCCAACGTGTTGAAGGCGTGGGTGGCGGCTGCCAATCGCCGCCGCCCACGCCGAAGTCTCCATGAGTGCGTGAGGGGCCTTTAGTACTAGAAGAGCTGGTTCTCGCCGGCGAAGATCGCCGAGACGGACTCGTCGCCGAACACGTTCATGATCGTCTCCGCGAGCAGGCGCGAGACCGGGAGCACGTCGATCTTCTGCGGCCGGTTGACGGGGTCGATATACACCGTGTCCGTCACGGTCAGCTTCGTCAGCTCGCTGGCCGCGATCTTGTCGAAGGCGTTGCCGGGGAAGAGCCCGTGCGTGGCGCACGCGTAAACCTCAATCGCGCCTGCCTCGCGAAGCGCGGTCGCACCCGCGATCAGCGTCCCGCCGGTCAGGATCATGTCGTCGCTCAGGATCGCGATCTTGCCGCGGACGTCGCCGATCACCTCGCTCACCTCGGCCATGTCGTGTTCCGGCCGCACCTTGTTCATGATCGCGAGGTCGGCCTCGAGCATCTGGCCGAAGCGACGCGCCATCTTCGCGCGTCCCGCGTCGGGCGATACGGCGACGACCTTCTCGCCGTAGAGGCCCTTGTCCCGGTAATACGTGGCGAAGAGCGGGAGCGCGGTCATATGGTCGACCGGCACCGTGAAGAAGCCTTGGATCTGGCCCGCGTGCAGGTCCATCGTCAGCACGCGGTCGACGCCTGCAACCTCGAGCGCGTCGGCGACAAGCTTCGCGGTGATCGGCTCGCGCGGCCGCGACTTCTTGTCTTGGCGCGTGTACGGGAACCACGGGACGACGGCCGTGATTCGCTTCGCCGAGGCGAGCTTCGCCGCCTGGATCATGATCAGCAGCTCGAACAGGTGATCGTTCACGGGCGGATTGCCCGACTGGACGATGAAGACGTCGGCGCCGCGGATCGACTCCTGGTAGCGGCAGTACGTCTCGCCGTTCGCGAACGTCTTCAGGGTCACCTCACCGAGCTCGATCCCGAGCTGCGTCCCGATGTCCTCGGCGAGCGTTCGGTTCGACCGGCCCGAGAAGAGCATCAGCCGTTTCCACGGCCCGCGCTCGATGAAACGCTCCGGGCTCGGAACCGCGCCCGTCGACGCGCCCTCGCCCACGAGGCCGGGGAGCGTCAGCTCAGTCGTGGTGCTTTCGATCGTCATAGCCTTCCTTGTTGACTTGTCTTGAGCGAGCGATCGCGAGCGCTCCGGGCGGGACGTTCTTCGTGACGACCGAGCCCGCGGCAACCCAAGCATTGTCGCCAATCGTGACCGGAGCAACGAACACATTGTCGCTGCCGGTGTGGACGTTGCGGCCGATCGTCGTCCGGAGCTTGCCGGGCCCCAGCTCCGGTCGATAGTTCGCGGTGATCGCGCCCGCGCCGATGTTCGTCCCCTCGCCGACGTCGGCGTCGCCGATGTAGGACAGGTGCGGCACCTTCGTGCCCTCGCCGATGCGCGAGTTCTTGATCTCCACGAACGTGCCCGCCTTCGCTCCCGCCTCGAGCTCGGTGCCGGGGCGAAGGTAACAGAACGGACCGACCGTCGCCCCCGGGCCGATCGAGGCGTCGACAGCGACGACGTGCGGCCCGACCACCGCGCCGCCGCCCACCCGGGTGCGGCCGCTCAGCACCGTGAAGGGATGGACGGTCGCGTCGGGCTCGAGCTCGACATCGGCGTCGATCCAGGTCGTCCCCGGATCGACGATCGTGACGCCGGCGAGCATGTGAGCCTCGTTCAAGCGGTCGCGCAGGGCGGCCGCCGCTGCCGCAAGCTCGGCGCGTGTATTCACGCCCTCCGCCTCGAGCGGGTCGGACGCGACGTGGGCGGCCACGCGCTCGCCCTCGGCGACGAGGTGGCGAACGGCGTCCGTGAGGTAGAGCTCGCCCTGGACGTTGTCCGCGTCGAGCCGTCCCAGCGCCGGCCAGACCTGCTCGCTCGCGAAGACGTAGATGGACGAGTTGACCTCGCCGAGCTCGAGCTGCTCGGGCGTCGCGTCGCCCGCCTCGACGATCGCGCTGACCGAGCCGTCGCCGTCGCGGACGACCCGCCCGTAGTGACGAGGGTCGGCGGGGCGAAACGAGAGCACGGTCGCCGCTGCGCCCTCGCGCCGGTGGGTCTCGACGAGCTCCTCGAGGAGCTCGGCCCGCAGCAGAGGGACGTCGCCCGCGAGCACGAGCAGATCACCGGCGAACGCGCTGAGCTGCTCCCGGGCTGCGGCGAGGGCGTCGCCCGTGCCGCGCGGCTCGGCCTGGACGGCGACGTCGACGCCGTCGAACGCCCCGCGACCCTCCGGCGAGGTGACGACGACGAGCGGGTCGGGGCCGAGCTGCCGAGCCGCCTCGACCACCCAGTCGACGAGTCGCCTACCGAGCAGCTCGTGCAGGTGCTTCGGCTTGGCCGAGTGCATCCGGGTGCCGATGCCGGCGGCGAGCACCACGGCAGCGAGGTTCGACGGGGTCATGTCGTGAGGGTGTGCTGGGGCGCCAGGATTCGAACCTGGGATCGCGGGACCAAAACCCGCTGCCTTACCACTTGGCTACGCCCCAAAGATTGAGGGACAGACAGCTCCAGTCTGCCACGCCCGGGCTGCGTTCGTCAGCGGCGATTCGAGAAGAGCAGTACGAGGGCTATGACAGCGATGATCCCGACGGCGATCAGCGCGAGCCAGGTCACGAAGATCAGCAGCACCGGGACGAGTGCGACGAGCGCCTGCGAGACTGCGGCGATCCACGCGATCTCCTGCGCCGTCGCCGAGCGGATCCGGTGGCCGGCCCAGAAGTAGAGCCCGACGACCGCGATGGCGACGATCAGGGCGACCGGCCAACTGATGCGGTGGAAGACCACGAGGACGCCTTCGATGACGGCGACCCAGAAGGCGACGCGGACGCGCCGCGCGCGGAGCCAGCGCCCGGTCCGGCTCGAGCCGTGCTCGACAAGGGCGCCGCGCTCGAGCATGGCTCAACCGTACCAGGCAGGGACGGTGAGCCAGGTTCGGGCGCGGCCTGCAAGCGCGCGGCGAGCCGCCTCGGCGAGGTCGCGCGCCGCGAAGAGCCCGTAGACGGCCGGGCCGGCTCCCGTGACGTCCGCCCGGAACGCGCCGAGCGCGCGTAGCTCGTCCCCGAGCGGCGAGGACGCGAGGTCGTTGTCGGGCAGCGAGGCAAGGTCGCCCGGCGCGCGCACGTCTCCGAGCGCGGCGCGCAGGGCGGCGCGCCGCTCCTCGAAGCCGTCGGCGCCGGAGCGCTCCTCGAACGCCTCGTAGACCTCGGCGGTCGACGTCTTCGCCACACCGTCGGGGATTGCGACGAGCACCCAATAGTCCTGCGGCAGGTCGAGCGGCGAGAGCTCGCCCCCGTCGCCCTCGCCGAGCTGCGGGCCCCGGGCGAGGAAGAAGGGAACGTCAGAGCCGAGGCGGTGGGCGAGCTCGTGCAGCTCACCGGGCGCAAGGGGCCGCTCGAGCGTCTCGTTCGCGAGCCGCAGTGCGGCAGCCGCGTCGGAGGAGCCGCCGCCCAGGCCGGCGGCGACGGGGATTCGCTTCTCGATCCGCACGGCCCAGCGGGGCTCGACGGCAGCCGCGTCGGCCAAGGCCGTGAGCGCGGTCGAGACGAGCGAGTCGTCCGGGAAGCCGCGCACCTCGAGCCGGGGCGCCGACTCGAGCGAGATCCCGTCGGCGAGATCGACGCGCTGGAGGACGGTCGCGACCTCGTGCTTCCCGTCCTCTCGGCGGTGGCCCACGACGAGGGCGAGATTGAGCTTCGCGCTTGCCGGGACGCGCCTCACCGCAGCCGCTCGGCGAGCGCGACGAACTCGGGCGGCGAAAGCTCCTCCGCACGGCTCTCCGGAGGCCGGCCGAGGGCGGCGAGCGCCTCGACGCCGCGCGGCCGCTCGGCGAGCCCGGCGAGCTCGAGAGAGTTCGGGAGCGTCTTGCGCCGATGCGCGAAGGCCGCCTCGACTACGCGCTTGAGCTCGCGGTAGCCGGGCGGCGGCCCCGTCCGGCGAAAGGCGACGAGCGCGGAGTCGACGTTCGGCCGCGGCCGGAAGACCGTCCGCGAGACCGGGTGGAAGCCCGTGCGCTCGGCCGCGAGCTGGACCAGAACCGAGACCGCGCCGTACGCCTTCGTGCGCGGGACGGCGAAGAGCCGTTCGGCGACTTCGCGCTGCACCATCACGCACCAGCGCTCGACGCTGGGCAGCCCATCCAGGCTCTCGACGAGGAGAGGCGTCGCGATGTTGTAGGGCAGGTTCGCGACGAGCTTGCCCGGTGCGGGCTCGAGCGCGGCGAGGTCGAGCCGGAGGGCGTCGCCGAAGCGAAGGTCAACGTTCCTCCGGCCCGCTAGCCGCTCGCGGAGATGCGGCTCGAGCGCCCGGTCGAGCTCGACCGCGTGGACGCGTGCGACGCGGTCGGCCAGATAGAACGTGAGGACGCCGAGACCGGGGCCGACCTCGAGCACGACGTCGTCGGCCTGCAGCTCGGCGAGCCGCTCGATGACCCCGAGGATGTTCTCGTCGACGAGGAAATGCTGGCCGAGGCGGCGGTTCGGAGAGAACGAGGCCGGAAGCCTAGGGGGCATGCGGCCTACAGGCTAGGGAAGCGCCTGTATCACGCGCAGTTGCTAGACGCGCCCTCACTCCTCTTCTGAAGCACGTCCTCGTCGATGTCTCACGATTAGGCCGGCAAGTGGGGCGACGATGACGGCCCATAACCACTGCCAATTGTGAGAAACGAAACTGCGTGTCCTGTCGATCAACGGAACGCGAATCTTCATCGTCGTGTCGAACGTGCGGATGCTGACAGGCGTAGTCCCTTCGCCCTTCACATGAAGAAATGCCGTGAGGGTGAGGTGGAGCTGCAATGTTCCTGTCTTCGTTGGCTCGATCTCCCACCTCCAGTCGGTAACAGTCTGTCCGCCGACCCCCTGGAGCTCTTTGGTGAGCGCCTCGATCTTGAATCCTGTACCCGCGAGGTGCGCCTCCATCTTGTCCGAGACCTTGATGTCCGCTCCTCTTCTCTCGCCAAGCTCCGTGATCCTCTTCTTCAACTCGCGAACTGGCTCCTGGGCGGAAAGAGCAAGGTGGATTACGGTCGAGCGACCCAGACGAAGGGTCGAGGGCGCGTTGTATTCCAGGTGTGCCTGCCGCAGCTTCTGCATCGCGCGGTCGACTTCATTGACGAGGGGGGGTCTAGGCGGCTCAGGGGGAGGCGGAGGGTGTCCGTCAGGCGGAGGCGGGGACACCGGCTGAGGGGGCTCCGTCCCAGTTGTCCCCGGCCCAGGCGGCTCGGGGGGAGGCGGCTCAGGAGGCGGTGGAGGAGGTCCCGGACGCAGGACTGCGAACGTCGCCTCAACCTCCTTGTTTCCATCGAGCGCCAAGGGACAGACGTTCCCGCTTGAGCCGCTGCACGCGCCTCCCCAACGGATGAACACAGCGCCGTCCTCGGCGCTCGCCGTCAGGGTCACCGCCGCGCCCGTGGGGAATTTCTCTGAGCAGGTCGAGTTGGGTGCGCAGTCAATCCCGGCCGGGCTGCTCGTAACTCGGCCGATGCCTCGGACGCTCACCGTCAGACTCGACTCGTCCAGGGTCGGCCCTACATGTGCGGTTGCCGCCGCGGTACCGCTCGCAAGGAGAAGCCCCACCGCGGCGAACAGCGTGCGATTCCATTTGGAGCGCCGCAGGAAGCTAGTCGCCATCGGAGCGCTCCCCGTTGATTCGGGTGCCATGGTCGCACCGGTTTCGGGCGGTGTCAACGAGCCTTCTGGCGGTGACAGGCGGCGTCACGGCAGCGAGAAGGCTGCGGCCGCGTTCGCGCTGATCCGCGCTCCGAGCTCGTCCGCCACCTCACCGCGGGCTTCGGCGAGAGCGGCAACCGTGAGCACGACGTTCGCCGGCTCGTTGGGCCGGCCTCGCCGCGCCTGGGGAGCGAGATAGGGGCTGTCCGTCTCGACGAGGATGCGCTCGGCCGGTACCTGCGCCGCCGCGGCCCGAAGGTCGCCCGCCTTCGGGTAGGTGACGTTGCCCGCGAACGAGACGTAGTAGCCGCGCTCGAGGACGGTGGCGAGGAGGCCCGGCGACGAGAAGCAGTGCATGACGACGGTGCCTTCGAAGCTCGCGAGGGCGGCGGCGGTTTCGGTCTCGGCCTCGCGCGTGTGGATGACGACCGGCTTGCCGAGCTCGGCGGCGAGCTCCAGCTGCGCCTCGAAGAGCCGCCGCTGGCGCTCGCGCGGGGAGCCGTCGCGGAAGAAGTCGAGCCCGATCTCGCCGACCGCGAGCGCGCGCTCGTGTGCGAGGAGGACGCGCAGCTCGTCGACACGGTCTGCCTCGGCGTCCCCCGCCTGATGCGGATCGATGCCGAGCGCAGCGAAGACCTCCTCGTGGAGCTCGGCGAGCTCGAGCGCGGCCCGGCACGAGTCGATGCCCGTGCCGACGGTGACGATCCGTTCGACGCCGGCCGAGCGGGCCCGGCGGATGAGGGCGGAGGGGCGATCCGCGCAGGCGTCGAGGTGCGCGTGGGTGTCGATCAAGCCGCGGCGTCGGCCAGTTCGACGCGCGGGAACAGCGGTTCTGCCGGCTGGATGCCTTCTGCTGGGACGGCGAGGCCCGGCGCCACGTTCTCCCAGGCTAGGTCATCAGGCTGTCCGAGCGCGGCGAGAATTCGAGGCGCGCTCTCCGGGAGGTACGAGGAGATGGCGACGGCAACTGCGCGGAGCCCGTCGGCCAGCTCGTAGAGAACCCGATCGAGCTCCTCTGCCCGAGACTCGTCCTTGGCCAGCTCCCACGGCTTCGTCTGCTCGACGTAGCGGTTGAGGCGGCGCACGAGATCCCAGATCGCATCAAGCGCGCCCGTCAGATCCCAATCGTCAAATCGCCTGGGCAAGGTCCTGCCTAGCTCGTCGATCGCCGCCGCCAGCTCTGGCGAAACCTCGCCGCGCACGAGACGGCCTTCGCCCGACCGACCTATGAGCGCGGTCGTCCGCGACAGGAGGTTGCCGAGGTCGTTGCCGAGCTCCCGCTCGTAACGCGTGTGGACGTCCTGGATCGAGGTGTTCCCGTCCTGGCCGAAGGTTGCCGCACGGCACAGATAGAAGCGCAACGCGTCGGCGCCGTAGACGTCGACGAGGTCGAGCGGCTCGATGACGTTGCCGATCGACTTCGAAATCTTCCGCTGGTCGAGCGTCAGATAGCCGTGAACGAAGAGCTGCTTCGGAACCTCGTAGCCGGCAGACAGGAGCAGGGCCGGCCAGAAAACGCAGTGCAAGCGAAGGATGTCCTTGGCGAGCAGGTGGCGCACCTCGGACCAGTAGTGGTTGACCAGGTTCTCGCCTTTGCGTGCGTACGTGAGTGCGCTCAGGTAGTTGATGAGCGCGTCGACCCAGACCCATGTGACCTGATCCGGAGCCCATGGCAGAGGCACTCCCCAGGGCTGGCCCGCCCGACTGACGCTGAAGTCCTGGAGCCCGCCCTCGATGAAGCTGCGCGCCTCGTTGGACCGGTTCTTCGGGAGCACAAAGTCGGGCCGCTCGTCGTAGAGCGCAAGGAGGCGGTCCTGGTAGGCCGAGAGGCGGAAGAAGTAGTTCTGCTCCTCGATCCACTCGGGCTCGACGTCGTGGATGGGGCACTTGCCGTCGACGAGCTCCGCCTCTGTCTTGAACTCTTCGCACCCGACGCAGTAGAGCCCCGCGTAGACGCCCTCGTAGATGTCGCCCTGGTCGTAGAGCCGCTGCAGGAAGTCCTGGACGAACGCCTTGTGCTCCTCGTCGGTCGTGCGGATGAAGAAATCGGGTTCCGCGTTGATGCGTCTAGGCAGCTCCTTCCAATGCTCGACGATCCGATCGGCGAACTCCTTGGGCTCGAGGCCCTGCTCCTCGGCGACCCGGGCGACCTTCGAGGCGTGCTCGTCGGTGCCGGTGAGGAAGAACGTGTCGTCGCCGCGTTGACGGTGATGGCGCACGAGGACGTCCCCCGCGATGGTCGTGTACGCATGACCGATGTGCGGGGTCGAGTTGATGTAGTAGATCGGTGTCGTCAGGTAGAAGCGCATCACGGTCAATGATAGGGGCAGCCCTCTGCGCCACCGTGGGCCGGAACGGGCGCCTGAAAGCGAGGATGGAAGCCGCGAGCAGAGCCGCGAAGGCGGCGCCGAGAAGCCACGCGGCGACGCGTCGGTGGCCCCGCGGAGTTGTCCTCCGAGCCACCGGCTGCGGGGGATGGACGCTCGTCCGCTGCCTCGCAGGTGCCGTGCGCGGCTCCGGCCGTCGCTCGTCGCCGCGGCTTGCGGGCACTGTCGCATCGACGAGCAAGGTCCGCGCGGGGACTGCCGTTCTCGGCGAAACGACGCGGCGCGGAACCTTCGCTCGCGGAACCTCGACAGGACGGCGCTGAGGCGACGCACTCCGGGTCGAGCCCGATCGGGCGCGTGGCACCGAGCTCTGCGCGACCGTTCGAGTGGGCCGCAACCGGGCAACGGGCCGCCCCGGCTTCAAAACCAGCGGCGCAGGCGCCGAGGCTGGAGGCGCGGTCGGAGGCTGAGGCTGGCTCACCGGCGGCGGCTCGGGCGCCGCCGGACGCGCGGGAAGCAGCGTGAGCGGATCGAGGTACCCGTTCGGGTCGGCGGTCAGCCGGATGCCGAGGTGGACGTACGGTTCGGGCCCTTCGGGGTCGCCGCTCGGGCCGATCGTGCCCACGACCTCCCCTTCGGCGAGCGTCGTCCGAGGCGCTGCTCCGATCGAGCCGAGGTGGACGAGCGTGACCGAGTACCCGTCCGCAGTGCGAATCGTCAGGCAGAGGCCCTGCCGGGGAACCTGCCCCGCGAAAGAGACGACGCCGCTCGCGGGCGCCAGCACGTCCGTCCCGGAAGGAGCGCCGATGTCGATTCCGCGGTGCTGGCCGCCGGTGTAAGGGTCGTCGTGGGCGACGAACGGCCGCAGCACCGGGCCGTCGACCGGCCAGGTCCAGGCCGCAGCGCCCGGAGCGCCTAGCAGAGCGGCCAGTAGCCCCGCAGCAAGCAACGCGACCTGCTTGTTGCCAAATTTGAAAACCATGCGTCCGCAACCTACAGGTCGAGCCTGCTGTTGTCAAATTTGCCTACAGAGAGGCGCGGTAGAGCCGGTTCCGGGACACCCCGGTCAGCCGCGCGACGACCTCGGCCGCCTGCCGGCGCCCAGACCCCGCAGCCACCAGCTGGGCAACGGCGGCAAGCGCGTCTCCCTCGTCGCCCCCCTCCGCCTCGAACGAGCCGAGGACGAGCGTGATCTCCCCCTTCGGCGGCTCGACGAACCGCGCGGCCACCTCCGCTGCGGTCCCGCGCACGACCTCCTCGAAGCGCTTCGTCAGCTCACGGCAGACGGCGACCGGTCGTTCCGGCATCGCGGCGGCAAGCGAGGTGAGCGTGGCCGGCAGCCGGCGAGGCGACTCGAACGCGACGACCGCGTGCGGCCAGCGCGCGAGCTCCTGCCAGAGTGCGGCCCGCGCCGGCGCCGAGCGCGGCAGGTAGCCGAGGAGCTGGTAGCGCTCGGCGACGAGCCCGCTCGCGACGAGCGCCGTCTCGACCGCGGAGGGGCCCGGAAGCACGGTCACGCCCACGCCCGACTCGAGGGCCGCCGCGATCAGCCGGGCCCCTGGATCGCTCACCCCGGGCAGGCCGGCGTCGCTCGTCAAGGCCACCCGCGCGCCGGCCTCGAGCCGTGGCAGCACCTCGGCCGTCCGCTGCGCCTCGTTGTGCTCGTGGTAGCTGAGGACGCGCGCCTCGATCCCATGCCGCTCGAGCAGGATTCGGGTCCGTCGCGTGTCCTCGCAGAGGACGAGGTCGGCCTCCGCGAGCTCGCGGAGAACGCGCAGAGTGATGTCGTCGAGGTTCCCGATCGGCGTGGCGCAGACCGCGAGCGGCACCGCTACCTCTCGTCGAGCGCCTCGAACCCCACGAACGCCGCGCCGACCATGCCCGCGTCGGGGCCGAGCGCCGCCGGGACGATGCGGACGAGATCGCGGGCCGGGGGCAGCGCCTCGCGCCGGACGAACTCCCGCGCCGGCTCGAGCAGGAGCTCGCCCGCACCCGACGCGAAGCCTCCTCCGACGACGACGGCCTCCGGATTGAAGATGTTGACGAGGCTTGCGATCCCGGCGCCGAGCCGGCGGCCGATCTCCGCGAGGGCCGTCCTGGCCGGCCCGTCCCCGTCCAGGCCGCGGCTGACGAGGTCGCGCGCATGGGCGCCCGGTCCGTAGAGCTCGTGGGCCGCCTCGTCTCCTGCGAGACCCCCGGCGAGGGTCTCGAAATGGCCGTGGCCGGGGCAAGTGCCCTGGCAGGAGGGACCGTGGTAGTCGAGGACGACGTGCCCGAGCTCACCCCCTGCGCCGACCGCTCCCCGGTACGGCTTGCCGCCGAGGATGAGCCCCCCGCCGACGCCCGTGCCTAGCGTGAGCATCACCATGTCGTTCGTCCCGCGCCCGGCGCCGATCCGCCACTCGGCGATCGCGGCGGCGTTTGCGTCGTTGTCGATTCCGACCGGGACCGAGAAGCGCTCGGCCATCCGTTCGCGGACGTTCAGATCGGCGAGAGGGACATTGACCGAGGAGACGGCACGCCCCTGCCGCTGGTCGATCGTCGAGCAGAGCCCGAAGCCGACGGCCACAACTTCCGAATTGAGCAGCTTCTCGACCGCACCGTCGATTTCGGCAAGCAAATCCTCCTGCGAAGACCTCGGCGTCGGCCGCTCAACCGAGCGCTCGATCCGCCCGTCCCGGTCGACGAGCCCCGCGAGGATCTTCGTCCCGCCGACGTCGACCCCGATCACGCGCTCGCCCGCCACGTGGCTACGATACGCCGCCGGATGGCCCAGAGAGAAAAGCCCTACCACGTCTACCGCGGCGGGCGCACGAAGGGCTGGGTGCCGACGCTCCCGAAGAAGGAGGGCGGCGGCCCGGGCCGCGACGGTCGCTTTCGACTCCGCTACCCCGGCCCGGGCCCGAAGCCGCGGGCGTCCGAGGGCCGGCCGAACTGGCGCCGCTGGATCCTGATCGGAGTCGGCGCCATCCTCGTCCTTCTCCTCGTCTGGCTCGTCGCAAGCTACCTCGCGCTCCGGAGCGGCGCGAATGCCGCGAACGATCGCCTCGCTCCCGCCGCGCGCGCCGCGCTCGTCCCGCAGAACGGCCTCCTCCTCTCACATCCGACCATCCTCTTGCTGCTCGGCACCGATAGCGCGGCGCACATCAAGCAGCGCGCGGGCTTCCGACGCTCCGACTCGATCATGCTCGTCCGCACCGATCCGGGGAAGGGACGGATCAACTACCTCTCGATTCCACGCGACCTCCGCGCGGAGATCCCCGGCCACGGCACCGACAAGATCAACTCCGCCTTCCAGATCGGAGGTGCCTCGCTCGCGATCCGCACCGTGCGCAATCTCACCGGGCTCGAGGTGAACCACGTCGTCACGGCCAACTTCGATTCGTTCACGAAGGTGATCGACAAGGTCGGCGGCGTGACGATCGACGTGCCGGCTCCGATCATCTCGAACAAGTTCGACTGCCCGTACAAGATGCAGGCGAGCTGCGATCGCTGGGACGGCTGGCGCTTCGGAAAGGGACGCCGGCACATGGACGGCCGGCGGGCGCTCATCTACGCACGGATCCGCGAGAACAAGCTCGACCCGCGCGAGACGGACCTCACCCGCGGCGAGCGGCAGCAGGCGGTGATCCAGGCGCTGCTATCTCGTCTGACGAGCCCGAGCGTGCTGATCAAGATGCCCTTCATCGGCGACGACGTCATGCAGCCCCTGGCCACCGACTTGTCCGCCGGTGAGTTGATCCAGTACGCGCTCGTCAAGAAGCGCAGCGGGCATGTCCTCCGCTGCCGGCTCGGTGGGACGCCGTCGGGGTTCGGCGGCGGTTACCTCGTCGCGGACGAGGAGACGCGAAGCACGATCGCGGCCTTCCTCGGGCGCTCGGCTCCGCAGCCGCCGCTGCCCGGCTCGACCTTCGGCTCGGGCTGCCCGGTGAGACGATGAGCGTCCTCTCGTGGATCCTGTTCGGCCTCGTCGCGGGCGCGTTCGCGCGACTCGTCGTGCGCGGCCGGCAGGACATCGGCTGCCTGGCGACGATCGCGGTCGGGATCGTCGGCGCCCTCATCGGCGGCCTTGCCGGCGAAGTCCTGCTCGGCCACGACGTGCGCTTCCGCTGGGATCTCGGGCCGTTCCTGCTCGCCGTCGCGGGATCGGTGGTCCTGCTGCTCGTGCTCGAGGCGCTGCGCGGCCGCCGCCGTTGGCCCTAGGCTCAGCTCGAGGCCAGCCGGCGAAGGATCTCCGGGAGCGCCAGGTAGGGCGCATAGTGGCCGCCTTCCAGCTCGTGCAACTCGGCACGGTCAATTCGAGCCGCGAGCCAACGGGCGTGCCCCACGGGGGTGGCCGTGTCCTGAAGTCCTTGCCAGATCCCGACCGGAGCAGAGATCGCGCTGACGTCGAACCCCCACGGTCGGGCGAACGCGATCGAGTCGTCGAGCCAGCCTTCCGCCGACTCTCGCACGCACTCCGCCATCCCTTCAGCGATCGGAAGCAAGATCTCCGGCCGCTCGAGGGCGTCTCGATCGGACTGAGGGAACTCCTCCGCAAAGCCGAGTAGCGCTGCCGCCGGGTCGTCGAGGATCACCTGGCGGATGGGCTCCATCTCCGAGAGCGCGGCGTCGCGATCGACTTCTTCCTGGTCTTCGGCGGCCTTCACGTTCGTCTCGCTCATGCCCTCCGTGAAGTCAAGGCCTTTGGCGTCGATCGGCGCAGCCCCCGAGAGCACGGCGGCCGCGATCACCCTCCCCGGGAGGAGGGCAGCGGTTCCGAGGGTGAAGGCACCCCCTCCCGAGATGCCGGCGGTCCCAAACCGCTCGATCTCGAAAGCGTCGGCGATGAGCGGAACATCGTCCTTCAGCTCGGCCACTCTCCGACCGGGACGAGGGTCGGACCCTCCTCCCCCGGGTCGGTCATACGTGATCAGAAAGACCCCCACAGCCTCCAGTGCCGCCTCGGCGAGTGGAGGGACTCGGCTCCCGGGGTTCCCGTGGTGCCAGATGACCGGGAACCCGGAGCGCGGACCGAGCGACGCGCACCTGACGATGCGCCCATCGGGTGCCGCGACGTCGATCTCGACCTTCACGGGACGGCGTTCGTCCCGGCCTGGAGCGAGCGGAGCACGTCGAGGAGCGATTCGACCGTGATCGCCTCGGGCAGAGGCTCGCCGCCTGCGGTCTGTCCGAAGAAGTCGCCGCAGTAGCGCACGCCTTCCGTGAAGTGGCGCAGGCTCACGCTCGTCACGATTCCCTGTTCGTGGGCGCGCGCGATGCCCTCGTTGACGCCTCGGCTGCGACCGAAGTCGTCGGCGTTCACGATCAGCTTCGCGCTAGGGCTCGTAGCGACGATCTCCCGTCGCGAACGCAAGGCCTGGCAGCGTTCCAAGCGCTTCGACGATTGTTAAAAGAAGTCCCGTGTGAGAGCGAATAATGTGGCAAGACCGCCGAATACCACGACTCCGAGACCGGCGCGACGAAGTTCTGACCGGGCCGCGCGCTCCGCGCTGTCGCGGCGCAACCACCATTGAACCCCAGCGTCAGTGACGATCCCGACGCCTGCGCCGACGGCCATCCCTGTTCCCACCCACGTGCGACCGAGTGCAATGCGGCCTACCAGGCCGCCTGTGAGCAATAGCGAGCAAAAGAGAAACGACCGCAGTCCACGCGCGCGTTGTTGCTCGGGTCGACTCTTATTCAACCCTACCGACCCGGAAGCACGCCGTGATTAGAGTCCAAGCAGCTCCGAGCGGCCCAAAGGGCAATCCCAAAGGTCTCTTTCCCGGCGAGTCCGATGAGGTCAAGCCCTACCGCGCCCTTGATGTACCCGAGTGCTGAACTGAGCGCGAGAGGATGAAGACGCCTGGCAACGGTGTCGCACCTTGACATGTCGCTAGGGCTCGGCGACCTTCTTGACGTCCTTCTTGTCGCCCTTCTCGGAGTCGGCCGGCTTGTCGCCGTCGCGGGAGGCCTCCTTCTTGCGCCCGCCGCGGCCGTAGTCGGTCGAGTAGAAGCCTGAGCCCTTGAAGTGCACCGCGACCGGGTAGAGGACGCGCTCGAGCGGGCCCTCGCCGCACTCTTCGCATGCCTTCGGCGGGGGGTCGCCCATGCGCTGGAAGACCTCGAAGACGTGCCCCTGCGGACACTTGTACTCGTAGATGGGCACCGTCCAAGGCTAGCAACGGCCCAGGAAGATTCAGGCTCCGCAGCCCGCTCAGGACTGGCGTTCGCGCCGCTCCCGCTCTTCGGTCTCGCGGTAGCAAGGCGCCTCCTCGAAGGCCGCCAGCCCGGCCGGGCCCACGCGCTTCGAAGCCCCCCGCCTTCGGCGTGCGGCCGCGAGGACGGCCGAGGCGCCGAGGAGGCCGCCGATCAGGAAGGAGCGCATCCTGCCCCGCCGCTGCTCGTCATCCTGCACGTCCCGAGTCTAGTGCTCGCCTCGCCTCGAGGAGAACGGCCAGGCTGTGCGAGTAGTAGGCCGTCAGACCCTCGGGCAGCGGGCCCGCGGCGGCGGCCCGCGCCTCTGCCAGGGCGCGAGAGACGGCGGCGAGGACAGAAGCCCGATCCCCGAACGGGCCCCGGCCCTCGACGATCAGCCAGCCGCCGAGACGCTCCGCCGAGAAGCGAGGCCCGAGCCGCTCCCGCAGCCGCCCCAGCCGTAGGCCGCTCGTCCCGACCGGGACCGCGACGAAGACGTCGCCGGCCGGAAGCTCGACGCGCCGCATGGCGCGGGCAACGAGCTTCGGCTCTCCCGGAGGCAGCGCCCTGGCCCGCCCCGCCTCCGGCAGAGCTGCGAGGTACACGGCCGAGAACGGAAAGAGGACGTCCCCCGCGCCGACCTCTGCCCGGAGGCGGTGCGCCGGCTCCACCAGCGCGCTCGGGGTGCTGAGCCCGGCCGCGTAGGTGAGCGAGCGCGGATCGCGGATCCCGGCGGGCGCGAAGGCCGCAGCCAGGGCGAGGAGACCGAGCGCCGCGGCCTGGGCAAGCGGTCGCGCGCGGGAGAGCAGGCGTGCCGCGCCCACGCCCGCCGCCGCGCCCCAGAGCGGGAGGGCGTAGATCAGATGGCGCGGGGAGAGGTCGGGCTCGGCCCCGCTGTGGACGGCGAGGATGAGCACCGGGGGTGCGAGCAGCCAGAGCGCGGTGAGCGCAGCCACCGCCGGGCGCTCGCGGGCGAGGGCGACCAGGCCCACCGCGGCGAGGAGCAGGCAGAGGCCGAGCGCGACGCCCGCTCCGCCGCCCGATCCGCGGACTGCGAGCTCGAGCTGCTCCCAGGCATCGCCGAGGCTTGCCGCCGCCCGCCCCTCTTCTCCAAGCTCGATCCGGCCGCCGAGGCGGAGGTCGACGAACGCGAACGGAAGCGCTGCCAGGGCGACCGCGAGGGCGGGAAGCGCCGGTCTGAGCGGCCGCCCCCGCCAGACGACGACGGCGACGAGCGCCTCGGCGGCCGCCGCTATCCCGCCGTAGGGATGCGCCGCGGGCAGCAGCCAGGCCGCGAGCGCCGCCGCCAACGCCGCCCTGCCGGTTCTGAGCTCGAGCGCCCGCACGAAGAGGATCGCCGCCAGGGCGCCGAGAAGTGCGAGCAGCGCGTACATCCGGGCGAAGCTGCCGTAGACGGTGAGGAGCCCCGAGGTCGCCGAGGCGATCGCCGCCGCTGCGCCCGCGACCGGGCCGCCGAGACGCCGGCCCAGCTCGAACGAGGCGACTCCCGCCCCGAGCGCGAGGACGACCGAGAGCCAGCGCAGCGCGTCGGCCGAGGAGTCGAGGGAGAGCACGAGGTGGGCGAGCACGAAGTGGAGAGGCGCCGCGCCGCGGTCCGCGAGCACGATCCCGAGGAGCTCGCGCAGCGGGCGCGCAGCGACGAGCCCGGTGACGGCCTCGTCCTCGAACAGCGGCTTCCGGGGCACGTCGCGTGCGAGCCGGACGAGCAGCAGGCCGAGCGCTGCAGCGGCCGGCAGGAAGACGAGCATCTGTTCGAGCCTCGCGCGCCCGCGCATGCGACGATCCTAGTGTTGGTCATGACCCACTCGGCTCGACCGCTCATTTCAGAATGAGCGGCACCGTAGACGGTGCCTCAGGAATGCGTGTGTGCGCTCTCGGCGACCTGCTTCTCGACGTCGTCGTGCGGGTCGACGGCCCGGTCGAGCCGGACTCCGAGGCGACCGCGGTCACGAGGACCGGCGCGGGCGGCCAGTCCGCGAACGTGGCCGCCTGGGCCGCGTCGCTCGGCGCGACGGCGCGGTTCATCGGCAAGCGCGCGCTCGACGCGGCCGGCGAGCTCGCCGCAGCCGAGCTCGCGAGCCGCGGGGTCGAGGTGCTCGGGCCCACGGTGAGTGGGCGGAACGGCGTCGTCGTCTCGCTCGTCGGCCCGGACGGCGCTCGGACGATGCTCTCGGACCGCGGCGTCGCGCCCGACCTGCGCGCCGAGGAGCTCGAGATGGCCTGGTTCCGCGGCTGCGACCGGCTCCACCTCTCGGGCTACGCGCTGCTGCGCAGCCCTGTCGACGAGGCGGCCGCGAAGGCCGCGGGGGCGGTGCGAGAGCAGGGTGGGCGCGTGAGCGTCGACCTCTCGACGGCGAGCGGAATCCGCGCTTTCGGGCCGAAGCGCCTGCTGCGGCGCCTCGAGCTGCTCGAGCCCGATGTCGTCTTCGCGACCGAGGAAGAGCTGATCGCCCTCGGCACGCAGCAGCCGCCGGCGCCCACGCTGGTCGTCAAGCGAGGAGCGAGGGGGTGCGTCGTGGACGGGAAGGAGATCCCCGCGGTCGACGTCGAGGCCGTCGACTCGACCGGCGCCGGCGACGCGCTCGCGGCCGGCTTCCTCGTCGGCGGCCCGGAGCTCGCGGTCGAGGCCGCCGCACGCTGCGTGGCGAAGCTGGGAGCGATGCCTTGATCGAGGTCGCCCCAGAGGTCGCGGATGCGCTGGGGCGTCGCGGGCCGGTCGTCGCGCTCGAGACGACGCTCGTCGCGCACGGATTCCCACCCGGGGAGGGGGTTGCCGTCGGGCTGGACGCGGAGCGGCGCGTCCGCGAAGCGGGCGCCGTGCCCGCAACGGTCGGCGTCCTCGACGGAAAGGTTCGGGTTGGTCTCTCGCAGGCCGAGCTCGAGCGCTTCACGGCAGACGCCCGCAAGGTCGGGCCGCGCGACCTCGCCGCGTGCGCCGTGCAGGGCGCTCTCGGCGCGACGACGGTCGGCGGCACGCTCGCCGCCTGCCGCGCGGCGGGGATCGGGTTCCTCGCAACCGGCGGGATCGGCGGAGTTCACCGCGGCGAGCGGCTCGACGTCTCGGCCGACCTCGGCGAGCTCGCCCGCACCGAGGCGCTCGTCGTCTGCTCGGGAGTCAAGTCGCTGCTCGACGTGCCGGCGACGGTCGAGCTGCTCGAGACGCTCGGCGTCCCCATGCTCGGCTTTCGCACGAGGGAGCTGCCGCTCTTCTACACCGCGCGCGGCGGACCGACCGTCTCGACCCGGGTCGACTCGGCCGATGAGGCTGCGCGCATTGCGCACGCGCACTGGCAGCTCGGCCGCCACTCCGCACTCGTGCTCGCCCGCGCGCCGGACGACAGCCTCGACGACCTCGCGCCGCTCATCGACCAGGTCCTCGCCGACACCGAGGCGGCAGGCGTGACCGGGCAGGACCTGACCCCGGCCCTTCTCTCCCGTCTCCACGAGGTAAGCGCGGGCCGCACGCTGAAGGCGAACCGGCAGCTCGTCGCGGACAACGCGGCGCTCGCCGCCGAGGTCGCCGTCGCCTACGCGAGAATCGCCGCGTGACCGGGGCCACGAACGACGGCACGCGCCTCGAGCCGCGCACCCAGTTCGACGGCCATGAGCTCCGCTTCGACTTCCCCGGCCTGCGGATCGGGGTCGCCGAGTACGACGAGGGCCCGACCGGCTGCACGGTCTTCCATTTCCCATCCGGCGGCGTTGCCTGTGCGGTCGACGTGCGCGGCGGCTCGCCGGGGACGATCGGCGGCTACGAATGGGCGCACGCGATCTGCCTCGCCGGCGGCTCGCTCTACGGACTCGAGGCAACCTGCGGCGTCGCCGCCGAGCTGATGGCGATGCGGGGCTACACCGTCGGCTGGGAGGACGTCGAGCTCGCCTTCGGCGCGATCATCTACGACTTCGGCCGGCGCGAAAGCTCGATCTATCCCGACCGCGAGCTCGGCCGGGCGGCGCTGCGGGCGGCGCGCGAGGGCGTCTTTCCTCTCGGCGCGCGCGGGGCCGGGCGCTCGGCGACGGTGGGCAAGACGTTCTCGTTCGAGGAGGGCGAGCCCTCGGGCCAGGGCGGCGCGTTCCGCCAGATCGGCCAGACGAAGATTGCGGTCTTCACGGTCGTGAACGCCTTCGGCGCGATCGTCGACCGCGACGGGACGGTCGTCCGCGGGCACCGCGACCCCGAGCGTGGGACGCGGACGCCGCTCGTGGAGGCGCTCGAGGCGCGGCTGCCGCAGGCAGCGCCCGGGAACACGACGCTGACGGTGGTCGTCACGAACCAGCAGCTCGACCGCCGCTCGCTGGGCCAGCTCGGTGTGCAGGTGCACGCGTCGCTCGCGCGCGCGATCCAGCCCTTCCACGCACTCGTCGACGGCGACGTGCTCTATACGGCCACGACCGGCGAGATCGAGAACCACGAGCTGACCGCGACGAGCCTCGGCGTCGTGGCCTCCGAGCTCGCCTGGGACGCCGTATTGGCCGCGGTTCGCGACTAGCCGATCGCGCCGAGCAGCTCCTCGATCTCGAGCGCAGTCAGCGTCTGGAGCTTCGCGCTTCCCCGCGCGCCGAGCGCGATCGAGACACGCGCGATCGTCGCCGCGTCCGGCGCCTCGACGACGTTGACGAAGTCGTACGGGCCCAGCGTCGCCCACTGGTGGAGGACCTTCGCGCCGAGCTCCTCGACGTCATGGTTCACTTCCCGCAGCCGGTCCGGGTTCGACTTCAGCGTCTGGACGCCCTGAGCGGTCAGGTTCGAGAGCATGATGTAGACGGGCATTGCGGCTCCTTTTTGGTCGGGAGCCCGACTCTAACCGCGCCGCCTGGTCGAAATACAGCAAGGCCGCCCCGAGAAAGAGAACGGGTGAGACGACGACGTTGGCGAGGAAGGCCGCGACCGCGAGCGTCTGGCTGCCTGCGCCGTGCAGGAGGAAGACGAGGACGCCGACGCTGAGCAAGGAGACGATCACGAGCGCGGCGAGCGAGCCGAGCGCGTGGACGAAGTCGACCCGGCCGAGCCGCACCGCGCGCACGAAGCCTTCGCGGAGGCCGCAGCCCTCGAGTAGAACGACGGGCACGACGAGCCCGACGAGGGCGAGCCACGCGACCGCGGGCAGGACGATGCCGAAGAGGAGGGCCGGCACCGGCGCGAAGGCAAGGATGCCGGCGACCAGTGCGAGGAGAGCCCGCCTACCCAGTCGTACGTCGGCGACGAGCGCGACCGCGCCGACATAGGACGCGCTCAGGAGCACGCCGCCTGCGGTCGTCATCAGCACGAGCCACTCGGCGTAGGAGACCCGGCCCGCGAGCACCGTGAGCACGGCCGGGCCGACGCCGAGCGCCAACGAGCGCCAGAAGCTCCGGCCGTAGAGGCGGATCGCCTCGCCGACGAGTTGCCCCACGGTGCGATCTTCGGGCGGCGGGCCCTCTGCGGTGCGGAAGCCAGAGTCGATGCGGCATCATCACGAACGTGGGCTACACGGTGCTCCTACCGGAGATCGACTAGACCGTCCGTCAAAACGGAAGATCAGCATTCGAATGATGTCATCGACCGTCTGACGGTCGAGCGGAAGCGGCTCCTTTCGACTCCACGCGACAAGATCGTCCCGACGGCCAGCGTCGAGCGCAAGGTGGCCGGAACGGACTAGACCGTCGCGGGCTCGGCCGCCTCCGTCTTCTCAAAGATGAGCTCGCCGTTCTCGACATCGACGCGCACGGTGTCGCCCTCGGCGAACTCGGCCTCGAGGAGCCGCATCGCGAGCGGGTTCTCGACCTGCCGCTGGATCGCGCGCTTGAGCGGTCGCGCGCCGTAGGTCGGGTCGCAGCCGGCCTCGGCGAGGTGCTCCTTCGCGGAATCGGTCAGCTCGAGCGAGAGGCCGCGCTCGGCGAACCGCCGCCGCAGCCGCGCGAGCTGGAGCTCGACGATCTCGCCGAGCTGCTCCCGCGTCAGCGGCTCGAACTCGACGATCTCGTCGATCCGGTTCAGGAACTCGGGCCGGAAGGTCTCGCGCATCGCTTCTTCGGAGCGCACGTTCGAGGTCATGATCAGGACGGTGTTGCGGAAATCGACGGTGCGGCCCTGGCCGTCGGTCAGTCGCCCGTCGTCGAGCACCTGGAGCAGGATGTTGAAGACCTCGGGGTGCGCCTTCTCGATCTCGTCGAGGAGCACGACCGAGTACGGGCGGCGCCGCACCGCCTCGGTCAGCTGGCCGCCCTCCTCGAAGCCGATGTAGCCGGGCGGCGCGCCGACGAGGCGCGAGACGGTGTGCTTCTCCTGGTACTCGGACATGTCAAGGCGGACCATGGCCCGCTCGTCGTCGAACATGAACTCCGCTAGCGCTCGGGCGAGCTCGGTCTTCCCCACCCCCGTCGGGCCGAGGAAGACGAACGAGCCGATCGGGCGGTTCGGGTCCTGCAAGCCTGAGCGCGCGCGCCGGAGCGCGTTGGCCACGGCCTCGACGGCCTTGTCCTGCCCGACGACGCGCTGGTGCAGCCGCTCCTCCATGTGGATCAGCTTCTCGGTCTCGCCCTCGAGCAGGCGCGAGACCGGGATCCCGGTCCAGCGGGCGACGACCTCGGCCACGTCGTCCTCGTCGACCTCCTCCTTCACCATCGGCAGAGAATCTGGCTCCGCCAGATTCTCTAGTTCCTTCTCGAGAGTAGGCAGCTTCCCGTACCTGATCTCCGCCACGCGCTGCAGGTCGCCTTGCCGTTCCGCGCGCTCGGCATGCATTCGAAGCTCATCTATCTCGCGCTTGATCGCGGCAATCCGCTGGAGGCTCTCCTTCTCACGCGCCCAGCGCGCGGCCAGTTCGTCGCGATTCGACTTTGCCTCCGCCAACTCCCTCTCTAGAGGATCCCGCACAGCGGGATCCTCCTTGCCCATCGCCGCGAGCTCGATCTCGAGCTGGCGGACGCGCCCCTCGGCCTCGTCGAGCTCGAGGGGGGCGGAGTCGATCTCCATCCGCAGGCGCGAGGCGGCCTCGTCGACGAGGTCGATCGCCTTGTCGGGGAGGAACCGGTCCGAGATGTAGCGGTCGGAGAGGACCGCGGCCGCGACGAGCGCCGCGTCACGGATGCGAACGCCGTGGTGCGCCTCGTAGCGCTCCTTCAGGCCGCGGAGAATGGCGATCGTGTCCACGACGGAAGGCTCGCCGACGAAGATCGGCTGGAAGCGTCGCTCGAGGGCCGCGTCCTTCTCGATGTGCTTGCGGTACTCGTCGAGCGTCGTCGCGCCGATCGCGCGCAGCTCGCCGCGCGCGAGCATCGGCTTCAGCAGATTCGCGGCGTCGACGGCGCCCTCGGCGGCGCCCGCGCCAACGATCGTGTGCAGCTCGTCGATGAACAGGACGATCTCGCCCTCGCTCACCTTGATCTCCTGGAGGACGGCCTTGATCCGCTCCTCGAACTCGCCGCGGTACTTCGAGCCGGCGAGGAGCGCGCCGATGTCGAGCGCCCACACGCGCTTGCCCTTGAGGCCCTCGGGCACGTCGCCCGCGACGATGCGCTGTGCGAGGCCCTCGGCGATCGCGGTCTTCCCCACTCCGGGGTCGCCGATCAGCACCGGGTTGTTCTTCGTCCGCCTCGAGAGCACCTGGATGACGCGGCGGATCTCCTCGTCGCGGCCGATGACCGGGTCGAGCTTGCCCTGTTCCGCGAGCTCGGTGAGGTCGCGGCCGAACTTCTCGAGCGACTGGTACGTACCCTCGGGGTCCTGCGAGGTGACTCGCTGGCCTCCGCGGACTTCCTTGAGCGCAGCAAGCAGCTTGCTGCGCCCTAGAACTTCGAGTGCTAGCACGAGGTGTTCGACCGAGACGTACTCGTCGTCCAGCGACTGTGCCTCCTCGAAGGCGCGATCGAGGATCCGCGAGAACAGGGTCGATGCCTGGGGCTGCTGGCCGAGACCACCGGTCACTGCAGGTTTCCCGGCCAGGCGTGCCTCCGCCTCCGCACGGAGAGCGGACACGTCATAGTCCGCACGCTCCACGAGCGTGCGGACCAGCTCCTGGTCGAGGAGCGCAAGCACGAGGTGCTCGGGGTGGATCTCCGGGTTGCCCCGACGCCGCGCATCTTCCTGCGCGCCGGCGATCGCTTCCTGGGATTTCAGGGTCAGCTTGTTGAAGTCCATTTTGTGAGTTGTGCGCTCTCCGGGTCGTAGGGGACGAGCTCGCGGCGGTATTGACGGTGTACCTCCTGGATCTGCTCGCGCAGCTCTCGCTCCAAACGCTCGAAGCGACGCTGAAGCCGGCGGAGCTGCTCCTCGAGCTCGAGCACGTGCTCGACGCCGGCGAGGTTGAGGCCGACCTCAGTCGTCAGCCGGTTGATCAGCCGCAGCTGTTCGAGGTCGGACTCCGAGTACAGGCGCGTGTTCCCGGCCGTGCGCTGCGGCGTGACGAGGCCCTTCGCCTCGTAGATGCGCAGCGTCTGGGTGCATGCCGACGAGCTCGGCCGCGACGCTGATCATGTACCGCGGTCTGTCGTCCATCATCGCGCCTTCTGCACCTTCTGGAGCTGCTCGAGCAGCTCGCGTTCCTTCTTGTTCGGCTTCTTGGGGACGGCGATCTTGAGACGCGCGAGGACGTCGCCGCGGCCGTTGCCGCGCAGCTTCGGCGCGCCTCGCCCCTTGATGCGCAGGAGCTTGCCGCTCTCGGAGCCGGCGGGGACCTTCAGCGCTACGGGGCCTTCCGGAGTCGGCACCTCGACGCTCGAGCCGAGCGCAGCGTCCGCGAACGTGACCGGCACGTCGACGACGAGATCCGAGCCGCGGCGCTCGTAGAGCGGCGAGTCGGCGACGCGCGTGACGACGATCAGGTCGCCCGGCGGGCCGCCACCGAATCCGGGCTCGCCCTTCCCTTTCAGGCGAATCTTCGTACCGTCCTTGACGCCGGCCGGGATCTTCACCGTGTAGCGCTTCGCCCGGCGCTCGCGGCCGGTCCCGCGGCAGCGCGGGCACGGCTTCTCGATCACGGTGCCGCTGCCGTGGCAGCGGGGACACGTCTGCGAGAGCCCGAAGAGGCCCTGGCTCTCGACGGTCACGCCGCGGCCCTTGCACTGCGGGCAAACCTGCGGCGCCGAGCCGGGCTGCGCCCCGGAGCCGCCGCACTCGCGGCAGGCGGCCTCCGCCTCGACCGGGATCTTCGTCTCGATTCCGCGCAGCGAATCCTCGAACGACAGGCTCACCTCCACCTCGAGATCCGCCCCTCGGCCGGAACGTTGCCTCTGCGCGCCACGTCCGAAGATGTCACCCAGCCCGCCGAAGCTGCCGAAGAGGTCGCCGATGTCACCGAAGTCGAAATCGACTCGGGCGCCGCCGGGGAAGCCCCGGCCGTCCCCCGAGCCGAACGCGTCGTACTGCTTGCGCTTGTCGGGGTCGGAGAGGACGTCGTAGGCGGCCTGGACCTCCTTGAACCGCTCCTCGGCCTCCTTGTCGCCCGGGTTCTTGTCGGGGTGGTACTGGCGGACGAGCTTGCGGTAGGCCTTCTTGATCTCGTCCTGCGACGCGGCCTTCGAGACGCCGAGGGCGTCGTAGAGGCTCCTAGCCCTCGTTGCCATCCGCACCCTCCTTCGGGCCTGCCACCACGACCCTTGCGGGCCGCAGGACGCGGTCGCCGAGGCGGTAACCCTTCTGGAGCACGTCGATCACCGAGCCCTCCTCGTGGTCGGACGGCTGGGTGAGCAGCGCTTCGTGCACGTGTGGATCGAACTTGCCATCGACCTCGACCTCGGCGAGGCCCTCGCGAGCGAGCGCATCGGCCAGTGCGCGGTGCACGAGCCGAACGCCCTCCTCGAGCTTCCCCTCTTCGTGCTTTTCTGCGGCCTCGAGAGCCCGCTCCAGGTCGTCGAGCACCGGCAGGAGCTCCCTCACCAGCCGCTCGTGGGCCCGCGCGACCAGGTTCTCCTGGTCGCGCGCGGCCCGCTTGCGGTAGTTCTCGAACTCGGCCTGAACGCGCTGGAGGGTGTCGATCAGCTCCTCGTTCTCGGCGCGGAGCGCCCCGAGCTCGTCGACTTCAGCCTCTTCTGACTTAGCAACAGACTGTTGCAAAGTCTCTTCGGTGTTCTCGGCCTCCTCAGGCATTACGCCTTCTTCGCTTCTTCTTCGTCGATGACCTCGTAGTCACCCTCCTCGACGACCTCGTCGTCCGACGCCGAGGCGCCGTCGCCGCCGCCGGCCTGCGCACCCGCGGCCTGCGCGGTCGCCTGCGCGTAGACAGCCTCGGCGAGCTTCTGCGAGGCCTCCTGGAGCGCCTCGGTCTTCTGCTTGATCTCGTTTACGTCCGAGCTCTCGAGTACCTGCTTCAGCTCCATGATCCGCCCCTCGATCGTGGAGGCCTCGGCCTCGTCGAGCTTGTCGCGGTGCTCCTTGAGCGTGCGCTCGGTCTGGTAGGCGAGGTTCTCGGCCGCGTTGCGCGCGTCGGCGAGCTCGCGCAGCCTGTGCGCCTCGTCGGCGTGGGCCTCGGCCTCGGAGATCATCCGCTGCACCTCGTCCTCCTTCAGGCCCGAGCCGCCCTCGATACGGATCTGCTGCTCGTTGCCCGTGCCGAGGTCCTTCGCCTGGACGTGGATGATCCCGTTCGCGTCGATGTCGAACGTGACCTCGATCTGCGGCATGCCGCGCGGAGCGGGCGGGATTCCGGTCAGGTTGAACTTCCCGAGCGTCTTGTTGAACGCGACCATCTCAGACTCGCCCTGCGCAACGTGCACCTGCACCTCGGGCTGGTTGTCCTCGGCGGTCGTGAAGATCTCCGACTTCTTCGTCGGGATCGTCGTGTTCCGCTCGATGAGCTTCGTGAAGACGCCGCCCTTCGTCTCGATGCCGAGGGAGAGCGGGGTCACGTCGAGGAGCAGGACGTCCTTCACCTCGCCCTTGAGGACCCCGGCCTGAATGGCCGCGCCGATTGCAACGACCTCGTCCGGGTTGACGCCCTTGTGCGGCTCCTTGCCGATGAGCTCCTTCACCTTGTCGACCACCGCCGGCATGCGCGTCATGCCGCCGACGAGGACGACGTGGTCGATCGCCTTGGGCTCGAGCCCCGCGTCGGCGAGCGCCTGGCGCGTCGGCTCGACCGTCCGGGCGAGCAGGTCGGCCGAGAGCTCGTTCAGCTTCGCGCGCGTGAGCTGGAGGTCGAGGTGCTTCGGGCCCTCCGGCGTCGCGGTGACGAAGGGCAGGTTGATCTGCGTCGTCATCGTCGAGGAGAGCTCGATCTTCGCCTTCTCGGCGGCCTCGTAGAGGCGCTGAAGCGCCATTCTGTCGGCGGCGAGGTCGATGCCCTGGTCGCGCTTGAACTCGGCGACCATCCAGTCGACGATCGCCTTGTCGAAGTTGTCGCCACCCAGGTGGTTGTCGCCGTTCGTCGCCTTCACCTCGAAGACGCCCTCGCCGAGCTCGAGGATCGAGACGTCGAACGTGCCGCCGCCGAGGTCCCAGACGAGAATCGTCTGATCCTCTTCCTTGTCGAGCCCGTAGGCGAGTGAGGCTGCGGTCGGCTCGTTGATGATCCGCAGGACGTTGAGCCCTGCGACCTTGCCGGCGTCCTTCGTCGCCTCCCGCTGCGCATTGTTGAAGTACGCCGGGACGGTGACGACGGCGTCCGTGACGGGCTCGCCCAGGTACGCCTCGGCGTCCGTCTTCAGCTTCTGGAGGATCATCGCCGAGATCTCGGGCGGTGCATACTCCTTGCCCGCTGCCTTCACGCGCACGTCGCCGTTCTCGCCCTCCACGACCTCGTACGGCACGATTTTCATCTCCTCGGAGACCTCTTCGAACTTGCGGCCCATGAAGCGCTTGATCGAGAAGATCGTGTTCTGCGGGTTCGTCACCTGCTGGCGCTTCGCGGGCGGGCCCACGAGCCGCTGGCCGTCCTTCGTGAAGGCGACGACCGACGGGGTCGTTCGGCCGCCCTCCGCGTTCGGGATGACGGTAGGCTCACCGCCCTCGAGCACGGCCATGCAGGAGTTGGTCGTTCCGAGGTCGATACCGATCGTCTTCGCCATGTGTTGCCCCTCCTTTGTTCTTGAGTCTTTGGTTTGGAAGAAATCTAAGCGTGAGTATAGCAAGTTTCAGCCGTGGGTGACCCTCGAATCGCGCAGTACGCGAGGCTTCTCGTCGAGCGCTGCCTCGACGTCCAGCCGAAGTGGCAGGTCGAGATCGTCGCCAGCCCGCTCGCGCGTCCGCTCGTCGAGGAGATCGTCCGCCTCGTGGCCCGCCGCGGTGCGTACCCGCTCGTGCGCCTGAGCTGGGTCTACGAGTACTGGCCGTTCCAGAACCTCTGGGCCGAGGAGGCGCCCGAGGAGCTGCTCGAGAAGCTGCCGCCTGCGCAGGAGCGCCTGTTCGAGGAGGTCGACGCCTGGCTCGGGATCGACGCACCCGAGAACACGCGGGCCGCCCTCGGCACTCCTCCCGAGCGACGCGAGGCGCTCGCGAAGGCGGGGGCCCCCTTCGTCCAGAGGCGCATGGCGCTCGAGATTCCCTGGGTCGGGTGCCGCTACCCCACGCCGGCTATGGCCCAGAACGCCGGCATGCCTCTCCGCGCCTTCGAAGACTTCCTCTTCGGCGCCTGCCTGCTCGACTGGGACGAGGAGGGCCGCAAGATGCGCCGCATCGCCGACCGCTTCGACGCGGCGAACGAGGTGCGAATCGTGGCCGAGGGCACCGACCTGACGCTGAGCCTGGAGGGCCGCCACGGCGAAGTGGACGACGGCCACCTCAACATGCCCGGCGGCGAGGTGTTCTACAGCCCCGTCGAGGACGCCACCGGGGGTGTCGTCCACTTCTCCGAGTTTCCGGCCGTGCTCGGCCCGGACGAGGCGACCGGCGTGCGGATGGTCTACCGCGGAGGCCGCGTGGTCGAGGCGTCAGCCCAGAGCGGCGAGGACGCCCTGTTCGCGCGGCTCGACCGCGACGAGGGCGCCCGCGTGCTCGGCGAGCTCGGGATCGGCTGCAATCCGGCCATCCAGCGGCACACGAAGGAGACCCTCTTCGACGAGAAGATCTACGGCACCGTCCACCTGGCCATCGGCATGGGGCTGCCGACGATCGGCGGCAAGAACGTCTCGAGCGTTCACTGGGACATGGTCAAGGACCTGCGGCAGGGCGGCCGGATCGAGTGCGACGGCGAGGTCGTCCAGGAAAACGGCGAATGGACGTTCTGAGCCAGGCTAGGCCCTGCCGTCGCGCGGCCTCCCCCAGGGCGTCGGCGGCGTGAGCAGCGACTCGGCACGGAGATAGGCGATCCCCACAAGCGGGAAGTCGCTCAGCCGCTCCAGGCAGAGGAAGCGCGGGCGCCATTCGGGGAAGAACTTGCCGGTGAAGCTGAGGAGCCGCTCGAGCTGGAAGACGCGATCGAGAGAGTGGAGCCCGAACCTCAGAGCACGCGCGCCGAGCGCGCGGTCGCCCCGTTCGCGGAGCAGGTCGGCGAACACGCAGAAGTTCAGCGAGATCTCGGGCACGCCCTGCGCGCGCGTCCAGGCGAGGGCTTCGGCGATCAGGAACTCCATCAGCCCGTTCGGAGTGTCTGGACGGCGCCGCATGGCGCTGAGTGAGTAGCCCCCGGAGGCGGGGCACGGCACGAGGTGGAGGAAGCCGCCGACCGTTCCGCTTTCGTGCCGCGCGACGACGAAGAGCGTGTGCGGGTGGCCGAACAGGTCGTCCATCGCCATCGTGAAGCCGCGTTCGGGCCAGCTTCCGCGCCATTCGTCGGACACGTGCTGCAGTTCCTCGCGGAGCGCGGGGCCGACCTCGCGTGCCTCGAGCACGAGCGGGCGATATCCAGCCCGGCGCAGACGGCTGACCGACTGTCGCACCTTTCGGATCGGCCGGCCCTCGAGCGAGAAACCGGCGGGCCGGACGACGGCCTCGTCGCCGAGCTTGACCGCCGCTCGGAACCCCAGCGAGCGGTACAGAGGGAGGAGCTCGCGGCTCGCGCTCAGAATCGCGACACGCCAGCCCCGGTTGCGAGCCAGGCTGCGAAAGTCGTCGAGGAGCGGCGCGAAGTCGGCCGGATCCCCGACAGGGTCACCGCTCACGAGCGCCGAGCTCCCGACGACCGCGTACGCGAGGAAGGCGCGGCGGGTCGGCGAGAAGAAGTAGCTCTTGTCCCGCCGCAGCGCGAAGAACGCAAGCGTGTCGCGCCCGTACTCCTCGACGAGCCTGCTGGCGAGTGCCCGGTCGAGCGCGCTCGGCCGCTCACGCAGGTGCCAGGAGCGGAGCCAAAGGGAGAGGGCCCGGAAGGAGAGCAGGGCCGCGACCGCGCTGACGAGGTCCTCGAGATCCTCGGGCACCGAGAGCTTGTGCAGCTCGTAGAGGATGAGGAAGGCGCCCAGGGAGACGAGCGCCCACGCCGTGACGACGAGCGGCCGCGTAGCGGAGGGATCGCCGTCGACGTCGAACTCGTCGCGATAGCGGACGAGCGCGATCAGGAGCACGAGGCTGGCGGCGCCCTCCTCCGCATCGAGCCCCTTCGCCAGGTGAGCGACTGCGGCGCCCGCGATGACCGCCACGGCAAGCTGCCAGGCCCGGCGCTTGCCTCGCGCGAGCGAGCGCGACAGCCAAACGAGCGCAACGCCGAAGGCAAGCGCCAGCCAGCGAGCCGCTCCCGGCACACCGGGCGGTAGCACACCTTGAACCAGGTCGCTGCGGTCGGCGAGGCTCGGCGTCAGCGCCGAGACGATGCTGACGATTCCGACTCCGGCCCCGAACATCCCGAGGACCGCCGCAGGTCGAAGTGCGCGCATCCGCACTCACCTCAGTACTCCGACCTTCGGCGAAATGGGAGCGCGAATCGGAACGCGCGGCCCCGACCTACCAGCTCGGCGAGCGCTCTTCGCGCCGCCGGTTCCGAGACGGCGATGCCCGCGAGTATGACCGCGCAGCCGCCCCAGCCGAGCGTGCCCAGCCGATCGCCGGCGAGCAGGTAGCCGAAGAAGCCGGCGAACACCGGCTCGGCTGCAAACGCAAGAGCCGTCCGGGTGGCGCTGGTGCGACGTTGCGCCCAGGTCTGGACGAGGAACGCAAGCGCGCTCGCGAAGACGCCCGTCACGAGCAGCGCTCCCCACACGGTCGAACCGTGCGGCATCCTCAGGTCTCCGAGCACGACTGCGATGGCCGTGAAGCCCACGCAGGCGGCGACCATCTCGGCCAGCGTGAATGCGACGGCGTCGTAGTCCGGGGCGTAGCGCTCCATGAGCACGATCTGCAGGGCATAGGCCAGGGCACCCCCGAGCACGAGCGCGTCACCAAGCGTGGAGCCCGCCTCGATCCCGGAGAGCATTCCCAGGCCGACGGTTGCGAGCGCGACGCCGAGCCACGCCGAGAGTGCAATCCGGGCGCGGAAGAGGACGAGTGCAGTCACCGGAGTAAGCACGACACAAAGCCCGGTGATGAAGCCGGTGCTGGAGACGGTCGACCGCGCGAGGCCCGCCGTCTGCAGCGCGTAGCCGAGCGCGAGCAGACCGCCGAGGCCGAAGCCGGCAGCGAGGCCGCGGCGGTCGAGAGTGCGGATCCGTCCGGCGGCAAACGGCGCAAGCGTCGCGGTCGCGATCGCGAAGCGGACGGCGAGGAACGCGAAGAGCGGGTAGACCTCGACCGCATCCTTGACCTGGACGAAGGTGACGCCCCAGACCGCGGTGACGAGGACGAGCGCGAGCAGCGCCATTCAGTGCACCCGCCCTCTTGAGTCGGGCCTCGGAGCTGCGTCCGTCGGCGGAGCCGGGCTTTGCCCGGCGGGAGCCAGAATCCCAGTCGGCACGCGAGAGGTGGGAAGGAGGGGGCCAACGGGGGAACCATGGGTTCCCCCGTTTTTGCCCCAGACCGCGGTGACGAGAACGAGCGCGAGCAGCGCCATTGCGTGATCTTTCTAGAACCGGGCAGCAGACTGGATCGCCCGCAGCCAGCGGCGGCGGATCAGCGCCGAGAAGGGGCCGATCGCAAGCCAGTAGACGCGGAACGCGCGCCGGGCGCGCTCGTCGGCGACGGCGACACGCGTCTCGGTCGAGAGGCGCGAGCCGCCGGGGATCGACTCAGCGCGGAAGTCGATCGCGGCCTTGATCGTTCCCGGCACCGCCGCCTCTCGCCAGGCTTCGGCATCCCGAAGCTGTACGAGCCCGCCACGCGGCCGCCAGACGGCGCCGACCGAGCCTGCGACCCACTCCGTCGGCGTCTGCGCGAGGACGACGAAGCGGTGCGCGAGAAAGAAGCGCTCGATCGTCTCGCCGCGCGCGACCATTCCCCGCGCCGCGATGAGGGTCGCGACGATCCGGTCCGCCGCTACCGGCGCGCCGAGGGCGAGCTCGAGCGCCCGTTCAGGCGGGACCGGGAGAGCCACGTCATGGCGCTCGTCGAGGTCGAACTCCGGCAGCCACTCGTCGATCAGCGGCACCGACCGAGCCTAGCCAACCTCTGGCGCAAATCTTTGGCCCAGGAGGGTTTGGCGAAATACAGTGCTGTGCCGCCGGGCCGCGCTGCTCACCCCGAGGCGGCGTCCTCCGTCGCGCCGATAGCGAACTGCTATCGGCGCTCCCTGCGTCCTTGCCTCGGAACGACCATCGCACCCCGGCGACGAGCAGTATTCCGCCAAACCCTCCGAGCATCTAGGCTTGGGTCGTCGTGGAGCCGCTCGTCGATTCCTGGGGGCGCGAGATCCGCAGCCTGCGCGTCTCCGTCACCGACAAGTGCAACTTCCGCTGCCGCTACTGCATGCCCGCGGAAGGCCTCGAGTGGCTCGGCCGCGACGAGATCCTGAGCTACGAGGAGATCACGCGCCTCGTTCGCGTGCTCGCTGCGATGGGAGTCGACGAGGTTCGGCTGACCGGCGGTGAGCCGCTCGTCCGGCGCGACCTGCCCGTACTCGTCTCCTTCCTGTCAGCGACTCCCGGCGTGCGCGATCTCTCGCTGACGACGAACGGCGTCCTCCTCGACCGTCTTGCCGGCCCGCTCGTCGAGGCGGGGCTGACGCGGATCAACGTCTCGCTGGACTCCCTCTCGCACGTGCGCTTCGCGGAGATCACGCGCCGCGACGCGCTCGACCGCGTGCTCGCCGGCCTTGCGGAGGCCGAGCGCTATCCGGAGCTGCAGCCGATCAAGGTCAACTGCGTGGCGATTCGCGGCTTCACGGAGGAGGAGGTGCCGGCCCTCGCCGAGCTCGCCCGGCGGAAGCCGTACGTCGTCCGCTTCATCGAGTTCATGCCGCTCGACGCCGACGAAGCGTGGCGCGAGGACGAGGTGCTGACCGGAGCGGAGATCCGGGCCCTGATCGAGGAGCGCTGGCTGCTCGAAGAGATCCCCGCGAAGGCGTCCTCCACTGCGCGCCGCTTCCGCTTTGCCGACGGCAAGGGTGAGATCGGCTTCGTGAACCCGGTCTCCGAGCCCTTCTGCTCGTCGTGTGACCGGATCCGCCTCACCGCGGACGGCCAGCTCCGCACCTGTCTCTTCTCGCGCAAGGAGTGGGACCTGAAGACGCCCATGCGCGACGGCGCGAGCGACGACGAGCTCGCCGCCCTGCTCCGCTTCGCCGTGCGCCACAAGGAGCTGAAGCACCGCATCAACGAGCCCGGCTTCGTGCGCGCGTCGCGGTCGATGAGCCAGATCGGCGGCTAAGACCCGCTAGGGCCAGACGTCGGTGTCCGGATTGATGTCGTAAAGGCCGCCGTTCCGGCACTCGCGCGTTGTGTATCCCTTGGGACGCCTCGGATAGAGCGTGGTCCAGCTGGCGGCCGCGAGCCGAGACGCGTAATGCCGGTTCGCGCCGAGGTTGCGGGCAACGTGCCGCAAATCTTGAATGCCGTGACACTCGGTCTCGGCCTCGCTGCCAATCGGATTCAACAGGTGCTCTGTCTCGTGGGCGAGCAGCCCGACCGCGTCTGCAACCCGCAATAGCGCGTATCCCTGGGCGGGCCTCCAGCGCTTGTAGGTGAACTTGGCCAGAGCGGCGCAGGGCCCCGGCGAGAGGTTTGCCCGCTTGATTCCGTCGGCGAAGCCGGAGACCTCGACCTTCAATCCGGTGTAGGCCTCCCACTCTCTCGTTGCCGCGCGCCAATCTGAAGCGGACCAGCAACGGATCTCGACGCGCTTCAGCGCGAGCTTGCTCGCCACCCGGCTGAAACGAGGCTCGATACGGCTCCTCTTCGTGATTCCCCCGACGACGGGCAGAGGACGATACGCGAGCAGGAGGCGCTCGATGCTCCGATGGGCGCGCCGGCCGAGGCTGTCACTCTTGTCCTGCGCCTCGTTCAGGACGTCGCTCCGATCCCGTGACTTGCGGAAGGATTGGGCGGTCCCGAGCGCAAGCGTTCTTTCTTGCTCGCAGGCGCCCACGAGCGACTCGAAGGCGGACTGGAGGCGCTCGCTTGGAGGCCGGCCCAAATCTTTGCGCAGGCCCCGAGCGCACCCCATGAGCGGGCGCAGCGCCCTCCGGAGATCCCTGAGCTTCATGCTTCCTGCGAGGACTGCGTAGTAAGCACTGTCGGCCCTGGCATTTGCGGCTGAGTACTTCTCTTCCCAGCTCGCAAGCCGTTTGAGCCACCTGACCTCCTGTTTCGTGTACCTCTTGGCGCTCTCGGCGCTCTTCCCGCTCTTCTCCTGAACGCTGGTGGAGCCGTGGGAGCTGTTCCCTGAGCAGCCGGTCGTCAGGAGCAGGACGAGCACCGACAGGAGCGCGAGTCTCACTTCACCGCGAGACGTACCCGGTAACCGAGAAATAACTCCCGGTCCCGGTCTCCGAGCACCTCCGTGGCCACGTCCCTCAGACCCGTGAGGCCGAGCTCCTCCTCGCTCATGCCGGCCTCGAGCAGGACGCCGAGCGGGCCGAGGCTGAGCGCCATGCCGACGATCCGCTCCGCGCTGCCGCGCTCGGTGCCGTGGAGGACGATCTCGCGCGTGAACCGAAAGTGCCCGCTCGCCTCCATGCGGGCGAGGTGCTCGGCCTTCGCGTAGCGGCTTCGCGCTCGTTTCTCGCGGAGCTTCGCCACGCGGCGCAACAACTCCTCGAACGCCGCCTCGATCTCCCAGTTGACGACCGGCGGCCAGTCGTAGTCGTACGCTGCGAATACGCCGCCGGGCCGGAGGATGCGAGCCACCTCGGCGAAAGTCGGGTCGGGCTCCATCCAGTGAAGTGACTGCGAGCAGGTGACGATGTCGGCGGCCGCGTCGGGCAAGCCGGTGTCCTGCGCGAAGGCCTCGACGTAGCGGACGTTCGCAGCCGAGGTCTGAGCCTCGGCCTGCGCGCGCATCTCTGCGCTCGCCTCGACGCCGACGACTTCGTCGGCCCGATCGGCCCAGACCCGGGTCGAGAGCCCTGTGCCGCTGCCCAGGTCGACGACCAGCCGCGGCCGCTCGACCCGCGCCTGGAGGCAGAGCACGTCGAGTAATGCTCGCGGTGGGGAAGGCCGACTCGCGTCGTAGCCACCCGTGAACTTCGGATCGGTGTACCCCGTCCGGCGAATGAGCCGCTCGGAATAGTGCTCGATGAGATCCGCCGAATTGTCGGTCATGCGTTGCGGGTCAAGCCGCGTCGCAGTCTAGAATCCCCAGCCGTGTCCGACGCCGCCTCGGCCGCCAGAGCGCGCATCTTCCCGAACGGGCCCCTCGATCTCCTCCGTCAGGTCGCGATCTGGTTCGGCTTTCTCTACGCGTTCCGGCTCACGCGCGGGATCGCCGACCGCAACCCGTACGAGGCGTTCAACAACGGCCTCCGGGTCGCCGACATCGAGCGCGGGCTGACGGGCCTCTGGGAGCTCTCGCTCCAGAGCCTCGTCGCCTCCTCGGGCCTGCTGAGGGAGCTCACTTCCTGGACGTACTGGCACTCGCAGTTCACCGTGCTCGGCCTCGTGATGCTGTGGACGTACTTCTGCCGGAACGACTCGTTCGTCAGCCTCCGGAACACGCTGCTGCTGGCCAACGTGATCGGGCTCGCCGGCTTCGTCCTCGTCCCCACGGCCCCGCCGCGGATGTTCCCCGAGCTCGGGTTCGTCGACACGCTCGCGGGCTTCGGCATCAACCACGACAGCGCCATCGTCCGCGCGGATGCGAACCCGTACGCGGCAATGCCCAGCCTGCACGCGGCCGACGCGCTGATCGTCGGGGTCGGGCTCGCGCTGCTCGTCCGGTCGCGCTGGCTGAAGGCACTCTGGCTGCTCTGGCCGGCCTGGGTCTGGTTCTCCGTGATCGCGACGGGCAACCACTTCTGGCTCGACATCCTCGCCGGCATCGTCGTCGCGGGGATCGCTGCCGCGATCGTCAACCGCACGCACCTGCGCCGCTCCTTCGCTCCGGCTCCGGCGCCGGTCTAGGCCGAATGGAGAGGCCGGGCGGCCTCGGGAGGCTGAAACAGGGCTACACCGCCGGCGTTCGCCGGTTCGCGGCGCGCTCGATGGAGGGGCTAGCGCGCACGCGCGTGTCTCCCGATGCGCTGACGGTCGCCGGCGTCACGCTCTGCGCGGTCGCTGCCGTCACCGTCTACTTCGAGTACCGCTCCGAGCTCATCGCCTTCTGGGTGGGGGCGACGGTTTTCGTCGTCGGCTCGGTGCTGGACATCCTCGACGGCGCCCTCGCCCGCCGCAGCGGGAAGGGGACGCCGTTCGGCGCATTCCTCGACTCGACGACCGACCGGATCGGCGAGGGGTTGATGCTGGGCGCCATCGCGCTGGTCTTCTCGAGGGACGGAGACCAAATTGCCGTCGCTTTCGCCGTCGCGGCGGTCGCCGGCTCCTTTCTCGTCAGCTACACCCGGGCGCGCGCAGAGGCGCTCGGCTTGAAGGGAGACGTCGGGATCGGCAGCCGTGCGGAGCGGGTCGTCGTCATCGTGGCCGGGCTCGTGCTCGCTCCCTGGGGTGTGCTGCCGTGGGCGATCTACCTGCTGACGGCGACCGCCTGGATCACCGTCCTGCAGCGAGTGCTAGCAGTTCGCGCGCAGCTCCGCGACCGTTGATATTGTGCTAGCAGTACTTCTGCTGCTAGCACAATGGCGAAGAGAGACCTGAAGAGCATCCTTGTCCGGATGCCCACGACCCTCAAGCGGCGTCTCGCACGCGAGGTCGCCCGCCGCCAGAGCACGCTGAACGATGTCGCCGTCGATCTGCTCGCCGGCCGGTTCGGCGTCGAGTTCGAGCCGAGCGGCCGCAGCGGGCCCGTGCCGGGTGCGACCGGCGTGGTTCTCCTGCGCGTGCCTCCCGAGCTCAAGCGGCGGCTCGACGCGGCTGCGCGCGAGCGCGACACCAGCACGAACAGCGTCGTCGTCGAGTCGCTCGCCGAGCGGCTCGACGTCTCCCTCCACCCCGGAAAGGACACGATGCCCCGACGAAACGGCAGTGAGAACGGCAAGACGGGGCGCAGCGGCAAGGTCCGCGTCGCGATCATCGGCGTCGGCAACTGCGCCAACTCCCTCCTCCAAGGTGTCGAGTACTACAAGGACGCGCCCCCCGACGAGTTCGTGCCCGGCCTGATGCACGTCGACCTCGGCGGCTACCACGTCCGCGACGTCGAGTTCACAGCCGCGTTCGACGTGTCGAAGGCGAAGGTCGGCAAGGACCTCGCCGACGCCATCTGGGCCAAGCCGAACGACACGATCAAGTTCGCGAACGTGCCGAAGACGGGCATCACCGTCTCGCGCGGGATGACGCACGACGGGCTCGGCAAGTACCTCTCCGAGATCGTCGAGAAGGCGCCGGGCGACACGGACGACGTGGTCCGCATCCTCCAGGAGACGGGCACGGACGTCGTGGTCAACTACCTGCCCGTCGGCTCCGAGGAGGCGACGAAGTGGTACACGGAGCAGATCCTGAACGCGGGCTGCGCGATGGTGAACTGCATGCCGGTCTTCATCGCCAAGGGCGGCTACTTCGGCCGGCAGTTCGAGGAGCGGGGGCTGCCGATCATCGGCGACGACATCAAGTCGCAGGTCGGCGCGACGATCACGCACCGGGTGCTGACCTCGCTCTTCCGTGAGCGCGGAGTGCGCCTCGACCGGACGATGCAGCTGAACGTCGGCGGCAACTCCGACTTCCTGAACATGCTCGAGCGCGAGCGCCTCGAATCGAAGAAGATCTCGAAGACGAACGCGGTCACGTCGATGCTCGACTACGACCTCGGCGAGGGCAACGTCCACGTCGGCCCGAAGTGGGCCTACATCCGGATGGAGGGCTCTTCGTTCGGCAACGTGCCCCTGAACCTCGAGCTGAAGCTCGAGGTCTGGGACTCGCCGAACTCGGCGGGCATCGTGATCGACGCCGTGCGCCTGGCGAAGCTCGCACTCGACAACGGCGTCGGCGGCGCGCTCGAGGGCCCGAGCGCCTACCTGATGAAGTCGCCGCCGAAGCAGCTTCGAGAGGACGAGGCCCACGACGCGGTCGAGCGCTTCATCAAGCAGCACACGCGCCGGGAGCGCACAAGACCGAAGGCGAAGGCGTAGGAGACGTAGAGACGACGGGGGCCGCGCCGCACACGGCCCCCGTCTCCCTCGGGCGAGGAGAAGCCCCGCACGTTCGCGACGCCGACCGGGATCGTCACCATGTCCTCGAGTGTCTCGAACCCTTGCGTCGTGAGCGGCGCGGTGATCAGAGTGACCGTGTCGATCACGTTTCCGAGGGGGCCGAGGTAGACGAGCCCCGCTGACGGCGACGACGAGAGGCCCACTGCGTTGACGGAGACCTGGAGGTCGAGCAACTGCCCGGCTACGACCGGGACCGGGTCGCTCGTCCAGCTCGGCGAGCCCTGGAGGACCGCGTTGCCGCCGTTGCCGCTCACCGTGGCGGCCTTCGACCCTTCCGTTCCTCCACTCTGGCTATAGGAGGCGCTGCCCGCCCCCGTGCTCGAGTCCGACCAGGAGGCGGGCGTGTTGCCCGAGCTCGACTGCTGCTCGAACGACCCGTTCTGCACCTTGTTCCCCTTGACGGTGAAGGTGAGCACGCCGGAGTTGTCGTTCTCGTTCGACTCGGCGACGGCGTTGCCGGAGTCGGCGGTCGCCCGCATCGTGTGCTGGTCGCGCAGGCCGCGCGTGTCGAGGTCGACCAAGGCCTCCCGGGAGGCGCCGGCGGCGATCGAGGCCGTGGCGACGGTCCCGATCACTGTCGTCCCGTCGAGCTTGAACTCGGTCTGCGTCGCGCCCGCGCTGCTCGCGCCGACGTTCGAGATCGTCGCCGTGAACGTCACCTTCTGGCCTTCGCGGGCCCGGTTCTGCGACGCCGTAAGGCTGGTCACCTGGAGGTTCGGCCGACCGAGAACGGTGATCGTGATCGTGCCCTCGTCGGAGAGCCCAGTTCCGTTCTGGTCGGTCACGCGGAGCCTTGCCTGGTACGTGCCGGCCGTCGCGTACGAGTGGTGCTGCACCTGGCCGTTCGCGTCGTAGGAGCCGTTTCCGTCGAAGTCCCACTGATATCGCAGCTCGCTCGCCGGGCGGTCGTCCGTCGAGGCGCTTCCGTCGAAGGTGACCTCCTCACCCACGACGGCGGTTGTCGGACGGGCCTGGGCGACGGCGGTCGGCGGCACGTTGAAGTTGCCGCCCTCGTAGCCGTAGTCGTACGGCCCGCACCCCGAGCCGAGCGTGAACTGGACGTCGCCCTGAAGGTTGTACGCGGGCGCGATGTCCGTCCCGCTCATCGAGCTCACCTGGAAGCTGAGGCAGTTGAACTGGAAGTGCCAGAGCCCGTCGGAGCTGCTCGGATCCTCGTAGTTGTCGGTATGACCCGCGCCCGAGTCGGAGAAGGCGTCGTCTCCGGCCGCGGCGGTGTACGCCGCGTCGTCGAGAGCGGGAGTCTGGTTGCCCGGTTCGGGCTGGGAGTCGAGCGGGCTCTGGGCCGGCGGGTCGTCGGTGCCGAGATTCCCGTAGCCGTGAGCCTCGTTCGTGTAGACGAGGAGCAGGCCCGGCGCGAACGCGATCGGGTCGCGGTCGTTCTGGCCCTTGCCCTCCTCGTCGAAGCCCGAGCGGTCGCGCATCTCCAGGTAGTAGGCGTGGTCGGCGGGCGAGCCCTGGGAGGCGGTGACGAACTGCCAGCCCGGAGTGCACGACTCGGCGACGCGTGTCGACTCCTTGCAGCCGCCGTTGAAGACGCGCGGGTCGTTCGGATCGCCGCTCGTCTCGAAGTCCGTCTCGTAGAGGACCTGGCTGCCGGCGGTGATCCTCAGATCGTCGATGAACCAGGCGGGCCGGGCCACGCCGGGATCGGTCGAGTACGAGAACCTGAGGACGGTGGACTGGCCGACCGCCGGGGAGAGGTCGTACTGATCGGCCAGGAAGCCACCGTCCGGGTAGGTGCCTGTCAGGCGGTCGGTCGTCGAGGTGCCGCCGGCGTACGAGCCGCTCGTGCCGGTGATCCCGTTCCCGTACTGCGCCTGGCAGGAGTTTGCGTTCGGGTTCTGGCCCTGCGGTGTCGTGTAGCCGTTCTCGGACGGCAGCGACTGGTACGTGTTGCCGCCGTCGGTGGAGATCATCACGAAGCCGTAGTCGTAATCCCACTCGACGTCCCACATCGACTTGAACGAGACGGTGACGGGCGTGCCGGGCGGGAGCGTGGCGAGCTCGGGCAGCGCGATGTCGAGGTTGTGGCCGCCCTGCGGCGCGCAGCCGAACTGATTCCCCGAGCGCGACCACCAGACGTGGTCGCCGGAGGGCACCTTCGCGGGATCGATGATCTGCCGGGCGGGCAGCTTCGCCATGTACGCCTGACCGTTGTTCACTCCAGCCCCCGAGAGCGTGTACGGGTTGCCGTCCGCGTCCTGCCAGTCGATGCGGTGCGTGTTCACCTTCGAGTCCCGCCAGCCGGTGATGGTCGTCGCGCCGGGCCCGAGCACGCGCGGGACGAGCCAGCCGAGCTCCTGCTTGGCGTTGACGTCCATGTTCTGCGACTTGTCGGTCGCCATCAGGTTCCAGTCGCCGTATGTCTCGCGGCCGCCGACCGAGTAGTAGTCGGGAAGGCCCAGCGAGTGGCCGTACTCGTGCGAGATCACGCTCGCGTGCTCGATCGCCGACTCGGGATTCACGTTGTACGGGCCGACGCGCACATAGACCGGGTAGGCGGTCGGCGTCGTCGTCATCGCCGTCCGCGAGGCGTTCGTGTAGTAGAGCGGGTTGCCCTCGTTGTCCTTCAGCTGGTCGTCGGAGATGTAGCCCTTGAGTCCCGTGTCGGGATCCGTGTAATAGAACTCGAGGCTCGACGAATGCGGCCAGATGTTGTCGTAGGGCGGCACGTTGAGCTGTGAAGCCCCGTTCCCGCCGAGGCCGGCGAAGACCATCATGAAGAAGTCGACGACGCCGTCCTTGTCGGTGTCGTAGTCGGAGTAGTCGATCTCCGGGTCTGCCGCCTGGGCCGCGTCGTAGACCGCCTTGCCCGTCGGCCCGCAGCCCGAGTCGATGTCGAGCAGGATGCCGGCGCCGGGCACGATCGCTCCCGGCAGCGCCGTCCCGAACTTGTCGTCACCGTAGTAATCGGTGTTCCCGGGCAGCTGGTACCAGCCGTCGCGGATCCGCTCCGGGTAGACCGCGGTGTCCTGGAAGTCCTTGAAGGTCATCCCGACGCAGAAGCCCTGCGGCGAGAGCGAGGTGAACTGGAAGCCGGGGCCGTACTCCCAGCCGGCCGTCGCGATCCCGGCGGAGGGGACCGTGCCGTGCGGGATGAGCTGGCCGTACGACATCTCCTGGTAGAGGTTGTAGGTGGAGCCCGCGACCCCCGGAGAGTTGATGACCTTCGACAGGCGGTCGCCGGTATGGATCGCTTCGTGCTTGCGATCGAACCAGTCGACCGGAACGACCGGGAACGGGCGCTCGCCGTAGCGCGCGGTGTCGAAGGCCTCCTTCGGCGGGATCACCTTCGGCCCGTGGCTCGCCGCGGTGACCGTCGGACCGCCCGTGTAGGTGAGGGTCGCGGTCGTCGAGAGGTTCTTCCAGACGATGTGCGGGTCCTGGCCGAGCGTGTCGGCCCGCGCCTCGACGATCAGAGTCTTCACCGTCGGACCGCCCGGTCCGCGCGCGGCCACCGAGCCGATCGTCCACGTGAGCGACGTCGGCGAGACCGTGACCGACCCGGAGCCGCCGGCGGCGGTCGCGTTCGTGAAGACCATGCCGTCGGACGCCGGGATCGTCACCTGCGCGCCCGCTGCAGCCGAGTCCGTGAAGTTCTTTACGAAGACGCGGAACGGGTAGCTGTCGCCGGGCTTCACCCACCCGACGGACGAGACGAAGCTGTTCTCGAGGGTGAGCGCGGTGGGCGGAACCGTCAGCACGAGCGGCGTCGCGCCGGCACGGTCGGCCGCCCATGCGCCCGTGAGCGGATCGGTGTAGGACGCCTGGACGACCTCGACGCTGACTGCGATCTCGTAATTCGTGCTCGCATCGGCGGTCAGGCCCTCTGTCGCCGAGCCGGGGAGGGTGGCGTCGAAGTGTCCCTGCATGTCCGCCGTAAACGGCCCGTACGGCCCTCGCACTTCACCGTTCGGAAGCACAGCGCGGAGCGAGAAGCTCCCGCTGACATTGCGCTCCTGCGGCGCCGCGAGCGGGGGCACCTGGTCGATCTCGTAGAGCGTGCCGGACAGCGAGACCGGATCGCCTGGGATGTACTGGCCGCCGCCGGGCTTCGGCAGCACGCCGAGCGATGCGCCGAGCTGGTTGAGGATGAACGTCGTCTCGCCGAAGTTACCGACCTGGTTGGGTTGTGGACCTGTGCCGTCCGGGTCGACCTCGGTCACCCGGATCGTCACGGTCCCTGCTGCCCAGGCCGCCCCCGGCTGGATGGTGAACTGCCACGCGTTGTTGGCAGTGCGCGCAGTTGTCGTCTGGGTGGTGCGGGTGACGCCGCTCGAGTCGATGAAGCTGACCTTCACCACAGAGGCGTTCGGCTGCGCGAGGTTCGTCTCGCTCACCTGGACATAGCCAAAGCCGCAGTCGAGCCGGTCGTAGTAGAACGCGCCCGCGAAACCAAGCCCGGTGCAGGCCGGCTGGGGCTGTGGAAACTTCACGAGCGTCCAGCCCGTAGCGACGGGTGTGGGATTCTCCGACGCAGGAGCCTGCGCCGCGGTCAGCAAGGTCATGGTCAGGATCGCGGCGAGAAGGAGACCGGCCCGTCCACGCCGCCATCCCGCCCGCACCGCCAGCACGTGCTGCGTCATCTTGCCCTCCCTTTTCACGATCTCCGACGCCCGTCCGCCCAAGGGGTTGAGTCAACGGCGCGTTAAATGCGGGCCGGATTCTAGAGTCCTATATCGCGTTTTACAAGACGCTTTACAACGCGTTCTCGGCCGGAGTCGATTTCACAGAGGATTTCGATGATTGATTGACGAGTCAATCTGTAAATCCGCAGCGTTGATTGACGAATCAATCGCAGCAGAATTCATAGGCTTAGCCGAAGGTTCACGGAGATTTGAGGAGCTTGGCCCTCTAGGAGCGCTTGGCGAGGCCGTCACAGAGGAGCCCGGTCACGACCTGCTCCGCCCGGGCGATGTCCTCGTCTTCGTCCGGGAGCTGGCCCATCACCCAGCCCGTGAGGACCTCCTCGAGCGCGCCGTAGAAGATCGCCGCCGCGATCTGGGGGTCGAGGTCGTCCCTGAACTCGGCCGTCTCCTGTCCCTGGGCGACGATCCGCTCGAGGGCGTCGTAGGCGTGCCCGATCTCCTTGATCTGGCGCTGCATCCGCTCGGGGCTCCGTGTCACCTCGCGGACGAGGACGCGCACGAGATCGGGATCGCGCCGCCACGTGCGGAGGAGCAGAGCCGTGACCTTGCGCACCTGCTCGCGGGCAGGCTCGCCGCCTTCCTCGACCTCTCGAATCCGAGCGAGCATCTGCGTCCACGTGTCGCGGAAGATCGTCTCCAGGACCTCTTCCTTCGAGCCGAAGTAGTGGTAGACGAGGCCGTAGGCGACGCCCGCCTCCTCGGCGATCTCCCCGACACGGCACGCGTGGTAGCCCTTGCGCGCGAAGGCGCGGACGGCGGCCTCGAGGATCTGGCGAGGCTTCTCTCCCTGGGACACCGCAGGCACGCGTCTCACTCTACGAGAAGGGGGCCGCGAGGGGGTGCTGGGCTCGCCCAGGCCGACTTGAGCGGGCTAGACTCGGCTGCGGTCGTGCGCATCTGCCTGGTCACGCCCTTCGCCTGGTCTCAGCCGCACGACGTGAACGAGCACGTGGCGGGGGTGGCCGAAGCGCTGCGCGCCCTCGGGCACTCGGTGACTGTGCTGGCGCCCTCGAACCGCGCGGGAGACCTCGTCGCCGGCCGGCGGGCGCTTCAGGACGGGGCCGACGCGCCCCTGATCGCGCTCGGCCCGGCGGTTCCCATCTCGCGCCGGAGCCGAATGGGGCTTCCCGTCGGCGTCCGCGCAAACCTCGCCCTGGCGCTCGCGCGGGGCCGGTTCGACGTCGTGCACGGATTCGAGCCGGGCCTGCCGAGCCTCTCCTACCTCGCCCTGCGCGACGCGCGTGCACTCTCGGTCGCGACCTTCTTCTCCGCCGAGCGGCTCGGCTACCCGCCGGGACGCGCGCAGCGCGAGCGCCTGCTCGGCCGCATCGACGCGCTCATCGCCGCCTCGCCGGAGGTCGCGCACGCCGCCGCCCAGCGCTTCCCGGGCGAGTACCGGATCGTTTCAGAGGGCGTCGATCCGGAGGTCTTCCGTCCGGGCAAGAAGCAGAAGCTTGTCGTCCTCGAGTGGCGCCCGGGGGAGCGCGCTCTTGCCCGCGCCGCGCTGCGCGCAATGCGCGAACTGCCCGACTGGGAGCTCATCCTGCTGCGCACGAAGCGGCTCACCGGCCGTCCTTCGATTCCACCGAAGCTACGCGGCCGCGTCCACATGCGCACTGCGCGGGACGGGCGCAGCCGTGCCGCGCTCCTGAACGAGGCGGCGATCTTCGTGCCCGCGCTCGACGGCCTCCCTCGAGTCTCGGTCGAGGCGGCTGCCGCCGGCGCAGCGATCGCCTCCCCGCCGGGCGTGCAGGAGCAGCCCGAGCTTGCAGCGGCGGCCCTCGCACGTCTTGCCGAGAACGAGCCGCTGCGCGAGAAGCTCTCGGCGGAGGCCCGCCGGAGCATCGAGGGCAAGAGCTTCGCCGAGGTCGCGGGCGAGCTCGACGACCTCTACCGAGGTCTGACCCGCCGGCGAAGGGCGCCGCGGCCGGCGGAGCCGCTCGCCGACCGCGAGTGGATCCTGTGCGACCTTCACCTCCACACCTCCTGGTCGCACGACTGCGCAGTGGGAGTGGAGGAGCTCCTCGACCACGTCGAGGACCAGGGCCTCGGCGCGATCGCCGTCACCGACCACAACGCCCTCGGCGGCGCGCTGGAGGCGGTCGAGCTCGCCCATGCTACGCATCCTGGGTTGACCGTGATCCCCGGCGAGGAGGTGAAGACCGACGGCCAGGGCGAGGTGATCGGCCTCTTCCTCACGGAGGAGATCCCGAAAGGCATGCCCTTCGACGGGACGATCGCCGCGATCCGCTCGCAGGGCGGCCTCGTCTACATCCCCCATCCCTTCGACCGCCTCCACGCGATCCCCGACCCGGCCACGCTCCACCGCCACCTGGCCGACATCCATGTCCTCGAGGTCTACAACGCGCGCCTCCTGTTCGAGGGCTACAACGACGAGGCGCTTCGCTTCGCACGCAAGTACAACCTGACCATGGGTGCCGGCTCGGACGCGCACGTCCTTCAGGGCCTCGGCACCGGCGGCCTGCGGATGCGGGCGTTCGAGGGGCCCGAGGAGTTCCTGCTCAGCCTCCGCTCGGCCGAGATCCTCCGCCGACCGAGGTCGCTCGCCTACCTCCAGTCGCTCAAGTGGATGGCCCAGGTCAAGGAAAGAGTTCGGTAGGGGAGAACCTAGGACGTGCCCTCCGTGACAGCTGTGCCCACCGACGAGATCTTCGAGAAGTACCTGAAGAAGGCGATCGCCGAGATCAACGAGCTCGGCGACGAGATCGCGCGCGCCGGCAAGGGCGAGCGCGTGCCCGTGCTCGGCTCGGGCCATCCGCGCGCCGACGTCTTCCTGCTCAAGCACCGGCCGCAGTCGGCGGAGGTGCAGGAGGGCGTCGCCTTCTACGGCCGCGCGGGCCAGGCGCTCCGGAAGTCGCTCCAGAGGCTCAACGTCGACCTGCTCGCGATCTACGGGACGAACTGCCTGAAGTTCGCAGACGAGACCGAGCGCGAGGCGCGTCCGTTCCTCGTCCGAGAGCTCCACATCGTCCAGCCGAAGCTCGTCGTGGTCATGGGCGAGGAGGCGCTCGCCTTCCTGAACGCCCTCGAGTTCCCCCTCGCCCGGGAGCTCGAGCCCAAGCTCGGCGAGATCCATGAGTGGACTCCGACCGTTCAAGCTCTCTACGTCCCCGACATCGACGGCTCGCTCGACGAGCAGCCAGCGAAGACGAGATTTTGGAACGCGTTCAAGTCGCTCGGCCCCTGGTGGGCGGAATTACCGCCCTATTGATCCGCGGGAGGAAGCGCTTCTCGCGTTCCTGGGGCGTCAGGCGGCGGCGGGCTTGGCCCGGCGTGAGCCGACGCCGGCCAGGGGCGCGAGGGCCCCTGGTGGGCGGTGCCGCCCTACTAGGCTGGCTCAGGTCGCGGCGCGGCGTCGCGTTCGCGGCGCTGGCCGCCGTCCTCGGCACGTACTACGCGGTCGCCAGGTCGCTCTGGAACCTCACGCTCTGGTGGGAGGTCGCCTTCCTTTCCTGCCTCCTCATCCCGGCCGTTTTCGCACTCGTCTACCTCGCGCTGCCGCTGTGGCGCGCGCGCGGGCTGCTCGCGGTAGGACTGGCGACCGGCGTCCTCGCTGCCGCGCTCGACGTCGCCAACCTCGACGTGCTGGCGAACTTCGGGAAGCTCGCCGCGGTGACGCTCGTCGCATTCTGGTTCCTGAGCTACTTCGAGACCGCAGCGTGGATCGTGATCGTGGCGCTGATCGTCCCCTGGGTCGACGCGATCTCCGTCTGGCGCGGCCCGACCCGGCACATCGTCACCCACCAGCGCGAGGTCTTCACGACCCTCTCCTTCGCGTTCCTCGTCCCCGGCGAGGAGAACTCCGCCAACCTCGGCCTGCCTGACCTGCTCTTCTTCGCCCTCTTCCTCGCGGCCGCGGTGCGGTTCCGTCTCCGGACTGGGTGGACGTGGGCGGCGATGACCCTCTCGTTCGGCGGGACGATGGCGCTCGCGGTCGGCTTCGACATCAACGGGCTGCCGGCTCTGCCGCTCCTCTCGCTCGGGTTCCTGGTGCCGAACGCCGACCTGCTCTGGGCGCGGCTACGCAGTGAGGGGGCGTGGGGACAGAAATCTGCTCGAAGCGCTCGGAATCCACAACCGTGAGCGAACGTCGGCTGATCTTCGTCGCGCTCCGGGTCGCCGACCTCGAGCGCTCGGCGCGCTTCTACCGCGACGCCGTCGGCGTGCCGCTCGAGCCTACCGATCAGCCGGGTGAAGCTCACGAGGAGTACTCCTGGCGCGAGGGCGCCTACCTCCACTTCGCTCTTTTCCCGGCTGGCACGGCCGGCCCGAGCGAGCGTGCCGAGCTCGACTTCTCGGTCGACGACCTCGACCAGGCCCACGAGCGCATGGTGGAAGCCGGTGCGCCGGTCGTCCGCAAGCCAAACGACGCGCCATGGGGCCTGAGCGCGGTCTACCGCGATCCCGACGGCAACCTCGTCGGGCTTACAGAGCGGCGCTGACTAGCGCGCGTCTCGCTGGAGCAGTGCAACCGTCTCGACGTGCGGCGTGTGCGGGAACATGTCGACCGGCTTTGCGCGCTCGAGCCGGTAGCCCCATTCGCCCACCAGCTCCTTGACGTTGCCGGCCAGGGTCGTCGGGTTGCAGGAGACGTAGACGATCCGCTTCGGCTCGAGGCGCCCGATCCTTCGCAGCGCCTTCCCCGAGAGACCGGCGCGGGGCGGGTCGACGACGACGACGTCGGGCTCGCCCGCCCGGTTGCGGAGGTCCTCGACCGCCTGACCGACCTCGCCGGCGAAGAAGGCGGCGTTCGCGATCCCGTTCAGATCTGCGTTCTCGAGCGCGCAGGCGACCGATACCTCCGAGACCTCGATCCCCCAGACCGTCAGCGCGTCGCGGGCGAGGATGAGGCCGATCGTGCCGATGCCGCAATAGAGGTCGTAGACCGTCTCGTCGCCTGAGAGGCCGGCGTACTCCCGCGCAAGCTCGTAGATCCGCTCGGCCATGGCCGTGTTCGTCTGGAGGAACGCGTTCGGGCGCACACGGAAGCGCAGGCCGCAGAGCTCCTCTTCGATCGCCTCTTCACCGAAGAGCAGCTCTGTCGGGAGGTTCGTCACCTCGGCGGGCCGATGGTTCACCGACCAGTGGATCGAGCGCACCTCGGGGAATCGGCGCAGCGCGCCGACGAAGCTCTCCCGGTCGAGCTCGCCGGGGGCGGTGACGAGCTGAACGAGCACCTGCCCCGTGTTGCGCCCCTCGCGGACGACGAGGTGCCTCAGGAAGCCCGTGTGCTCGGCCTGGTCGTAGGCAACAAGCGCTGGACCTCGTGCCCACTCCCGCACGGCCTCCCGGATCGCGTTGCCAAGATCGGTCGTCAGCCAGCAGCGCTCGACCTCGAGCACCTTGTCCCAGCGCCCGGCCTTGTGGAAGCCGAGCGCGGGCCCGGACGGCGTGCGCGTGAACGAGTACTCGAGCTTGTTCCGGTAGTGGAACTGCGACTCGGCCCCGAGGATCGGCTCGAGCGGCGGCTCCACGAGGCCGCCGATGCGTCGCAGCGCATCGGCGACTTGCTCGGCCTTCGCCTCGAGCTGCGCCTCGTAGGCGAGGTCCTGGAAGCGGCAGCCTCCGCAGGCCGGATAGTGCGTGCACGGCGCGTCGACCCGTCGCGCGCCCGGCTCGACGACCTCGACGGCGAGCGCCTCGGCGTGATTGCGCTTGACCTTCGTGACGCGCGCGCGCACCGTGTCGCCGGGCAAGCCACGGCGGACGAAGACAACGAAGCCGTTCGCGCGCGCGACTCCGTTCCCGCCGAAGGCGAGCGAGTCGACGTGGAGCTCGAGCTCCTGATCGACGGAGAGAGGGGCTGCCATGCATCCAGCATAGGGTCCGCATCGTGGACATCCGCCTCGAGACGCCGACCTCGCCGCTCCAGTGCCGGCAGTGGACGGAGATCATGGAGCGCGTCTCCGGCGACGTCTTCGGCGTCGAGGAGCTCGCGCGACGTCTTCGGCGTCGAGGAGCTCGCGCACGTCATCGAGACCGACCGCGAGAGCGCCTGGCTGCTCGCCCTGGGGCCGGATCCGCCGGTCCCTGGCGCCGGAGGGGCATCGCAACGGCGCTGAAGCGCGCCCAGATCGAGCGGGCGCGCGCCGCCGGGATCGAGCAGATCTTCACGTCGAACGACGAGACGAACGTGGCGATGCGCGGCGTCAACGCCGGGCTCGGCTACCGCCCCGAGCCGGTGAAGGTCCTCGTCAGCGGCCCGCTCAGCGGAGCGGAGTGACGTAGACCTTCCGGCTGCGCGGGCCGTCGAACTCGCAGAAGAAGATTCCCTGCCAGGTGCCGAGGGCGAGCCGGCCGTCCTCGAGCGGGACGAGCACCTGCGGGCCCGCGAGCGAGGCGCGCACGTGCGAGGGCGCGTTCTCCTCCCCGGCCTCGACGTGCTGCCAGCCCCAGTCCTCTCGCACCATGCGCTCCATGGCTGCCTCGAGGTCGCGCGCAACTGCCGGATCGGCGTGCTCGTTGATCGTCACGCCGGCGGTCGTGTGCGGGACGAAGATGAGCGCGGCCGACGCGCCGTTTGCCCCGTCGAGCGCCTCCGCGACCTGCCGCGTGATGTCGACGAGCTGCGTCTTGCGCTCGGTCTCCAGGCCGATTTCCCGCACCCCGTTATCCTACGGCGCATGGCCAGCGCAGCCGCCCCACTGACCGCGGCCGACCTCGATCGCTTCCGCGACCGCGCAGACCGGTTCATCGCCGAGCTCGACGAGGAGTACTACCTCCATTTCGCGGGCCTGAAGGAAACCCTCGAGCTGAAGCCGATCTACGATCGCTACTCCGAGTTGACCCAGCTCGACCAGGCGCAGGCGCTCAGCAAGGCCGCAGACGGCGACCGGGGAGTCCGCGAGCTGTGGCGCTTCTCGACGGAGGGCTACCTGAGCGAGCTCACGCGCGAGCACGCCGAGAGGATCGCCGCCCTCGAGGCGAGCCTCGAGACGACCGTCGACGGCGAGACGATCGGCTTTCGGATGTTGCGGCCGGCGATGGCGAACGAGCCGGACCGCGACCGGCGCGAGCGGCTCGACAGGGCCCGGGTCGAGCTGACCGAAGAGCACCTGAACCCGATCTACGTCGAGGGCGTCGGGATCGTGAACGACGCCGTCGAGACCCTCGACGCCCCGAACTACGCAGAGCTCTACCGCCGCTTCGGCTTCCGCCTGGACGAGCTCGCAGACCAGTGCCGTGCGCTCCTCGACTCGACCGAGACGCTGTTCGAGGAGTCGGCCGACAGGCTCTTCCGCGCGCGTGTCGGCGTCGGGCTCGACGAGGCGCAGCGATGGGACGTCGTCCGTACCTTCCGCGCGCCGAGCTGGGACGAGCAGTTCCCGAAGAATCGGATGCTGCCCGCGCTGGAGGTAACGCTCGCCGACCTCGGCGTCGACCTCCGAGCACAGAAGAACGTCGAGATCGACGTCGAGTATCGGCCGAAGAAGAGCCCTCGCGCGTTCTGCGCGCCGATCGAGGTCCCGGGCCGCGTCGTCCTCGTCATCCAGCCGATGGGCGGCGCCGACGACTGGCGCGCGCTCTTCCACGAGGCCGGCCACACCGAGCACTACGCGAATACCTCGCCCGACCTGACGATGGAGGAGAAGCGGCTCGGCGACATCGCGGTCACGGAGGGCTGGGCGATGCTGATGCAGCACCTCCTGGACGACCCCGCTTGGCTCTCGCGCCGCCTCGACTTCCCGCGGCCCGACGAGTTCGCCGCGGAAGGCACGACGCAGCTCCTGTACATGGTGCGCCGTTACTCGGCGAAGCTCCTCTACGAGCTCGAGTTCCACCAGGCGGACGACCCGACGAAGCTCGCGTCGCGGTACGTCGAGATCCTCGGTGACGCGCTGAAGATCGAGCCGAGCCCGGCGGACTACCTCGCGGACATCGACTCGGGCTTCTACGTCACCGGCTACCTGCGCTCCTGGGCATTCGAGTCGCAGCTCCGCACGCACCTGCGCGAGCGCTTCGGGCGCGACTGGTTCGTGAAGAGGGACGCGGGCTCGCTCCTGCGCGAGCTGTGGGAGACCGGGATGAGCAAGACCGCGGACGAGCTCCTGGACGAGGTGACCGGCGAGAAGATCGAGATGGATTCCGTCGCCGCGCTCGCCCGCGAGGCCCTGTCTTAGAGGCTTAAGCCCTACGTGAGCGCCACGCGTGGGCCGCGAGCCCGGCGGCGATGAAGACAATGCCCGCCGCGAGCCACTTGCGTGGGTCGGGAAGGTCGTGAGCGCACTCCCACCCGTTGGCGTAGGTCCGGCAACTCGTCCCCGGGCCATCGCGATTGACGTACGCGACGAAGAGTAACGAGCCTAAAGGGCGCCGCCCGCGGCGGGTGGCGCGTTCGTCGCCTCGCCCTGGTCGCCGACTGGGTTCCTGGCGAGGTAGTCCTCCACGAGCAGCAGGTTCGACTCCGAGGCGCGCTCGACCACCGAAAGCAGGTCGGACATGCTCGCCACCTCCTCGCGCTGCTCCTGGAGGAACCAGTGCAGGAACTGCTCGCCGACGAGGTCGCCCTCCTCGCGCGCGAGCACGGCCAGCTCGCCGATCTGCTCGGTCACCCGCTTCTCCTGCTCGAGCGCGAGCGCGACGGGCGCGCGAGGGTCCGAGAAATCGGTCTGCGGCGCCTCGATGCCCGGGATCACAACCGAATGGTCAGCGTCGAGCAGGTACTGGACGATCATCATCGCGTGGTTCCGCTCCTCCACCGCCTGCCGGTAGAAGTGGCCGGCGAGCTGCGGCAGCGTCTCGGCGTCGTAGTAGACGGCGATCGCCACATACTGCTGCGAGGCGGCGAACTCGCGGGCGACCTGTTCGTTCAGCGCCTCCGGGAAGCGGGCCATGCTGCGACTCTAGCGCGGCCCCCTCGCTCTGTCCGATGACTCGGTGCATAATGAGTATTCACTATGCGGCGGATCATCATCGTAGGCGCGGCCGGGCGGGACTTCCACAACTTCAACGTCGTCTACCGCGGCCGCGAGGAGTACGAGATCGTCGCATTCACCGCGACGCAGATTCCGAACATCGACGGGCGGGTCTACCCCGCGCTGCTCGCCGGCGACCTCTATCCCGACGGGATCCCGATCCGCCCCGAGTCCGAGCTGGCCGACCTGATCCACGAGCACGAGGTCGACGAGGTCGTCTTCTCGTACTCAGACGTCACGCACGAGCACGTCATGCACGTCGCCTCCCGCGCGCTCGCGGCGGGCGCGAGCTTCCGGCTCCTCTCCCCCCACGAGACGACGCTCGCCTCCTCGAAGCCGGTCGTCGCAGTCTGCGCGGTGCGAACGGGCTCCGGTAAGAGCCAGACGACACGCCGAATCGCGGCGCTCCTGCGCGAGGACGGCAAACGCGTCGCCGTCCTCCGCCACCCGATGCCCTACGGCGACCTGACGAAGCAGGTCGTCCAGCGCTTCGCGCGGTACGAGGACCTCGACGCCGCCGAGTGCACGATCGAGGAACGCGAGGAGTACGAGCCGCACCTCGCCGAGGGAAACCTCGTCTTCGCCGGCATCGACTACGCGGCGATCCTGGAGGCCGCCGAACAGGAGGCCGACGTCATCCTCTGGGACGGCGGCAACAACGACACGCCCTTCGTGAAGCCGAATCTCCACGTCGTGGTCGTCGACCCGCACCGTCCGGGCCACGAGCTTCGCTACCACCCGGGCGAGACGAACCTGCGCATGGCGCACGTCTGCGTCGTGAACAAGGTCGACAGCGCGCCGCAGGAGGGCATCGACGCAGTCCTCGACTCGATCCGCACGCACAACCCGGAAGCGGAGGTCGTCCTCGCCGCTTCGCCGTTCCACGTCGAGGGCGACGCTTCGCAGATCGCCGGCAAGCGCGTGCTCGCGATCGAGGACGGGCCGACCTTGACGCACGGGGAGATGACGTACGGAGCCGCGGTCCTCGCGGCCCACGCGTACGGAGCGGCCGAGCTCGTCGATCCACGCCCGCACGCGGTGGGCTCGATTGCGGCGACCTTCGCGGAGTACCCGCACGTCGGAGCGCTGCTGCCCGCCATGGGGTACGGCCCGAAGCAGAGGGGGGATCTCCGCGAGACGATCAGGCGCTCCGACCCGGACCTCGTCCTGATCGGGACGCCGATCGACCTGCGGCGCCTGATCGACTTCGAGCGCCCGGCGCTGCGCGTCACGTACCGCCTCGAGGAGGTCGGGACGCCGACGCTTGCTGACGTGCTCGGGCGGCACGGCCTGATCGGCGAGCGCGCCGTTCTCGTGTGACCCTGGTCGTCGCGCTCGGCGGTAACGCGCTGGGGCGCGGGACGGCCGCCGAGCAGCTCTCGGTTCTCTGCGGGACGTGCGCGGCGATCGCGCCGCTCGTGGCCGAGGGCGAGGTCGCGATCACGCACGGGAACGGCCCGCAGGTCGGGAATGAGCTGCTGCGGCAGGAGCGGGCCGCCGACGAAGTCCCGCCCCTGCCCCTCTACCTCGCGGTCGCGCAGACACAGGCCGAGATCGGCGCGCTGATCGAGACCGAGCTCTCGGCGGCGGCCGGTCGGCCGGTCGCCTGCTTGCTGACGCACGTTCACGTCGCCGAGGACGATCCGGCCTTCGAGCGCCCCTCGAAGCCGATCGGGCCCTTCTACAGCGCCGACCAGGCGCAGACACTCGAGCATGAGCGCGGCTGGGGGCTCGTCGAGGACTCCGGCCGCGGGTTTCGGCGAGTCGTGCCGTCCCCCGAGCCGCTCGAGATCGTCGAGATCGAGGCGATCCGCGCCCTGCTCTCGAGCGGCGCGGTCGCGGTCGTCTGCGGCGGGGGCGGGATCCCCGTCGTCAACCGGAACGGGCGCTTGCAGGGAATCGACGCGGTGATCGACAAGGATCGGGCCTCGGCCCTCCTCGCGCGGCAGCTCGGCGCTGCCCGGCTCGTGATCCTGACCGAGGTACCGGCGGTCTACCGCGGGTTCGGCACGAAGGCGCAGGAGGAGATCCGCGAGCTGACGGCCGCCGAGGCCGAAGGGCTGCTGCCCGAGCTGGCTGAGGGCTCGATGAGGCCCAAGGTGGAGGCGGCCGTCGAGCTCGCCCGCGCCGGCGGCGAGACCCTGATCACCTGCTTCGACGCGCTCGCGGACGCCCTCGAGGGCCGCGCGGGCACCCGCATCGCCGGCTGAACCGGTCGCGTCACGTAGTCTCGGGCAGGCGCCAGACCTGTTCGCCGTCCACCTCGTCCTCGGTGGGCCGGAGCCCGGCATGGGCCGCGACGACCGCTGATGCCCGGTGCCGGGGGTGGATGTTGGCGACGATCTCGTGAGCACCCTGGTCACGGAGCCACTCGACGAGCGCTCGAGCCGCTTCTGAAGCGAATCCCTGACGCTGCCAGGGGACGCCGACGACCCAGGCGACGTGCGCCGTCCATCGCCCGTCGTGGTCGGTGAGCGACGCCTGCACGGTGCCGATCGCCTGCGAGTCGGAGCGGCGGCGAGCGATCCAGTTGAGCCACACCTCGTTGGGGCTCGGGGAGCCAGCAGCAAGCCTGGCGTACCGCCCACGGAGCTCCTCGGGCGTGGCGGGTCGGCCCCCGATGAACTCGTGGAGTCGTTCGTCGGCGAGCACGACCACCAGCTCGGAGGCGTCCTCGGCGCGCAGGGGCGACAGCAGCAATCGCTCGGTGGCGATCGTGGGGGCCTCGTCGAAGGTGCTCAAGGCGTGCACCGCGCGCAGGGCATGGGCGCGAGCCTAGTCGGCTGATCCGAACCACTTCGGCGACTCGCGCGAACAAGCGGCGATACGCGACGGCCGACCGCAGACGACCCCCGACCACGGCCGTCGGAGAAAGGAGCCGCAACAGTGCGCAAGCTTGCACTCATCTTCCTGGCGGCCGCTGCCGCCGTGCTGCTCGGGGCCGTCTCTCACGGGACGGGACCTAAGGCCGCTCAGGCAGCGAGCCACCGGGAGGCCCCGCTCATCTCGCTCGACCCGACCGCGGACATCACGGACTTCTTCATGTTCCGGAGCTACGAGCCCGGAAATGCGGACAAGGTCGTGCTGACCATGGACGTCATCCCGGGCGAGGAGCCGAGCTCGGGCCCGAACTACTGGAACTTCGACCCGAACGTCCTCTACAGGTTCAGCGTCGACAACAACCGCGACGGACGTGCTGACGACGTCGAGTTCGAGTTCCGCTTCACGACCGAGCCGATCCGCGGGATTCCCCGCCAGTTCACGCTTCCGCTCTCGTACGTGGGCGGCGCGGGCGGCCTGCCGCCGATCACGGCCCTCGACGGGCCCGGCTCAGAGGGGCTCGGCCTGCGTCAGCGCTACACGGTCACGATGGTGCACCGGCATCACCGCACCCGTCTCGCGCAGGGACTGATCGCCGTTCCCTCAAACGTGGGGCCGCGGACGATGCCCGACTACGATGCGCTCGCCGCGCAGGGGGTCTACGACCTCGGCGCGGGGATCAAGGTCTTCGCCGGCCAGCGGCAGGACCCGTTCTACATCGATCTCGGCGGCGTCTTCGACACGCTCAACCTGCGGCGGGTGCCGCCGGTCGAGACCGAAGCGGAGGACGCGAACGACAACGTCAATCCGTTCGGCACCGACATGCTGTCGGGCTTCAACGTCCACACGATCGCCATCGAGCTGCCGCAGTCGATGCTCAACGGCGACACGGGCTCGACGCAGCTCGGCGCCTACGCGAGCACGAGCAGGCCGCACGTGACGGTCGGCGGCAACGGTCACGGCCGCTTCCAGCAGGTGCAGCGGCTGGCGAACCCTCTCGTCAACGAGGTCATCATCGGCACGGTCGACAAGGACCGCTGGAACGCGCTCGAGCCTGAGGACGAAGAACGGTTCGAGGACTACTACCTCACTCCACGGCTCGCGCTGGCGATGGAGCTCGTGTTCGGCGTTCCGGCCGACAAGACGAACCGGACCGATCTGCGTGACCTGCTGCTGAAGTACCAGCCGGACGATACCCAGCTCTCCGAGCTGCTCCGGCTGAACCTGGCGGTCCCGCCGACACCGCTCGCTGCACAGCGGCGGATGACGGTCCTGGCCTCCCCGGCCGACCCGGCCGGCTGGCCGAACGGCAGGCGCCCGAAGGACGACGTGACGGACATCGCGATCCGAGTCGTCGGCGGCGCCAACTACATCGCGGCCCGCGCGGCCGACGGGGTAAACACGGACGACGCTGCGCTCTCCAGCAGCTTCCCGTTCCTCCCCACGCCGTCCGACGGGCGAAACCGACACCACGACAACCCCTAGTGCCCGACTAGCGCCAAGACGAGGATGCGAAACCGACTCGCAATCGCAGGGACGGCGGCGGCCATCGCCGCCGCCGTCTCCCTCGTCGGCGGCGTCCTCCGCGACTCGAGCGGAAGCGCTCGTACGGTTCCCGTCCAGCGCGCGCCGGCGGCCGACCGGCTCGAGGGAGGCTTCGCCGCCGGCGACACTGCCGGGCTCGTCCGTCGCCTCGCCGCCGACCTGCGCGCACGGCCGAGCGACGCGCACGCGTACATGCTCCTCGGCCTTGCCTACCAGCAGCGCGCACGCGAGACCGGCAACCCCGTCTACTACACGAAGTCGGCCGGCGTGCTCCGCCGGGCCGCCGCCCTCGACCCGAACGACGCCGCGACGACGAGCGCGCTCGGCTCGCTCGCGCTCGCCCGCCACCGCTTCGGGGAAGCACTCGTCCTCGGCCGCCGGGTCGTCCGGCAAGCGCCCTACACCTCACGCAACTATGGCGTCCTCGGCGACGCGCTCGTCGAGCTCGGGCGCTATCGAGAAGCTTTCCGCGCCTTCGACCGGATGGGTTCGCTCCGGCCCGACCTCGCTGCCTACGCCCGCATCTCCTACGCGCGAGAGCTGCTGGGCCGGCCGC